>Ga0066793_10001417_pt1 | contig 10871 bp, 9 predicted proteins | sample PersoiDNA2013189_FD_83876 | JGI IMG/M metagenome (GOLD analysis project Ga0066793, IMG submission 83876) | Permafrost soil microbial communities from the Arctic, to analyse light accelerated degradation of dissolved organic matter (DOM) -... | ecosystem: Environmental > Terrestrial > Soil >...
CCTGCTTATCCACTGCCACATGAAATATACCCGTTGGTCGATTACCTGATCCCTAACGAGACCGAAGCAAAGATGCTGACGGGACAATCGCTTGAAGAGGACTCCGGTGTAGAAGCTGCGGCAAAAATCCTGCTCTCCATGGGCGCAAACAATGTCATCATTACCCTGGGTAATCGTGGGTCGCTCCTGGCCACCCGGCTCGGAACGTTCGTCGTCCCACCGTTTGCGGTACATCCCATAGACACGACCGCGGCTGGGGATGCGTTTGTGGGTTGTTTTGCGGTGGCCCTGGCTGAAGGGAAAGCGTTGGGCGAGGCGGTTCGCTGGGGTAATGCCGCCGGCGCGTTGGCCACCACGCGAAAAGGCGCCCAACCTTCGCTTCCTCAACGGGAAGAAGTCATCCGCTTGTTGGGTCAGATCTGACGGGTGGCTCAAAACAAAACCGTTTTGCGCTAAAACTCATCGGATTCTAAATGAATTGCAGTATAATCCGGGCGATTATTGTTTTCTAGTAGCTTCAAAAAGTGGGCTTCACATCTTCTTGATGGCTTATTCCACGGGAAATCCTAGAGAACCACTTTTTTAACTTTCTGCCAGGAGGTCGATGATGCCATTCCTCAGCCAGTTGATCGGAAAATCAGTTGTGGATTATGAGGGTGAAACCGTTGGCCGGGTAAAAGAAATCCTGGCCATTCAAAAAAGTAATTTGCCGCACCCACAAATCAGTTCAATTGAAATCAATCACAAAAATCAATTGATCGATATTCCCCTTGGCGATATAGCTAATTTGTTTACCCCGGTGATTACATTAAATAAATCCTGGGATAAGGTGGCGCTTTACCAGGCTTCGGATCAAGATATGCATCTGGTGCGGGATGTGCTGGATAAACAAATTATTGATATGAACGGCGTGCGGGTGGTACGGGTAAATGACCTGGAGTTGACCCGGCATAAGGATGATGTTTATATCGCCAATGTCGACATCAGTGGCAGCGGTCTGGTCCGCAGATTGGGGGTTAGCCGTTTGCCTGGGTGGCTTGGCGGTTCTAAAAAGGGCGCCGCTGCCTCCAGATTCATTTCCTGGGAAAATGTTGATTTGATCGATACCGATCAACCCATGCGGCTAAAAGTGGCCAGCGATAAGATCTCTGAACTCCACCCGGCCGACCTGGCGGAGATTCTGAGCGATCTGACTCGCTCTGAAGGCAGTAAACTGCTTGGCTCGCTGGATGTGGAATTAATGGCGGATACCCTGGAAGAGGTTGAGCCAGAGTTTCAGGCCAGTCTGGTCGAAGGGCTGTCGAATGAGCAGGTTGCCGATGTCCTGGAAGAGATGTCTCCTGATGAGGCGGCAGATTTACTCGCTGAATTACCAGAGGACCGCAGTGAAGCGCTGCTCAGGTTGATGGAAAAAGGCGGCGCCAAAGATGTCCGCATGCTTTTATCTTACCCAGAAGATTCGGCGGGTGGAATCATGAATACCGAGTTTGTCTCGATCCACCCAGACCTGACGGCCGCGATGGTGATTGAACGGCTGCGCGAACTATCCCCCGAAGCGGAGACAATTTATTATATTTATGTCGTCGACGTTCAGAACCACCTGATTGGCGTTTTTTCACTCCGGCGCCTGGTTCTCGAGCAGCCCATGAGCAAAGTCTTAGATTTTATGGAGACCAGGATAGTCACCGTCAATCCCCTTGATACTCAAGAGGATGTGGCCCATATTGTCGCTAAATATAATTTACTCTCTGTTCCTGTGGTGGATGATAATGAAGTGATCCTTGGCATGGTGACGGCAGACGATGCCCTGGATAAAATTATCCCAACTGCCTGGAAGAAGCGCTTACCCAGGTTCTACCATTAAGTAGTTCATGTAGACGCAACCTCACAATCGCGACCGCAAAACGCTCCGTGAGGACGCGCGCCAGGTTAAGAGCCTAGTCGTCGTCTGTCTCTAACGACGCTATTGTCAATGACCCTTGAACAAAACTATTCAATATAGCGCAGCGGTAATCGTGATAACAGTCACCTTACACGGAGTTACTTACTATTTCTTCAGCTCGTCCGCGAATAGTTTTAGCAAGTTCAAGCCTGCTGTTCTCGCCTGTCTTCCACGCTCCAATGATGGCTCCGTTGGCGTCTGCAAAGGCGGTATAAATCAAACGGATGAGTCGCTGCACCTCATTGGGAAACTGTTCTAATGCCACTCTCGTCTTATCGACCTGAATAGTATGTTGTCGCAAGTGTGAGTCAAAGCGATGTAGACGAAATCGCACACTCATCAGTTCTTTTTCCCAGTATTCAGAAGGAAAATCCAACTCTGCGTCACTGATGTCGGCAAATTCTCGCAGTATACGCTGATGCAAAGTGTTGTGATAATCTCGAAGACCTTCAAACGGCCCTGCCATGAGGGAGCGAAATGAAGCCTCATCCATCCCGCTGGTAGCAGCCCACCCTTCTGTGGTAATTTCGGTTGGTCGCCCATCACCACTCCGTTGTCTATCCAGAGTGTATCGAACGATAACATAGAAGCCCAACTCAGCGGTGACGATATGGGCTAAGACCTTTCGCACCGGCCACTCGCCCTCGGCAGGGGCCTGGTCAATCTGTCCGTTCTCTATTCCTAATAACGCTGCCTGCAAGTCCCAATAAGCGGCATCATATTGTGAGAGGATGAGCTGCGCCGCCGAGAACGGCATCGCCCGATTGATCCGTTCGCTTCGCAGTTTGGCAGCCAATTCTCGTAATTCTTCATAAGTTCTGAAAAAGGCAAAGCGGATTCCCTCTGAGTCGTATGACTGCCAGGCCCACCTACGCTCCAGTTGCAGGTCGGTAATTTTATGGGTAAGGTTCGCAAAGTAATCGACTGCTTTCGTCAATTCTGTGTTTGTCATGTATAACCTCCTGAGTGGTTAAAGAGTGATTGGTTTATTCGGCCCAACTCGTTGCTCAACCGTTCTGTGGCGGTAATAATGAAGCTTATTGGCTTATGAAGCCCAATCACCGAAAATAATTCAGGCATCAGGCAGTGAATGATGAGAGGGAAAGAGCATACTAGAATTTGGCATCAGCGGTGTTGATTGAGTACAGGGTAAAACGGGGTTTAAGATGTTGACAACTGACCGCCAGTCATTTACCATGCACATGACTGGCGGTCAGTGATTAGCGCATCCTGGCTGAAGACGTTACTCATAATATCCTCACTGTTCAATTGCTTGATAAGGTCAATTCAGCAAATGCTAGTGTTCATTCCATGGCTAGCTTTAACTCCCGCGAGCGGGCTAACTTTATGGTCAATGGTTAAGCATGCACCATCTGCGAGAGAATAAACTAGAGGTTAAGACGACATGACAGGCGTTTTATTCCAGCCAGATGTATTGTGGTAATTCACCAAAACGCCGCCTGGGGCTACCAGTAGATCGCATGCCTCTTTTTCTTCCTGACTTAGTTTCATATCGGCGGCCGGCAGAAGGTCTTTGAGCTGCTCGAGTGTACGGGGCCCGATGATCGGGGATGTAATGCCAGGTTGATCTTTGCACCATACCAGGGCTAACTGCCCCGGGGTCTTATTAAACTGGAGGGCCAGTTTGGTAAATTTTTCCCCGGTGTTGATGGCGCGCTGAGTAAAGCGCTGATCGTAGATGCCGCCGCGCTCGCGAGAAGCCCTCGAATCGGTTGGCAAGGGTAGACCGGCGTTGTATCGTCCGGCTAAAAGGCCCTGACCGAGAGGCGCCCAGGGGATCAATGCCATGTTGTAGCGGAGTGCTAATGGCACAAGTTCATTTTCAATGCGCCGGTCGAGTAAATTGTAGGGTGGCTGCTCACTGACATACCGCGCCAGGTGTTCTTTTTCACTGACTGCCAGCGCTTCCATCACCATCCAGGCTGGATGAGTCGAGCAGCCAATATAGCGTACTTTCCCGGCTCGGATAAGATCGGTTAATGCCCTCAAGGTTTCATCGATGGGGATTTCAGGATTGGGCCGGTGCATCTGGTAAAGGTCAATATGGTCGGTATCTAAGCGGCGAAGGGAGTCTTCGCAGGCTTTAATCAAATGATACCGTGAGTTGCCTTCATCGTTGGGGCCATCTCCCGTGCGCCCGTGGGCTTTCGTAGCCAAAAAGACCTGGTCCCTGCGACCTCGCAGGGCTTTGCCCACAATCACCTCACTGACGCCTTTATTGTATACGTTAGCAGTATCAATGAAGTTGATCCCGCCATCCATCGCGGCATGGATGATCTCGATTGAGGTTGCTTCGTCGGTTGCGTTGCCGAAATTCATGGCGCCAAGGCAAAGAGGCGAAACTTTGACACCCGTTCTTCCAAATAGACGATATTCCATGGTTCTACCTCACTTAATAAGACATAACCGGCCGTTGTGTGATCTAATAGGGATTCGTTGAGACGTTACGAGTTCCCGCTGTTTTTAATAATGCCAATACCGCATCCAAAATATTGGAAACCCAGGCTGCGCATTTGCTCGGGATCCCACAGGTTTCTACCGTCCAGGATGACCGGCTGGCGCATGGAAGCATGGATGCGGTTGAAATCCAATTGTTTAAATTCATTCCAGGCCGTGGCCAGGATTAACGCATCCGCACCTTCAGCCACTTCGTATGGATTTTTGCACAGGGTGATCCGGTGGATTATGTGGGAAGTTGCTTCCATCGCCTGGGGATCGTAGGCGCGAACGCGAGCGCCTTCATTTTCTAACAGGTGGATCACTTCAAGCGAGGGTGAGTCGCGGATATCATCCGTGTTGGGTTTGAATGAAAGCCCTAAGATCCCGATGACTTTATCGTTTAGTCCACCAAGCACTCGCCGTAAACGCATTACCGCCCTGCGCCGTTGATTGCGATTTATTTCCATTACCGCTTGAAGCAGTTGGGGATGGGTGCCGTGCAGAACAGCCATGTGAGCCAGCGCTTTAACATCCTTGGGGAAGCAGCTTCCCCCCCAACCGAGGCCCGCATCCAGGAAAGCATGCCCGATGCGCTTATCGTAACCCATGCCTAGTGCCACTTCACGCACATCCGCGCCTAATTCGTCGCACATATTGGAAATTTCATTGATAAAAGAAATCCGCGTCGCCAGAAAAGCGTTTGATGCGTATTTGATCATTTCGGCTGTGCGCAGATCGGTGATCAGGATGGGGCAGCGCAGGCTAAGGTATAACTGTGCGACCTGGCTGGCGGCATCTTTATCAACAGATCCCAAAACGATCCGATCGGGTCCCATGAAATCATTAATGGCCGAGCCTTCACGAAGAAATTCGGGATTGGAAACGACATGAAACTGAAGCGCCCTGCCTTCACGGCGACGGGTTATGATATCTGTCACCAGATCGCCCGTACCAACCGGGACCGTAGACTTATTCACGATGATAATGGGATGATCGACATGTTCGGCGATCGATTCGGCCGCAGACCGGATATATTGCATGTCCGCTTCGCCGTCCTCGCCGGATGGGGTGCCTACAGCGATAAAAGCAAACTCGGCCTCGGCCAGACTCCTGGTATAATCGGTGGAGAACTCAAGGCGTTCTGCCTGGACATTTTGAGCCACAAGCTGTTCAAGCCCAGGTTCGTAAATTGGCATTAAACCCTTTTTTATTTTCGCAATTCGCTCTGTGTCTACATCCAGGCAAATCACCTGATTACCTAAATCCGCAAAGCATGTGCCGGTGACCAGGCCAACATAACCGGACCCAATGACGCAAATTTTACTCATAAATTTTCCTCCTGCTAAAGCTATTATACACTAAAAATGGCGGAGTCCGGTCGATAGGGACGTGGTTTCACAGACGTCGACAAGGTAACCCCAGGTTTACAACCCTCGGGTAAACAGAAAACTGAGTTTGTGGAAACTATGTATAACGGTTCTTTGGGTTATACCACGGCAATTTCCATTGAGACAGCCTGTGTGACTGCTCAGAATAAACTAGCAAATATCATATAATTCGTATTATAATTAATTCAAGATTAATGAGCAAAAGAAAAAACTTTAGCTCACACGCCCAATTTTGATTGTCTGATCTTTCTACTTGAGGAGGTTTTATGAAATTAACTGGTGTTCGTATCACGTTTGCTGCGGTTGCCGCATTATTTATCCTGGCGATTGGGTTAGCCGCCTGCACGGCAAAACCCACGGATTCAACCGCAAAAGTTGCCCGACCATCCAAGCCCGGCGGCGCAGGGCAGGCTGTCAGCTTGACCGGTGATGCGATCAAAGGCGCCGACATCTTCAAGGCCAACTGTGTTCGCTGCCACGGCGAAGAAGGAAAAACTGGCGTTGCCAACGCCGGCTCCACCGATGGCACGGTGCCCGCTATTACTCCGATTGATGAATCCTTGATAAGCAAGGATCCTAAGACTTACGCGACCAACCTCGATCTGTTTATCGAGCATGGTTCCGTGCCAGCCGGCGACAACCCTGCTCTGAGCATGTCAGCATTCGGGGATGACAAGACATTGCAACCTCAGGAGATCGCGGATGTCATTGCTTATGTGAGCAGTTTAAATCCGCCAAAGTAATTTGATTGTGTCATAATTTCGATTAATTAACCCATCGCGGTATGCGTGACAGCTTACCGCGATTGGCATTTATCGGGGTGAAACGGTTCATCTTTTTACCATACCTGCGACAAAGCTTTGACAGTTCGCCTGATTTTATTGATATCGGGGTAAAATAGCCATATGAAGCAACCGGGGCAATTCATTTTATCATTCCCTATCTATTTTCGAGTAGGGATCATTGGAGTCATAGCCAGTCTGGCTTTTTTGGGCTTTAGAATGATGACTGTCTCGCTGGCGCCTTTCTCCTCGATTTTGATCAGTTTAGCAGTGGGGCTATTATTAGCTTTTGGGTTAGATCGGTTAATTGATCTTGCCCTTCTCCTTTATCAAAACCAACAAAAAATGGCTATGACCGTTCAGCGCGTTGAGCAGGATAAATTTGGACTGCAAGCGCGCCTGGAATGCTTGCTCCAATTAAATAATTTACTGGCAACCACTTATAACGAGAGAGAATTGATTGAAGGTGTCTTGATCCTGATAGAAAAGACGGTGGGTGCTATCGGTGCGTCGTTTGTGCCGATCGACGAATTCGGGCAGTTGCTGCCCGCATTTGTTCATGGAGATATACCAGAACCCGATTTGCATACCTGGACAGAATACCTATCATCGCCAGATATTAAAGATCGCTGCAGAGCCTGTGTTGACCGCTTTGCTCCGCCGGAATCTTCTTGCCCGCTGCTTAAGCTTCCCCTGAAGGAACAAGTCAAGGTGGAATGCCTGGCAGTTAAAAGAGATGAACGCATTTTAGGGATGTTGAACCTTTATTTACCCCTTCAGGCGACGTTGGATGCTGACAACAGGATTTTCCTGCTGAGCATCTTGGATGAAATTGCCCTGGCGGTGGATGCCTTGCATCTGCACAACCAGGAAGTGTCCACGTTGCGCCAACTGCAAATGCTGCGCTCCTCTCTTTTGGATTTGGAAACTTCACTAACCAATCTGCTCCCCCAAGTTTTAACTGCCTTTGAGGCGGGTTTCGCGGTGCTGCTTGTACAAACCAGTACTGAAAACAAGCCGCGTTTGATATTAAGGCAAAACTTTAATGATCAGATCCCAGAAAATGAGCTAAACTCTATTTTGATGGAAGTGCTTGACTGTGGCGAAACACTCACTTATAACAGCCCGGTTGAAGCGTTTACCAACGCTCAGCATCCGTTGTCCATGATTGCCGCTCCTCTAAAAATGGCCGATCGTCCAGTTGTAGGAGCCATCATGGTAGGCAGCGAGTATTTTCAGGCTTTCAACCCCGGACAGATGGCTGCCTTACAAATGGTCGCCAGCCAGGCAGCTTTATTAATCGAACATAATCGAATGATGGTTGACCTGGAATATAAAGTGGTCATTAAGGAACGAACTCGCCTGGCGCGTGAAATTCACGATGGGATTGCTCAACTGCTGGCATTCTTAAAGCTGCAGACGGGGCAGATGCAAACCTTTGTGAGCCAGGGCCAGGTGGGCCGGTTAGAACAGGCATTAAAAGCAAATTACCAGGCCCTGTCTGAAGCCTACCTGGCGACGCGCCAGACTATTGATGATTTGCGCCTGACACCTAAAGATGGATTGCGCCAATGGTTGGAACAAATCGCATCGGATTTTCAAAATTCAACCGGATTAATCATTAACCTGACCATTACCCCAGATATCCATAAGCTTCCCGATGAGGTACAGCTTCAGTTGATCCGGATCACACAGGAGGCTATAAGTAACATCCGCAAACATGCCAGGGCCAGCACGGTCACCCTTTCGGCCATGGAATGGGAGAATGACTTTATCTTGGAGATCCAGGACGATGGAGAAGGTTTTTCCCCGGGAGATATCCCGGGGATATCCCAATATGGGTTAAGGGGAATGCGGGAAAGAACCGAATTGATTGGGGCTGAATTTCAAATTATAAGCCAACCTCACAAAGGAACAAACATCAAAGTGTCAATGCCTATTCCGATGGAGGAGCCGCAAAGATGAATAAAAAAATAAAAATTGTTGTCGTTGACGATTATGCCCTCTTTCGCCGTGGTTTAGTCAGCTTGCTGGCTGAAATACCCGAGTTTCAGGTGGTTGGAGAAGCCGCGGATGGTGAGGAAGCGCTCAGGGTGGTTGAGAAATTCAACCCTGATATCATTTTGTTGGATATTAATATGCCGGGCATGGGTGGGATAAAGACAGTCGAAACGTTGAGAGAAAGTAAGAATAAAGTTAAAGTGATGATGCTGACCATATCACAGCACGATGAAGACTTAATTGGGGCAATTGTATCCGGCGCCGATGGTTATTTGCTTAAAAACACAGAACCAGAAGATTTACACAAGGCGATTGTTCGGATGGTAGAAGGCCAATCGATCTTATCTCCTGAGGTGACCGGGATTGTTTTCAGATCTTTAACGCATAACCAGCAGTCCGGAGAGGCCAACCCTTTGAGTGACCGGGAATTAGAAGTGCTTCAATGCCTGTCCGAGGGGATGACTACAGTTCAGATTGGTTCTCACCTGTTTATTTCAGAAAATACGGTTAAAACTCATATCCGCCACATTTTAGAAAAATTGGAAGCAGCTAACCGCACAGAAGCGGTTAGTAAGGCGATCCAGATGGGTTTGATTCAAAAGACGGATTGATGTGATCGGATCCGTTCCAGGATGATCGACAAATCACCCTCATGGAGGTGGGTAAATAACCTGTCTGCCCCGACCCTGGTGGATGACACCGCGAGGGTTTTTTGTTTTAATAAGTTATATGATCGATCCAGGTGGCAGCCAGAGTCTTAATAACCTGATTATTGCCTCGGCAAATCCTTTATTTGGCAAAGGGTTGTACCGTTTATTTGAAGCACATTGGGGAAACAAAGCGTCAGCGATCGTGCTGACGACGACGATGCGAGAAACCATCATCGCTATAGAAAATTACCACCCACAGTTGGTTATCATTGATTGCGACGATCAACAGATCAGTCGCGCCGATTTCTTGAATTATTTTATCCATCAGGTACAGCCCATGCGGGTCATGTTGGTTTCCTTAAAGGAAACTGGGGCCGTGGTGGTTTACGACCGCAAGATGATGCTGTCGAACCAAATTGATGAGTGGTTATTCAATTCCTTTAGTGAGGGGTGATGGTCAAGCATGTCGCATTGGGATTGTGCCTGTTCCTAGTTTTAAGTTTCGGTTTGGCCTTTTTTCTCCTTTTTCTGGCTCACCCCTATACCTGGCATGGATCGGTTTTTCAACCGGTTCATCCGGCATTTGACCTTGTCCTAAAAGACACGCACAACCAAACTTTCCAATTGTCTCAAGATAAAGGCAAGATAATCCTCCTCTTTTTTGGATATACTCACTGCCCGGATGAATGCCCATTGACGCTGGCAAAACTTAAGCAGGTAAAGGCAGACCTGGGATCGAAGGCCGACCATGTGGTTTTCGTGTTCGTGACAGTCGATCCACCACGTGATACCCCTGCCGCAATCCTGGCTTATTTGGTTCCATTCGACCCCGCGTTTACCGGGTTGACTGGCAGCCTGTCTGAGCTTGAACCCGCCTGGAATGCCTATGGGGTTTATAATCAAATCGATGGCGGGACAGTCCTTGAGGGTTATCAGGTCAGCCATTCAACCCAGTTATATTTGATCGATGCACAAGGCCGGCTGCGGTTAACTTATCATTTGGACAATTCCCCACAGGATATCGAACAGGATATCCTTTACCTGGTCAACAAGGGTTAAGTAATGGATAAACGCCTTTTATCATTCCACTGGATTGCGATCACCTTTGGCGTGGTGGCGCTCGCGGCTGTCATGGTGTGTCTGGGTTTCTGGCAGCTCGACCGGCTCAGGCAGCGCGGAGAGCTGAATGGTTTTGTGCGGTCTCAAATGGCTATGTCTGCCGTTAATTTGAATTTATCACCCGATCTGCCTGGACTTGATGGTATGGATTACCGGCCGGTGATGGCGCGGGGGGAATATGACTTTGCGGAACAGGTCGTTTTAAGGAATAAAGCCTGGCAGGGGCAACCTGGCGGGCATTTGTTAACCCCTTTACGGATTACGGGGTCACAAGAAGCCGTCATTGTGGATCGAGGTTGGATTTCATTAACGGATATTGTGGCGGGTCATCTGGATCAATTTGATGAACCTGGCGTGGTGGAAGTCAAAGGGGCGATCCGATTTTCGCAGGAGGATTACCCCGCCGGAGCGGCAGTCGATCCGACTGTCGCGCCTGGGGGAAACCGGTTGATGGCGCTCAACCTGGTCAATCTTGCTCGGTTAAGTCAGCAGGTTTCAAAACCGCTGCTCCCCGTTTTTATACAGGAGC
>Ga0066793_10001418_pt1 | contig 10869 bp, 7 predicted proteins | sample PersoiDNA2013189_FD_83876 | JGI IMG/M metagenome (GOLD analysis project Ga0066793, IMG submission 83876) | Permafrost soil microbial communities from the Arctic, to analyse light accelerated degradation of dissolved organic matter (DOM) -... | ecosystem: Environmental > Terrestrial > Soil >...
AGCCGGTGTACCGGACAGTAAAGACGTCTCGCCTGTACGAGCAGATTGTGCAGCAGGTGGAAGACTCTATTCTGAAGGGCCAGCTCAAGCCTGGGGACCAGTTGCCGGCGGAGCGCGATCTGGCCCAGCGATTTGGGGTCAGCCGCACCGCCGTGCGCGAGGCAGTGAAGACCTTGTGTGAAAAAGGCCTGGTCGTAGCCTATTCCGGCCGCGGCACCTTCGTGACCAATGGGACTTCCCAGGCGATTCGGCAGTCGCTCGATCTCATGATCCGCATCAACCAGCAGGAAGGGTCGGCGAATCTCGCCGAGTTGCGGTTGGTGCTGGAGCCGGAGATTGCCGGCCTGGCTGCTTCCCGAATTGAGGAGCAACTGCTGAGCGCCATGCGGGAAGCAGTCGCCGTGATGGATCGCAACCTGCATGACCCCGACGCCTACGTGGAAGCGGATCTCGATTTCCATTTGGCGCTGGCAGAAGCGGCCGGAAACCCTCTGATTCTCTCGCTCCTGGATTCGATCGTCGGTCTTTTGCGCGAGCAGCGCAGCCGGATTTTCGATGTGGAAGGAGGACCGGAGCGGGGGCAGTTCCATCACAAGCGAATCCTGGCGGCAATCGAGGAGCGCGATCCGAAGGCGGCGCGAAAAGCGATGCGCGCTCATCTCAACCAGGTGCTTGCGGATTCGTCTTTTTCGGCAAAAAGCGGTTCGCACATCAAGCCGAATTCATAAGCGCGGATTTATAAGCGAAAGGGAATTGTTAAATGGCCAAACTTGGATTCATCGGTCTCGGTGTGATGGGCGGCAACATGGTGGCCCGCCTGCTCGAAAAAGGGCACACGGTGACCGGCTACAACCGGACGCGCTCCAAGGCGCAGGGGTTGATCGACAAGGGCATGAAGTTTGCCGAGTCTCCCAAGGCCGTGGCGGTTGCGTCGGATGTGACGTTCACCATGGTGACGAACGCCGCCGCACTCGCGGCGGTGACCGACGGACCAGATGGATTGCTCGCCGGCATTGGCGCTGGCAAGTTCCACATTGACATGAGCACGGTGAGCCCCGATGTGAGCCGCGCGCTGGCTGCGAAAGTTCGCGAGAAGGGCGCCGACATGGTGGACGCGCCGGTTTCAGGCAGCGTCATCACGCTGCAACAAGGCAAGCTCTCCGTGATGGTCGGTGGCCGCAAAGAAACTTTCGAGCGCCTGAAACCGTTGCTTCTGGATGTTGGGCCGAAGGTGACGCACGTCGGCGACAACGGAGTCGCGCTGTCGATGAAGATCGCGCTGAATCTGCAGTTAGCCGTGCAGATGCTGGCTTTTTCCGAAGGCGTGCTGCTGGCGGAAAAGAGCGGAATTGCACGCGAGGTTGCCGTGGACGTAATGATTCACAGCGCGATCGCTTCGCCCATGATCGTGTACCGCGGTCCTTTCGTCTTGCAGCAACCGGAAGAAGCGTGGTTCGACGTCAACATGATGCAGAAGGACATGCTTCTGGCAATGGAGTTGGGCCGCAAGCTGAATGTTCCCGTTCCCACTACCGCCATCAGCAACGAGTTCCTCACCGCTGCGCGCGGCATGGGCTGGGAGAAGCTGGACTTTGCGGTCATGTTTGACGTTTTGGCGCGCATGTCGGGAGTTCAAAAATGACAACGGTCACACAGCCGAGAGAAGCTTCGGAAAAAGTCGATTTGTGGCTCCGGATGTACCGGCAGATGGTCGCCATCCGTCAATTTGAAGCGCAGGTCAACGAACTGTACACGCGGGCGTTGATGCCTGGTCTGGCGCATCTTTACATCGGTGAGGAGGCGGTCGCGGTGGGCGTATGCGAAGCGCTCGAGCGAACCGACTACATCACCAGCACGCATCGCGGTCATGGACATTGTTTGGCGAAAGGCGCTTCCCCGGATCAAATGTTCGCCGAACTGCTGGGCAAGAAGGCCGGGTACTGCAAGGGCAAAGGCGGTTCCATGCACATTGCGGACCCGGCCACCGGCAACCTGGGAGCGAATGCGATCGTATGCGGCAGCGCCGGTATTGCGACGGGAGCCGCGTTTTCGGCTCGGCGTCTCGGCAACGGCCGGGTGTCGGTATGTTTCTTCGGAGAAGGCGCGCTCGGCCAAGGTGTGCTGTACGAAGTGATGAACCTCGCCCAACTTTTCAAGCTTCCGGTGATCTACGTTTGCGAGAACAATCTCTATACGGAATATACGCATTACTCGGAAACCACGGCCGGGGATGTCCTGATGCGGGCGACCGCCTTCGGCTTGGAAGCCGCCAGCGTGGACGGACAGGACGTGCGCGCTGTCCATGAGATTTCACAGCGGTTGGTGGATCGCGCCCGCCACGGTGACGGTCCCGCGTTCCTGCTCTGCGATACCTATCGCTACCACGGTCATCACGTGGGCGACATCAACCGCGAATATTACCGCTCCAAGCAGGAAGAACAAACGTGGAAGACGGAGCGGGATCCGATCGTGAATTTCGGGAAGTGGCTGGTCGAGCAGAAACTCGCCGATGCGGCGGCGCTTGATCGTACGCAGGCTGAACTTGAGTCTGAGATGAAAAAGGCAGTGGACTTCGCCGTGGCGGCGCCGTACCCGGCCGTCGATGAAGTGGAACAGGACGTGTATGCCTGAAAGCGGCGGTCGTGAGCTAACCTTCGCGCAGGCGATTCGGGAGGCGCTGGCCGAAGAGATGCGCCGCGATCCGACCGTCTGTATTCTGGGCGAGGACGTGGCGGAGGCTGGCACTCCGTTCAAAGTTCTCTCTGGCCTGTTGGAGGAATTCGGCAAAGACCGGGTGCTCGATACGCCGATTTCCGAAGCCGGCTTCACCGGGCTCGCCGTGGGCGCGGCCATGACCGGAATGCGTCCGGTGGTCGACATCATGTTCGGCGACTTCATCACTCTGACCATGGACCAGATGGTCAACCAGGCCGCCAAGGTCCATTACATGTCGGGCGGAAAGTGGAAAGTGCCGATGGTGATGCGCACGACGATGGGAGCGACTCGCCGCTCCGCGGCGCAACACTCGCAGTCGCTGCACGCGTGGTTCTGCCACGTTCCGGGGTTGAAGGTGGTTCTGCCTTCGACGCCGTACGACGCCAAGGGACTGCTGAAGTCGGCGATTCGCGACGAGAATCCAGTTGTGTTTTTCGAAGACAAGATGATGTACAAACTCAAAGGCCCGGTGCCCGCGGAAGACTACACCATTGCGCTGGGTGTCGCGGATGTGAAACGGGTGGGCGAGGACATCACTCTGGTCGCCACCAGCAGCATGGTGCAAGTGGCGTTGGGCGCGGCCACGCTGCTGGAGGAAATCGGAATCAGCGCCGAAGTGGTCGATCCGCGCACCATGTGGCCGCTCGACGAAAAAACTCTGATTGAATCGGCGAAGAAAACGTCGCGGGCGATCGTTCTCGACGAAGGTTATGAACGCTATGGCGTCACCGCCGAACTTGCGTCGGTGATTGCCACGGGCGCATTCTATGATCTGGACGCTCCGGTCAAGCGCATGGGCGCGCTGCATGTTCCGATTCCGTTCTCGCCGCCTTTGGAAGATGTAACCGTGCCGACCGAGCAGACCGTGTTTGAGGCCGCCCGCACACTCTGCGGCCGATCCTGACAACACGCTCAACTGTCAAAGGAGAATTCTGATGGCTCTGCCTACATATGGAACGATGGCGGTGGATTGGGAAAACCGGGTTGACTTTGATCGCCTGCGCCGCGAACGTCTGGCGCGCGCCAAGGAACTTCTAGTCAAGTCCGAGATGGGCGCGCTGTTGTGCTTTGACATGAACAATGTCCGGTACATTACCGCGACCCACATCGGGACCTGGGCTCAAGACAAGGCGAATCGCTTCACGCTCCTTCCGCAAAACGACGAGCCGATTTTGTGGGATTTCGGATCGGCTGCGAAACACCACCAATTGCATTGTCCCTGGCTCGGAGAGCGGTCGCGTGCCGGAATTTCCGTGCTGCGCGGCGCCATGACGCCGGAGATGGGGCGCGCCGAAGATGTGGCAAAGAAGATTCGCATCGAACTCGAAATGCGCGGCCTGCATAAAGAACCGCTGGGCGTCGACATCGTCGAATTGCCGGTCCTGTTCGCTCTGCAGAAAGAAGGAATCAAAGTCGTCGATGGGCAGGCGCTCATGTCGGAAGCGCGCCTCATCAAGACGCGGGACGAGATCGCTCTGCTCAACCACTCCGCCATGATGGTCGACGCTGCCTATGACGAACTCTATCGCGCCATGAAACCCGGCATGAGCGAAAACCAGGCGGTGGGACTGGTGAGCAAGGTGCTCTACGATCTCGGCTCTGAGTACGTGGAGGCGGTGAATGCGATTTCCGGCGAGCGCTGCAATCCGCACCCCCACGTGTTTTCAGACCGCGTCCTGCGCCCGGGCGATCCGGTGTATTACGACATTCTCCACTCCTACATGGGATACCGCACTTGTTACTACCGCTGTTTCACCATCGGATACGCCTCGCACGCGATGAACGATGCGTATAAGCGGTGCAGGGAATACCTCGACGCGGCGATTGAACTCGTGCGTCCGGGCCGTACCACGGCCGAGATTGCATCCGTGTGGCCGAAAGCACAGGAATTCGGTTTCCCGAACGAGGAAGCCTGCTTTGCACTGCAGTACGGTCACGGCATTGGCCTCGCCATCTGGGAGAAGCCCGTGATCAGCCGCCTGGTGTCGCTGGAACATTCCTGCGAAATCAAGCCGGGCATGGTGTTCGCGCTGGAAACTTTCTGGCCGTCAACGGATGGCTGGAGCGCCGCGCGCATCGAGGAAGAAATCGTGGTCACCGAAACTGGCCACGAGGTCATCACGCGCTTCCCGGCCGAGGAACTTCTGGTTGCCGGACGACACTATTTCACAGTGGATGGCCCGCTTCCCGCAATCCGGGAGACGGAATCCAAACCAAGCACTCGCGTGCGCGAGATGATTGAAGCGAGCTCCCGGCAGGAACGAGTTGGCGTCGGCGACTGAGAGAGTCCCCTCGTGGAGACGAGGCTTGCCTGGTCTCAGCCGCGTGATGAGTCATTATGGAGGGACGGGCGTCTCGTGAGCCTGCCCTGAGCGAAGTCGAAGGGTCCAGCCGGGCGGGGACGCCCGGCTCTCCACCAGCAAATTTGGACCGAGAGCAGGGCTATCTAACTATGGCGATCAGTGTGGTTATGCCCGCGCTCGAAATGGCCCAGGAAACTGGCAAGCTCATTTCGTGGCTGAAAAAAGAAGGCGAGTCGGTCGCCAAAGGCGAACCGCTGCTGGAGATCGAAACCGACAAAGCGGTGATGGAGATCGAAGCACCCGGCGATGGCGTCCTGGCCGGCGTCAAGGTGCAGGCTGGGGCCGAAGTGCCGGTAGGCCAAACTATTGCCTGGATCGTGCGTCCCGGAGAAGTTCCTCCGGCGGATGAAGTCGCCGCCACGTCAGGAAGAAAAACCACGGTAGTTGCTGCTGCTGCTGCGATTTCACATACGGCATCCGCAAGTCAGGCCGCCACTTCAACGCAATCGGCAACCCAGTCCGTTAAGGTTTCCCCCAAAGCGCGACGTCTCGCTACCGAACGCGGCGTCAATCTCGCGGATGTCCGCGGATCGGGCACCGGCGGAGAAATCCTGGCTTCCGATATTCTCGCCGCTGCGGAATCCAAAGCCGGGGCGTCGCAGGCTGCGGTTGACAGCGGCAGTCCCATCTCCCGGCTGATGGCGGAACGCACAACCCAGAGCTGGACGACGGTCCCGCATTTCTTCGTTGTCCGTGAGGTGGACGCAGGCGCTCTGAACGAGGCGCGGCAGAAGCTCGGGCCAGAAATTGAAAAATCGCGCGGAGTGAAACTCACGCACACCGATCTACTGGCAGCGCTGGTTGCTCGCGTCCTGCTGAAGCACTCTCGCATGAACGCAAGCTGGACCCGCGAAGGCGTTCGCGCAAATGCCGAGATCAACATCGGCCTGGCGATGGCGGTGGACGATGGAGTGGTGGCGCCGGTGATTCACAATGCCCACAAAGCGGCGCTGGGCGAGATCGCGGTGCGGCGGCGCGACCTGGCGGAACGGGCGCGCGGCGGCAAGTTGCGTCCGTCCGATATCGCAGGTGGCACATTCACGATCAGTAATCTCGGCATGTTCGGAGTGGACGCATTCACCGCGATCATCATCCCGCCTCAGGCCGCGATTCTCGCAGTCGGAGCTATCGCGGACCGAGTCGTGCCGGTCGACGGCCGTCCCGGCGTCCGTCCCATGATGACCTTGACGCTTTCGAGCGATCATCGTGTAGCGGATGGTGCACGGGCGGCGGAGTTTCTGCGGGATCTGGTCGAGGCAATCGGCAGCCCGCAGCAATGGCTAGGCTGATCGCAGGGCTTGATCCGAGTTACAATCACCCGCTGGCATTCATGCGTGGGGGGTCTTATGTTCACAACAGTGTGTCGAAGATTTGTGGGACGAACGACAATTGTCTTGCTGGGGATTTTGCTGGCCGTTCCGGTGTTCGGCCAGGGTCAGCCGCAAAACGCTCAAACGCCAAGAGATGAAACGTCCAGAGTCAGCGGACAAGTCCTGACGCCGGCAGCAACTGCGGACGCTGATGCCGGTCAAGTGCCGCGCGTCCTCACGCTGCAGGATGCCCTCACTCGCGCCAAGGCTAACAATCCGCAGTTCCGGGCCGCTCTCACGGAACTGGGTCTTGCCCATCAGGATGTAGTGCAAAGTCGGGCGCAACTGCTGCCGAATGCCAGCTACAACATGCAGTTTGTATACACGCAGGGGAACGGTTCTCCTGCCGGACGCTTCATTGCCAACAACGGCGTCCACGAGTACATAGCGCAGGGGAACGTTCACCAGGCGCTTTCACCGGGAATGTTGGCGGATTATCGACGGGTGGAAGCGGGCGAGGCTCTGGCGCGGGCCAAATCGGAGATTGCGGCGCGCGGTCTGGTCGTCACCGTCGTGCAGGCTTACTACGGATACGTCGTGGCGCAGCGCAAGTATGCAACCGCGCAGAAGGCGGCTTCGGAATCGGACCGCTTTCTCGGCATCAGCCAAAAGCTGCAGAACGGCGGCGAGGTTGCACGTTCCGATGTGATCAAAGCCCAGATTCAGAATCAGCAGCAACAGCGCGTACTGCAGGATGCTCTCCTGGCGATGAACAAGAGCCGCCTCGATCTGGCCGTGTTGCTGTTCCCGAATTTCGAAGAAAATTTTTCGGTTGTGGATGACTTGCGCCTGCCCGATCCGTTGCCCGGTTTCACCGAAGTACAGGCCGCCGGAACCAAGAACAACCCGGAAATTCGAGGTGCGCTTGCCTCCCTGCGGCAAACCGACCAGGAAGTGAAAGTCGCGTGGACGGCCATGCTGCCTTCGGTGGGCCTGGATTATTTTTATGGCATTGACGCCAATCAGTTCGCGGTACGCGATCAAAATGGATTTCGCAACCTCGGTTACGCGGCGACTGCGACCCTGCAACTGCCGATATGGAACTGGGGAGCCGGTTACAGCAAGGTGAAGCAGGCGGATTTGCGGCGCCAGCAGGCCCATGTCGAGTTGAGCTTCGCACAACGCCGACTGCTGGCCGATCTGCGGTCGTTCTATGATGAAACCGAGACGTCGCGCGCGCAGCTCGAATCGCTAAGTCAAACCGCGGAACTCGCCTCTGACAGTTTGCGTCTGACCACTTTGCGCTACCAGGCGGGAGAGGCCTCAGTTCTCGAGGTGGTGGATGCTCAAAATACACTGATGCTGGCTCGCAATGCGTATGATGATGGACAGGTTCGTTTCCAGGTCGCCCTCGCGAACTTGAAAACGCTGACGGGGAGCTTTTAAAAAAGAGAATGATCCAGGCCGGGAACGAATTCTTGCGTGACACCTCCAGCACCTCGCCGAACCGACGCTCGCCGAAGCAACGCCGGGTTCGGAGTCAATCTCGCGCCGCCGTCCGTCTCCACGCCGCGCCGTTTCGCCTCATCCTTTCGCTCGCTTCAATCATTCCTGTTCTTCTGTCTGCGTTGGGCTGCTCCGCGGACAAGCCGGTTGAGCCGACGGTCGGCGTTCAGGCGGTTCCGGTCAAGAAGGCGACCATCGAGCAGACGGTGACGTCCGAAGCCATCCTGTTCCCGCTGGCGCAGTCGGCGATTGTTCCCAAGATCAGCGCGCCGGTCAAAGCGTTCTATGTTAAACGCGGCAGCAAAGTTCGTGAAGGGCAGTTGCTCGCCAGATTGGAAAGCCGCGACTTGGCCGCCGCCGCTCAAGACAACCAGGGAACCTACAACCAGGCACAGGCCGCCTACGCGATTGCGACCGCGTCCACTCTGCCGGAAGAGATACAGAAGGCGCAAGGCGATACAGAGGCGGCCAAGGTAGTCCTGGAAGCCGAACAAAAGCTCTACGACAGCCGTCAGGATCTTTACAAGCAAGGCGCCCTCCCTCGCAAAGACCTCGATCAAGCCGGCGTCAGTCTCACCCAGGCACGAAATCAGTACGAACTTGCGCAGCGCCACCTCGATGCGCTGATGGCCGTGAGCAAGCAGCAGGAACAAAAAGCCGCTGCCGGTCAGTTGCAATCGGCAAAAGGCAAGTATCTTGGCGCCGCGGCGCAGTTGAGCTACTCGGAAATCCGCAGTCCCATCGGCGGCGTAGTCACCGACCGTTCCTTGTATCCGGGTGAAATGGCGGCTGCGGGAACGCCGCTGCTCACCGTCATGGACACAAGCTCGGTGATCGCGCGTGCCCATATTCCGCAGGAGCAGGCGGCATTGCTGAAGCTCGGCGGCAAGGCCACGATCATTGTTTCTGGCGGGGTTTCTGGCGGGGTTCCGGGCGAAGACGACCCGATCGAAGGGAAAGTGACCGTCGTCAGCCCGGCTCTCGATCCCAACAGCACGACCGTCGAAGTTTGGGTTCAGGCAAAAAATCCGCAGGGACGGTTGCGGCCCGGAACGAGCGTGCAGATTTCCATGCTGGCGCGCGCGGTGCCGAACTCGGTGGTTATTCCGGCGGCAGCCGTCCTCACAGCCCCGGACGGAAGCAGCTATGTGATGGTCGTTGTTTCCGAAAATCGGGGCTCCGACAATCGCGCCCACCAGAAGACAGTGAAGACAGGAATCCGGCAGGGCGATCAGGTGCAGATTCTCGATGGCCTCGCGGAAGGCGATCGCGTGGTCGCATCCGGGGCCTATGGCCTGCCCGACAATACCAGGATTCGCGTCGAAGCTGCTTCGGGATCCGACAAGACGGATCACCCATCTGACCGGCCACCTGCGGGAAAAGGGACCGAAAAGGATGCCAAGTAGCTCGATGGCCGCAACCAACGGTAAACCCTCCTACTGGTTTTCGCGCCACTCCCGCTCCATCCTTGTCCTGACCATCACGCTGGCGATTCTTGGAATCTACGTGGCGTTCACCATCCCGGTTTCGGTTTTTCCAGACACGAATTTTCCTCGCATCCTGATCGCCGTCGACAATGGCGTTATGCCCATCGACCAGATGATGGTGACGGTCACACGCCCGCTCGAAGAAGCAGTCAACAGCGTGCCGGGCCTGCAGCAGGTGCGTTCCATTACCAGCCGCGGATCGGCGGAGATTGACCTGTTCTTCGAGTGGAACGTGAATATGTTCCAGACATTGCAGTACGTAAACGCGGCGCTATCCAGCGCGCAGCGGGAGCTGCCTGCGAGCGCGAAGGTGGAAGCGCATCGCATGACCTTCGCCAGCTTTCCGATTCTCGGCTACAGCCTGACCTCCGACTCGGTTCCGCAGACGCAGCTCTGGGAAATTGCCACCTATGAACTCAAGCCCCGGCTCAACCGCCTGGATGGCGTGGCGCGAGTTGTTGTGCAAGGTGGCCAGGAGCCGGAGTTCCACATCGTTCCCGATCCCGCCAAACTTTTACAGGCGAGTGTCACGGTTCCCGACCTGCTCGAAGCGGTACGGCGCACGAACCTGATTGACTCTCCCGGCCTTCTCGAACGCAACCACCAGCTTTATCTGGGGCTGATCAGTGGACAGGTGCGCGATCCGCAACAGATTGCTGCGACCGTCATCAAGACGACCGCTGCCGGCGTGCCGGTGCGGGTGGGCGACGTTGCGAAAGTGGAGGCGGGGGTTCGTCCTCTTTATACGGTGGTTACCGCGAACGGAAAGCCGGCGGTTCTGCTGAGCATCAATCGGCAGCCGGAAAGCAACTCCGTAAAGGTGGCAGAGGAGGTGCACGCGGAAGTCGAGAGCCTCCGCAAATCGTTGCCGCCCGGCGTGGACATTCATCCTTTTTACGATCAGTCGGAGATCGTTTCTGAATCGATTGCGAGCGTTCGCGACGCCATTCTCATCGGGCTCATCCTGGCTTCCATTATCCTCGTCATTTTTCTGCGTGACTGGGGCACTTCCATCGTGGCTGGTCTGGTGATCCCGGTGACCATCGCGGTGACATTTATTGCGCTCAAGTTGATGGGGGAGAGTTTCAACCTGATGACGCTCGGCGGACTGGCTGCGGCCGTCGGCTTAGTGATCGATAACGCGATCGTGGTGGTGGAGAACATCGTGCTGCACCGCGACGCGGGCCAGACGCGGCTGCAGGCGATCCACAGCGCCCTTGGCGAGATCACCACCCCGCTGATCGGCTCGACCATTACTCCGATTGTTGTTTTTCTTCCGCTCGTTTCCATCACCGGCGTAACCGGCACGTTCTTCCGCGCCCTGGCCGTCACCATGTCGGTCGCGCTGCTCGCTTCGCTGGCGCTCGCACTTACCTGGACACCGGCCCTTAGCCAGTTCCTGATCAAGAGATCCACCGGCGATTTGTCCGGCATAGCGGACAACCTATCGGACGACAAGGAAGACGCCCTTGACCAGATCGCTCCTGA
>Ga0066793_10001419_pt1 | contig 10865 bp, 11 predicted proteins | sample PersoiDNA2013189_FD_83876 | JGI IMG/M metagenome (GOLD analysis project Ga0066793, IMG submission 83876) | Permafrost soil microbial communities from the Arctic, to analyse light accelerated degradation of dissolved organic matter (DOM) -... | ecosystem: Environmental > Terrestrial > Soil >...
CGGAGGCGTGGCACCTGCGCGGAGCACGGTGGCCAGCGCCACTGCGTCCTGCGCCTCGAGGTAGACGGCCTTGTAGACCGATCCGCACTGGTAGTCGGTCAGCACGTTGACCATGCCGTCCAGGGTTGCGTCCTGGCCGGTGGTCGGAATCGTCTTGGCCTTCACGTTCTTGTTCTTGAGAACCTGGATCACGGCGTTACCGAGACCGTCGTTGGCCTCGATGGTGGCGTTGATAGCAGGGTTCGCGGTGAACGCCTGCTGGAAGATCGTTTGGCCAACGTCGTTCTTCCAGTCGGTGGCGATCTGGTCGCCGACCAGCTTCATTCCGGCGCTGTTGGTCTTGCCGACGGTCTCCTGCGCGACGGTGTCGCCCAGACGACCGAGTTGTAGCCCTGCGCGAACGACACGGCGTTCGGGTCAGAGTTCTGGCCGCCGTTGAGGGTGAAGACCTGCGGGGACTTGACGCCCCACGCGGACACGCAGTCCATGAAGCCCTTGCCGATGAGCCTGCCCACCTGGACGTTGTCGAAGCTCACGTAGTAGGTGCTGGTTCCGGTGAACGTGGCGCGGTCGTAGCTGATGATCTTGACGCCATGCGACTGGGCGTAAGACTGGATCTGTGACCCGACGCTGCTGTTCAGCGGGTCCATGATCAGGACGGTCGCCCCGGCGGTGATGTCCGCCTGTGCGATGGAAAGCTCCTGCGCTTCCTGGCCCTGGGCGTTGTCGATCTTGAACTGCGACGTGCTGTAGCCGGCCTGTGTGAAGGCCTTCGTCAGGTACGGCGCGTCAAAAGCGACGTAGCGGGCGGACGAAGTGGTGTCCGGAAGGATCACTCCGACCATGCCCTTGCCGGCGCCGACAAGGTTCTTCAGCTTGGGCATGTACGAGAAGTCCTGAGTGAACGAGGCGATGCTCAGGTCTGAGGGGACGACTGCCGGCGACGCAGTCGCCGTACCTCCGCCGCCGCCGCAGGCCATCGCGACGATCCCGACGACGCCGAGCGCCGGGATAAGTTTGGCGAACCTCATAGGTTCTCTCTCCTATCTAAGTCACCTGTTGCCTTCTTCCCGGAAGCTCCGGGGCGAGAGTGCGCCGGCGAACAGGCCTTACTCAGAAACCCCATGGCGGGACCGCCCGCCCTTGAGAGCATGTCTTACGCCCACATGTTTGTCAAGAGTGCGATCGTGCGATCCGCACAATTTGTTCAAACTCTTGACAAACCCCGCCTGGCGGCCATGATTCCGAAACAGGAGTGGTGAAGAACGGGGAGGGGACGCTCGGCTGGCTCCGAGGCCGCAACCGCGAGCGCGTGGTGGGAGCGCTTCGCGAGCGAGGGCGCATCAGCCAGGCCGACATCGCAAGGTTGACAGGCCTGTCGCGCACCACTGTACACACGCTCGTCTCGGAGATGAAGGACGCGGGCGTCGTGCGGGAGGTCGAGGCAGGCGTTCCCGATTCGCGTGGCGGGCGGCCCGCCGTGTTGCTCGTGCTGCGGGATTCTTCGCTCGCGGTGGTGGGCATCGACTTCGGGCACAGCCACGTGGGCGTCGCCGTCGCCGACATCGGACACAACGTGCTGGCGGAGCGCAAATGCGATCTCGATGTGAGCAACGACGCCAGGGCGGCCCTCGACGCCGCGGTGCGGATGGTGGATGAGATGCTGGCCGAAGCCAGGATGGAGCCGAAGTCGCTGATCGGCGCCGGGATCGGAATCCCGGGACCGGTCGATCGGGCGCGAGGGGCGGCGGGGTCGGCCACGATTCTCCCGGGCTGGACCGGTCTCCAGATCCGCACCGAGATGCAGGAACGGCTGGGCGTGCCGGTCGAGATCGAGAACGACGCCAACCTGGGGGCGCTGGCCGAGCTGACCTGGGGCGCGGGTCGCGAGTCCTCGAACTTCGTCTACGTAAAGGCTGCAACGGGCATCGGGGCCGGGATCGTGATCGACGGCAAGCTGGTGCGCGGAGCCTCAGGCACCGCCGGAGAGATCGGGCACACGACCCTGGATGAGGCGGGCGCCCTCTGCTACTGCGGGAACCGAGGATGCCTGGAAACGGTGGCCTCTGGTCCGGCCATCATCCGGCTGGTGGGTCCCCTGGACGGAGAGGTCCCCTCGCTCGCGCGCATCGTCGAGCTGGCGGTTGCGGGGGACGTCCGCTGCCAGCGGGCGATCGCCGACGCCGGTCACGAGATCGGCGTCGCCATCGCGGGCCTCTGCAACCTCATCAATCCCGAACGGGTCGTCATCGGCGGTCTGCTCAGCCGGACCGGCGAAGTCCTGCTCCACCCGATGCGGGAATCCATCCGCCGCCATGTCGTGCAGGCCGCGGCCGAGACCCTCGACGTACGCCCGGCCGTGCTGGTGGAACGTGCCGAGCTCCTGGGATCGCTTGCGCTGGCGCTCCAGGGCTCCAGCCAGCGAACCGCAAGGATCAACGGCAACTAGAGGCGCTGCTCTAGAGGCGCCTCTAGGAAATTCCCACCGCGGCGCAGGCGGCCGCGTACTGGTCGACGCAGAGGTCGGCTTTGGTCCAGAATCCGTCGGCGATCACGGTCGAGACGACCGTCGGCCTTGTCACGGCCAGCGGGCTCACGAGGAGCGCCGGAACCGTCGCGCTGCCGTTGTCGACCGTCTTCCCGCTGGTCATCGAGGCGGGAACCGCGACGCCATAGACGAGGTCATAAGCCAGCTGCGCCGCCGTCTCCGCTTCGGCTCTGATGGATTTGTAAACGGTCATGTACTGCTGGCCGGCCAGGACGCGCTGCACCGCTTTCAGCTCGGCGCCCGCGCCCGTGACGGGAGGGAGCGGTTTGACCCCCGCTGCGGTCAGCGCCGCCACGGCCCCTGCGGCGCTGGCGTCGTCGGCGGCGTAAACCGCGTCCACCGAGTTGTGAAGCGCTGTGAGCGCGTCGGCCATCTCGGTCTGAGCGTTGTCGGGACCCCGCAGAGGTGTGTCGTAGGCCTTGGCGACGGTGACCTTGCCCTCCAGGGCGTTCTGCACGCCCGCCTTCAGCAGCCTGGCGACGCTGTCACCGGGGTCTCCGTTGATCATCACCACCGTGGGATTGACCTTGCCTTTCAACGCCGTGAGCAGTCCGTTGGCTTGAAGGGGGCCGACCGCGGCGTCGTCAAAGGACACGAAGTAGGCGACAGCCGGCGCGTTCAGGACGAGCCGGTCGTAAGCGATGACCGGGACCTGACGCGCCTTGGCCTTGGCGACGATGGGCGATGCCGCGGAGGGGTCGACCGGGTCGAGCACGAGGACGTTGGCTCCCGCAGCCAGGGCCGCGCCGGCCTGGGCCAGCTGTGCTGCGGCATCGCCGTGCGCGTTGCGTTCGTCGACGGTGCAGTCGGAGCACATGCCCTTGATCTTGGCTTCGAAGATCGGAACGTCTTTGGTCTCGTAGCGCGTGGACTGCGTGTCCGGCAAGAGAAACGCGATCTTCTTGCCGAGCGTGACACCTGAAGCAGCCCCTCCGCCACATGCGGTGACGCAAAGAGCGACGACGAAGAGTGCGAGAACAAACCTGGCCATTTTCATAACGTGGGGTGCGGCGCCGGCCGACCGGCATTCTACCTCCCTCCCCCCGCGGTTAGCGGGGGAGGGTCGGGGTGGGGGGCGTGGAAGAACTCAGCGCCGCTTGATGAATTTTTCTTTCCCTGTCAGGGTTTGATGCGAAACATGCAGATTCTGGCTGCGCTCATAGGGTTGGCGCTCGTCTTTGTCGTGCTCCGCGACGCCTTCGAGACGATCATCCTTCCGCGCCGCGTTTCCGGCCCCCGACTGTCAAAGATATTTTACCGGGCCACGTGGAGACCCTGGAGCGCGGCGGGTCGCCGCATGCGTCCTGGTGACTGGCGTGAGACCTTCCTCAGCACATACGGACCGCTCTCTCTACTCATTCTGTTCGTCTTTTGGGGCGCGCTACTGATCACCGGGTTTGCCCTGCTGTTGTGGGCGGCTGGGTTCGACGTCAACCTATCCGGCCCAAACCATCTGTACGTCAGCGGCACGACGTTCACCACGCTCGGCATCGGCGACTTCACCCCGCACACCGACCTGTCGCGGTTCATCACGGTGGTTGAGGCCGGCACCGGCTTCGGCTTCCTCGCGATCCTGATCTCGTACCTACCCGTCCTGTACCAGAGCTTCTCGCGGCGCGAGATCGCGATCTCGATGCTCGACGAGTGGGCGGGATCGCCGCCCAGCGCCGGCGACCTGCTCCGCCGCGCTTCCGAATCAGGCGAGATGGACGAGCTCATCCCGTTGATGGGGCGCTACGAGACGTGGACCGCCGAGCTCCTCGAGAGCCACCTCTCCTACCAGGTGCTCAGCTACTTCCGCTCGCAGCACGAGAACCAGTCGTGGGTCGCGGCCCTCACCGCGATCATGGATTTCTCTGCGATCTATCAGGCGAGCAAGGATCACGGCAAGACGTGGCAGGCCAGGCGCGTGTACGCCATCGGCCGGCACGCGCTGGGCGACCTGAGCCAGGTACTGCACGCTGTTCCCGAGTTCGACGCGCCCGACCGCCTGTCCGAGGCCGAGCTGCTCGCGATCCACGAAGCGCTCACGGCCGCGGGAAAAGACGTCGACCTGGCTTCGTTTCGGGAGCGGCTCAACGCTTTGCGCAAGGGCTACGAGCCCTACGCGATAGCGCTGAGCCACGAGCTGTTGATGGAGCTCCCGCCCTGGATGCCGATGGACGGCCGCCAGGACAACTGGGAGACGACAGCGTGGGAAGGAGCCGCCCCAGGGGAGTCGCTCCACTAAAGGACCTTAGAAAGAAACGACCTCGTGCGTTCTTGCCGGGGATTCGCGAGCACCTCGCGCGGCTTGCCGGATTCCACGATCACCCCGCCGTCCATGAACACCAACGTGTCGCCCACCTCGCGAGCGAAGCCCATCTCGTGTGTCACCACGATCATCGTCATGCCGTCTGCGGCGAGGCGTCTCATGACGTCGAGCACCTCGCCAACCAACTCAGGATCGAGCGCCGACGTCGGCTCGTCGAAGAGCATCAGCTTCGGATTCATCGCGAGCGCACGGGCGATCGCGACACGCTGCTGCTGTCCGCCCGAAAGCTGGTTCGGATAGACGTTCGTCTTGTCGGCGAGACCCACGCGCTCCAGCAGGGCCCGCGCGTAGGCCACCGCAGTCGAACGGCTCGCCTTCTTGACGCGGATCGGAGCCTCGATGAGGTTCTCGAGCGCGGTCATGTGAGGAAACAGGTTGAAATGCTGGAAGACCATGCCGATCTCCGAGCGCTTCTGGCAGACCTCGCGGTCCGGAAGCTCATAGAGCTTGTCGCCACGCTGGCGATAGCCGACCAGCTCTCCGTCGACCGACAGCCGGCCGGCGTCGATCTTCTCCAGGTGGTTGATGCAGCGGAGGAACGTGCTCTTACCCGAGCCGGAGGGCCCGATCACGCACATCACCTCCTTCGGCTGCACCTCGAGGTCGATGCCGCTCAGCACCTCGAGCCGCCCGAAGCTCTTGTGCACCGCCTCCGCTTTGACCATGGGTCCGGCGCTCACGTGAGCGGCGCCTGCGGCGCACGGAAGGTGAACAACATCCGCCGGAACCTCTGGAGCGGGGTCATTGGCAGCTCGCGCTGCACGCCCCGAGCGAAGTAGCGTTCGAGGTAGTACTGGCCGATCGTCAGGATCGACGTCATCACCAGGTACCAGATGCTGATGACGACGAGAAGCTCGATCACATAGAAATTGAAGCTCGCGATCTGCTGCGCTCGTGTGAACAGCTCGGGCACCGTCGCCACAAAGGCGAGCGAGGTGGTCTTTAGCATCGAGATCGTCTCGTTGCCGGTGGGAGGGAGGATCACCTTCATCGCCTGAGGCAGGACGATCCGCTGCATCACCTGCAGCCGCGTCATGCCGAGGGCCTGGGCGGCCTCCGTCTGGCCGTGCTCGACCGAGATGATGCCCGCGCGCACGATCTCGGCCATGTAGGCGGCCTCGTTGAAACCGAGCCCGAAGACCGCCGCCATGAGCGGGGTGATGAGCACGTTTGTGCTCACGCCAAACAAAAGCGGGCCGCCCGGGATCCCGACTCCGATGTGGGGAAGGACGAGGGCGAGGTTGAACCAGAAGAAGATCTGGACGAGGACCGGAGTGCCCCGGAAGAACCAGATGTAGAACCAGCTCAACCACGAGACGACAGGGTTGGTCGAGAGCCTCATCACGGCGAGGATCACTCCCAGGATGATGCCGATCGCCATCGCCAGCACCGTCAGCTCCAGGGTAAGCAGGATCCCCTCCCGAATCAGCCGCTGGAAGAGGAACGTCCCGACGACCCCCCAGTGCATGTTGGGAGCCGTGACGAGGGTGTAGACGGCGTCGGCGGCCACGGCGAGGACGAGGACCGCCGACAACCATCGCCACGGGTGCCGGACCGGAATCGCCTTGATCGCCTCCGGCCGCCGCCCAGCCTGCGGGGCGGGTGCCGGCGAACCGGCGGCGATCTCGGTCACTGCAAGTCGATCAGACGCTCAGTACGACGGCACGCAGGTCGCGCCGATCGAGTTGTTGTTGTTGAGGGAGACATCCGAACTGGCGATCGCACCGTCCGTGACGTTCCAGTTCTTGAGAATGTCGGTGTAATAGCTGTTGTTGTCGATGAGGTACTTGAGCGCATCCGTGATCGGCTTCTCGAGCGGGCTGCCTTTGACCATCGCAATGCCGTACGGCGCGACGCTGCAGGGCTGTCCGCCGATCTTGAACTGGCCGTTGGACTGTTTGACCTGGTAGTCGGCGACGGGTTGATCGAGCCAGCCGAAATCGGCTCGGCCGCTGGCCAGAGCGGAGTTCGCCTCGGTCTGGGTGCCGAAGCTCAGTACCTTGATGTCCTTGCCGGCCGGGCAGTTGTCCTTGTCACCGGCGATCGCCGTACCACCGACCGACTGGCCCATGTAGCCCCAGGCGTCGCTCTCCTCGGTCGTGCCCGACTCCACCGCCACACTGTGGCCGCACATATCGGCCGCCGTGTTGATCGTCGCGCCGCCGACCTTCACCATCCATGCCTCGCCGGCCTTGTAGTACGTGACGAAGTCGATGCCGCTGTCCTCGCGCTTCTGCGTCGGGCTCCAGCTGGAGATGCTGAACGCGTAGCGCGGCTTGTCGCCACCGGCGACCTCGCTCGGAGTGCTGGCCTTGAGCTGGGCGATGATGTCGTCGAAGGTCACGTTGTTAAAGGTGCAGACGAGGCCCAACACCTTGCAGATCGCGAGGCCGAGGTCGATGTCCCAGCCGGAGATCGCGCCGGTGTTCGGGTCGATGAACTCGTTGGGTGCGTATGTCGCATCCGTGGCGATCTGAACCGGCCCGGTCACCGACGACGGGACCTCGCTTGCGAGGCTGGCGACCTTACCCGGGCCGCCAGAAGTGGTCGTGGTGGACGGGGTCGATGACCCTCCGCACGCGGCAAGCACGAAGGCGATTCCGATCGCCAATGACGATGTTCGAATCTTCATCACAATTCTCTCCCTGGCAGCGATGGCCGACCTTGGCCCGAATTGTAATTCGGTCCATTTGCCCGTGCTTAACGGCCGTCTCTCAGCGCGTCGTAGGCTGCACGGGATGCCGCTCGTCATCACCGACCCGTTCCCGCCCGGATTTTTCCTGGGGCCGCTGCAGATTCGCTTCTATGGGCTCGCCTACGCCATCGCCTTCATCGTGGGGACGGCGGTGGCGACCCGTCACCTGGCCCGAAAGGGGGTGGATCCGGACCTCACCGGCAGAATCGCGTTCTGGACGATCATCTTCGGGCTTGTCGGCGCCCGGCTCTACTACGACGTCCAGTCAGGCTGGTGGTTCTACCTGACGCATCCCCAGCACATCTTGGCGTTCTGGGAAGGAGGGATGGCGTTCTTCGGCGCGATCTTCGCCTCGCTCATCGTCCTGGTCGTGATGGCGCGCCGCCATCACATCAGCTTCTGGGACGTGCTTGACGCGGGCGTCCTTTTCGCGGCCGTCGGCCAGCCCATCGGCCGGCTGGGCAACGTGATGAACGGAGAGATCCTGGGCCCGCCGTCCAACCTGCCCTGGGCGATCCGCTACACGAACCCGGCGTCGATGGCCCCGCACCTCGGCGTCGCCTACACACCGGCCAACCTGTACGAGGCGGTCGGCGTTTTGTTGATCCTCGGAGTGCTCCTCTATCTCCGGCGGCGCGGCGTGCCCTCCGGAGTCCTGGGGCTGACGTACCTGGTGCTCTACCCGGTCAGCCAGCTGATCCTGTTCGAGTGGCGCACCGACTACGAGACACCCGTGCTCTTGTGGGGACTGAAGCAAGCCCAGCTCACCTCGGTGGTGATGCTGCTGACCATCGTCCCGATCTTCTTCCTCCTGTGGCTCCGGTCGCGTCCGAAAGGGGAGGTGGGCGTGACATCCGAAGGTATGATCCGAGCGTGAGCCGGTCGCTCAAGTGGGGCGGCGCCGTCGTTGGATTCGGTGTCGTCCTGTCGCAGCTGGGACACCTGCTGGTCTATCAGCTGCAGTTCGGTGCGACGGCGCAGGTCGTGCAGAGCAGCGGAGCTCATGGCTACTTCCCGACGCTGGTCAAGACAAGCCTCGGACTTGGCGCCGCCGCGGTCCTGGCGAGTCTCCTGCTCATCTCCGCCGCTCGGTTCATCATCGTTGCGCGCGGGCGCGCGATTGCCGGCGGCCCTTCGTATCTGAGGCTGCTCGGGGCCCTGTTCACCATCCAGCTCGTCTTTTTCGCGCTGCAGGAAACCGCCGAATCGATGGCGGCGGGTACGGCGGTCGCAACGGCGCCTCACCTGCTCCTGATGGGATCGATCGGACAGCTTCCGGTAGCCGTTCTTGGCGCACTCGCGATCAAGTGGCTGCTGGTGCGATTTGACTCCGCCATGCGCGAACTTCGTGTCGCGCTCCCCTCGGTGCGGATGCCGCTTGCGCACGCCACGCTGACGATTTTCGCCTGGAGCCGCCTCGACCTCGCGCCGAGACCGGTAGCCACGTCCTCGCTGGCCAAGCGCGGACCTCCTCCTGCCGTGCGCTTCAGCTCGTACTGATCGCACGCGCGCGCACGCGCGTATCAATTAAAGGAGGAAGTTGTGAGTCGAATTCGTATCGCCGTCGTGGTCGGCGTGCTCGTCGTCTTTGCCGTGGTGGGTGCCGTGATCATCCGGGCCAACCAGCATCAAGGCGGCCAGAACGTGACGTTCAACGTCACGGTCACCGGCGCCAGGGCCATGTCGCCCAGCAGCCTGTCCGCCCACGTGAACGACACCATCACGATCAACATCACCAGTGACAAGGACGGTGAGGTGCACCTGCACGTCTACGACATCGCGTTCGATACCAAGGCCGGTCAGACGGTGAGCCACACGTTCAAGGCCGACAAGACGTGCGGCTGTGACATCGAGTGGGAGCGCACCAGCGCGCCACTCGGCTCGCTGACGGTGAGTCCATGAGCGTGACCGCCATCCTTCTCCACGGCTTCGGGCAGCGGTACGACCTCCCGATCTCGCTCGCGCTCTATCTATACGCAGCGGCCGGCGTGGTCGTCATCTCGTTCGCGCTGGTTGTCCTGTTCACCGGTGACCAGGTGGGCGCCAAGGCGCTTCAATACCCGCGCCGCCCGGCGCCCGCCCTGGCCTCGATCGCGCGCACGCCATGGCCGCGAATCGCCGCTGGTGTGATCGGCGTCGCGAGTTTGCTCGCCATCGTGATCACCGGTCTCTTTGGCTCGCAAAAATATCCGGAGCTCAATCCGGCGCAGTACCTCGTTTGGATCTACTTCTGGGCTGGCCTCTTCATTCTGTCGGGCCTGGTCGGAAACCTCTGGTACCTGGTCAACCCGTGGTCTGCCATCTATGACGCGGTCCGCAAGCTGATCCGGGTCGGCCCGGTCCTGAAGCTGCCAAACGTCGGTATCTGGCCGGCGGCGGCGGCGTACTTCTCCTTCGCCTGCCTGGAGCTCACCACCGGCATGGCCAACCGCCCCTGGCTGGTCGCCGTCCTGGTCATCGTCTACTCCGCGGTGACCCTCGTGGGGATGTTCCTGTTCGGCCGCGACGAGTGGTTGGCCCGCTGCGAAGCGTTCACCGTCCTCTTCGACATCGTCGGTCGCTTCAGCCCGGTCGAGGCCGAGCGGGACGAAACGGGCCGCATCACCATGGTTTATCTGCGGCCGTGGGGCGTTGGGCTCCTCAAGCCGTCAGCGACGGGATGGGATCGCGTCGTCTTCGTGATCCTGATGCTTTCGACGCTCGCCTTCGACGGCATCCTCGCCACGCAGTCGTGGCAGGACTTCACCATCGCGATCGAACCCGTCTGGCTGCCGATGGGCGCGTTCGGTTTCTTCTTCGTGAAGACCCTGGGCCTGCTCTTGCTCTCGGTCGCATTCCTACTCGTGTTCATCACGTTCATGGAGCTCGTCGTCTACCTCGGAAGGCGCAGCGTGGACTTGAAGGCGACGGTCTCTGCTTTCGCGCTCACGCTCGTTCCCATCGCGCTCGTCTACAACGCCGCCCACAACTACAGCTACGTGGTCGTGCAGTCCCAGGGCTTGATACCGCTGCTCAACGACCCGCTCCAGAAAGGCTGGCATCTCTGGCCTGCGGTGGCCGGCTTCACACCCAGCTTCGCGCTCGCCCAGGCTTCGACGGTCTGGTACGCCCAGGTGGTGCTCATCGTCCTTGGCCACGTGATCGCGGTGTACCTGGCGCACCTGCGGGCCGGCGAGCGCTTTCGAACCGCCCAGCGCGCGCTGCTCAGCCAATACCCCATGCTGCTACTGATGGTGATGTACACCATGACGAGCCTCTGGATCCTTGCACAGCCCATCACCCGGGAGGTTGGATGAGCGCCAGGCCGC
>Ga0066793_10001420_pt1 | contig 10863 bp, 9 predicted proteins | sample PersoiDNA2013189_FD_83876 | JGI IMG/M metagenome (GOLD analysis project Ga0066793, IMG submission 83876) | Permafrost soil microbial communities from the Arctic, to analyse light accelerated degradation of dissolved organic matter (DOM) -... | ecosystem: Environmental > Terrestrial > Soil >...
CCGGCAAGGACGTCATGGATGAGCTCAGCCAGACCGAAGATTCTCCGGCACGGACTCAGCAGCTCATGGCAGCTGCCGTGAAACGATCCGACCAGTGGCGCTCCGCTTCTCCCGCAGCCGTGCAGGAATTTGTGAGAGAAGTGGTGCGGCGGGTTGTGGTTCATCCCGACCGGATCGAAGTCGAAGTCAGCAAGCGAAGACTCTGCGCTGCACTCACCGGAGATCATCGCGGCTCGTCCCCTCGTCCGGTCCCTGATCATCAGGAAGAAGGCCTTGGTGATGTGATCCGTCTTGAGCTCGAGGTGCGGATCAAACGCTGCGGCGGCGAGATGCGGCTTGTACTTCCTCCCGATCTCGCTGGTCAGGCACGGCCGCACCCGGTTGCGTCCCTGTTAAAAGCCCTGGCACGCGGGCGCCAATGGTACGAGTGGGTCGTGGCGGGAGAAGTTTCGGGCAGGAGGTCGATTGCTCAAAAGCTTGGACTTGACGAGCGCTACGTAGGACGGGTCCTAGAGTGTGCCTTTCTCGCTCCTGACATCGTGGAAGCGATCCTCGTGGGACGCCAGCCTTCTGATCTGACTTTCAGAAGATTGACCCGCCACTTGTCGCTGAGTTGGGTCGAGCAAAGAAGGCAGCTCGGTTTCCCGCCGCAGACACCCACGGCGGCAGATCGTCTGTCTTAGACCCAACCCTGTTGCGAACGCATCAGGGAATAATATTGCCTGATAACTCCTGAAGATTCCCTGTTCGTCTCAAGGCCCTTTTGCCAGTAACTGCCGATGAATGAGCCCAATAGCAGCAACTGTGCGGTAATTTTGGCCTCAAAACAAAGAAATTCCCTGTATTTTTCCCTGTTAGCAGGGAATTCTCCAGAGAAGGGTTAGCTCGAGACTGCGCCCTCCGCCAGTTCCCTAGTTCCAACCACTTACAGTGCGGCTACCGAAAACGGCTACCGCATATCCTGATTCTTCCTGAGCCGACGGTATTAGCTCCTAGGAGCGATACCAATGGCAATCTCAAAAGTTTCCGTCTACACGCGCACCACAGACGCAAACGGCAAACGGCAGTATGAGCAGGCCGACCACCAGACGTCCTACCCGGATGGGACCATCTTCTGCCTCCGCTACGAAGTGGACGGGAAGCGCAAGTGGGAAACCCTCACCGGAGACCAAGGCTGAGGACACACGACTTGACCGTTTTGTCGCCCTGAAGTTCCTTCCTGCAGAAGTGGCCCAAGACCGCCAGGCTTTGGAGCGTTTCCGGCGTGAGGCCAAGGCCGCGTCCGGGCTCTAAGCCAAAAGAGGCATTCCGGAGTGGATCAACTTGCCGGCGCACCGCAGGCCACACCATAAAATCGAAGAACACGTCGAATGTGGTGGCCGATGATAGCCGCAGCATCATTCTCCAGTGCGCCCTCGCGAATCGCCTCGTACTCGATCGGGAGATATTGGCTCAGCAGGGTCAGCGGGCATGAAAAGCGGCCGAGATTGTGCAGCAGGCGCTTTACTTCCTCTTGTACGGAAGGTTGGGGCCAGTAATAACGACAGCGGTCGCTGAAACTGAAGGCACGCGAGAGGCGCAATTCGTCGTCGTCGTCGCCGCGGTAGTACGAACGCCAGTACGCCGGGTTGCGCAGCATCTCGAACTCCAGCGCCTCCCGCACTTGCGACAATCTCACCTCGCGCTTATGGCCAAGGATCTCGCGTTCTATGCCGCTCAGTGCAAAAATCGCCTCCCGATAAGCGAACGTAAGCCAGGGGCCGACCTTCAAAATTGCGAAATGGTCCTCCACCATCTCTGCTAGAGCGGCGGGGGACTGGTAATCGGTGGAATGGGCCTCATAGACAAGCGAAGGACTTGCAGGCAATCCTGCCGACAGCGAATGCACTTTCTGGCGATCGTAGTCGAAAACCCTGGTGTCGCCGAATTCCACGGCAGGTTGAACGACCAACCCGACCACGTTCTCCCAAGCGGCGAACAAGCCATGCGCTCGGAACGCAGAGCGAAAGATGTCCAAAGTGCGATGAACATCTTCGACCATCGTCGGGGCTGGACATTCCCCCTCTGCCACTTCTCCGCCCGGAGGCGGGACCTCCGTTCCAATGACGTAAAGCGGTCTCGGCGAACCAGTCGGCATCTCCTCGCAAGCTTCTTCCGCAGCTCGGCACAAAATGGCAGCGCGTTCCGCGACGGCCTTCTCATCGAGACTCTTTGCGTCGTCACCACATGGCATGCTCGTGTCCAAGTGGATCTTCTGATATCCCGCATGAACGCAAAGACAAGCCAGGCCGCAGGCCTTCGCCATTGCTGTAGCCAACGGTTCGCTGCGCCAAGCAAACGGACCTAGGTGGTCAGCTCCGAGCAGAACGCGACCTGCTGGCAATCCCGCTGAGGCGGCAGCGACGCGAATTGAATCAGCGAATTGCTGCGGCGTCATACCCGTATATCCGCCGAACTGGTTAACTTGGCTGGATGTCGATTCAACGTGAAGACAGTTGCCGTCTTCGAGCGCCTGCTGAATGGCTGCATCGATCACTGCGGGGTGCGCGGAGCAAACTGCGTAACTGCCGACAGTCTCGCCGCTGCGATTTCGTTTGCTGACGCTTCGCAGACATCCGCTCGGCCCCTCTGCCACCGTGGGGCGAACCGTCTCGACGGGGTTAGGCCTCTCATTCATCGCTTTCCCATTATAAATTCTTGACCTGAGTAGCTGCTTCACTGAGGTGGCCCCAACAGGTAGTATGCGGGGATGGCAGAAGAGTACCCGCGGAATCGGCGGAGTTAGGGAATACTGGCGGAGAAGGGTTAGCACGAGACTGCATGCTCCGCCAGCTATGTATTTGAGACTCACAATGCATAGTTCTTTGGCTTCGCTCAAAATGACAACTCAGACCTATGTCGCGAATTTACGGGACACCACGCTAGCGCGACATCGGAAATTCGACCTGCCGCTCACTTTCAGCGATCGCGATGGGAGTAAGGTTGGCTTCACGCAACTGCTGGTTGAGTTGAGCCAATCTCGTTTGCTTGAATCGGGCCCACTCTGCGATGCGTGCTTTTACCTGTTGGCTTGACTCCTGGTAAACCGCGATCGCCTGCGAAGGCACGGCACGATCCCCGCCTTCGACTACTCGCAGCGCCGATGCCAGGCCCGTGTAGGCATCCTGCAGCCCGGGGCCTTCGTCTGCTGCGTGTTCCTTATTTGTAAGAATCTTGCCGATTGCGGATTGAGCCTCCGCCAGCGCCGACTTGAGCTGTGCGCTTTGTGCTCCGAGCTTCTGTTGCCCCAGCTTCTGTTGCATGTCGGCAAGCTGTTTCTGAACCGAACCGATCTCGGTCAGTGCGCGGCGCGCTGCGATGGTTTCGCCAAAGATCTGCCGGCCCATCTGCAACTGCTGCGCGAGAACCTCGGAAGTCGCAGGCGAGCGCGGGTCCATGATGACTTTCAGCGATTGGTTTTGCATTTTTCCATCGACCGTCAGGCGGACCTGGTAGATTCCCGGCACAGCCTTCGGCCCGCTGGGATTGCGGTACTCGGCGTCTTCGTCCGCGCTCGGGCCCCCGGAACTGCCCCAGGTAAGGTTCCAGACGAAGCGGTGCATTCCAGCAGTTTTCTCGAGGACTTCAGGCTTGGGGAACCACCGCTCGGCGACCGGAAGCGGCGGGTGCTTCGGCGTGCTCCGGTCATCTGAGGAAAACTTTCGCACGAGATTCTGTTGTGCATCGAAAACTTCCAGCCGAACGGCGCTCGCTGGAGACTGGAGGAAATAATCAATCATCGCGCCATTGGGAGGATTCTCTGCCGTGGGTTCCTCGGGCGGAAGTGGTGTGCCTGTAAAAAAGTCGTTATCGATGCGAACCGCTGTGGCCGGACGATAAAGCCACGGGACACTCGCTCTTCTCGCCTCAAGCACCTGGCGAAGCGGCATGATGTTATCGAGAATCCAGAAGGAACGTCCGTGCGTGGCAATCACCAGGTCATCCCCGTGGATCGTGAGATCGCGAACTGAACTGACCGGCAGGTTCAATTGCAAGGACTGCCAGTGGTCCCCGTCGTCAAAAGATACGTAAACGCCGAATTCGGTTCCGGCGAATAGGAGCCCTTTGCTCTGAGGGTCTTCGCGAATGGCGCGCAAGAATGCGGGAGCGGCAATGCCGCTCGTGACCAGTTGCCAGGTAGCTCCGTAGTCGCGCGTTCGATAGATGTAGGGCGTCTGATCGTCGAGGCGGCTGCGATCGACGGCGGCGTAGGCGACGGCGGGATCGAAATGCGAAGCTTCGATCAGCGAGATTTTGCTCCAGCCGCTCAGTCCTTGCGGGGTGACATCTTTCCAGTTCTTTCCACTATCGCGGGTCAAGTGAATCAATCCCGTGTCGCTTCCCGCCCAGATCAGATCGCGGTTGACGGGCGATGCCGCGATCGTGTACACCACCCCATAACCTGCGCGCTTGGCGTTCTCGACCGTTGGCGGACCTTGCGGTTTCTTGTCTCCCCTATCCCGCGCATCATGGGTCGCTCCCGTCAGATCTGGACTGATGGTCTCCCAGTGCAGGCCGCCATCGACAGTCTTCATCACATACTGCGTCCCGAGATAAAGCGTGGTCGGGTCAACCGGGGAAAGAGCCAGCGCCGGAGTCCAAGGCGCACGATATTTGCGCTGATTGAGCTCGGCATCAAATGTAATTGCGGGCCATGGAGTAATGTCCTGGCTGAGGCCAGTCCGTTTGTTGAAGCGGGCAATCGGCCCGAAAGTCCCACTCAGATAAACAATGTTGGGGTCATTCGGATCGAGCACCAGGTATCCGCTCTCGCTTGGACCGGCGGGAAACCAGTCCCGCGGCGTGATCTGACCGTGGTCGGTACGGCTTAGAACCGCAGCGCTGCCGCTATCCTGCTGCGCGCCGTACACGACGTAGGGAAACTGGTTGTCGGTCGTCACATGATAGAGCTGCGCCGTGGGCTGGTTGTACCAACTGCTCCAGGTCTGGCCACGGTCGAGGCTGATCGTGGTTCCCTGGTCCGTTCCGAGGACCATGCTGGCGGAATTCCTGGGATCGATCCAGAGTTGGTGATAATCGTCGCCGCCCGGCGCGCCTCGGACAATCGAAATTGTCTTCCCGCCATCCTCGGATCGGTAAAGAGCGACATTTGGGATGTAGATCACATCGGGATTGTGCGGATCGATGGTGACGCGATTGAAGTACCATGCTCGACTGGTCAAACGAGGGTCAGCGTTGGCGAGTACCCAGGTGTTGCCTCCATCGTCAGACCGATAGAGGCCGGATTTTTTCGCCTGGGCCTGAATGAAGATGAGCGCGTACACACGCTTGCCGTCCGGCGCAACGTCGACGCCAACCCGTCCCCAATCGCCTTCGGGTAGCCCGTTTCCATTTTCATTGACACGAGACCACGTTTTGCCGGCATCCTGAGAACGGTAAAGGCCACCACCGGGTCCATCGATCGGAGCATACGTGCTCCACGGAGGACGCCGCGTATGCCATGCGCCGGCAAACAAGAGCTGCGGGGCAGCGGAACCGATCGCCAGATCTGAAATGCCGATTTCGGGCCCCAGATCGAGAACCCGCGTCCAATGCCCTCCTCCATCGACGGATTTGTAGACGCCGCGCTGTTCGTTGGGACCATAAGCGTGCCCCAGAGCGCCGACGTAAACCACGCTCGGATTTTGCGGATCGATCGCAATCTGGCTGATCTGGCGCGTGTCCTCCAAGCCGATGTGATTCCACGTTAAACCGCCATCGCTGGATTTGTAGACGCCGTTGCCGGAAGAGAGGTCGGAGCGAATGTCGGTCTCGCCGGTTCCGGCATAAATGGTCTTAGGATCGGAAGCAGCCACGGCCAGCGCGCCGATCGAGCCCACCGGCTGGCCGTCAAAAATCGGCGCCCAAACAACTCCGGCATCGGTTGTTTTCCAGATCCCGCCATTGACCGCGCCAAAATAAAAGGTTGTCGAGTCGCCCGGCACGCCGGCCACGGCCACCACGCGTCCACCGCGGAAAGGGCCGATTAAGCGCCATTTCAGTCCATTCACCAGTTCCGGCGGAACCGGCTGGGCAACCGCGACGACGGTGAGCAAAAGAAAAAAACAACCAAGGATACGACGGTTCAAACACGACCAGAATTTGTGCAAGTGGCAGACCCCTAGGTTTGAGTAGCTGGAACTAGTCTCATAATGGTTTTGGGAAGGGCTCGGCTTCAGCCGTGCCGCCCAGAACCACAAACAATGCGGGCTTTAGCCCCTGAAGGCCGGACATCACGCCCTAAGAATCATTTACGAGACAAGCTCTAGTTTAGTAGATGAAGCTGCCGTTCCGGAAGCATACCGAAATTGCGGTAGTGGGTCCCCATGATTTCCACAGGGCTTCCGCCGTTCGGTGATCCGTGGCATGATTGAGCCATGCCGAAACGCTCCACCCCAAAGCGCGATTTCATGGAAGTAGCCCGCAACATTGTAGAACACGCCATCGGCGAGCAGATGGACGGAGAGCCGCTCGTAGACCCCGATGCTGGGAAGAATCCCGCCGCATTGGCCTTGAGCAAGCTGGGTGCGTCAAAAGGCGGCAAGGCGAGAGCTGCAAAACTGTCAAACAAAAAGCGGTCAGAGATTGCCAAGAAAGCAGCGAAAGCCCGTTGGTCTAAGCAGCAGGAACAATCTCAGACATAATCTCTAGTTCTGCCAAGTCCATAGTGAAATCAAAAATCATCTGGATAGGCTTTTCCTTGTTGAAATTCTGGTTATAGCTATCAGTGTCCATCTGCAACTGGTGGCAATCCATCACGATCTGCTGGCGTCGGTTTTGAAAGGCCGCGTGCATGTGCTTGTTGGATGCAGTTCGCATGTCATCCCAAAGCAAGTATTGCCGCCCGTTCTTGGGGTATGGGGCTGCATGTAGTAGTCGCACCCTGCGCCCTTGAGGGTCTGTGTAAAATTCTTCCCGCATCGCATTTGCGATTTGGTCAGCACACTGCCTTATGATTGCGCCAGGGTGAATTTGCCATAGCTGTTTGTCTATAGCCCATCTTGCGATGTCGGTTGACATTGCTGGCCACGGCAGCCCTGCTTCGCGGTACTGATTGACGATTCTCTGATTTTGCTCGATCAAGCTCATAATCCACCCCTATAAATTTGCTGGTAATACGTAGCCGAATCCATCAGTCAGTGCTACCGGCGTAATGAGGTGCCGAATCTTAACCAGCATCTCTCGGCTGTGAGACCAATCTACTTCCTTCCGATGCTGCAATTGTCCAAGAACAATCGCCGGATGAACATGATTCATGCGTGCGAAAGCTAGGATTTTTACTTTCGAGTACAAAGGACTGGTTCTGGCAATCCAATGCTCTATGGTTGCCTGATCAATCAGAGATCGCTGCGCGAATAGATCAGCTTGCTTTTCCATTTCACTCTTTTGCTCGAAGGGAACAGCATCTTCCCCTACTAGATTGGCATCCCAGACGGGGTCGCCGTTCACTCCATCACGCTTGCTAACGTGCCCCATTTCATGGGTGAGAACGTACCAGAAGTTGTCGATGCGGTCATATCGCATCCCTATTGCAATGACGGGAGTCTGATTATTTAGCCAAAAACACGCCCCATCCATTTTGGCATGAGCAATATTCTCGACGACGAGGAACCGGATGCCCGCTGCCGCCAAAACCTTGGGTACTTGCCTAACATCCTCGGGGTTCTCCATGAGCCGCCTGATACTCTGCACTGCATCAGCAACCGATTCATCGGAGAACTTAGCCGCTTGTACTCCGCGCGCAAGTTTCTTGGCTCTCTGTAGCCATGCAGCTTGAGCGGGCGTTGCAGGTTCATCGGGGCTGGCCTTCTTAGCGGCATGTGCGAACGCCTTTGGCTCTGCATTCAAAGAAGGTATCTCCAAGAACGCGCAGACTTGCTTTTCAATCACAGACCAGTCGTTTGACGGTTCGATCCAATTACGCTTTGCCATTTCCTTGACCGGGGCGAGTTGAAATAGTCTTGCCCGCCGACTGATCGAATCGTCGGGCCGATTCCGCACGAACTGCTGATAAGACTTTTCGAGGTTCATCCAATAGTCCACGGAAGTGCCGAATGCACTCGACAGCTCACTTGCAATGTCGAGTGAAATCGCCCGCTTGCCGTTTACAATTGCACTCACCACGGAAGTCTGCCTTCCCATGATCTCCGCAAGAGACTGCTGACTCCAACCCCGTGCCTCCAGTTCCTCCTTGATGAAGTCACCCGGAGGGAAAGCCTGCGCAACAATAATGTTTTCCATGTCCCCTCCTTGCTTAGTGGTAGTCTTCAATCCCGATAATCCACACTGTCTTATTTGGCGCGTCGCCGACGATTTCAAGGATGAGCCGCCATTGGTCGTTTAGTTTCATTGAGCGCTGATGGTCCATTTTGCCCTCTAATTTCTCGAAATGGAGGGACTTTTGGTTGTAAAAGTCTCGTTCATCCAGAGCCGCCCTGATTGACTGCATCCGCTTCCTGAAAGCCTTTGTAATAGTCTGGCCGTGGCCACACTCGGCGGCAGGGTCAACTTCAACCCTACGCAAGTTCTCGTCTTTGAAATCAGCAAGCATTCACAAACCAAGGACTCGGTCCCCATCGCTCTTTCATCCTAAATATAGATTTCCACAATGTCAAGTGATATATTCACTAATTCATGAATATTTGAATATTTCACTTTACAAAGCATTGCCGAGCAAGCATAATGGTCAGTATGAAACGGCTCACAATGGAACAGAAAACACGGGTTGTGGCAGCCCTAGTGGAAGGCAATTCGATCCGCTCAACCGTCCGCATGACGGGCGTTGCCAAGAACACGGTAATCAAGCTGGTGCTCGATCTGGCGGACGCCTGCGCTGCGTACCATGATCGCGCCGTGCGAAATCTTCGCGTGCGCCGTTTGCAGTGCGACGAAATTTGGCAATTCGTTGGCTCCAAAGCGAAGAACACTCGCCCCGAAAAGAAAGCGATCGGATGGGGCGATGTTTGGACGTGGACCGGGTTGGACGCGGACACGAAGCTCTGCGTCAGCTACTTGGTTGGCGGACGTGATGCAGGATGGGCGACAGAGTTCATGGAAGATTGCGCGTCACGGATTCGCAATCGTGTACAGATCACCACGGATGGTCACAAAGCGTACTTGGAAGCGGTCGAGAATGCCTTCGGAGCGGACATCGACTACGCGCAGTTGCAGAAGATTTATGGCGCTTCGATGGAGAACGAGACGCGCTATTCTCCCGCCCGCTGCATCGGATGCGACATGAAAGTTGTGAGCGGAAATCCTGATCCCAAGCATGTGAGCACATCGTTTGTAGAGCGCCAGAACCTCAGCATGAGAATGAGTATCCGCCGATTTACTCGCCTGACCAACGCGTTCTCGAAAAAGATTGAGAACCATGCGGCGGCTGTGGCGATCTGGTTTATGTATTACAACTTCTGCCGCGTGCATCAGACCCTGCGCGTCACGCCCGCAATGGAGAGCGGAATCAGCAATCACATTTGGACGATTGAAGAACTGTGCGGGCTTTTGCCTCAGCCAATTTCTTCGACCCGTGACATGGAAAAGAATCTGGTTCGCAAGGCGCTAGGCGAGTAGTAAGATTCCTCGCAGATAGAACGGCCCGCTGGCAGGCGGGCGTTTTGTCTTTGAATTGTCACGTCGGGCAACGCTTTCAAAAGCGTAGCAGTGGAGGTGTGCCCGATGCAAGAGCGATATTGCGCCACATGTCGAAACTCGAAAAAGCAAGCGCCCTCTCTTCAATCGGCACACTCATTCTCACAGCCCTCATTGTGGTGCTCATGGTCATACCAATGCTATGGCCCCCAGGTCCCGCACTTCAGCATGGCGCTGCTACGCCGGGGGGCCATCGGATGATTGGCTGGCTTATGCCTTCGATTCTGGCATTCTCCCTTGTCTTGGCTGGGGTACTACACTTCCTAGCCGCGCAGACGAGCCGCGAATCCTTGGCTCATACTCAGGTTCTTGGGAAAGCGCCCGCAGTAGCCCCTTTGCAACTACAATCTGTGCTTGCCCCAGACAGGGTACCCACCAATGCCACTCCTGGCCAACTAGCTGAAATATGGGAGCACAACACTGCCGTGCAGGCGAGGAAGCTTTCTGAATGCTATATGGGTACTTGGATGGCGATGTCGGGTTCCGTATTTGACGTAAAAAGGGGGATGGCCGCAAATGAAATGCGCGTAACTCTTGGCTCCGTACCGGGAGTCATGATTGTTATCTGTATATTCCAGAAAGAATGGGATCAGCGTTGCTCAGTTCTTCGCAAGGGCGACACTGTTAGCATTTTAGGTAAAGTCTCAGATTTTGACTCTCAAGTTGTTTCATTGGAAGACTGCGAATTTATCTAGGCCGCCGCAATGAGTTCCTTGCATTCTGTGGAAATCTTACTGACCCACTACCGAAATTGCCTGGTTTTCATCGGTGATACCATCAACCTGCCTTAACGAACTCCCGGCACCGGCATCACGGAATGACTCGATCCACCTGACGGCGTTCGCAAGTACGTCTTACTGTAGAGGGTTTCGTTCGTGCTCCTTTGTGTCCTTCGTGGTTAATTAGGACACTACCAAGAAACCACACTTCCGCCATCACTCCCGCTAGAATCTCTCCAGGTTCTCCATGGATACCGCCCGCATCGCCGCCCTCCTCGAACCTTTCCTCGATCGCCCGCTTCCCCCATCCCAGCTCGATCAAATATCGACATACATCGATCTATTGCTCCGCTGGAACGCCCGCATCAATCTGACCGCCATCCGCCATCCCGAAGAAATCGTAACCCGCCACTTCGGCGAGTCCTTCTTCCTGGCCCGCCACCTCTTCCCGGCA
>Ga0066793_10001423_pt1 | contig 10857 bp, 8 predicted proteins | sample PersoiDNA2013189_FD_83876 | JGI IMG/M metagenome (GOLD analysis project Ga0066793, IMG submission 83876) | Permafrost soil microbial communities from the Arctic, to analyse light accelerated degradation of dissolved organic matter (DOM) -... | ecosystem: Environmental > Terrestrial > Soil >...
CACGCACGGTCATCCGCTTTCTTTCTCGGGCCGCGAATACAAGGTCTTCGCCTACGGGGTCCGGCGCGAGGACGAAACGATCGACTACGACGATCTGGCGGCGAAGGCGCGCGAGCACCGGCCGAAGGTGATCGTCGCGGGCGCTTCGGCCTACTCGCGGACGATCGACTTCGATCGGTTCGCCGACGTCGCGGAGGAAGTGGGCGCGCGCCTGATGTGCGACATCGCCCACATCGCCGGCCTCGTCGTCGCGGGCCTCCATCCGAGCCCCGTTCCGCGCGCACCGTTCGTCACCTCGACGACCCACAAGACTCTGCGCGGCCCCCGGGGTGGCTTCGTTCTCTGCAAGGCGCAGTACGCCAAGGATCTCGATCGGAACGTCTTTCCGGGGGTCCAGGGAGGGCCGCTCGAGCACATCATCGCGGCCAAGGCCGTCTGCTTCCGCGAAGCGGCCACACCGGAGTTCCGGGATTACCAGAAGAGGATCGTGGTCAACGCGAAGGCGCTCGCGGCGGCCGTCGGCTCGCGGGGATGGCGAATCGTTTCCGGCGGCACCGACACGCATCTCTTTCTGGTGGACGTTGGCGCTCGCGGCCTGACCGGCAAGGAAGCCGAGAAGGCGCTCGACGTGGCGGGGATCACGGTCAACAAGAACACGATCCCGTTCGATCCGCTGCCTCCGCTCAAAGCTTCCGGCATCCGCATCGGCACGCCCGCGGTCACCTCCCGAGGGATGGGGCCGGCGGAGATGGAGCGCATCGCCGACGTGATCGCCCGCGTTCTCGAAGCACCCGCCGACGCACAGGTGCAGGCTGGCGTCCGCCGCGAGGTGACCCAGCTGTGCGGCGCCTTTCCGCTCGACGCCGAATGAGGCGCTGTTGTGCGTTCCGCGCGGCGCTCGCCGCCGCTGGGCTGATCGTTTCGGGCGCAGCGGTTGCTGCCACCGCGCCGCCCGACCCTGCCCTCGACGCGGCGATCCGAAAGGTAGCCTCGGGTGGTGATTCGACCGACTTCCGCGTTTCGGCGCTCTGGTGGACGGACAACGAGGCGCGCCGGATTCGCATCTGGAGCGACGGTACCGTGGTGTGCGACGAGCGCTCGCAGGCGCGGCTGTCGCCGCGGGAGCTTCGCTCGGCGCTGCGCGCCTTCGCCGATGCGAAGTTCGGCACACTCGTCGAGGAGCCTCTCGAGCGTGAGCGGGAAGGGGAGATCCACCGGCCCGACGATGAGGAGCGCCTGATCGGGCGCGTGCGCATCTCGCTTTCCGGCCATACGCGGGAGGTCCTGCAGGTGTCGAACGACCGTGAATCGAAGGCCCTCGAGCGACTGGCCCGGACTCTCCTGGACCTGTGCGGCGGCGGCCCGGCGGTCCAGGCCACGGGCGTCGAGGACGGCCTGCGGAAGGTCGCCGACGGCAAGCTCGCGCCCCAGTCGCTGTCGATCGCCGTCCAGCGACTCGCCGATTCCGCCGGGACGGGAGAAGGATGGATTCTCCGTGTGGCCGGGCGCACCGCGGTCGTGCGGACGCGGAGCCGGGACGGTTACGGCGCTCCGAAAGCGCTCGAGCTTTCGACGGCCGACTTCCGGCGCCTGGCGAAAACATTGGCCGAGGCGAAAGTCGAGGCGTTCCCGATGACCCTCTACGCCTCGGGATACACCGACTTCAGCGTGACCGTGCTCGACCGCGGCAAGAGCCTCCAGGCGCGAAAATTCGCCGGCTTCACACCCGAAACGCACGGTGAGCGCCAGAAAAACTTCGACACGATCTTCGGCGCGATCGACAGGCTCGCCGCGCGGGTCCGCGCCGAGGGGAAGACAGTCCCCCCCGAGGACGAAGACCCGGGCAATTAGAGGCGATCGGCGCGGGGCCTGCGCCGGAGCGCCCGCCGGATCCTCCAGAGGTCCACGAGCATCCGAAAAGAGTCGCGCACGACGTGGACCTTCGATTCCGGCGAATTGAACCAGAGAACCGGCACCTCGGCGACGGGGATCCCGGCACGCTCGGCCCGGGCCAGGATCTCCACGTCGTAGGCGAAGCGGTCGATCGTCGCCCCGGCGAAGAGGCGGCGGGCGACGGCGCCATCGAAGAGCTTGAAGCCGCACTGCGTGTCGCGAAGGTTCGTGCCCGTGGCGCGATGGACGAGCCGGTTGAAGATCTTGCCCATCGTGCGGCGGTACCAGGGCTGGGCCACCTTCACGGTGGATTCGTCGAGACCGCGCGACCCGATCGCGATCGGAGAGCCGGCACCCTCGAGCTTCTTCCATTCCGAAAGCGGCGTGGAAAGGTCGGCGTCGGATGTCAGCACGACGTCGCCTTCGCTCGCCAGGACGCCGGCGCGCAGTGCCGCGCCCTTTCCCCGGTTGGCCGGAAGGGAGATCACTCGCAGCGGCAGGCCGGCCGCGCGCGACGCTTTTTGGGCCGCCGTGACGGTTGCGTCCGTCGACCCGTCATCGACGACGACGACGTCCCACGTCTCGAGCCGGCCGTCGACGTACTCCGCGATCCGCGCGATGGAGCCGGGCAAACGGCGCTCCTCGTTGTAGGCGGGAACGATGAGCGAGATCTTCAACGGGCCTCGAAGAGGAGCTGGTATCCGAAGAGCGTGGGCCGCAGCCGCGCGGCCGCGGCGAGGGTCACCCGCACGGGGGCGCGCCACGGCCGGTGGCCCAGCGCCGGCCACGCGAGCTCGGCCGGAACGGCCGAGGCGCACTCGCGCTCGATCCGGAAGCCGGATTCCCGAAGGAGCCGGCGAGCGGAACGGCGTGTATAGAAACGCAAATGCGTATGATCGAAGATGCCGCGGTCGGTGTACTCGAAGCGCCCGGCCGCGAGTGAAAGGCGGGCCCAGAGGTTGGCCACGTTCGGGATCGAGACGAGCAGCCGGCCGCCCGGCGCGAGCCATCTGCGGAGGCGCGCGAGCAGCATCGACGGGTCTGCCAGGTGCTCCAGGACGTCGGCGCAGACCACGACGTCGAACGGGCGGTCGATGGCGATCTCGCCGTCCACCCGTGCCGTGATCCAGCGGTCGTAGACGCCTTCCCCCTCGGCGCGGGCCTCCGGGTCGGCCTCGACGGCGGCCATGTACGCGTAGCGCTCGCGCACAGCTCGTCCCAGATGGCCCGGGCCCGCGCCCAGATCCAGAAGAGAACCCCCGGGAGGGAGCGCGAGTAGGCGCCGGCGAAGCAGGTCGTGAGAGGAGGCGGGCATCTCCTTCCAGGCGTATCGCGCCGAAGCCCCCGGCGTCACGGGGCCGGGTCGGGCCGCAGGGGACAGCCGGAGAGAAGGTCCGCGGGGGTGCGTCGGGCCGGGTCGCGCAGGACGACGAGCAGCGGCAGACCCGCCAGGGCGATCGTCGCGGCCGTGGCGAGCCACCGTTTTAGCGCGGCACCCGGGCCCGGCAGACTGCCGGCTTCGCTACGGGCGGTCAGCTCCGTCAGCGCCATCCCCGGTGTGCGGCCGAAGACGGAGAGTCCGGCGAGCATCAGGAACGCCGAAACGAGGGCCGCGAAGCCGCCGCACCAGGCCCAGGCAGCCGGCCGCGGCGCCCGCGCGTCAACGGCGGCCGCGGCGAGCAGGCTTCCCGCCGCCACGAGCGCGCAAAGGAGCACGTCGGCCGCGAACGCGGTCGCGCGGGCGGAGAGCCCCGCGGCGGCCGTGGCGACGGCGGCCGGGACCTCGTCCTCCTCGGGAGGCGGAAAGACCTTCGGGGGGAACAGGGTGGCGCCGGGGCGAAGAAGAGCGCTCGCCAGCGGGTCGCGCTGGCGCTCTTCCGGGGAGTCCAGGTCGAGGAGGTCCTCGTTCACGGCCGCGTACGGAGGTACTTGAGGTAGATGCGAGCGAGGAGATCCGGCGACTTGGAAGCGTAGCGATCGGCGAATTCTTTCTGGCGCCGGGCGGTCCCGTCGTTGGGATCGAGACCGACCGCCTCGCCGAACGACGTCGCCGCCTTCGAGAATTGATTCGCCTGCAGCGCCAGGATTCCCTGATTGTAGTACCCGCGAATCAGGTAGGAGCGCACGTCGGCGTTGTCCTTGTCTTCCTGGTTCAGGCGCCAGAGGATCGGTAGTGCGGTGTCGAAATCTCCCTCATTGTAGAGTTTGACTGCGGGCGAGATCTCCTGCACCTTCTCTCCCGCCTTGGCCATCTCCTGCCGAAAGACGGGATCATCCGGGAAGAACGCGACGCACTGGTTGAACGCCGCGAGCGCGTCGATGTATCGGTGAGCCCCGAATGCCGCTTCCGCCTCCGCGCGCTTGGCCGTCGCGTTCGCGGCCGGAATCGTCACCGCGATCGACGACGACGACGCGGCGGTCCCCGTCGCGGGTGAGCCGTCGAGGGTCGAGAGCATCTTTTGCGCTGCCGCGTACTGGCGGTCGGAAGCGGGCACCTTCGTGAGGAGGTCGCGGGCTTCGTCGGTCTTCCCGGCCGCGATGAGCTGCTGCGCCTGCGCGATCGGCGAGGACTGCGCCGAGGGGACGGTCGAGACCGGCGGCGGGCGAGGGGAGCGGCTGCGCAGGACGAAGAAGACGCCCGCGACGATGGTCGCGACGAGTAGAACGGCGACGATGAGCATCACGGGCGAGCGCCGGGGCGCCGGTCCGGCCTCCTCCTCCGCGGGGAGGGTGGGCGCCCTTCGCTCGCGCTCCGGCGGTGCCGGCGCGAGCTCTTCCTCGGCGAGCACGTCGCCTCCCGAGCGGCCCGAGAGGTCGTAGCTGGAAGTCGGACGGGAAAGGTCCTCCTCGATGCGGTTCAGGAACGAACGAGCGGTCGGCTCGTGCTCGTCGAGGGCCAGGACCTCCAGGAACTTCTCGCGCGCTTCCTTGGTCTTGCCCGACTCGTAGAACGCACGGCCCACTTTGAGCGCCTCGGCGACCCGCCGGTTGGCCTCCGCCAGCCCCGAGCGCGCCTTCTCGATGCGCGTCGTCGCCGCGGCGCTGTTCAAGTCGATCAGGAAGACCCGCGACCACGTCTCGATCGCCGCCTGCGGGTTGCCCCGGGCCATGAGCTCATCGCCTTCCTTCAGGAGTCGCTCGACTTCCGGTGCCGGCGGCGTCGGGGCCGGAGGCGGCGGCGGGGGCGGGGAGAAGACCGGCGCGCTTTGCGGCGCCGGGCTCGTCCAGAGGTCGGAGAAATCGGCGGCCGCCGGCGTCGGAGGCGCCGGGGGCGCGGGCGGTGTGGGAAGAGGCGGCTCCGACCAGTCGAACGACATCGGCGCTCCGCCCGACGGTGCTCCGGGGGAGAACGGTGCGTCCCCGGGAGGCTCGGACTCGGCCGGCGCAAAAAAGCTCGGCGGCGGAGGCGGAACCGGTCGCCCGGGAGGCGAGAAAGTCGGCGAGAAGCCGGGCGCCGGCGCGGGCGCCGGCGGAGGCGACGAGGGGGGCGCCGTCGCCGGACCGAGTTTCTGGGCGAGGGACTCGATGGCCGGGTGCTCGGGGTCGAGGCTCCGCATCATCTCGAGGTTGCGCCGGGCCTCGTCGGGCTGGCCCTGCTCCAGGGCGAAGAGCGCCCGCTGCCGGAAATTCTCCACGTGCGGCTGCGCCTCTTTCTTGCGCCGCGCCTTGTCGAGGATCTCTTTGGCGTCGCCGTTGCCGGGCAGCACCGTGAGGATCTTCTCCGCGTGCATCATCGCGCGGTCGAAGTCGCGCGCCGCGTAGGCCTCGATCGCCTCGATCAGAAGCTTGTCCGGAGCGACGGCCGACATCTTTTCCTGGGTGGTCGCCGTCTGGGCGACGAGGGCTTCCAACGCGGCGACGTCGACGGGCGCGGCGGGGTTCTTCATCTTGTCGAGGAGCTGCCTCGCAGGCGCGAAACGCGGGTCCATCTTCAGGATGAAGTCGCAGCCGACCGCGCAGTCGTCCATCTTGCCGGTCTTGTAGAGGTTCAGCGAGTGCCGAAACGTGGAGAGAATCTTGTCGCGTGCTTCCTTCGGCAGGGCCGCGTTTCCCGGGTAGGCGGTATTGTCGTCCATCGAGGTCCAGGGGAGAATAGCAAAGCGAGGTGAGAAATTGAAGTCCGTGATCGAATGCGTCCCGAACTTCTCCGAGGGGAGGGACGCCGGCAGGATCGAGTCGATCGCCGGGGCCGTCCGGGCCGTACCGGGGGTCAAGGTGCTCGATTTGTCCTCCGACCGCGACCATAACCGCTCCGTGCTCACCTTCGTGGGCGATGCCGACGCCGTCTATCGCGGAGCGCTGGCTCTCTTCGCCGCGGCCCTCCCCGCAATCGATCTGACCCGGCACTCGGGCGAGCACCCCCGGCTCGGGGCGGTGGACGTCGTGCCGTTCATCCCGATTCGGGGGGCGACATCGGCAGATTGCATCGAGATCGCGCGCAAAGTGGGAGCCGAAGTAGCCCGGGCGCACGGTCTTCCCGTCTACCTCTACGAGGACGCGGCGAGCTCCGAGGAGCGCCGCAACCTCTCGAACATCCGGAAGGGAGAGTTCGAGGGCCTCGCCGAGAAGATGGACCATCCCGAGTGGAAGCCGGATTTCGGCCCCGACCGCCCCCACCCGACGGCCGGCGCCACGGTCATCGGCGCACGGATGCCGCTCATCGCTTACAACATCAACCTCGGCACGGCGGATCTGTCCGTCGCCGACACGATCGCGAAGTCGATCCGGCACATCGGAGGCGGCTTCCGCTACTGCAAGGCGATGGCCGTCGCCCTCTCGGACCGCGGGATCGTGCAGGTGTCGATCAACATGACCAACTTCAAGAAGACGCCCCTGCATCGGGTATTCGAGTGCGTCAAGTCCGAGGCCGCCCGGTACGGCGTCAACGTCGTGGGGAGCGAGATCGTGGGCCTCACGCCGGCCGAGGCGCTGCTATCGGCCGCCGAGTTCTACCTCCGCATCGAGAAGTTCTCGCCGGAGCTGGTGCTGGAGAACCGGCTCATGGAGAGCGAGTAGAGCTACTCCCTCTCCACGTCGATTCCGTGACCTTTGAGCTTGCGGTAGAAGTTCGAGCGCTCGACTCCCAGCTCCTCGGCCGTCTTGGTGATGTTGCCGCGGTTGCGCTGCAGCGCCGAAAGGAGGAAATCCTTCTCGAAGTCCTCCCGGGCCTGCCGCAGCGTCACGGGCGCTTGCCCGGCGGACGGTCCCGCGAGGAGCTCGGCCGGCAGATCCGAGAGGCCAATCTCGTCGCCGGCCGCCATGATCACGCATCGCTCGACGAGATTCTGCAGCTCCCGGACGTTGCCCGGCCAGGAATGGCCGCGCAGCTTCTCGAGGACCTCGGCGGAGATGTGCTTGGGGCGCCTGCCCGCCCGCGACGCTTCTCGATCGAGAAAATGCCGGGCCAGGATCTCGATGTCCTCCGTGCGCTGGCGCAGCGAAGGAACGGCGAGCGGAACCACCGCGAGCCGGAAATAGAGATCCTCGCGGAAGCGGCCTTGCCGGATCTCTTCGGGAAGGTTCTTGTTCGTCGCCGAGATGACCCGGGCATCGGAGGTGAGCGTCCGGCTGCCGCCCACCCGCGTGAAGCGCCCTTCCTGGAGAGCGCGCAGCACCTTGGCCTGCGTGCGGGCAGACATATCCCCGACCTCGTCGAGGAAGAGTGTCGCGCCGTCGGCCTCCTCGAACTTTCCGGCGCGGTCGGCGGAAGCACCCGTGAAGGAGCCTCGCTCGTGGCCGAACAGCTCGGATTCGATCAGCTCCTCCGGAATGGCCGCACAGTTGACCTCCACCAGCGGCCGCCGCGCGCGGGGCGAGAGGCGGTGGAGGGCGCGCGCGACGAGCTCCTTGCCCGTCCCGTTCTCTCCCGTGATGAGCACGCGGGCGTCGGTCGCGCCGACGCGCGCGATCTCTTCTCGCAGGCGGGCCATCGCCGGCGAAGATCCCAGCAACGCCTCTTCGCGCGAGACCTTCTCGCGGAACCGGGCGACCTCCCGGCGAAGATCGCCGTGCTCGATCGCCTTGGCGGCCGTCAGGACGACGCGCTCCAGCGAGAGCGGTTTCTCCAGGAAGTCGTACGCGCCGGATTTCACCGCCCGGACGGCCGTTTCGACGTTGGCGTGGCCGGAGATCATGACGACGGGAAGCCGCTCGGTTGCCTCGCCGAGCTCGGCCAGGACCGAGAGCCCGTCGCGCCCGTCGAGCCAGACGTCGAGGAAGACCAGGTCGAACTCTCCGTTGGCGATCCTCTCGAGCCCTTCGGAGCCGGTCGCCACGGCCTCGACGGCGTAGCCCTCGTCCGCGAGGATCTCCGAGAGAGTCTGGCGAATGCCCTTCTCGTCGTCGACGACGAGGACTCGGCGCTTTCTCATGCGGCGGGCAGCTCAATGACGAAACGCGTGCCGCTCGGGCGGTTCTCCTCGCAGCGGATCGTTCCCCTGTGGTCCGCGACGATGCGGGAGACGATCGCGAGCCCCAGTCCCGCGCCTTCCGGCTTGGTCGAGAAGTCGGGCAGGAAGATCTTCTCGCGGTCTCTCGCCGCGATGCCGCCTCCCGTGTCGCTCACCTCGACGGTCAGGCGGCCGGCGCGCTCGGAAAGGCCCAGCGTGACGCACCCCCCTTGCCGGCACGCCTCCAGGGCGTTGTCGATGAGGTTGACGAGCACCCGCTGGAGCTGCTCCGGGTCGAGCCGGTAGATTTTCTTCGGGAGCGCGTTCTCGAGCCTCAGCGCGACTCCCGGACGCGCGTCCTCGTAGAAGGCGAGCGTGCGCTGCGCCAGCGCGGGCAGGTCCGTCGCCTCGGGCTTCGGCTCGGGGATGCGGGCGAAGCGGGCGAACTGATCCACGAGCGACTTCAGAAGATTGACCTCCTCGATGATGACCTCGGCGCCGCGCCGTACAGCGTCCTCGGCGCCGGGATCTGCCGCGTTCATCTTCCGGATCATTCGTTCGGCCGAGAGCTTGATCGGAGTGAGCGGGTTCTTGATCTCGTGCGCGACGCGGCGAGCCGCCTCGCTCCACGCGGCGAGCCTCTGCGCGCGCGCGACCTCGGTTGTGTCCTCGATGGCCACCACGACGCCCCGCGGGCCGTCCTCGCCGGGCATGGCGGCCACCGAGATTTCCGCCCGCCGGGTGCCGTCGACGCCCGCGGGCGAGATCTCCCGTGGCGCGGGCTGGCCGCCCTGCCGCGCGGACTCCAGCGACTGGAACAGCGGCGCCAGATCCGTCCGGCCGCGCAGCGCCTCGATGTTCTCCGGAGCCTGCGACAGCCCGAGGATCTCCAGGGCCGCCGGGTTGGCAATCTTCGTCCGCCCTTCGCGGTCGAGCGCGAGGATGCCCGTGCGGGCCGTCGCGAGAATCGTCGAGAGGAGCTCGCGCTCCCGGTCGAGTCGCCGGTTGATGGCCACGAGCTCCTGGTTGGAGGACTCCAGACGCGAGCGGTTCTCCTGGATTTCCGAGGCCATGGCGTTAAACGAGTCCACCAGGACTCCGAGCTCGTCGCTGGCGGGCACGTCCACCCGCACGCCGAGCTCGCCCTGCGCGATCCGGCGCGTCGACTGCGCGAGCGCCTCGATGGGAGCGGTGATCCGCTTGGCCAGCGTGAGCCCCGTCCAGATCGCGGCGAAGAGGAGCGCGAGCGTGAGCAGCGAGAAGACGAGGAGATTCGTCGCCTTGATCGCGGACTTCTGCACCTCCATCTTGCGATAGTCGCTCCAGGCGCGCGCCACCTGGTCGAACGGCGCGGCCTCGGCGGCCGGGACGCGGAGCGCGACGACGATCACCCCTGAGAGCGATCGGGCCGCGGCCCGGAACCAGTGGGCGCCGTCGGGGCGAACGTCCTCCGTGCGCGAGATGCCGGCCGCCAGTGCCTCCCGGACGCGCTCGGCGGGGTAGGGCGCCGGAGCGTCGGCAAGATCGGCCGCCAGGCGCAGCGGCGGGCCGTCGGGCGGGTAGAGCTCGACCATCGCGTAACTCCGGAGCCGGAGATCCCGCTCGAGGGTTTCGCGCGCCATGCCCGGGTTTTCGTTGACGATCTGCGCCAGAGCCGAGGCGTCCCGGGCCGCCGCGTCCTGGCTGCGCCGGTCGGCGAGGTCGCGCAGCGTCTCGGCGCGGCGGACCATCGTGGCGACGGGTGTCGAGAACCAGCGGTCGATCGAGCGCTGGAGAAGGTCGGTGGCTGCGAAGAAGAGCAGCCCGATCGGGATCGCCGTCAACCCGAGGTGGGTGATGAGGATCTTCGTCTTGAACTGGGCTCCGAGGACGCCGCGGCGGCGTTCGAGTAGGAGCTTGAAGAGGGCGCGGAAGATCACGAAGAGAGTCGCCGCGATCAGGGTGACGTCGAGATACCAGAGGACAAAGAGGGGCACGCGGCTGGCCAGCGTGCCGGGCGCGAGAGGATGGCCGCTTTCCTGGGAGAGGTAGACGGCTCCCCAGATGAAGAACACCGCCAGGCCCACCGCGACGATGAAGCGGTTGTCGCGCCGGTGGCGGGGCTCGCGTGCGTCGCTCATCGCAAGTCCGCGTCGTGTATTTTGAAAGTCTTCGACTTCTTCCAGTCGGTTGAGACCTCGACCGGCTTCAAGGCGACGAACTTGCCGGCGTCGAAGGACGCCCTCATGCGGACGTAGAGGTGCTTGTGCGGCCAGTCCCGCTTGACGCGGAACGCCGCGAGACCCGCCCGCGCGACGAGCATCCGAGAGGCTTCCGCGAGCGACCGGGACGCGGCCACACCGGAGGGCCGGCCATCCCAGAAATCCTTGACGACGCACTCGCGCCGGACGGCGTCGCAGGCGGCCTCGACCCGGAGCCGGTGGGCATCGAGCAGCCGGTCGAACCAGTAGCGGTTCCTGTCCAGCAGTCCTATGTCGTAATCGATCGCCGTGGAAAGGCCGGATTCCAGCCGGGCTTGAAGGCCCGATTCGAGGGCGCCGTTCAACCCGAAATCGACCGACACCTGGTTGCGCTC
>Ga0066793_10001424_pt1 | contig 10857 bp, 7 predicted proteins | sample PersoiDNA2013189_FD_83876 | JGI IMG/M metagenome (GOLD analysis project Ga0066793, IMG submission 83876) | Permafrost soil microbial communities from the Arctic, to analyse light accelerated degradation of dissolved organic matter (DOM) -... | ecosystem: Environmental > Terrestrial > Soil >...
CCTATAACACTGTTTATTATCATTGAAAATACGAGTACCATAAGCCCGGCTTTCATACCCTCAAGAATGATATAGAATTTCGCTATAAAACCAGCAGTAATGGGGATTCCGGCCAAAGACAATAATGAAAGTGTAAATACAAGAGCGATCCATGGTCTTTTCCAGAAGAGACCTCTGAAATCTTCTATATTTTCAGCTTCAGTTTTGCATGTCGAAAGAAGTGATATTACACCAAATGCCCCGATTGTAGTCACAAAATATGAAATCAGGTAAAATATTGAAGCCTGTATTCCCCTGCTGCTGCCTGTCAGTAATATTACAACCAGGTATCCCATATTTGCAATGGATGAATATCCTAATAACCTTTTTATGTTCTGCTGCCTTATAGCAAGTATGTTTCCGACGAACATCGAAAGTATTGCTATACCTGAAACTGTAATGAAAAAATAATGGTTATCGAAACCCCTGAGACTAAAGAAGAATCGTATCAGAATTGCCATTACTGATCCTTTTGATACTGTAGCTATATATGCTGAAACTGGAGCAGGGGCTCCCTGGTAAACGTCCGGAGTCCACATATGAAATGGAACAAGAGCCAGCTTAAATCCTATACCTACCATCATCATTCCAAAACCTGTGATAACCAGCGGAGACAACTGACCAGAAGTTCCAAGTGCTTTTGCTATTGCAGAGAATTGCATTATTCCGAATGCAGTGTAGATCAAGCCCATACCAAATAACAAAAATGCCGATGAGACTGAAGCCAGGATAAGATACTTTATTCCGGCCTCAATTGAACTATCCTTAGATCGCTGGAAGGCTATAAGTATGTACAGGGAAATGCTAAGTGTTTCAATACCAAGAAAGAAAAGTACAAAATGATTTGCAACAGCCAGTAATGAAGCACCGAGTGTTGAGGTAAAAAGTATAATATAGTATTCTTCCCTGACTCCGTCAAGTTGTCTTATGTAATCGTAAGAAAGTAAAGTCACCAGCAATGCGGAAATAATAATAATTCCCAGAAAAAAGAGGCTGTATATGTCAATGATAAACAAAGGTTCTATTGAATGAGGAATGGATGGAAGTATAAAAAAGATAGAGGCAAATGCAAGTAATAGTGAGAAGATGGAAAAACCAAAAACAACCTTATAGTTTCTTAAAATGGAGATTACAAGCATGATCACGATTGGAGCCGTGGCAAGAATAAGGAAAGGAGTCAAACACAAAAAGTCTTTGTAGGTCATATCCTAAAATTTGATAAAATAATCATTGGTTCTATTTACCTGATCATGCCAGCTTACCTCTTTCTGATTCTTCAATGTCTTCAAAATAGCAGGTTTTGCTGTATTAATGACAGGCTGCGGAAACAGACCGAGCCAGAGGATAGCAATAACCAATGAAGCAGAAACCATTTTCTCACGAACAGTCAGGTCATACATTTTCCAGTCTGCATTTTTATTTCCCAGGAAGACCTTTTGAACTATTCTCAGAGAATATATTGTTGCAGCAATAAGTCCAAGACTTGCCAGACACGACATCAATATATTTGCCTTAAACGCCCCGATCAGAATCAGGAGTTCTGCAATAAAATTTCCTAATCCAGGTAATCCCAGTGATGCCATTGAAAAGATGAGCCCGATAGCACCCATAAACGGAGCTTTTTCCCAGAGCCCTCCCATTTTATTTATATCTCTTGTGTGAATCCGTTCATAAAGCTGTCCAACTAATATAAATAGTGCTCCTGTACTTATCCCATGTGCAATCATCTGAATGACAACCCCCTGGTAAGCCAGTTCATTAAATGAAAAAACACCGAGAATTACAAATCCCATGTGGCTAACACTAGTGTAAGCAACTAAGCGTTTCAGATCAGTTTGAGCAAATGCGAGTTTGGCGCCGTATAGAATACCGACGACACCCAGTAGCATTCCGATTGGGGCAAATTCAGCTGATGCCGAGGGGAATAATGGAACTATAAACCGAAGAAGACCATATGCTCCGGTTTTTAAAAGCAATGCAGCAAGAATGAGGCTTCCTGCAGTGGGTGCTTCGGTATGAGCATCAGGTAACCAGTTATGCAAAGGAACAACAGGTAGTTTAACAAGAAATGCTGCCAGGAAACCAAGCATAAGAAGAAATGCAGTTGGAGCAGGCATCTCAGTTCCAAGTATTTGCTGATAATCGAATGTGTATAAACCGGTTGAATGTCCATGCACAAAATATAAGGCAAGTATCGAGATAAACATAAGCAGACCACTTGCCTGGGTATACAGAAAAAATTTATTCGATGCAGCGGTTCTGTTCTCATGTCCCCAGATACCTATCAGAAAATACATTGGTACAAGCATCAGTTCCCAGAAGAAATAGAAAAGGAAGAGATCAAGAGAAAGAAATACACCCGTAATTCCAGCCAGGATAAGAAGAAGATTGAAATGGAAAAACCCGACCTTCGAGACTATCTCTTTCCACGAAATAATGACAGAAATTATACCAAGGAAAAAAGTAAGTATAAGCATTACGAGGCTCAGTCCGTCAAGTGCAAAATGCAAGCTTATGCCGAACTGAGGAATCCAATCAAATTTAATATCTGTCAACCAGTCTTTATTGGATGGGACAGATAGCAAAACATATAGAATAATAATAACCAGATCAGTGGATAATGTTGCGAGTGAAATGATACGAGGCAATACAGGATTCCATTTTCCTGTTACCCAGGCAAGAAAGGCTCCAGCTAATAAAATTACTATAAGATAAACAAGTATCATTTACTGAGCATATAAGTTAAAATTAATGCAATCCCGATGGCAAATGACATTAAATACCATCTCAGTTTTCCGTTTTGAGCATAACTAAGCAAGCTGTTAAACATGAGTGCCAGCCTGGCTATGCCAATGTTCCACCAGTCAAAAAAATCATTTTTGTCAATCACCGAAAGCCAGACTACCGGATTTACAAAAAGTGTATTGTATAGTTTGTCGAAGCCCCATCCTTTTTCAAAATATTTATTGATTCTGCTGTGGCTGAATGGTTCTGAAAGAGAAGGTTTTTTGAAATAAATCAAGTATGCTATATAAATGCCTGTCAGTGCAATTATGGCTGAAAGTAACTGGAACAGAATTTCCTGATTCTCTCCTGCTTTAACAACAACAACTGGTAAGGTATTATCAACCAGATTTGAGAACAGGTGTATATTTCCGATTGAAGCAGGCAGTTCCACATATCCTCCAACAAGCGATAAAACTGCAAGAACTATTAAAGGAACTGTCATCAGTTTACCCGGATTGAAGGCCGGTTCAGTTTTGGCTTCACCATAGAATGTTATAAATATCATTCTGAATGAATAAAGTGCAGTGAGCAAGGCCCCTACGATTCCTGCCAGCCATAACAATATGCTTCCGCTCTGTGATGAATATGCATACCAAAGTATCTCGTCCTTGCTATAAAAGCCTGCCGTAATGAGGGGTAAGGCAGAAAGTGAGGCAGAACCTATGAGAAAGGTGATAAATACTACAGGCATTTTTTTTCTGAGACCGCCCATCTTGAAAATATCATGTTCTTCGTTCAAAACTAATATTACTATACCTGCTCCAAGGAAGAGGAGAGCTTTGAAAAAAGCATGTATCATGAAATGGAAAACAGCTGCCGACCAGGCACCAACACCCAAAGCCAGAAACATATAACCTATCTGGCTGATAGTAGAATATGCAAGAATTCTTTTCAGATCGTGCTGTGCCAAAGCGCTGAATCCGGCAATCAGTAATGTCAAAGCCCCGATAATGGCTATTGCAGATTGAACAACCGGAGCAAGACTAAATAAGACATGGGTACGGGCAATAAGATAAACGCCTGCTGTAACCATCGTTGCTGCATGTATCAATGCACTTACAGGAGATGGACCTGCCATGGCATCAGGGAGCCAGGTCTGAAGAGGTAACTGAGCTGACTTCCCCAGTGCGCCACAAAGCAGTAATGCTGCTGTAAGAACTGCTAGAGAAGATCCTGACGCCCATTTTCCTGATGCCTGCTGCATCAGTTCGTTTATATTGACGGTACCAAAATTAAGGAACAGGATGAAGATACCTATGATCATAGCTGTATCCCCGATGCGTGTAATAATAAAAGCTTTTCTTGCTGCATAACCGTTTGCAGGCTCTTTATACCAAAAGCCTATCAACAGGTAACTGCATAAACCCACACCCTCCCATCCAAGGTACATAAGTAAAATATTGTCAGCCAGAACAAGGACGAGCATAGAACCGATAAATAGATTCATATATGCAAAAAACCTCGAGAATCCTTCATCTTTTGACATGAATCCTATTGAGTAAACATGTATCAGGAAACCAACGAACGTGATAACAAAGCAGAAAACCAGGGAAAGAGCATCGAGACTGAACGAGATGTCAACCTTCAGATTACCGGTATTTATCCATTCCCAAATAGTGACAGAATATGATTTAACTTCAGGCAATGATTTAAAAAACCCGATAGCGACGATAAATGTGAACAGAGCAACCATACCAATTGAACCGGCACCTATGAAACCTGCTAATTTCCGGGTAAGTTTATGTCCGAAAAGAGCCAGTATGAGAAAACTCAGAAACGGGATAGCAGGTATGAGGGCAATTATGGTAGTCATTCGCCGGGAAATTAATTATGATCCTTCAATTTATTAACTGCATCAGCATCAAGCGTTTTAAAATGATGATAAACCTGCAGGATCAAGGCTAAAGCTATAGATACCTCAACTGCGGTTACGGCCAGTATAAAAATGAACATGACCTGGCCATCGGGTTGTTTCCAATGTGTAGCAGCAATTATAAATACGAGTCCGGCGCTGTTGAACATAATCTCAATTGACATAAGCATGAAGATCATGTTCCTGCGTACAAGCAAACCAATCAGTCCCAGAAAGAAGAGTATTCCTGCAAACAATATTTGTGTTTCTATGGATACTGTAAGCATAGATCTATTTTATTTCGAGAAAACGGTGTTTAACTTTTTTCTTCTGACTTCCCAGATGATAGGCTCCAATTACGCCTGCCATCAGAAGTATAGCGGCAATTTCAACAGCCAGCAGGTAAGTGCTAAATAATGAGATCCCGACTTGTTTAGGTAATATTACATTATTATCTGCAGGTATCGACTTTACATTTTTCAATGCAAGTATCAGGTTTACCAGCAGAATTAATGCCAATATAGATGGAACAATCCACATACGCGGGTTCAACCATTTCTTTTCAGTTTCTCTCTCTATTCCAATGTTAAGCATCATGGTCACAAAAATGAAGAGTACCATGATTGCACCTGCATAGATTATTACTTCGAGAGCGGCAATAAAAGGCGCATTTAATAAATAAAGAACCACAGAAATCGCCAAAAGAGATAAAATAAGATAAAGCAATGAATGTATTGCATTCCTGCCGGAAATAGCCAATATTGTCGAGATTATTGCTACAGAAGCTGCTATGTAAAAAAATACATCCATTTTATCTGTATTTAATTAAGGCATAAGTTCTCTTACATCAACAGGTATTTCTTCATTATCACCTTCCCCTTTTCCTTTTACACCCATTTCAACACCGGCATTTTTATAAAAGTTATATCCCGGATATTTCCCTTCACCACTGATGAGTAAATGTTCCTTTTCATAAACCATATTCTGCCGGTCATATTCAGCCATCTCAAAATCAGGTATAAGCTGAATGGCATAAGTAGGACATGCTTCTTCACAAAAACCACAGAATATGCACCTCGAAAAATTGATCCTGAAAAATTCAGGGTATCTCCTGCCCTCTTTATCTTCTGCAGCCTGGAGTGAAATGCAATCCACAGGACAGGCAGCTGCACAGAGATAACATGCAACACATCTTTCTTTTTTTTCTGCATCGCGCGTAAGGACTATTCTTCCGCGGTAACGCGGAGCCAGATATGGCCTCACTTCAGGATATTCCACAGTTTCTGTTTTGTGAAACACATGAAGAAAAGTAAGCCACATACTGCGAAGAATACTAAACATACCAGGGTTTATATTTGATTATTTAACCTCATTTAAGAAATATCAGTATTGCACCGGTTATCAAAAGATTAAGTAATGACAGTGGTAATAATAATTTCCAGCCCAGCTCCATCAGTTGATCATATCTTGGTCGCGGTAATGATGCCCTGAGCAGGATAAATACGCATATAAAAAAGAAGGTCTTAAATAAAAACCAGAAAACAGGTGGAAGAAATGAAGGCCCTAACCACCCGCCAAAAAACAATGTAGCTACAATTGCAGATATCAGTGTTACGCCGAGATATTCACCAACAAAAAACATCCCGAATTTCAAACCAGAATATTCCGAATGATAACCTGCAACAAGTTCACCTTCAGCTTCAGGAATATCAAATGGCAGCCTGTGGGTTTCTGCGATTCCGGCAATAAAGAAAACTACAAAGCCAATAAATTGGGGTATGAAGAACCATCCGTCCTTCTGAGCTTCCACAATTTTACAGAAGCTGAAGCTGTCAGCCATCATTACAACACCCATCAGTGAAAGTCCCATGAAGACCTCATAAGTAAGCATCTGTGCAGAAGCCCTCATTGCACCTATCAATGAGTATTTATTGTTTGAAGCCCAGCCACCGAGCACAATACTGTAAACTCCAAGTGATGAATTTCCAAGGAAAAACAATATCCCGATATTTGAGTCAAAAACATAAAAATCAGGACCAAAAGGTATCACAGCAAATGTGAGTAGTATAGTAATCATCAATATTCCCGGAGCCAGAACAAAAACAGGCCGGTCTGAAAAGGGAGGGATCCAATCCTCTTTGAAAAACAATTTAATTGTATCGGCAATCACCTGAAAGAGACCGAACGGACCCACTCGATTAGGTCCCAGCCTGTCCTGCCATACAGAAAGGAGCCTGCGCTCAACCCATATCAGACCGGCAGCTATCGACAATGCTATTAAAAGTACTCCTCCTATTATAAAGACATATCTCATAAACAGATAGTTATATTTTATAATACTTTCCGCGACAAGGCAGATCAATAAATGGCATGCCTGGTAAATTTACTGATAAACCAGTTATTCCCTGATGAAGACTATTTTCAATATTTAATTTTACTTTTAACTTCTTTCCAGCGATTTCCAATTGAATTATATCCCCGTCAGTGGCTGAAATAATCTCTGCATCTTTCTGATTCATAAGAACAAAAGGTTCTTTAATTCTTTGTGCAAGAGAAGGGCTGAACGAACTTAGCTCATCACTTCCAAAGATCTGATAAACCGGGAGGATCAACAGTCCGTCGCCTGGAACTTCAATATTCTCTTGATCCGGCATATTAAAAGAACGATTATCATCTGAAATTCTATCTATCAGAATGATACCTGGATCACCCCCTTTCATCCTCCCTCCAGGTTCATCAAGATAATAATACATAGCCTGCACGGAATTCCATCCGGGTGTCCAGTAAAATGGGACCAGTGAGGAGGGTGGATCTTCTGGTTGTCCTTCCATACTGAACGCTAATGGCGAATCCGGATCCTGCGAATTTTTTGACTCGGCCACAGCTATATTTGCATTCATTGCAGTCCTGCCGCTGTAACGGATTGTCTCCCTCGGCATCTTCGCGTTCAGCATCCTGAAATCAGCATCAGGCATATACTTTCTTAGCTTCATAAAGACCTGTAATTCATTAACCATAGAAGTAACAATATCATCAAACTTCTTCCAGGAGACCGCTTGATTCCCATCCTTGATTTTTATTAAGTCCCCAATCCACCTCCAGCTTTCCTTTACCTGATCTTTATCTGCAATTGCTTTATAATATCGTTGCGCACGACCTTCATTATTTACAAGAGTACCTTCAGATTCGGCAAATGTTGCAGCTGGCAATAGTATATCAGCCTGCTGTGTTGTTTTATTAGTGAGCTGGTCAAGAACAATAATCTGACTGCTCCTCTTAAACAGTTTATCGACTGACTCTTCACCCGCTCTTCTGTACAAATCATTCTCCAGTATTATCAATGTGTCAATCTCTTCATTTTCAGGCAATAATACTCCATTGTCAAATGATTCTCCCGGAATTAATGCAAGTCCCAGACTATTACATTCGGGAAATACCATGGTCAGCATTGGATTTATACCTGATGACAAGAGTGCAGAGGTAATATTTAAAGCTGCATGAACAATTGCTTCATCACCACAATTTATACCCGAGATGATCAGGGGGTTCTTTGCACTTTTCAATGAAAGTGCAATTTTTTTTGCAAGCTCTTGCTGATCATTTTTAACAATTTTTGCAGCCAATGCCTCTCCATTAAGCAATGATGCAATAGAATTTCCTAAGTCAGCGATATCAGTATGAGAAGCTCTGAAAGTGTTTTCTGCAATCAGATCGAGAGCATCATTAAATGGCGTCGCTATAAATACGGGGCCTTTTGCATCCTGTGCCAATACTCTTACAGGAGCATCGTTCCATAACGGAATACCTATTTTCTTTGCTTCTTCATTCGGTGCATTCCGGGCAGCCTGTCGTAAAGCCAGTGCGATCATTGGTGCCGTGTTTGTCAGATCTTCACCGAGAACCAGAATTGCATCGGCTTTTTCAATCTGCTTTAATGAAGGTGTTCGTACGCTACTATGTCGTAAAAACTCTAAAAAAGTTCTGGTTAGCAGATGTTCCTTTTTTGAAATGCCATGATAAAAATTCCCTTTACCAGTAAGAGAAGCCAATGCAAAGTTCGATTCGATCGATGCTCTTGGAGAACCGATTCCAACGATTCTCTTATTCCTTAAAAAAGAATCATGAAGAGCTGAAAGAACAATTTTATATTCAGTTTCTTCCAGCGAGACATTCTTTTCAAATCTGATTTTTGCTTTTCTTATCCGTTTTTCAGAATTAACGAATTCATATCCAAACCGGCCGCGGTCACAAATGAAATATCCGTTAACGGCACCGTTATACCGGCTCATTATACGTCTAAGAGAGCCATAACGTTCACTTGCAATGGTATTGCATCCAACGCTGCAATGCACACAGATTGATGGTGCATTTGAAAGATCCCATTTGCGTGTGAAATGTTTTTTCAATGTCTTGTCAGTGAAAACACCAGTTGGACATACTTCTACAAGATTGCCACTGAATTCATTTTCAAGTGTCCCATCTTCATGCCGTCCAAAATAAACATGATTCCTGGAAGCGAATACATTCAGATCTTTACCACCCGCATAATCCCTGTAAAACCTGACACACCTGTAGCATTGAATGCACCGGTTCATCTCATGACTGATAAATGGGCCGAGGTTCTGATCAATATAAGTTCTTTTGGGGAAATCAAATCGCCTGTAATTGTGGCCGGTCATCACTGTCATATCCTGTAAATGGCATTCACCACCTTCATCACAAACCGGACAATCGTGCGGATGGTTGGTCATCAGGCTTTCAATCACAGATGCCCTGAAGACTCTCGCTTCATCATCTTGGATCGAAACAATCAATCCTTCAGTTACCGGTTCCATGCAGGACATAACAATACGACCCTTCCTGTCATCTTTATCCTTGAATTTCTTTACTGCACAAAGTCTGCATGCACCAACTGAACCAAGAGCAGGATGAAAGCAGAAATGAGGTATATCAAGTCCAAGAGCCAGACAAGTTTCAAGAAGATTCTTTTCCGGCTTTACATCGAAATCTTTTCCGTCTATCCGGATCTTAGTCATATTTACCTCCAGGGACATTTTTTTCCATCAATATGCATTACGAAATCATCATAAAAATAGTTTAACCCGCTCTGTAAAGGTTCCGCAGCACCGGGTGCGTGGGCACAGAAAGTATTTCCGGGCCCCATATATTTTGCATTAAATTTAAGCAGATCGAGATATTCCATTTTACCGGTCCCCTCCTCTATTGATGCAAGCATCTTCTCAACCCATGGCAGTCCTTCACGGCATGGTGTGCACCAGCCACAGCTTTCAAGAGCAAAGAATTTTTCAACGTTATGAATAAATGCAACAGGGCAGGTCTTATCATCAAGGACGATCATTGTTCCTGTTCCAAGCCTGCTTCCTGCAGCAGCCACAGTAGCGAAATCCATTTTGACATCGAGATGTTCTTCAATGAGGAAGTCGGTAGAGGCTCCACCCGGCAAGGCTCCCCTGAAACTGTATCCGGGTGCCATTCCGCCTGCATGTACCTCAAGAAGTTCACGCATTGTTGTTCCCAGTGGCAATTCCCATGTTCCGGGATTTTTCACTTTCCCGCTAACTCCGTAGAGTTTAGTACCTCCAGTAGCTGTCAGACTTAATCCTTTAAACCACTCAGGACCATTCTCCACAATATGGGAAATCCATGAAAGTGTTTCAACATTGTTCACAACCGTAGGTTTGCCAAACAAGCCGCTGATTGCAGGAAATGGAGGCTTAGTGCGAGGTACAGCCCTTTTTCCCTCAAGTGAATTAAGTAATGCTGTCTCTTCTCCGCAGATATACCTGCCGGCACTCGAGTGTACATACAAATCAAGGTCAAAACCTGATCCAAGAATATTTTTGCCGAGATATCCTGCATTGTAAGCTTCATCAATAGCTTTATGAAGCTCTGCTTCAGCTTTTTTATAAGCCCACCGGAGAAATATATAGGCTTTTTGAGACTGAATGGCATAAGCTGAAATGATCATTCCCTCAATAAGCTGATGCGGATTACCTTCAAGAAGATACCTGTCCTTAAATGTCCCCGGTTCCATTTCGTCAGCATTACAAACCAGGTATTTAGGTTTTGATTTATCATTATCAACCGGAATAAGACTCCATTTTACACCAGTTGGGAAACCCGCACCACCTCTGCCAAGCAGATTTGAAGCCTTAACC
>Ga0066793_10001425_pt1 | contig 10856 bp, 13 predicted proteins | sample PersoiDNA2013189_FD_83876 | JGI IMG/M metagenome (GOLD analysis project Ga0066793, IMG submission 83876) | Permafrost soil microbial communities from the Arctic, to analyse light accelerated degradation of dissolved organic matter (DOM) -... | ecosystem: Environmental > Terrestrial > Soil >...
GCGGATCGACGCGATCAGCGGAACTCTTGGCAAGGCGCTCGGCGGTGCGAGCGGCGGCTACATCTCGGGACGCAAGGAGCTCGTTGCCATGCTCAGGCAGCGCTCGCGTCCCTACCTGTTCTCAAACTCCGTCGCTCCTCCGATCGTGGCCGCGAGCCTCGAGGTGCTCGAGCTGATCCGCTCGGCCGGGGAGCTGCGACAGCGCCTGCGCGAGAACACGACCTTCTTCCGCAAGAAGATGACCGAGGCCGGCTTTGACATCCTGCCCGGAGACCACCCGATCGTCCCGGTGATGGTGGGCGACGCCTCGCGGGCCGCGCGGATGGCGCAGCTCATGCTCGAAAAGGGCGTCTACGTCGTGAGCTTCTCGTACCCGGTCGTGCCGCAGGGCAAGGCGCGGATCAGGACGCAGGTCTCGGCGGCGCACTCGAAATCCGACCTGGAGCGTGCGGTCAGGGCCTTCGTCGAGACCCGCGACGAGGTCGGAAAGTAGGGCAAGCGCCGAAGTGGGACGGTCCGGGAGCAACACCACCGAACGCGGCCTGAAGATGCAGCGGCCCGAGGCTGCCCACGCTGGGCTGGTCTATGCCTCCGACGACGAACCCGGCATCCGTCGGGTGCGCAAGGGAAAAGGCTTCATCTACTTCGAACCCGACGGCAAACGGGTTACCGATCGAGCCACCCTGGCGAGGATTCGCGGCCTCGTCATCCCGCCGGCATGGAAGGAAGTCTGGATTTCCAGCCGGCCGCGTGGCCACCTTCAGGCCACCGGTCGCGACGCGCGCGGCCGCAAACAACCTCTCTACCACCCGACGTGGCGCGCGGTTCGAGACGCAGACAAGTTCTCGCGGATGGTCGGCTTCGCTCGCGCGCTGCCACGAATCAGGCGCCGCGTCGCTCGTGACCTGGGGCTGCCCGGTCTGCCCCGCGAGAAGGTGGTAGCGACCATAGTGAGGTTGCTCGAGATGACCTTTGCGCGGATCGGCAACGAGGAGAACGCGCGTGACAACCGTTCATTCGGTCTCACCACGCTTCGCGACCGGCACGTAACGGTCAGCGGGTCGACCGTGCGATTTCTTTTCACAGGCAAGAGCGGGCGCGAGATAGAAGTGGGCGTCACGAACCGGCGGGTCGCGAGGGTGGTCAAGCGATGCGAGGAGCTTCCAGGCCAGATGCTGTTCCAGTACGTCGGCCCCGACGGCGCACGTCACAAGGTCCATTCGGACGATGTCAACCAGTACCTGCAGGAGGTAAGCGGTGAGGATTTCACCGCGAAGGACTACCGTACGTGGTCAGCCACAGTCCTCGCCATTGGCGCGCTGCGCGATGTGGCGCGCTTCGAGTCCGATGCGGAGGCCAAACGCAACGTGGTGGCCGCGATCGACAGCGTCGCGCGAAGGCTCGGACATACGCGCGCAGTGTGCCGCCGTTCGTATGTCCACCCACGGGTGATCGACACCTACCTGGATGGGTCGCTCGAGAGCATCCTGAGCGTCGTGTCGAGCAAGGCGTATCGAAACCTCAAGGCTGACGAGGTGGCCGTCCTCGCCTTGTTGAAGCGCAAGGTGCGAGCGAAGGCCGCTTAGTCCGTACGAACTTCCGAGCCGTCCTGTGCCCAGCGCGTGTGGTACGCGCCATCACGGTCGATGCGGTGGTAGGTGTGAGCGCCGAAGTAGTCGCGCAAGCCCTGGATGAGGTTGGCCGGACCGCGCGCGCGCCGGTACCCGTCGTAATACGCCAGCGACGACGCGAACGCGGGGATGGGCACGCCCTGGTCGACGGCATGCTTGATCACAGAGCGCCAGGGCCGCTGAGCCGATGCGAGGGCCTGCTGGAAGAAGGGCGCGAGCATCAGGTTCGGCAGGTCGGGCGACTCGGCGTACACCTCCTTGATCCGGTCCAGAAACTGTGCCCGGATGATGCACCCGCCGCGCCAGATCGTCGCGAGGGCGCCGAGATCGAGGTCCCACCCAAACTCTCTGGAACCGGCGCGCAGGTGCTCGAAGCCCTGCGCATACGCGACGATCTTCGACGCGTACAGCGCGTCGCGCACGTCGTCGACCAGGCCTGGGTCGGGTTGGGCGGAGCGCTGCCCAGCAGGACCGGAAAGGATCTCCGCGGCCTTGACGCGCTCGGCCTTCTGACTGGAGAGGATGCGGGCGAAGACAGCTTCGGTGATGCCGGTCAGAGGCACTCCCAGCTGGAGGGCCGACTCGCTGGTCCATCGCCCCGTGCCCTTCTGTTCCGCCTCGTCCTCGATAGCGTCAATCAAATGCGCCCTGCGCGCGCCCGGCGCTGGCGGCGAGCCGGCACCGTCGTCTTTCTTGGCGAGCACGTTGGCAGTGATCTCGATCAGGTAGGACTGCAGCTTGCCTTCGTTCCAATCGCGAAACACGGCGGCCAGCTCGGCGGGCGTCAGGCCGAGGACCTGGCGCAGGAAGTCATAGGTCTCGGCAATGAGCTGGATGTCGGCGTACTCGATCCCGTTGTGCACCATCTTCACGAAGTGGCCCGCCCCGTCCGGGCCGATGTAAGTGCAGCATGGAGTTCCATCGACCTTGGCCGAGATCGCCATCAGCATCTCCGCCACACGCTCGTAGGACGCGCGAGTGCCGCCCGGCATGATGCTGGGTCCGCGAAGCGCACCCTCCTCCCCACCCGACACGCCCGCTCCGATGAACCCCAGTCCTGACTTCTCGACCGCTGCCGCACGGCGGCGCGTGTCGTGGAACAACGAGTTCCCGCCGTCGATGATCGTGTCGCCAGGTTCCAGCACCTTCGACAGCGAATCGATCGCGTCGTCGACGGCGGAACCTGCTTTGACCATGAGGAGAATCGCGCGTGGTGGCTTGAGGATTCGCGCGAGCTCTTCGAGCGAGCCCGCGGGCCGGAAGTCGCCTTCGCCCGCGTGCGCCGCCATGAAGTCATCGGTGCGCTTGCGCGTTCGGTTGTAAACGACGACCCGCGCACCGTGCGACGCGAGGTTGCGCGCCAGGTTCTCGCCCATCGTCGCCAACCCGACAACTCCGATCTCGTGTTCCGGCATGACCACACATTAACCAAGGCTTCGGCTCCAGTGGCGCGCCGGCATGCCCGCGGACTTTGACGACCAGCTGTTCGCGCGCTACCAGTGGAGCGCGAACAACCCGACGACCAAGGTCATGGGCACGGGCCTCGGGCTGCCGATGGCCAGGCAGATCGTCGAGATGCACGGCGGGCGAATCTGGTTCGAGAGCAAGGCGGGCGCCGGTTCGGAGTTCCATTTCTCCGTGCCTATGCAGTTCACGAAGTCCGCACCACACGAGCTGCACGCGGACAAGGTGCCGCTCGCGCTGGCGGGTTAGAGGCGCGGCCGAAAAGCCGTCGGCGGAGCTTCGGCGCCCATGCGGCCGATCTCCGGGTTCAGCGACTGCGCTGCTCGCTTACGCATGCACGATGCGCTCGCTCCGCTGCTCGTCGCTTCACCCGGATTCTGGGCCACCTGGATCGCCGAATCTCTCGCCGAAGGTTTTCGGCCGCGCCTCTAGCCGCTAAGCGTCGGCTGCCGGGTCGGCCGTGATGATCAACTTGCGGGTGCAGGCGGCGGCGTCAGCCGCCAGGCGGACGGCGTCCGACTTGAGCAGGACGCCGACCAGCTTTCCGTCCGACGTCGTGATCGCGACGTTCTCCAGCGAGTGCTCGACCATGTAGTCGGCCATCTCCTTCATGGATACATAAGGACGGAAGGTGCTCGGGCCTGGACGCATGGCCTGCTCGACGGCCAGGTGCGGGTCCATCTCCATCTGTTTCGACCTCAGCAGCCCGAGCACGATTCGCTCTGCATCGACGACCACCGCGACCTCCAGGCCCGATTGCCTTGCGCGATCGCGGACGTCACCAAGGCGATCTTTCAAGCCGCAGACAGCGGCGTCCTTGCGTGACGCTTCGCCCGCGCGCGGGCATCTCGAGTTTTCGCCTTCGGTGGGGAGGCCGGCGGCAAGCCAGTCGAGCTTGCCGGCCTTGTACTCATTGACTCCGTCGAATCCGAGACTCTCGAGCCGCGCCGCGGCCCTGGGCGCCATGTCTCAAGCGGCATCCCAGCAGTAGACGATCACGGGCCGGTTGCGATCGAGCTGGTCCGCCTCCTTGTCGAGCTGTCTAAGCGGATGGCTGACGGCCCCCGGAAGGTGATCCTCCTCGTACTCCTTCGCGGGCAGCACCTCGACGAGCTGCGCACCGCGCTTGACCATCTCCCGGACGGCCTCGCGATCGATCAACGTCGACATGAGGACATCCTACGGGCGCACGTCGTAAAACTTTGCGAGGTCGGCGGGCAGCGTCAGCAGCGGGTCGAGCTGCGGCACGAGACCGCCCGCCTGCAGCGCTCGCACCACCAGGCCCGAACAGAGCTCGTGACCGCGCCGGATGAGCCGCACCGGCCAACCGAACAGCAGGTACAGGCTCGCGCCGAACATGTCCAGAAAGCCGAACCCCTGCCCCACCTGGTTGCAGGCATAGGCGACTGCGAGCGCCCTGCCTTCGGAAGAGAAGTCCGCACCCAGCCTCACCAGGTGGTACTCATCGGCACGGTACCTCGAGATCGGGTTCCGGCGAACCCCCGTGATCTCGGCCTCGACCAGCGCTCCGGCCGCGTCGACGATCAGGGCAGTGTGGCTCCAGTGTGCATAGGCCGCGTCAGCTCCCCGGAAGCGGCGCTTCTGGGCCTGGCTGATCAGCCCCGCCAGGAAGTGATGCCGGTGCCCGAGGATGAAATCACCGGGCGCGAAGTCCTTTGCCTCCTCACCCGGGCCGTAACGCTCAACCGTTGTCATTCCGTCATCCACATAACGCCCGGCGACACGTGCTCACCAGGTGCGTGTGACCTTGTTCAGGGCTCTGGGTCGGTCGGGGTCGGTGCCACGCGCGAGGGCGACGCGATGTGCCAGCAGCTGGCCGAGCACCGCCAGCGTCAGCGGTGTGAGCTCTTCGGGCAAGCCCGAATCGAGGCTCACAGTCGCGTCGGCGGCGCCGTGGTCGCCGGCGCCGTCAAGCAAACGGACGACGCGGCAGCCCTGGTCCGCCAGGCGCCTGCCGATTGACTCCATGTCGGCCGACACCTGTCCGCGACCGTCTACAAGCACGACCGGGAAGCCCGGCTCAACCACGGAGATCGGTCCATGCTCGAAGTCCGCGACCGACCATGCACGGGCGAGCACGTAGCTCATCTCCGTGAGCTTGAGCGCGACCTCCTCCGCTGTCGAGAAGTTGAACCCCCGGCCGAGGACGATCGCCCGCGGTCCAAGAAGCGCGGGGACGAGGCGATCCAGCTCGTGGTCTTGCTCCAGGGCCGCGGCCAGTGCCGGCGGCACCTGGCCGAGGGCAGCCTCGAACGACGGGTCAGGGTCCATGGCCTGCGACAGCAGCGCAAGAGCCAGGAGGCTCGCGAGGTAGGTCTTGGACGCGGGAATGCTGAGCTCAGGCCCGGTGCCGAGCGGAAGGTGCAGTTCGGCGGCCCGGGCCAGGCGGGACTCAGGGTCGTTTGTGACCGCGATCGTCACCAGGCCCTGGCGCCCGGCCTCTTCGATCACGGCGATGACATCCGGAGACGAGCCCGACTGCGAGATGCCGATGACGCACTGACCTTCGAGGTTGGGCGGTTTTCCGTAGCTGGTGAAAAGCGATGGAGCGGCGAGCGTGACCATCATGTGGTTGCGAGCTCCAAAGAGGTACTTCGCATAGAGCGCGGCGTGGTCGGAGCTGCCGCGCGCGGCGATCACAAGACCGCGTGCGTTCGAGGCTCGCACCCGCGCGGCGATCGACACCACCACGCCGCGGCTTTCGGCCAGCATGCGCAGCGCGAGCAGCGGCTGCTCGCCGATCTCATCCCGAAAGCGACTCATTCTTGAGCCTCAGTGCGCGGCGGCTTTCTCGCGGTCTCTCAGGATGCGGCGCAGGATCTTGCCGGTGGCTGATTTAGGGATCTGGTCCACCACCTCGATGCGCCGGATCTTTTTGTGGGGAGCGACCCGAGCCGCAACAAACTCGATGATCTCTTCAGGATCCTGCGGCTGCTTCAGCGCGACGAACGCCTTCGGCACTTCCTCACCCTCGTCGTCGAGCACTCCGATGACTGCGACGTCGGCGATGTTCGGATGCGACAGCAGCAGCGCCTCGAGCTCGGCGGGAGCCACCTGGAATCCCTTGTACTTGATGAGCTCCTTCAAGCGGTCGACGATGAAGTACCGGTCGTGGTCGTCGATGTGGCCGATGTCACCCGTGTGGAAGAATCCGTCGGAGTCGATCGAGTTCCTGGTCGCTTCGTCGTTGTTCAGGTAGCCCTTCATGACCTGCGGGCCGCGAATCCAGATCTCTCCATCCTCGTTCCGGCCGAGCTCCTTGCCGGTGGCAACGTCCACGATCTTGCACTCCGTGTTCGCAACGGTCGATCCGACCGAGCCAGGCACAGGCGTCTCGTTGTCGGCCACGATGTGGGAAACGGGACTGGTCTCGGTAAGGCCGTAGCCCTGGCTCAGCCGGCACCCGACGCGGTCGCTGGCTGCTTGCGCGGTGTCGGCGTCCAGGGGCGCCGCGCCGGAGAATGCGCGTTGCACAGAGGAGAGGTCGTACTTGTCGATCGCCGGGTGCTTTGCCAGCAGCACGACGATCGGCGGCACGAGGAAGAAGCGCGTCACCCTGTAGTCCTGCACGGCCTGGAGGCACGGCTCGAGCTCGAAGCGCGGCATGGTGACCAGGGTCACGCCGTGGTACAGCCCCTGGTTCATGATCACCGTCATCCCGTAAATGTGGAAGAACGGGAGGAACGCCATAAACTTCTCGTCTTCCGAGATCTCCAGGCACGCGGACGTCTGCACCAGGTTGGCGACCAGGTTGCGGTGCGTGAGCATGACCCCTTTCGAGAAGCCCGTGGTTCCACTCGAATAAGGGAGCGCGACGAGGTCGTTCGCCGGATTGACTCTCACGTCCGGGGCCATGCCGTCGACGATCAGGGATGCGAAAGGGACCGCGCCTTCGGCTTCGCCGAACACGATGATCTCCTCGACCTTCGATTTCGCCGCCGCCTCTTGCGCCTTGCCGACCAGGGATGGAATGGTGATCAGCAACCGAGCCCGCGAATCGTTCAGCTGGAACGCGATCTCGTCGGCTGTGTAGGTCGGGTTGAGGGTGGTGTTCACGCCGCCCGCGGTGGCCACACCGTGGAAGGCGATCGGATATTCCGGCAGGTTGGGAGACATAATTGCCAGCACATCTCCCTTGCGAAATCCGCGCGCGTGCAGCCCGGCTGCCAGCCCGCGGACGCCATCTGCGATCTGCCGGAACGTGTACGAACGACCGCTTCCCGCCTCGACGATCGCGACCTTGGCGCCGAGCCGGACCGCTTTGCCCAACACGAACGGGGTGAGCGCGACATCAGGGATCACCACGTCCGGGTGAGGACTCTTGAAGATCACGGCCTTGAAGTCTATGCCCCGGCTGCTTCAGCCGGTTCGGCATCCGCCGCCGACTGCTGACGCCGAAGGCTGTCGGCATTGCGGATGCCGATCGCGTTGACCAGGGCGCCAAGCAGGAGCAGGCCGGCCCCGACAAACATGGCGAGGTGAAGCGAGGAGGTGGACGCATCGTGCACCACCGCCACAAGGTGTGGATCTGGAGGCGTATTGAGGGGGCTGATCTGGTTGCGAAAGCTGGTGGACGACACGTCGACCCCGGGCAGCTTTGAAGCCAGCACCGCATAGAAGTTCGCCGTGAGAAAGATGAAGATCAGCGCGCCCGCGAGCTGAGGACCGACGCGCGAGATGGCGTTGTTGATCGCCGACCCGACACCCGAGTTGTGCACCGGTACCGAAGTCATGAGCGCCGTGGTCAGGGGAGCCACCATCATCGTCAGGCCGAGCCCGAAGATCAACGAGCCGGGTAGGAAATCGAGCAGGTACGAGAGAGTCGGGAAATACGTGCTCGGGTCGCCGGAGCGCAGGCGCCAGGGTGTGCTCGTCACCGGCACGCGCGCGTACCAGAGGACCCCCAGCGCCATGATTGCGGGCCCGACCGCCATGAACCAGCGCGGGCCGTAGCGTGCGGCGAGGGCTCCGAAACGGCGCGAGAAGAAGATCAGGAGAAGGGAGCCGGGAATCGCGCCGGCACCGGCGGCGGCTGCGGTATACCCGAGAGTCCCCTGCTGGAACAGGGTCAGGTAATAGAACGTGACGGCCAGGGCGCCGTAGATCAGGAGCGTCGAGATGTTGGTGACGGTGAAGTTGCGGGAGCGGAAAAGCTCCAACGGGATCAGCGGATGCGCCGCCCGCATCATCCAGATGGGCAGGGCGATCATGTCCACCACCCCCACGGCCAGCGCGATGTATCCGATCGGGTCACGCCACGCCCTCTGCTGCCCGTAGATCGCGCCAAACGCGAGGCCGCCGACGGCAAGCGCGACGATGATGGCGCCGATCCAGTCGAAATGCGCGGTCGCCTGCTCGTCCCTACTTTCCGGTACGTGCTTCAAAGTCGCCCATATGGCCACGGCCACAAGCGGAACGTTGATGAAGAAAGCCGCCCTCCACGAGATGGTGTCGACCAGCAACCCGCCCAGAACCGGCCCGAGGATCGTCGTCGCTCCTGACGCGCCGGCCCACGTGCCGAACGCACGCCCCTGCTCTTCGCCCGAGAAGTTGGCTGTCAGCAGGGCCAGCGACCCCGGGACGAGGACCGCTCCGGCGACGCCCTGGAGGATGCGGAAGAGGACCAGCAACTCCATGCTCGGAGCGAGTCCACAAAGCACTGATGTCGCGCCGAAGCCGGCGAGGCCGTAGAGAAACATGCGGCGCCGGCCGTAGAAATCGCTGAGAGCGCCCGCAAGGATGATGAGCGAGCTCAGCGTCAACAGATAGGCGTTGTAGACGTACGCCTGGCCTTCGAGCACCCCGAGAAAGGAGCGCGGAAGATCGCGACCCATCCGGGGCAGGGCGACGTTCACGACTGTCGAATCGAGGAAAACGATGCCTGATCCCAGGACGGCCGCGACCAGGATCCAGCGTTTGGTGGTCAAGGCGACAACTCTAGAAGTCCTGGCGGCCCATGAAATGCTCGAGCACGCCCGGCCTGGAGAGCTCGTACAACGCCAGGCGATGGCCGCCCATCGTGACGAACGATGAAGCCGGTCCCATCGGAAGCTCGACCGCGTGCTGCTTTGTCAGGCCTCGCTTCTTGAGCTGGGCGGTCGCCCTGTGCAGGTCTGCGACGCGGTAGACGAGGATGGGGCGTTCCCCGTCGAGGTGATCCGTAAGCAGCAAGTGTGGCGGGCCGCTCGCCAGCACGATCATGGCCACGCGGGCCCCCATCCCTTCGACGGCGAAGCCCAGGCGGCCGCCGAGGACATCGATGAAGAAGCGCATGTCGGCTGCCACGTCACGGCTGGGCGTGTGCAGGTAGTCCAGCTGTTCGAAGGCTGCCGCCTCCGCCTGCTTTCTACTCGAGCGCGAACTCAGTGGACACCTCGACTCCGTGACGCAGAGTCTGCAGGGTCGAGCAGAAGCGCTCGGCGCTCGACACGAGCCGCTTCGCTCGCTCGGGGTCGACGTGAACCGATTCGAGCTCGATTCCCATGTTCGCGGCGACCGACCGAAGCGTGCTCTCCTCGCAGACGGCGAGGGCGCTCGCCAGGATGTCCCCCGAGCACGGCACAGTTTTGAGCGGGGCCGGAACCGTTCTCAGGTCGATCGTGTATGGCATCAGCCAATTCTGTGTCGCACGACATGGTTGGGCAACGCGCACATTTCCTAGCAACGCAAGGCGCCTAGGATTCAGCCCGCTTGAGTCTCGTAGCGGTTGCCCCTCTCGTCGCGGCCTGTTTGTTCGGGCTGATCTCCGGCTTCAACGACGGCGGAAACCTGCTCGCGTCATTCACGTCGGGCCGCGTCATCACGCCGCCAATGGCTGCGGTCCTGCTGCTCGTGAGCCTCGCCGGGCCGCTGATCCTCGGGACGGCTGTCGCGCAGACGATCGGGACCAACGTCATAGACCTGCGCGGCCAGGGCGAGCTCGGCTTCGTCTTGATCGTCCTCGCGTCTCTCGCCGTCGTCCTGACGTCCTGGCGATTCGGCATTCCGACGAGCATGACTCTCGCCCTTGTCGGCGGAATGCTGGGATGGGTGCTGGCTTCTGGCGGCCACTCGGTCGTGCGCTGGGCCGGCGTCGCGCGCGTCCTCATCGGGATGCCCGTGTCGGTGCTCGGTGGCGGATTGCTGGCGCTTGCGGTCTACTGGGCGATCCGGCGTCTGTTCGGCACACAGGCGCATGCCGCCCTCCTGCGAGTGGCAAGGCTTCAACTGCTGACCGCCGCTATCCAGTCGTTCGCCTATGGAGCAAACGACATGGAGAAGACGGTTGGATTGATCGCGGTCGCCATGGCGATGGCCAATCAACATCAAGAGGCGGCGTTTTCGAGCCCGCTGCCTATCATTGGCGCATTCGGATTCTTTTACGTTGGTGCACTCGTCGGCGGCTGGCGCGTGGCTAGTCGAATCGGATTTGGAGTCCTCAAGGTCCGCCCGGTCCAAGCGCTTGCGCAGCAGGTCGCAAGCGGCAGCGTGGTGGCCGTGCTCGCCGCGGCCGGCGCACCGGTGAGCATGACGCAGACGATCGATGGCGGATTGGTCGGAGTCGGCGCGGCGCAGCGCGCCTCCTCGGTTCGATGGGGGATCGTCCGAGAGCTCCTGTTCAGCTGGTTGCTGACGTTGCCGCTGGCGGTCGCGGTGGCAGCTGCGCTGCACTTCGCCGTCAGGCTTCTCGGAATCGCACCATGAGCATCGGCCGAACCTTCAAAGCCCTCGGCCGTTCCAACGACCGGCGCTTCGTCCAAC
>Ga0066793_10001426_pt1 | contig 10852 bp, 4 predicted proteins | sample PersoiDNA2013189_FD_83876 | JGI IMG/M metagenome (GOLD analysis project Ga0066793, IMG submission 83876) | Permafrost soil microbial communities from the Arctic, to analyse light accelerated degradation of dissolved organic matter (DOM) -... | ecosystem: Environmental > Terrestrial > Soil >...
TATTAAAATATTGACTCCAGATCCTCCATCCACTGGCACCTTTCTAATAAGGCACCCTGCTACTTGGACTTCAATATCTGGGGCTCCCAAATCTTCTACTTCTTCTCTAGCTAAATTGACTAAAGTAGAAGGAAGCTTATACTTCCTTTTTCTGCCTGTTAACAGGGGTCTTAACTGTTTTCTATAGAAAGAATTTTCTTTAAGTAATTCACCAATGGTTACATTGGCCTTACTTTGGGCTACATCTTGAGCTATATCATAGCCTACTTTGCCATCTACTTTAATACCCTCCATATTAAATTTGACTGTCTTAGGAGGCTGGGTAGGCTTAGCTTGCTGGTCCTTGAGTTCTTCCTGCAAAATATCCTTAGTTTCCTGACTGATATCTTTCAAGAAATACTTAGGGTCATACCTATCATATGCCTTGTCTAACTCCTTTGGAATCCCTTCTTTCTGTTTTCCACCAGGCATATCCTCAGGGTCATTTGCTTTAAGCTTCTTCAGAGGGTTAGATAGACTCTTCTTCTTGGCCATTTGCTCCCTCAACTCTTGGTATTCCTGTTGTTTCATACTTCTAGTGGAAGTTTTAAAAACTTCCCCTTCCACAAATTCTATCTCCTCACAATGCTGAGTATCCTCGTGCTGTCCTTCTTCTATATAAATCAGCCGTACATTGGGGTCCTTAGGCTCAGGATCCTTCACATACTTGACTAATAATTTAGGTTGAGCAGGATTAGGACACTCAAGGGGTGTGTGCCCTCCTTGTCCACAATTACCACACAAAATTTGCATAGGTTTGGGTGCTCTAGGATAAGGGCAAGAAGGCATGTAGTGACTTGGGTCACCACAATTATAGCAAGTGCCTCTTACCGCTGGTTTATTAGGGTCAGGATATCCACCAGGTGGACCCATTGGTGGCCTAATAATAGGTCGAGTGGCCATGGGGCCTGTGCCTCTTCCAATGCCTTGAGGTCGCATCAAAAGATTTGGAGGTGTAGGGTAAGATGGAGTTGCTGCCACCAGCTGCCAATCTACCTCTTGTTCTTCACCTGAGTAGACTTCAATGTCGTCTCCCTCATTTACATATTGCACATTTTCCCAACATTCTGATGGATAATGTCCCCTCTTTCCACAGCGTGCACACCAGACTCCTGGTCTTTGTATTGGGACTGCCCTCCTCTTGGGCTTGTTGTCAGCAAGATGTACTGCTAACTTATCGAACTTCCCAGCCAAGTCATCAATGGTTCTTTGGAACCCCACTATCTTCTTGTTTTCTTCCTTGGCTTGAAAAACCTTCTTATGGATTCTCTTCTTTGGTGCTATGTCCTCCGAACTGCTAGAAGATATAGATGATTCAGAAGAGAACTCCCAAGCTGAATCCTCAGAAACTGCTGATTCAGAATCTGAGTCATCAGAGCTATCTCTCCTATTCTTTTTCTTCTTTTTATGGGATTTAGATTTCCCTTTCTTTTTCTTCTTGAGGTTCCTCCTTCTCTCTTCTCTTTCTTCCTTCTTAAGCACATTGTCCTGTGCTTTCTCTACGGTCACATATCTTTGAGCTTCCTTAATAGCATCACTCATGGTGGAGGCTTTCTCCCTCCTTACCCATTTATTCATTTCTCTTGGTAATCCTGCTATGAAGTACTCAGTTTGCATTTCTGCACTCAAAGGTGGGTCAATCTTTCCTATTAACCTTCTTACCCTTTGTCCATAACTCCTCACTGATTCACCTTCCTTCATCTTCATGCCTCTTAATTTGGCCAAAACATTGGACATGGACTTGTCTCTTCGAAAGGCATCCAGGAAGGCAGCTGCCAACAGGTCCCAATCTCCTCTGATGGCTTGAGTAAGATCATGATACCAATGCATGGCATCTTTCTTCATCAACCCTTGGAACAATCTCAGGAGATCTGGAGGTTGGTCTTCCTTGTTTGTCTGGGCTGTATCCAGAAATTCAATCAGCCAATCATCTGCATCCTGACTTTTACCTCTGAAGGGTGTATACTTCAGCTTGGTAGTTGCCATAACAATGGTTGACACAATCTGCCCTTGGGGTAAAACTTGAGGAACAGATTGAATAACTGGGAGTTGTAACACTCCTGGCTTTTTCAACTGTGATTGTGATTGGGATGGAATTATTCTGCTGGAATCAGAATTGGGACTAAACTGCTGTACTAATTCTCCTACTGATTTCCTATTTCCTTCAAAAATGGGATTTGTGAAGGACTGAGGTGACCCTGATCTGTTTATTTGAGATGAGGTCTCTCCCTTCCTTCTTAAATCAACTATCTTTGGTCTTGAAGTGGTGGGATTCTCCTTTGTTCCTGAGGAGGAACCACTTCTTACTGCTCTAGATTTATAAGGACTGTGTTGGGGTACAGATGATCCTACAGCTAAATCTAAATACTCTTCTGGGGAGTTTTGAAAAAGTTGAGTTGGAATCCGGGAATCTTCCAGAGGTACAGATCTTACTCCGCTGGAACTTGACTTCTTTGGAGCATTCTCTGCTTTCTCCTTTTGCTCAGCCCTTCTTCTTACTCTCACTTCTCTTTCAGCGGCCTTCTTCAAAACATCTCTTTGATTAGGTAGCATGTAGCTAATCGCTTCTTCATGCTTTCTTGGCACATTGAGATTATTATATCTCAACTCCTCCAAACAGGTCTGATATTCCCATAAGATCAATCAGACCTTCTCCCATGACATACGTTCTTGCCGCCAGAGATAGGATATCCGTGATATCCACCTTCCATGCTTCAGTTGTATCGCTCATGGTAATCTTACTCTGTCTGTTTCCCATCAGATAGGGTTCTTCTTCAACACATTAGCGCTGGGGAGTCATAGCGGCGTAGCGCTGTAGCGCTCACCGTATTCTGCTCAGCTTCTTGTTTTCTCGAGGAATCTTTTACATTCTTCGCACATATATTCTTCCTCTTACTAAAGGAATACTTATTACTACGTATACCACCTGAGTAACCCTCCCATTCAAACGGAAAATTACTATATGAAATTCTAACTCATCCCACCAAAGGACGGCTATGAAATTCACACCATTTATACTCCTGGTGGCTAAAGTTCTGGTCCTCAAATAAGAATTCCTGATACTCTCCAACCTCAGGGAGCCTGGACTTCTTCTTGGGGGCATAACTCACCACTGCTTACTTGTTTACAGGTAGACCTTCCTTACCATCTCTCTTAAAGAAAATCTTAAAAATTGGATATGTACATTTTTACAGTCCAATTCTCATTCTGAACGGTCTATTCCCCGGCAGCGGCGCCAAAAAGAAACTATGTAGTATAGGACTTAACCTTATAGTTCTCAATTAAGTATTGAATGACCGAGTATCTCTCCTTTAAGAATAGGATTCAGACTAAGAATTGAATTTATAGGTAATTCAGTGAATTCTGGGTAACCATGTACTCACAACACATGGGGTTAATTTATCTTGTATTAACCAAACAGGTTTAGCTTATAAGAGGGTATACTCCATCTTTAATGACTCAAAAGACTTCAATAAGTTATAGGATTAAACTCCAGAGAAACACAGGATTTGGATAAATCACTAGAAACAGAGGGATCGGGATGTTTCAAGGTGCTATTACCAATATGTTTTCTTGGATTTACATAGGCTCTACTCCAATTAGTACCACAACCATGAATCTAAATGAATTCTCCTCATCATTTCTCTTATTCTTTCCTCAATGCCTCAACAACCTAGTTATGATAAAAGCAGATTCAAGAATACAAACTTGATAAATCTTTACTGCTATCTCTTCTAGATCACAGAATTGATAGAGTAGATCTAACATTCAGGATATCCTTCAGGAATTCCAAAGAAACTACTGTCACTAGCTACAAGGAACACCTGAATTCTGAAGTTCAAGACAAGAATGAAAGATGATTCAGAATGAATCCATCAGAAACTAACTATCCTCAACCCAAAGGTTCGAAAGGTACGAAAACAAATCTAAAAGACGACTAGAATCGTTAACAACTACTCTCTAATGGTCACAACTACTGGGAAGGGACATAAAGTCCTTTCAGAAGCGTCATAGCGCTGAGACACTAAGGAGATGTAGCATTGTAGCGCTGTAGCGCTCTAGCGCTCAGACGCTTAAAGTCTTCTACTAAACTTCTACATCTATTCAGAGATTCAATACTTCACATATGTCTTTCAATATCCTAACAGAGTGCCTTAGATCCCTAAGTTAACTAACTAAAGTCACAATTGCTTGAATAAAACTCGAAAAATCACACTTAATCATTCAGATGCTCATCACATAGCTCCCCTCTTTAAAAGTGAAGCGCCCACGCGAACATCAAAAGTAGTCAGTTGAAGTAGTCGGGGATCTTCTTTTATTCAAAATTTCTGCTTTCAAAAGCTGCAGTAGCTTGTACAATTCTTCAAATACCCAGTCCAAAGCCGCCTGAGATAATGTCTGGTTTGATCTTCAGTAAGGGCAGCTTAAAGAGTGAGCCTATCATCTGTCTACCTTTAGCTTGTGGAGTTTTTAACTTCATGTAGCTCAACAGATTCATTCTTCTTTCCTCTAATAATCTTTCCTTCCTAGCTGGAATGAGCATTCCATCAGGGCCTATCCAAGTGTAATAAGCAAATGGCCAAGGAAAGTCAGGGTGAAGAGCTGGAAATGGAGAATGAATTCTCCTACAATGGTATACCCAACACCATAGATCAAAGGCATCACAAGTCAACTTCCTATCATCATCAACAGGAATGCTGTTACTCCCTGGAATGTAGGTAGGCACGAAGTTTTTATATCTTCGACCTGCAATGATTGCAACAACAGGAGGAAGGAATCGTGTTCTAGCCTCAATGGCTTCATCAACCATCTGGTCATAACGAAAACGCCAGCGACTAGGGTCCCATTCATCCTGTCTACTGATTTGGGGTTGAACAGAATTAAGAGGGGGAATGATATGAGTTCCTGTGGCCTGAACAGTATTCTCTGGTGGAGGTGGGGGCGTAGATTGAGGTGGTGGTGGAGGAATAGGGGGAGAGGAAACTGGTGTTTCAGAGGCTGGAGGTTCGTCTGGTATTGGAGAAGCTGAAGAAGAAGATGGAAAAGATAATGGTTGATATAGTTGCAAAGTAAGACAAGGCAGCTGTTGATGCATAGGGGAAAGAGGAATAGGAATGGAAGGAGCTTCCTGATGGGGAGCTGCTTGTTCTTCAAAGTCCTCCGCTGTAAACTTCTCATAAGTTGGTGGTGGCAAAACATCATCCACACTAATTGGTGAATCAAGAAGGTCGTCATCCTCCTTTACCGCTTCCTCCATGGTCACATCCGTGGATGGTGCTCTTGGTGGTGTAAACAATTGATCCAAAAGTTGTTGATCATCCTTGCAAATGTCCTGACAAGCAATCTGTTCCGGTTCAGCTTCAGAAAGTGAACGTTCCTCAGATTGGTGTGGTTGAGAAGTTGGTGTTGTAGGCATTTCAACATCCTGATCATCCATCAATGGAGAAACTTCTCTCGGCCTCTGTTGTTTGAGAAGATGAAGTACTGTAGGTACTATATCATCAACTCTACATTGCAAAATTTCTCCCAAGTCTTCTACAATTTGCTCATACCACAGTAAGTCTTCGCGATCTTGTTTGTCTGTGATTTTCTGCTGTACGCGTCCCCTACAACCTTCAGATTCTTGGGTTGGAGATTGAATTCCCCTGGATGCATATGGAGTATGCTGCAATTCTTCTTCAGATAGCGCTGTAGCGTTCGGGTGCTGTGGCGTTCCAGCGCTCTGATGTTCTAGCGTTGTAGCGCCCAGGGGTTCAGTCACTATATCACTTTCGACCTCAGTCTTTCGTGAATTGACTAAGTCCTCTGCCTCTACCTCGGGTGTCGGATCTGCTACATCATCGGGGAGTTCTTCTTGTTCAAAAACGGGAGTTAAAGCTTCTGTGGGAGATAAGGGAACTTCTTCTGTTGGATCTTCCTCTCCACCAGTTATGTAATCGATGTCCTCCTTCCTTGCGGCTCTCTCAGATTGTTCCTCTGGCAGCAAACATCTGTGATACCAATAAATCTGAGCTAGGTAACACTGAAGAAACGTCTTCTTCCCGGGCTTCAAATCTTCAATCTCCTTCAAAATTACTGTCCTCAAAAGTTGGCCCCAATTCACCAGAATTCCCTTCTTCCAGGATCCCACAACAGTATTCAAAAGACCAATTGGTGCATAACTGGGCTTCCTGGGGTGAAAAATGGGCATTAAGAACATAAGCACGGCCTGTAATGCTGGAGAACTGCATTGAGAAATGTTCCATCCATGCCTAGGGTTCCTGTGTCCAGTAAAGAATTTGCTGGCGTAACTAACCTTCCTACTCACCACTATCTTTCCCACAGAAGGGATCTGAAAGGAATCTGCTACGTTATCCAATGTCCATCGCTTTGGCCTCCCTCTCACACTGTGCGGAAACCTCTCCAAATTAGGGGCCTCGAGCTCAAAATCCTGGAGATAACTTACACTCCTAATGTCGAAGGGGATAGTAAACAGAGAGAGTAGCTGCATTCGAGCTAATGACTCTGTCAACTGGATAGTGCGGGCCTCCGTTCCTGGCCTCTTACATCGAATTAGCTGTGGAATCGGCCATTCATCCTCCGAATCCGACATTGTTAGGTCTCACCAACGCTTGAGTGCTTCGACGCTAGAATGCTTGAACGCTAGAACACCAAAATGCTATGGCACTATCGCGCGAAAGCGCTTACTTGACAGCTCCTCCTTTGGTAAAATCTCTTATTTCTCCGCTATATCTTCGACAATTGACAATGGAAGTATCGATCCCACACTGTCAATTCGTAATGTGTCTCGACCTGCTTCTGAAATGCTTCGATGATCCTCAATAAGCGAAAAGAACTGGCCATGATCTTACTCGGTCTCAACGGTCAGCTGTCATTCTCCAAACAACTGTTCAAAATGTTCCGGTCTTTCATGGTATCTTCTTGGTTTTGTCTTCTTTTCTTTACTGTAGCTTAGTCTAAACATTTTTCTTAAAATTTTCTCTCTATCTATTTGCTTCTTATCCATTCTTCTTAGAACTTTTTCTATTTCCATTCTTCCATCCTAGCTCCCCCCTTCAAAAAGGCAACGGCTCGGGGCCTTTTTGAAAAGAGATGACTAAACTATGTCTATGGGGGAATAATATTTTTTTACTCTAGCTCCATTAATCCTAGTTGGTAATTCTTCACCCTCCATATCTACCAATTGTAAACTACCATTCTCCCAAATTGTCTTAACTAAGTAGGGACCCATCCATCTGGTATGCAATTTCCCTGGAAATTTATTAAACCTATTATCATAAAGTAAAACAAAATCTCCTTCTTGGATAGCACTTGGCTTTAATTTCTTGTCATAAGCCTTCTTCCTTTTAAATTGCTGAGTAGTATTTTCCAAAAGAGCATAAGTACGGTCTTCCTCCAATTTTTCAATAGATTGAAGTCTGATAGTTTGACTGTCCTCAATGGATAATCTCCTTGAATCAAGGATTCTATAGGTGGGGAGGTCAAACTCAATTGGAGTTAAAACATCTAGACCATAAGTAAGATAAAAAGGAGTCCTCTTGGTAGTAATTTTCTCAGCAGTTCTATAGGCCCATAAAACTAAGGATAATTTCACATCCCAATCAGTTTTGTGTGCAGACACTATCTTGGTCAAGATTTTACATAAAATTCCATTGGCTCTTTCAGTTAAACCATTGGCTTTGGGATTATAAGGAGTAGTTTTTCTATGTTTAATAAGGTAAGTGGTGGTGAGGATTTCTATAGTGGAATTCAAAAAATGTGTACCTCTATCACTTACTAATTCCAATGGGCAACCAAATCTAGTGATGATGTGGTCAAAAATAAAGGTGGCGGTGACTTTTGCATCATTGGTTTTTAAAGCCAGGGCTTCTACCCATTTGGTAGCATAATCAGTGGCAACCAAAATATATCTATTCCTTTTGTGCTTGGTCACAGGTTGGATCGGACCGACAAAGTCTATTCCCCATTTCTCAAATGGTGCTAAAGGCATAATAGGAGTTAAGGGCCACTTTCCTGAAGTGAGGGGTCTCCCTTGTCTCTGACATGGGTCACAACTCCTGATGAAGAGATGAACATCCTTGTGCATGGTAGGCCACCAATAGCCTGCATCTCTGATTTTGGCCACTGTGGTTCTGATTGCAAAATGGCCTCCCACATTCCCTTCATGGAGAGCACTAATAACTCTAGGGACTTCTCTCTTTTCTAAACATCTTTTTAACTTTTGATCTGGAGTTAGCTTATAAAGAACACCTTGGATCAATGTGTAAGGTCCCACTTTGTGTTGAAAAACTGCCTTTTGTTCAGGGGACATACTATGAGGGTATTGTCCACTTATTAAATACTGCACTATATCAAAATAAAGAGATTCCTCCCCCTCTATATGAAATAAATTCTCATCTGGGAAGGTATCTTCAATGGGATTGGCTGGACTTACACCTTGGAGCCTTGAAAGATAGTCAGCATTGACATGAGCTTTTCCAGGTTTTATTCTAACTTCAAAATCAAATTCTTGGAGAAGCAAAACCCATCTGGCTATTCTCCCAGATAAATCAGGTTGGTTGAAAAGGTATTTTAAAGCATTATGATCAGTATGGAAAGTAGTGTGATAACCTAAAAGGTAATGCCGAAATTTCTTACAAGCATAGACTATTCCCAAGGCTTCTCTTTCAGTTGTGGAGTAATTCCTCTCAGCAGGATTCAACTGCCTACTGGCATAGTAAAGGGGATGATCTTTTTCTTCCTCATCTTTTTGACTTAATATCAACCCAATACAGAATTTGGAGACATCCACATCAACATGAAAAGGTTTTTCCCAATTAGGTGGTTGGAGGATTGGGGCATTTCCCAATTTATCCTTAAGTTTGTGAAAAGCCTCTTGATGTTCTTCAGTCCATACATAAGGAACATCCTTCTTGAGCAATTGATTCAAGCATGTTGACAAAAAGGAATATCCCTCTACAAATCTTCTATAGTATCCCACACAACCTAAAAATCCTCTCAATTCCCTGAGATTTGTTGGCATTTCCAAGGCTAGTATGACAGCAATCTTATCATAATCCACTTCAATTCCTTTCTTTGAGATTTTGTGGCCTAGTAAGATACCTTCTGTCATAGCAAGGAAACACTTTTCTGCTTGCAATGAAAGCCCAGCCCACCGACATCTCTCAAAAGTCTTCCTCAAATGGTGGGGATGGTCTGCACTGCTTCCATACACACAGAAGTCATCAATGAAAACTTCCATAAAATCTCTAAGGAAATCCTTAAAGATAGTTGTCATGGCTCGTTGAAAGGTGGCTGGTGCTCCAGTTAATCCAAATGGCATCCTTGAGAAGGCAAATGTGCCCCAATCTGTTGTGAAAGTGGTCTTGCTCTGATCCTCCTTTCTGATATGAATCTGATTGTAGCCAGCATAGCCATCTAGGAAAGAGAATCTTTCAGATCCTGCTACTTTATCTAAAATGATATCTGAGAATGGTAAAGGATAATGATCCTTTCTAGTGGCTGCATTTAATTTTCTATAATCTTGACACAATCTGATTCTGAATTCTCCATTAGGACCTGGGGGTTTATCAGCCACTACAATAGGTGAGACCCATTCACTTGAGAGTACTGGATAGATAAAGCCTGCCTCTATTAACTTATCTAACTCCTTTTTCACCAACATTGAGAACTTAGGGTTCTGTCTATATTGCTTTTGCCTGATAGGAACAGCTCCTTCTACTAAATCAATTCTGTGTTCTGCAATTTCAGTAGGAATGCCTTTCAAATCTTTATGAGACTTAGCAAAGACATCCTCAAAATCTTGCAACAACTGAGTATAGAGAGCTCTTTCCTCCTTTTGAATGGTCACGCTAATGTTGAATTTCTTTCCAGCTGGGATCTCCAAAGTATTGTACTGCTCCAGGGCCACCATCTTTTCTGTCATGGTTTTCCTTTCTTCAAAGTACTCTGAACTTGCTCCTAAGCTGGTGTCTACATCCCTTACTGTAGGTGATTGCTATTTCAACTGTTTGGATCCAATCATTTCCTCTTCTTCCTCAGGTTGGGCCTCTCGGAATGGTTCAGCTTCCTGTCCTTCATTTTCCTGGTTGTTATCAGCCTTGTTGGGAGAAGATAGCGTTGTAGCGCTCTGGAGATGTAGCGTTATAGCGCTCGGACACTGAAGCGCTGTAGCGCTCTGCTCTTCAGCTTCACCTTCAAATAGTGATAACAAAGAAAGATCCTCTGAATCTGATTCAGAGTGTTGAGAACATACTTCGAAGAAGTTCACTTCTGGATCCCATTGGAAATCTGCTTCTTCATACTGTTTGGCCTGGTACACCCATTGACTGTCCATTGTGGATGTACTGTCTTCTGAAGTATATCCCTCATCAGTTGAAGAGGTCTCACCTTGGTGAATGATGGTTTCCCAAGAAATCTTGGTTTTGGGATGTCCAAAGGTAAAAGTTTTCTCTCCCCAACTTGTATGTACTCTGGCTTTATACAACCAGGGTCTTCCTAATAACATGGGAAAAGTAGAGGGGGTAACTGGATCCAAAATAAGAAAATTTAATCTAAATGGTTTATCCCCAATAATAACTGAAATATTGGAGAGCTTCCCTATGGGCACTACTCTGGACTGATCTGCCATCCTAAGTACCTTTGGAGTGGTTTCAAATTTCAAAAACCCCAGAGCTCTTGCTGTATCGGCTATTAAAATATTGACTCCAGATCCTCCATCCACTGGCACCTTTCTAATAAGGCACCCTGCTACTTGGACTTCAATATCTGGGGCTCCCAAATCTTCTACTTCTTCTCTAGCTAAATTGACTAA
>Ga0066793_10001427_pt1 | contig 10848 bp, 10 predicted proteins | sample PersoiDNA2013189_FD_83876 | JGI IMG/M metagenome (GOLD analysis project Ga0066793, IMG submission 83876) | Permafrost soil microbial communities from the Arctic, to analyse light accelerated degradation of dissolved organic matter (DOM) -... | ecosystem: Environmental > Terrestrial > Soil >...
CCAGTACAACTTGCGCTTCGCCTTCATGGCGATGTGATGCAGCAGGCAGGCGGAGCACGACCGATGCGCGACCTCGACGATAGGACGGATTAGAGACGTTGCCGCTCGCTCTCCGCTCAGCAGGTTAACAGAATCTCCCATTATCAGACGGCGTTGGCGTCGTTCGGAGGAGCCGCCCCGCTGTGTCTGGGCTCGGAGGGGGCGCCCACGGCGTCCGATAGCGGGTGTTACGTTAACTCGCGAGCGGCAGGCGAGCGGAGACCGCTCTAATGCTTCCTATAGTCCCTGCTCATCGATTGAGCGCACGACCGCGTCGCGCGACTGCTGTGTGGCGAACGACGTGGAGGGCCTCTCGACATCTGCCACCAGGATGTGGCTCATGTCGAAGCCACGATCCGCGGTCACCAGGTTGACGAACGAGCAAACCAGCAGCGTCGCGCCAAGCAGCAACGTGCACGAGAGGGCGATCTGGCACACCAGCAAAACGCGAGTGGCGGCCCGCGCGCCGGCCGTTTCGGTGCCGCTGCGGCCCGCCGGGTGCAGCGATCGGCCGGCGTTGACGCGGGTGCCGATGAAGGCGGGCACCAGGCCGGCGACGAGTGTCGCGACGAGGTCCGTGACCGAGGTTGCGCCGAGCACGCGCAGGTCGATGTGCATCGCGTGGAGGCTGTCGCTCAGGAACGCGACGGGGAGGTATGCGCGCGACAAGGATACCAGCGCCGAGCCGACGCCAATCCCCGCGACGAGGCCGACCGCGCCAATGCCCGCACCCTCGAGGAAGGCCTGGCGGACCAGGCGTGAACGTGGGGCGCCCAGCGCCGCACGCGTCCCGAACTCCCGTTCGCGCGCGGTGAGGCCGCCCAGCAGGTCGAACACTCCCGGCGTGACGCGGGCGATCTTCCGCTTGGCGATCCCGCCGTCGGTCTCGATGAGGACGGTATCGGATCGCGTGCCCTCGGCCGCCGTGAAAGCCGGGCTCTTCTCCCACGCGCGGAGTACCGCCGGCGACACCAGCGCCGGACCGCCATCCTCATCGACCATGACGATGGAGGCGAGTCGGTCGGGTTCGCTGAATGGAACGGGGCGCAGGATCAGGGCATCGACGACCGTGAACATCGTGGTGGTGATGCCGATGGCGAGGCCCAGGATGCCAACGGCCGCCATGAACGCCCACGGCCGGCGGGCGGAGGCTGCGCGCGGCGTATCGCCCGTCCTGCCAGAGCGAATCGATCCACGTCTGACGCGTGTTGCGGCACGCGTCCTTCACGTGCGCCCTCCTACTGCCCACCCTCCGGTACCGCCTGCAGGAACCTGCCGGCCCCGACCGGCGTATTGCCTTGTACCCGCATCCCGCCCACGGGGTCGCGGCCGCGGCCCGAGACCACCCATGCGCAGCATCCTGTCCGACATCCGCCAAGCCTGCCGGGCTCTCGCGAGCACGCCAGGGTTTACCGCCGTTGCAGTGCTCGTGCTCGGCGTCGGGATCGGGGTCAACACCGCGGTGTTCAGCCTGACCAACATGGTCCTGCTCCGGCCGCTGCACGGGGCGTCGAAGCCGGGACAGTTGGCCGCCGTCTACGCCTTCGACCGCACTCGCCCCGACTCGTATCGGGATATCTCCTACCCGGCCTACGTGGACATCCGCGATCGGAGCCCGCTGTTGGCAGAGACCGCGGGCCTGGCGGCCACGATGGTCGGCCTCGGACAAGGGGAGATGACCCGCCGCGGATTCGCGTTCATCGTGACATCCTCCCTGTTCCCGTTGTTCGACGTGCAGATGACGAAGGGCCGCGGGTTCCTGCTCGAGGATGAGCGGCCCGGCGCCAACCGCCTGGTCACTGTCGTGAGCGAGGAATACTGGCGGCGTGCCGGCGCCGACCCGGACATCGTCGGGAAGACGATCCGCATCAACACGCTCGCGTTCACGGTGGTCGGCATCGCGCCGAGGGGGTTCGGCGGGCCGACCACGATGATCGCGCCGGCCGTGTGGCTGCCGACGGGGGTGTACGACTCGGCGGTCGGGGACACGTTCCGCCAGGGCGCGCGCCGGAGCCTCGCCGATCGGGCCGAGGCGGCGCTGCTGCTCTTCGTCCGCGTGAAACCTGGCGTGTCGCTCGCCGCGGCGTCGGGCCCGCTGGCGGCCCTGGCGCGCCAGCTCGAACAGGCGTTTCCGGGCGAGCACCGAAACCTGGGTCTGAAGGTCCTGCCCATCTCGCGGACCGGCATCGGATCGGGCCCGCAGAACGACGGCGACGCGTTCGCGCTCTCCGGGATGCTCCAGGGCATGACGGCGGTCGTGCTGGTCATCGCGTGCATGAACCTGGCGAACATGTTGCTGGCGCGCTCGACCGCCCGGCGCCGGGAGATCGCCGTTCGTTTCGCGCTCGGCGCCAGCCGCGGCGTGGTGGTGCGGCAGCTGCTCACCGAGGGGTTCGTGCTGTCGCTCGCCGGGAGCGTGGCGGGGCTCCTGCTCACCTTCTGGGCGCTACGGGCGTTCGGCGCGTCCCTGGACCCGCTCGCCGAGCTGATGGTGACCATTGATCCGCGCCCCGATCTCCGGGTCCTCGCCGTCGCCCTCGGGTTCGCCGTATTCGCGACGCTGACCTTCTGTCTGGGTCCCGCGGTGCAGTTGCTGCGAGCGGACGTGTTCGGCGAACTGAAGGAAGGGGCCCGCGCGGCGGTGACCGGCCGGCATCGATACTTCAGCCTGCGGCACGTGCTCGTGGTGGGGCAGGTCGCGCTGTCGCTGGCGCTGCTGACCGCCGCCGGCCTGTTCGTGCGCGGGGCGGCCAGGGCGGCGCACGCCGAACCGGGGTTCGCGCTCGACAGGAGCCTCGTGGTGGGCGTCGCCCCCAGCCTGACGCGCATGGAGACCGTCCGCGTGAAGGAGTTCTACCGGCGCACCCTCGAACGCGTGCGCGCCACGCCTGGTATCGAGGCGGCCACCCTCGCGTCGGTCGTGCCGTTCGGCAACCTGAGCGAGACGCGCCGCGTGCGGGTGGTCGGTCAGGCGGTCTCCGATGAAGCCACTGACAACCAGACCGGCGGGGCCAGCGTGTCGTACGGCGCCGGGGGCGGGTCGGACGGCGGCAACGATCGGAACGGGGTGGCCTCGTCGTTCTACGTGGTCGGCCGGGACTACTTCAAGACGCTCCGCATTCCGGTGCTTCGCGGGCGGGCGTTCACCGAGGCCGAGGAAACCGACGCGGGCGGCCCGCGGGTGGCCGTCCTCGACGAGCCGCTGGCGAAGCGGCTGTTCAAGGAGGGTGAACCCCTCGGACAGCGCATCTACCTGCCCGACCCGGTCGAGGCCGAGCGGGCCCCGATGGAGGTCGTCGGGATCGTGGCGGGCACGCGTCACAGCATGTTCGACATCCTGCCCGGGCCGCACGTGTTCGTGCCGTTCGGCCAGCGCTACCGCCCGACGATGACCATCCACGCCCGGGTCGCCTCGTCCGGTCCGGTGGCCGAGGGGGCCGCGCTGCGTGCGATCCGCGAGCAGATCCGTGGCGTCGACGCCACGATCCCCATCGTCCTCTCCAGCAACATGGCCGATTTCCGCGACCACGGCATGTCGGCGTGGGGCGTCCGCATGGGCGCGCAGATGTTCGCCGCGTTCGGCATCGTCGCGGCGTTCCTCGCGCTGATGGGGGTCTACGGGGTGCGGGCCTACCTGGTGGCCCGCCGCACGCGGGAGATCGGCATCCGCATGGCCCTCGGCGCCACCCGCGCGGACGTGCTGCGCATGATGCTGCGCGAGGGGATGATCCTCGTGTCGGTCGGGCTCGCGATCGGGGTGGTGTTCGCGTTCGGGGCCGGCGCCGCGCTGCGAGGCATGGTGTACCAGGTCAGCGAGTACGACCCGGTGTCGTTCATCGCGGCGGCCGTGCTGTTGACCGCGGCGTCGCTACTCGCCTGCTACGTGCCCGCGCTTCGAGCGACCAAGGTGGCACCGACCGAGGCCTTGCGCAGCCTCTAGCGCGAAGGGCGGCGCGGCGCCATACGGGTCGGAGTTTGGCCTCGAAAGCACGTATCACGTCCGCCAGCCCCTCCGTGTTGAGGGGCTCGCGCCCGCTCTTGACTTCCGTCGGCAGGCCAGGCTGTTCGCCGAGCAGCGTCCACTGGACACGTCGTTCCATCTGGAACCCGCGCAGTTCCTTGAAACGACCGGGTGACTCCTCCCCAGCGGCATCCAGTGGACCGCGCTGCGTGTCAATGACCTGCTACCAGCCGGAACGACGCTCCTTCGCACGCAGCGCGCGCAGTTCGGCAAAGAACTTGACCACCGCCGCGTCGTTCATGAAGTCGTAGGGGTAGTTGGGGCCGTAGTCGACCCATAGCTCTTCGCCGGCGGCAATGTCCCTCAGAGCCATGATCTCCACGAACGGGGCTTCACAGATCTTCTCGAACTTCACGTTCCGGAACTCGGCCGGTGCGTAGTTCATCCGCGTGAAGACGTTGCCGTCGATGCCGTCGATGGTCGTGATGCCGCCTGTGTGCGGCTTCGCGCAGTCCAGCAGCCCCATCATGTACTGCCACCGGTTCGCGTTCAGCCGGCGCTGGTACTCCTCGTCCGTGATGAACTCCCCCGTGTAGGCTCCGAGGTAGGCTCCCTTCGGGATGGCCACCTTCGTGTAGACGCCGTTTCCCGCATGCGGAATCCCAGACGTCCTGATTTCGAGATTCTTCTCGTAGGGGGACTGGCCGCTGGAAAGCGCGACGGCTGTCGCGACCGCGATCGCCGGTAAGGAGGTACCGAAACCTGGCTCGCATCATCTCCGCCTCCAGTCGCCGGCCGGTGCCGCCGGGCCCCGGTGCCGCCACGGGAGGGGCGTGGCCGCGACGGACGGACAGACGAAGAGTCTAGCACGTGCGTGATGTCGACTCTCTGTCGGTCCTTTGTTGAGGATCGCAGAGTGACGCGCCTGGACGATGGCCAGCGAAGACGGTGAAGCGGTGCCGCCCCAACGAGCGGTCGGGTTCTTGGCGCGCCTGCGCCGCCCGGGGTGAGCGTGCGGACTACCTCTGAAAAGGGCGAGAGGCCGCCGCGGCGCCTCGTGTCAGAGAAGGCGCCGGTGCCCTTGCGCGGTCTCCGGCCAACCCGGCCGATCGCGACCGTTCGCGCTAGCCGAGCGCGCGGCGTCCGTTCAAGAAGCCTACGACGAACAGCACCAGGGCGATGACCCCCAGGAGGTGCAAGAGCGGGCCAATCGTGTAGGTGCCCGCCAAGCCGAGCAACCACGCGACCAGCAGGATGACGGCGAGGGTGTACAGCATGTCCCTTCTCCGGCGCGGTGTGGGCTCCGCGCGTGAAGCGCGAGCGGAGGGTGATCCTCTCGCGCGCACGGTCGATCGATTCGCGGCACCTGGCTGCGAACCTTGCCCACGCTACCGACGACTATGGCCCTCCAGGGCAGCGGTCCGCTGTTCTCTTGAGCACACAGTCCTTCGCGACGGAGAAACGACACGACCGCCGGCTCGCTCCTCACACGTGCTTGGAACAAAACCAGGAAGACATCCCCTTCCCCGTCGCAATCGCGGTGCCTTGTTCCAGACGTCGATCTGACGCGCGGAGGGCTTCCCGGAGACCACCGTTCGCGTGATGTCGGACACGGCCGCGGGGCTGCTTTGCAAGAATTCGCAAGCCGTTCCCGGACAGGCGTCCGCGAACGTCCGCGATCGTCACCAGCGCGTGACAGCCGACCGCCATTTTCCGCGATCGGCCGTCGTTGTCCGCGAGTGCCCGCAGCCTACGGACCAGAAGGTCGCAGGTCCGAGCCCCGCGTACCTTGCACGTCCAGCCAAGAAGAGCCGGGACGATGATGCCGGCGTGGAGGTGGGTGGCGCGGCCACGCTGCCGCCAGGCCGTTGCTGAATCTGATTGGACCACTCGATCGTAGGGTCGCGCGCTCGGAGCGCCCCGAAGGCGTTCTCAGGCGGCCTTTGTAGCGCCCGAAAGAGGGGCCGTACCCCTTTTTCAGTTCTTGCGTACTTCGCCCGACGTCGGCGCGTCTGCGGGAACCGCGACCTGCCTCGGCTCGCGATAGATCCAGGCGAACAGGTAATGCGTCAGAACGACCATCGCAAACGCGATCCCGCCCAGCATCGTCAGCCAGGCGAGCGGCGCCATCTTCGTTTGCGCGTGCATGTCGTCGAAGCCGTACACGTAGTTGATGTTCACCGCCCAGCTCGGATGCGCCGCGGGAATGGGCGGCGCGGGCGCGAGGTAGAACGAGACGAGCAGCACGGCAACGACGACCGCGAGCTGCGCGCGCAGGGCGCGTCGATCGTAGCCAACCCGTGTCAGCAGCCACAGCAGCACGAAGGGCAGCCAGCCGTGGAAGGACGACAGACCACGGACGAACACCGGAATCCTCGCGTCGAACATGTAGTGCGCAACGCCTGTCACATGAACGCCGAACAGCAGCTCGCCCAAGTAATCGACCACCCACAGCATCTGCGGTAACGTGATCCCAATCGTCTGCATGCTGATGAGGAGCGGGCTCTCGAGCCACATCCCCAGACACGTCGTCAGCAGCGCGATATCGCAGAAATACAGGAAATTCCACGGCGTGTAGGTGACCCAGTAATACGGCACGACGACGCCGACAAAGCTGGTGTAGACCAGCTTGACCCACAACGGAATGCGTCTGTTTGCCATGGTCCTGAGTTCCTCGTCCCGATCTGAAAAGGTGGCGGGAGAACGCTCACGCAGGTCGCGCGCAGACTTACGCGCGGCCGCGCTCGTCAAATAGCCACGGCCCCATGACCAACCTCAAACTCGCCCTCCGCACCCTGTTCAGGACGCCCTTCGTCACCGCCATCGTGTCGCTGGCGCTCGGGATCGGCGCGAATTCAGCGATCTTGAGGATAGCCTGTATTCAGCCCTATTAGCGAGGTGTCGAGGGACGGGTAACGTGGGTTATCGGACGCTGATCCTGCCCCAGTTTGGTGGACAGGTTGACCATGCGGCCTGCCTCTCGCCAGCCCCGTCGGCCTTCTCCGCGTGAGGCACCCTGTCAATGACAGGGTCGAGGCACTACAATTCGCCATGCACACAGCCCCTGTCAGGCGGTCACTCGGAGTGGCCCTCCTCGGCCTCGCGATGGGAGCCGCCGCCGCACCTGCCTGGTCGCAGTCCCGTCTCCTTCCCGATTCACCTGGAACCTGGAAGCCGTTCTCGGCCATAGCCAGCACACGCACGGAGCAGGCCGTGAGCGCGGCACAGGTGAACGCGTTCGAAGCCGAGCTCGTGGCGCTGAACGCAATCCTGCGGCGCGCGTCGGGTGTCGCGTCGCCGGTCGGTTTCAGTGTAGAAACCTGGGGGCACCTCGCCGGGTACCGCGTCCGGGAACACGCACCAGGCCAACCGGCGCGTGGAGCGCTACCCATCGCGGGGGCGCTCACGTTTGGTGCGTTTCCCATCTTCGAGTACGAGCGGAACGGGAAGATCGTCCGCGACGACAGGGGCGAAACGGCGCTCCTGCAATTCGCCGTGAACGACATCGGGCCGGGTCTTCTCGACTCCGGCAACGTGCTCGAGTGGGGAGGCGTCGATCGCGACGCTTTCCTTCAGCCAATGCCGAACGGCGAAATCGCAGGCCTTCCACGATACGGCGACGGCGTCGTGATCGCCAGGAATCCCGAGGCGCTCTGGGCGCCGCTGCCCATGAGCGGCGCGCTGGAGCTCGTCGTGGTGAATCGTCGAGGGGTCGTGAGCGATTTCCAGGAGAGCCTGGAGAAGTTCACGGCTCAGCTGGCAGCGGTCCGAGATCCCGCCAAACGCGCGCAGCGGGCGAAAGCTGCAAAGGACGCGTCCGTCAACATGCCCAACCCGGCGGCCTTCATCGCCCAGATGGAATAGGTCGCGCGCGTGGAGGAGGCCAACCTCGAAAGGGAAATCAGCCCGGCGGGCGGCACGGGCAAGGGACTCGTCGAAGCACAGCGCGCGCTCGACGAGGTCACGGCGTGGCTCGCCGAACTCCCGCCGGCCGAACGCGCCGCGCCCGCGTGTTACGTCGAGGCTGGGAAGACCCTTCGCTCGAAGTTCCGCCAGACGTCAGGCCGCGGATGCGTGCCGCTCGTGAGGCCCAACTACGAGTACTTCAACAAGGCGCTGCCCCGCTCCGCGCCCCAGGTGCTGATCATCACGCCAATCACCAGGTGCTTCGACACCGCCGACAAGCAGAACACGGAGGCGACTTCCCCGTCGCCAGCCGGCTGTGTCTGGGCTCGGAGGGGGCGCCCACGGCGTCCGATAGCGGGTGTTACGTTAACTCGCGAGCGGCAGGCGAGCGGAGACCGCTCTAATGCTTCCTATAGTCAGCACACCGGTCAAATGATCGCCGACCTCTTCAACGCACGCGGTCTGCGGCCCGGCAAGACCGATCGGTTTTCCGGGGGGATCATCAACCGCATTCAGAAAGACTACGGATTGAAAAGCCGGTACGACCGCCTGCGCGCGGTCGGCATGCTCACAAAGCCAGAAATCGCGGACCTGTTGGGCATTACGGGGCAAACGGTCCATCGCTGGTGGGAACACGGACTGCTGTGCCGACATCAGTACAACGATAAGGGCGACAGCCTCTTCGAACGCCCCGCGTTGAAGGGGCCAGTCAAGAAGAACATCAAGCTGGCGGACCGAGCACGGATGCTCGAGTTCCAGCATCAGCCCGCGAAGGAGGTGCAGTGTGAAGCGTAAGTCTCCACTTGCCAGCGTGCTTTGTAGAGCTGCGCGATCGTGAACGCGGGAAGCGTGAAGTTGTTCGTGAGGAATACCAGCGGCTTCTTCGTCTCGGGATCGACATACCGCACGCGCCGCAGGGGCTGTGGGTAGTGATCGCGGCTCTCTTTCGTGGTGAGGACGACGACGTGATCCGAGATCAGGCCGGTCGTGAAATCGACGGGCCGCGACGACCGGCGCGTAAACCGAATGCCCGTCTTCGTGCGCGTCACGAAGAACGCCGCTTCCTCGACGAAGCGGTAGAGGCGCGCGAAGTCGACATAGCCGCGATCCATCAGATAGATGGCGCCGGCTTCGAGCACGAGGGTGTCGAGCGCGGTCACATCGGGGCATTTCCCGGCCGTAATCTGCACCACGGTCGGGATCGCGCCGCGCAGGTCGACCAACGTGTGCAGCTTGATCGCCGCGTCGCGTCGACGATAGTGCGCCCACGGGAAGACCGAAAGACAGAGTTCGATAATCGTGGCATCGAGGGCGTAGACCGTGTCCGCCAAGTCGACCGACAAGGGTTCGTCGACATAAAAGGCGCGCGCCGTGCGGATGAGGCCGTTCGCGAAGTCGGCATAAATGCGCCAGTCGCGCGTCTCGTTGGCATCCGCGAGCGTCGATCGCGCGACGCGTGCCCGAATGCCGACGTGATACAGCTTGGGCTGCACCGCGCGCAAGCAGGCTTCGATGTCGCGCAAACTCTCGCGATAGGTCAGTTGCGCGAAGGCCATGCATACTCACCGTCATATCGATCGACGCACGTTTGGAATTTCCGTGGCGATACATGGGACATCAGTTCGGCGAAAATCGTTCGGCCAGGCAGCATGCAGCATTCTGCCTCCCGGAGCCGGACGAGCGGTATTCCGTCGAAAACCGCGATCCGCAGAAGATATCGTTGCGGAACAAAAACACACGCATGTCTTTCGCACTCAATACGTTACAGAGATTCCGGTCAGCGATGACCGGACACTACTGCTGACAAACCCGTCTCTCGCCAATTCGAGGAGGACTACTATGGTTATTACGGTTGGCCGACGTATTGGAGCGGCTCATCCGTGTGGGGAGATTATTCCTACATTGAGCGTGACCGCAACAAATGGGGAAACTTCACCAAGGGTGCGAAAACATGGGATCGCCATCTGCGAAGCACTCACGAGGTGACGGGCTACCACCTCCAAGCCCTGGATGGCGAGATTGGCCACATCGAGGATTTCGTCATTGATGATGAGACATGGGCGATCCGTTATCTAATCGTCGGAACAAAAAACTGGTGGCCGGGGAAAAAGGTCTTGGTTTCGCCGCAATGGATCGAGCGTGTAAGCTGGAGCGAGTCGAAAGTTTTCGTCAATGTTTCCCGCGAGACCATCAAGCACTCACCGGAATACACGGAGGCGTCTCTGCTGACGCGGGATTATGAGACCGGACTGCATCGCCATTACAATCGCAAAGGATACTGGGCCGATGAACCGGCGGCCAAGGAGCATTCCCGTTGAAAAACGGGTCTTCGCCGATTTGAGTGCAGTGACCTAAGTGCTTCTGGAGCCATGGTTTGCATCGACCAACGTCCGGCGCGGCGAGTCGGTAACGTCAACTGCACGGGGCTGAGACGCCGTCCGGGTTGGGTACGGCGCTCGGGCGTGCGTGCCGCCGAGCAGGCCCCCCACCCAAGAGCGGGGCCCGCGCAGGCGGCCTCCGCCCAACTGCGGAGATCGAGCGTGCAGATCGGCCAAACTTCCTGATTTCATTGGGTTGCAGGCACCGTCTGGGCCTCTCACGGCTGTACTCAAATCGGCGAAGAGCCGTTTATATAGACTTGACCGCCCACGCCAGAAACGGAATCCGTGAACGAGTAGCGGTCCTTGGGGGCGCGACAGTTGACGGCGAACCGTTTCTTTACGGGGCTTCCGCCGATGATCCTGAATCGTATTTCCGCGGTGTGGTTCATGAGAGACGAGACGCCCGCAGGCAACTCATTACCGAACATCAGGTGGTAGTAGTCGGACAAGGCACGTGGAGCGACCTGAAGTCCGGCGTCAAGACGGACATTCTCTCCTCGATGGCTGCTGTTCGACACGGCGAATACCTCGGACTCACAAATCAGCTTGCGTCGCCAGTAC
>Ga0066793_10001428_pt1 | contig 10847 bp, 8 predicted proteins | sample PersoiDNA2013189_FD_83876 | JGI IMG/M metagenome (GOLD analysis project Ga0066793, IMG submission 83876) | Permafrost soil microbial communities from the Arctic, to analyse light accelerated degradation of dissolved organic matter (DOM) -... | ecosystem: Environmental > Terrestrial > Soil >...
AGTGTGACCCTTTTCGAGAAAACCCCTATTTTACGGGCACTTCAGGACGACAACTCCCAGTCCGATCTGCTCGATTATTCCAACCAGTTGATTCTATTCGGTTTATAGCCGGACAGTAGTGACCGCTGTTCATTCATGAATGAGGCTATGGTTCTGATCGCCCGCTTTAGCTGCCGCTTTTGCGCTAGTTCTAGTTGTGACATCGGTTGGCCCCCAGCTGATACCGCATGATAACAAACTAGTATTGCTGTTGGCACCCATGTTAGGTTATCACAGAACGTGGGAAACCATCATCTATGACGCTACCAAGTAAGACTCGCTTCTCTTTGTTCATCATCGAGTCCCTGAGATTCAGCGACGAAAGAAAACTGCGCTTTGAAGGGAGACTCTTAACCGACATTCTGCGCATGAGCCGGCAAGGGGTGGAAGTCGAGTACCTATATATCAGGACTCGCCAAGAACTTGGAGTCGCCCTCAAACGTTTCCATCGCTCTCGGAAAAGATATTTACACCTGTCCTGCCATGGAAACTCGAATGAGATTGGACTCTCGCTGGACAGCGTTCCGTTCGATGAGTTCTCGGATGAAATAGCGCCGTACATGGACAAGAAGCAGAGGCTCTTCTTCTCCGCCTGCTCCGTAGTCAATGAAAATCTGGCCACTGCAGTAATGCAAGGGTCAGGCTGCCAATCTGTAATCGGACCGAGGAAAGACATTTCCTTCGGAGACGCGGCACTAATGTGGGCGTCTTTTTACCACCTAATGTTTCGTGATAAGGATCAGAACAAGATGACCAGCGGAAAGATAAGCTGGGCCCTGAGACGCATTCACTATGCTTTCCAAGAGGAATTTGATTACTTTACCAGAGCAGACAATCCGAGAGGTTGGAAGAAGGTTGTCGTGGATCGGTGACTAGGTTTTGCGGGCGCTAGGACGCTACACTTCGAGTGGCAGCTTTAATCGGAGTGTAGTGGCTGTCAGATGGCTCTTTACGGCCGCGGCCAAGCGGCGTATGCCCTCTCGTATTTGGCGGGTGGGCGACGTTGCGTGGGGAGAATCACGCGAGCTGGTTTTCGAGACGTATACCTCGGGTGCGCCACTTCTCACGCTTTTTGAGAAGTGGCCTCTCGAAAAGCGGACAGCCCTCAGGCGTTTTTCTCGCGTTCAACATCCTGAAATTGCGAAATCTCCACTGCCCCATTGGGAAACACGGCAGTAATTTTGAGCTCGCCGCCCATGGCGCGAATGTAGTTCCGGAGAGTGGACACGTACATGTCGGTGCGCCGTTCCAGCCGGGAAACGCCTCCCTGCGGAATCCCCAGCGGGGTACCCCACTCATTCGTGCTCTTTGCGAATGTGTGGGTCTCGACCTCGCCAAAACTCCGCGCGGGGCGACGCTTGATTTCCAGCGCCCACTCCTGTGACTTCACCCTCAACTGACAATTGACCTGTTGCAGGGTAGAGGTGTGTCCGCCCCCGTCACAGCCCAAAAAGCAAAAGCCATGACGCAAGAAAAGACCCCCCTCTCCGAGCCTCGCTCTTGTCAAGATTGACTTTTTGATCGGGACGAAATGGGGGTCCAGCGTCGGGAGGAAGCAAAACCGCCCATCCCGGAGCCCAAAGGTGCAGCGGAAGCAGACCTAAGTCCAAGGCAATCAAGACTTTGCCTCTAAGTCATTTTCGCCCAATACCTTGGCAGAAAAATCACCGCTAAAGTCTTGATTCCAATAGACCGGGTAGGGGAGAGGGTACCCCCAATTACCAACCAGTAAACACCCCAAGAAGCCAGAAAACCCCAAAAAATCCTTCCCGCCAACCCACCATCAAAGAATATATTTTCAGGCGAACAAACGGAGAATCTAGAGCTGTTGTCCCACGTCTCAAAAAGCGCGAGACGTGGAGCACCCGCTTGGCGATTGGAATGGGGGTACCAGTACTAAAAGGTAAACAGGTAAGCCCCGGGCGATAAGGCTATGAGATCGGCAGCATCCGCCTCTTATACCCCAAGCGGCAGTTCCGACGGCGTCGTGGCTGGCAGATGGCTTTTCACGGCCGCCGCCAAACGGCGTATGCCCTCTCGTATTTGCTCCGGGGCGGCGTTGGAAAAGTTCAATCGCATGTGGCGGCAGCCTTCGCGGCCGTCGTTGGAATGGGCATAGAAGGAATCGCCGGGCACGAACGCCACATTCTGCTCGAGCGCCGATTTGAGAATCGCCTGGATGTCCACGCCTTCAGGCAGAGTTACCCAGAGGAATAGTCCGCCCTGCGGATGAGTCCAGGTCACCGCGGGTGGGAAGAACTCTTTCAGAGCCTGAAGCATTACGTCGCGGCGTTCGCGATAGACCTGGCGAATCAGCTTCACATGCTTGTCGAGGAAGCCATCGCGCGCGACTTCGTAGGCCACGAACTGCGTGAAGGTCGAAGTGTGCAGGTCGGCGCCCTGCTTCAGTTGCGCCAGCTTGCCGATGATCTCAGGCGGAGCGACGATCCATCCCAGTCGAAGCCCGGGAGCCAGCGTCTTCGAGAATGTACTCAGGTAAATGACGTTGCCAATGGAATAGCCGTCGTCGCGGCGCAGGTTCTCGCGGTCGAGCACGACCAGCGGTGGGAGGTGCTCGCCTTCATAGCGCAACTGGCCGTACGGGTCGTCTTCGATAATCGGAATGCCATACTTGTCCGCCAGCAGCACCAGTTCGTGGCGACGCGCCTCCGACAAGGTGGTTCCGGCGGGGTTCTGGAAGTTTGGCAGTATGTACATGAACTTGGGGCCCGAACGCAGAGGCTTCTCCAACAGGTCGGTGCGAAGGCCGTTCTCGTCGATCGGAACGGACACATATTCCGCGCCATACACGTTGAAAGCCTGCAGCGCGCCGAGATACGTCGGCGCTTCCACCAGCACGCGATCTCCCCGATTGATAAACAGCTTGCCGATCAGGTCGAGGGCCTGCTGCGAGCCGGAAGTGATCAAGACGTTCTCCACCTTCGCCTTGATCCCGTAGCGCGCCATGTTGTTCGCAATCAGTTCGCGCAGGGGCTGGTAACCTTCGGTCTCCCCGTACTGCAAGGCGGAAGCTGCCTGCTGTGTAAGTACCTTGTGACAGGCTTCCTCAAAGCGCTGGACGGGGAATACATCGGGGGCGGGGAGGCCGCCGGCGAAGGAGATCATTCCGGGTCTTTGGGTGAGCTTCAACAACTCGCGGATTTGAGAACTGGTGATGGTCTTGGTGCGCAGCGCGTAACGGGATGTCCATGCAGTCGACATTGCAAACCCTCCGCAAAGCCAGTACCGTGATCGCGCCATGCGTCAGACGGTGGAGGGACGGGCGTCTCGCCCGTCCAGCCGGGCGGGGACGCCCGGCTCTCCACCAGCTTCGATGCTACGCGAAGCCGTCGGGCTGACTCACCGCGCCAATATGCGCCTGCTCATCGATAAACAGCCGGCCTGCGGTGAGCGCCTTGCGGTCAATTTCCAGCAGATCGAGTTTCTTCACCTTGTCTTCGAGCACGCTCAAGGCAGTTCCGGGAGCCAGACACTCGGTCTCTTCCAACAGCGCCCCCAGCATTACGATGTTGGCTACTTTGGTCGAACCGAGTTTGTCGGCGATCTCCGCGGCCGGAATTGCGACCACCTGCACTTCCGGCGCATAAAAGTGGGCGGGCAGGCTGGCGCCGTTGTAAAGAACGATTCCGCCGCTTACTACCTCGTGGGCAAACTTCCGCAGCGAGAGCTCATTCATGGCCACGAGCACATCTGGGTGCGAGATCAGGGGCGACCCGATCCGCTCTTTCGACAAGCACACGTGGCAGTGCGCGCTGCCCGAACGCATCTCCGGACCATACGACGGCAGCCAGCTCACTTCCAGTCCTTCCCGCATGCCCATTTCGATGAGGAGCTGTCCCAACAGCAGCACGCCCTGCCCTCCGAGGCCCGCGATTTTGAGCTTAACGTCTTTGAAGCGATGGGCCCGCTTCGGTTTGGAAGCATCGTGCGCCCCCTCTTTCGGAGTGATCTCAAGCACATCCGCTACTGTCCTTTGCGGCGGCTCATTGCCCGCGGGGATTTCGGGCCGGCGGTCGCGGAAAACATTCAGTGGAAAGGTTGGCGTCATCTTGTCGAGAACCCAGCGCCGCGCTTCCACCGGGTCTTTGCCCCAAATGGTCGGACACGGCGACAAGATTTCGACAAACGAGAAGCCCGCGCCGTCGCGCTGGATCTCGAGCGCTTTGCGGATCGCCCGCCGCGCTTTCATGATGTTCTTGTTGTCCGAAAGCGCCACGCGTTCGATGTATGCCGGCGCTTCCAGCGTGGCGATCAGTTCCGCCATGTGCAGGGGGAAGCCTTCGTTCGCGGGCCGCCGGCCCCAGGGAGAAGTTGTGCTCTTCTGCCCGACCAGGGTGGTGGGCGCCATCTGTCCGCCGGTCATCCCGTAGATTGCGTTGTTCACGAAAAAGACAGTGATCTTCTCGCCGCGGTTGGCGGCATGCACGATCTCAGCGGTGCCGATTGCCGCCAAGTCTCCGTCTCCCTGATAGGAAATGACGATCTTATCCGGGCAGGATCGTTTGATTCCCGTGGCCGAAGCTGGCGCGCGGCCGTGCGCGGCCTGCACATTGCCGACATCAAAATAATAGTAGGCAAACACCGAGCAACCTACCGGACTCACGAAGATCGTCTTGTCCTGTAGGCCCAGGTCCTGCAACGCTTCGGCAATCAGCTTGTGGGCCACTCCGTGTCCGCAGCCGGGACAGTAGTGAGTCTGGTGCTTCAGCTCTGCCTTGCGCTCGTACAGGTCATAGAACAGCGGCGATTTGGAGTGGACTGGTTCGTATCCGTTGTTGTTCACTTTGGGGTCAACTTCGGGGCTAGCTCCGGACTTAAGTTCGGACTTAATTTCGGGATCCACTACGCCGATCACGCTCCTGTTTGCCATTTTCGTTGTCCTTTTGGGACCAGATCCTCGCCGGAACCGGCCTCAGACCGCCACGGCCATGCGTGTCAACACTTGTTGTTGCAGCTCAGCGACCGAGGGCACGTTGCCACCTACCCGGCCGTAGAACTCCACCGGCACCTTGCCGTTCAGCGCCAGGCGTACATCTTCCACCATTTGTCCGTTGCTCAATTCGACGACCAGGACCTTTTGCACCTTGGAGGCCGCTTCCACCAGAGCCTTTGAAGGATAGGGCCACAGAGTGATGGGGCGGAACAGCCCTGCTTTCACGCCTTCCTTGCGTAGCGCTTCCACTGTAGAAAGCAACACTCGGGACACGATGCCGTACCCGACCAGCAGCACCTCGGCGTCCTCGGTGTGGCAGAGCTCGCAGCGCGGCTCGGCTTCTTTCGCACGGATGTACTTGGCTTCCATTTTGCGCTGGTGCTCTTCCAATTCATCGGTTTCGAGATAAATGGAAGTGACCACATTGGCACGCGTTTCTGGCGTGCCCTTTACCGCCCACGGTTTTTCAGGCGGCTGAATCTCACGATATTCAAGCTCGAGCGGCTCCATCATTTGCCCGACGAAGCCATCCGTCAACACGACTGCTGGATTGCGGTATTTGTCGGCGAGATCGAATGCCAGCATGGTCAGCTCGGCCATCTCCTGCACCGATGCGGGAGCCAGCACGATATTGCGGTAGTTGCCATGACCGCCGCCTTTTACCATGGCGAAATAGTCGCTTTGTTCCGGCGCGATGTTGCCCAGTCCCGGTCCGCCGCGCATGACATCCACGATCACGCACGGCAGTTCCGAGCCGGCCAAATAGGACATACCTTCCTGCATCAGGCTGAGGCCGGGCCCAGAGGATCCAGTCATGACGCGAGTGCCGGCCGCCGCTGCTCCATACACCATGTTGATGGCGGCGACTTCGCTCTCCGCTTGCAGAAAAGTTCCGCCGACCTGCGGGAAGTAGAGGGCGGCAGCCTCGGCGATTTCGCTGGCGGGAGTAATCGGATATCCGTAATAGGCGCGGCACCCAGCGAGGATCGCGCCCTTCACCACCGCCACGTTTCCTTTACAGAGCTGCCGCATGTTCGACCCCCTGCGCCGTCACTACCGGCTTCGCTTTCGCCTTGATGCGGTAGACCGTAATCGCGCCCGGTTCCGGGCAGCAATAAAAGCAGATTCCACAACCGGTGCAGTCCTGCCCGGTGTAGCGCGCCGGATGAACCCCGTAAGAGCTCAACTCCGGCGCCAGTTCCAGGCACTTGGGCGGACAGGACTCGACACAGAGCCCGCATCCCTTGCATTCCTCGACATCGACCGTGACCTTACCGCGCGCTTGGCCTGCCATGCTTCACCTCGTTGCCGCTGTCTCCCCAGCTAAAGGCCGGGTAGTGGCTGAATTTGGAAATCAGATTCAGCCGATACCGAAGGCCGCTGTAGCCACTTGGTTTTCTCGCAGTATTGATAAAGTTCTTCCCGAAACTTGGGATGGGCAATGTCGATCAGCGCCTGCGCCCGTTCCCGGATGGTCTTGCCGTGCAGATATGCTACCCCGTATTCGGTCACCACGTAACGGATCAGCCCGCGGGAAGTCACCACTCCCGCGCCCGGACTCAGCATGGGCACAATCCGCGAGATCGTGTCATTTTTTGCGGTCGACGAAATGGCGATAATCGGCTTGCCACCCCTAGAGCGCGATGATCCGCGAATGAAGTCCACCTGCCCGCCAATACCGCTATAGAACTGGTTTCCAATCGAATCGGAGCAGACCTGACCGGTGAGATCGACCTGCAGCGCGGAGTTGATCGCCACCATATTGTCGTTGCGGGCAATAAGTCCGGGATTGTTGGTGTAGGCCGTGGGGTGGAACTCGAAGATCGGATTGTTGTCCAGGAAATCGAACAGCCGTTTCGTGCCCAGAGCAAATCCCAGAATAATTTTCCGGGGCTTATAGTTCTTGCGCTCCCCCGTAATCACGCCGGCTTCGATCAACGGAATCACGCCGTCGGAAACCAGTTCGCTGTGGACCGCGAGATCCTTGCGATCCATGAGAAACGGCAGCACGGCATCCGGGATTCCGCCAATGCCAGTCTGCAGCACGGCCCCGTCCTCAATCAAATTTGCGACGTTGCGGGCGATGGCCTTATGCATGTCGGTGACTTGCGGTAGCTTCATGGCGCACAGGGGCCGGGAGGACTCCACAATGGCGTCAAGCTCACTTACATGAATAAAACTGTCTCCGAAGGTGCGCGGCATTTGATCATTGATCTGCGCCACCGCGTAGCGGGCACATTTCGCGGCGGTGAGCGACGTGTCGACACCCACACCGAAGCTGCAGAAGCCGTGCGGGTCGGGAGGAGAGAGTTCCAGCAGGGCAACATCGATCGGCATGGCGCCGCTCTCGAACAGTTCTTCAATCTCACTCAGATAGATTGGCGTGTAGTCGGCCCGGCCTTCGTTGATGGCCTCGCGCACATTGCCGCCGATAAACATTGCGTTATGCCGGAAGTGCCCTGCCATCTCTGGAGCCACATAAGGGGCCGCTCCCATGGTCATCATGTGAACGATTTCCACGTCCTGCACAAAGGGAGCGCGGCGCATGAGCGCCTCTACCAGAGTCTCAGGTTCGGCGCAACCCGGCTGAATGTAGACACGCATTTCCGACTGCACACAACGCAGCGCCTCGTCTGCCGTTCGCAAATGTTTCTTGTAATCAAGTTCCCAGGACATTCCTCTTCCCCCCCCTGTCCGTTCCATCCGACAGCCCCCACTTCCGCGCCGGACCTACTCCCAGGGCGAAATACCCGTTACTTCGGGCCGCCGCGCATCCTGTCAGTTTCGATTAGAAGCCGTCCCCGCCCCTTGAGGCGGTGACCTTAAGCACCAGTCATAGTGAGGCGCGTCACACCAAGCTCTTACCACTCGCCAGAAGCCGGGTTACATACTCATGGATGGGTTTTCCAGCGCCCATGGCCAAGGGCTCGTCAGTTTTGGGGAACTCATAAGTATGCATCAGGTTGATGCGAGTCAAGGACTCGTTCGCTGAGTCGACGCCGTTCAGGTGTTAACCTGGAGCACGTGCTCCAACCCCTTGACGGCTCGCATGTATTGGGCGCGCTCGAAGGCTCCCGGATCGGGACAGCGGAGCTGGCTCATGCTGCCTTGCATCTGTTGCACAGACTCATATTCGTGATCTTCCATCCACTCCCGAACGCCTTGTTCCACTTGACGAAGATGCCCGACTCCATTACGCAATAGAGCGGAGCACAGCATCGTCACATCCGCGCCGACCATGAGCAGCTTGATTACGTCTTCGGGGCCATGCACACCGGTGGTCGCCGCCAGGCTGGCCCGGATGCGGCCATAAAGAATGCCGATCCAAGTCAGGGGCAGCCGTAACTCCTGCGGGCTGCTGAGAAGCACGTTGGGTTTAATTTCTAATTCTTCCAGGTCGATGTCGGGCTGGTAGAAGCGGTTGAACAGCACCAGGCCGTCTGTGCCCATCTGGTCCAGCCGCTTTGCCGTATTGGCCAAATTGCTGAAAAATGGACTGAGCTTGGCGGCTACCGGAATGTGAACCGAAATCTTCACTTCCCGGAGAATGTCAGTATAGATCTTCTCTACCTCGGAACCAGAGATCTCCGTGTTTGTCGGAATGAAATAGATATTGCACTCGATGGCATCGGCTCCGGCTTGCTCGATCTGCTTGGCATACTTGGCCCAACTGCCCAGGTTTGCACCGTTGAGGCTGGCGATAATCGGAATGTCCACCGCGTCCTTGGCTTTGCGAATGTGATCCAGATAGCCCTCGGGACCGGTGTGGAATTCGCTCGACCGGGGAAAGTAAGTAAGCGACTCGGCAAAGCTCTCCGTGCCAGCGTTGAGATCGCGTTCCAGCTCAAGGCCCTCCTGACGCAGTTGCTCTTCGAACAGGGAGTAGAGCACGACGGCCGAGGCGCCGGCATCTTCGAGGCTGCGGATTCCCCCGATTTCCTGCGAAATCGGGGATGCGGAGGCGACCAGCGGCGTGCGCAACTGCATGCCAAGGTATTTGGTGCTTAGTTCCATGATGTTTCCTCTCTAGGGTCAGCCGCTATTTCCCGGTTTCTGCTGGCACGGACGGATCGTGGCGCGCCTCCGCTGGAGCCGCGGCCTGCTGTGGTTTGCGCTGCGCCAGATACTCGTACAGGCGATAGCGAATCTCAGCATCTTGCTGCGCCAGTTGCCACAGCCGCTTGGCGTCTTCAGGTTTGCTCTTGAGCAGCATCTTGAAGCGCGTCTGCTGCTGTAGGAAGTCCCGAACTTTGCGCGTGGGCGTGCGGGAATCGAGTGTTAGTGGATTCTCACCGGCGAGAGTACGTTCCGGATGATAGCGATAGAGCAGCCACTGGCCGGAGTCAACCGCAACTTTCTGGTCTGACATTGCCGTCGTCATGTTGATGCCGTGCGCGATGCAGTGAGAGTAAGCAATGATGAGGCTGGGGCCGTCGTAGGCTTCCGCTTCAAGGAACGCCTTGAGCGTGTGTTCGTCCTTCGCGCCCATGGCAACGCTTGCCACATAGACATTGCCGTAACTCATGGCCATCAGTCCCAGATCCTTCTTAGGCCCCGGTTTGCCTCCCGCCGCAAACTTGGCCACTGCTCCCCGCGGCGTGGATTTCGAGGCCTGGCCGCCGGTGTTGGAATAAACCTCGGTGTCGAGCACCAACAGGTTCACGTTGCGTCCGCTGGCCAGCACGTGGTCCAGACCTCCGTAACCGATGTCGTAAGCCCAGCCGTCGCCGCCGACGATCCAAACGCTCTTCTTCACCAGCATGTCGGCGAGGGCCAGCAGTTGCTTCGCTTCTGGGGAGTCCAGACCCCGTAGCTTTTCCTTCAGCAGCTCGACGCGCTGCCGCTGCTCGAAAATGTCTGCCTCGTCTTTCTGCGGTTGGGTCAGCAAAGCGGTAACGAGTTCTTCTCCGATTGGCCCAGATAGACGGTGCACCAACTCGCGGGCGAATTCGGTCTGCTTGTCAATGGATAGCCTGAATCCCAAGCCGAACTCAGCGTTGTCTTCAAACAGAGAATTCGACCAAGCCGGCCCGCGGCCGTCGGCATTCTTCGCCCAAGGCGTTGTCGGCAGGTTCCCGCCGTAGATCGAAGAGCAGCCGGTCGCATTGGCGATCACGGAACGATCCCCAAAGAGTTGGGAAACCAGCTTCAGATATGGCGTTTCGCCGCATCCGGAACAAGCCCCTGAGAATTCAAACAAAGGTTCCTGCACCTGTTGCTGGCGGATATTCGTGATTTTAATCTTTCGGCGATCAAGCTCTGGAATCTTGAGGAAGAACTCCCAGTTCTCCCGCTCCGGAGCGCGCAGCGGGGGCTGCGGCACCATGTTGATAGCCTTCAGGCGGGTCTCGCTCTTGTTCTTTACGGGACAGATATCGACACAGATGCCGCATCCGGTGCAGTCTTCCGGCGCAACCTGGATGGTGTACTTCTGGCCCAGCCAGTCTTTGTCTTTGTCGCGCACGTCGGTAGATTTGAAGGTTGCGGGCGCACCTGCGAGCTGCTTGGAGTCGTAAACCTTGATGCGGATCACGGCATGCGGGCAGACCATGGCGCACTTGCCGCACTGAATACAGATTTTCGTATCCCACACAGGAATCTCGAGCGCGATGTTGCGCTTTTCCCATTTCGCGGTGCCGGTAGGGAAGGTCCCATCGGCTGGAAAAGCGCTCACGGGAACGTCATCGCCGTGGCCGGCGTAGATTACGCCGAGCACATCGCGCTCAAACTTGGGCGCCTGCGGAGAGAACGCGGGTGGCATTTCGGTCTTACTTGTGACTTTCCCGGGTACGCTGACCTCGAAAAGGTGGGACAGCGTTTCATCTACGGCGCGCAGGTTTTGCTGTACGACCTC
>Ga0066793_10001429_pt1 | contig 10844 bp, 11 predicted proteins | sample PersoiDNA2013189_FD_83876 | JGI IMG/M metagenome (GOLD analysis project Ga0066793, IMG submission 83876) | Permafrost soil microbial communities from the Arctic, to analyse light accelerated degradation of dissolved organic matter (DOM) -... | ecosystem: Environmental > Terrestrial > Soil >...
GATCAGTCGCTTTGCCGAGGCCATGACGGTCTTCGCCCTGGCGATCGCCGCCATGTTTCCGATCCTCCACCTGGGCCGGCCCTGGTTCTTCTATTGGCTGGTGCCCTATCCCAACGTGATGAACCTGTGGCCCCAGTGGCGCAGCCCGCTCGTTTGGGATTTTTTTGCGATTTTGGCCTACTTGCTGCTGTCGCTGATGTTTTGGTATCTGGGACTGATCCCGGACTTTGCCACCTTGCGCGATCGGGCGCGCGGGCGCGGCGTACAAATTACCTACGGCCTGCTGGCGCTCGGCTGGCGCGGCGAGGCGCGCCATTGGCAGCGGCGCCAAAGCGCGCAGCTGCTGCTCGCCGGACTGGCCGTGCCCCTGGTGGTTTCCGTGCATAGCGTGGTCGGTCTGGACTTTGCGACCGGCAATACGCCGGGCTGGCACTCGACGATCTTTCCGCCATTTTTTGTCGCCGGCGCGATGTTTTCCGGTTTTGCCATGGCGATGACCATCGTCGTGTTGCTGCGGCGCGCCTTCGATCTGGGCGACTTCATCACCGAGCGGCACCTGGACAATCTGGCCAAGCTGATTCTTGCCATGGGCCTGGTGCTGGCCTACAGCTACGTCATGGAGCTCTTCATGGCCTGGTACAGCGCCGATCGATACGAGATCTACACGGCCCTTAACCGCATGCGCGGGCCGTATGCACCGGTCTACTGGTCCTTGATTTTTTGCGTCGTCGTCGTGCCACAGGCCTTGTGGTCGCGGCGCGTGCGCCACGCACCCTGGGTGCTGTTTGGCATCAGCATCCTGATCAACGTGGGCATGTGGCTCGAGCGCTTCATGCTGATCGTCACCAGCGAACACCGCGATTTTCTGCCCTCGGCCTGGGGCATGTTTTACCCGACCGTCTGGGACTGGGCGATACTGGTGGGCTCGATCGGCTTTTTTGGCTGGCTGCTGCTGCTTTTCGTGCGCTTCGTGCCCTTGATTTCCATGTGCGAAATGCGCGAATTGCTGACCCACGAGCGGGGTGCCTCATGAAACCCGGCGAATCGGCGCACGGCTTGCTTGCCGAGTTTTCCAGCCCGGCGGCCTTGCTGCATGCGGCGCGCGCCGCGAATGGCGCCGGCTATCGGCAGGTCGAGGCGTACGCACCGATGCTGGTCGAGGGCCTGGTCGAAGCGCTGGGATCGGCCGACCGGCGGCTGCCGCGGCTTGCGCTCATCGGCGGCATCGTCGGCGGGGTCGGCATCTTCGCCCTGCAATGGTTGAGCGTGACCGTCGACTATCCCCTGAACATCGGCGGACGCACGCCGGCGTGGCCCGGTTTGATTCCGTCCACCTTCGAGATGACGGTACTGGGTGCCGCGCTGGCCGTATTTTTCGGGGCGCTGCTGCGCAGCCGATTACCTCGGCTCTACCACCCGGTCTTTAACGATGCCGGTTTTGCGGCCGCATCGAGCGATCGCTTTTTCCTGTGCATCGAAGCTGCCGATCCGCATTACGACGCGCTGCAGACGCGCGATTTTCTCGAGCGCCTGCAGCCGTTGCGCGTCAGCCAGGTCGATGCGTAGGGGACCAGCCGTGGGCCGAACCATGCCAAGGCGCGTTTCCTCGATCGTCCGACTCCTTCTCGGCGGCCTGTGTCTTTTGTGGCTGCCGGGCTGTGAAAAAGCCATGCGCAACATGTATGAGCAGCCCAAATACCGACCGCTCGTGGAGAGCAGCCTGTGGCCCGACGGTCAGTCGGCCCGTTCCTTGGAGCCGGGCGTCGTCGTGCGTAGCGCCGGCGCCCTCGCCGCTTCCTCCAGCGGCCGCCAGGGCGATCTTGCGCTGCCGGACTGGGCCGCGGGCGCCACGGCGCGCGACCCGGGCGGGGTCTTGGGGATGCTCCCGGCTGCGCGCACGCAGCCCGTACGTACGTCGCCGCCGGTGACGATCGAAGCCCTGCGGCGCGGGCGCGAGCGCTACGACATCTATTGCGCGCCTTGCCACAGCGTGAGCGGCGATGGCGACGGCATGGTCGTGCGCCGCGGCTTTCCTGCGCCGGCCAGCCTGCACAGTCCGCCGATGCGCGCGGCTTCGGACGCTCATCTATTCGATGTCATCACGAGCGGCTACGGCGTGATGTACGCCTTTTCCGATCGGATCGGGCCGCCGGATCGCTGGGCCATCGTCGCTTATATGCGCGCCTTGCAGCGCAGTCAGCACGCCAGCATCGATGACGTGCCGCAGGCCGAGCAGCGCGTGCTGCTAAGGCAGGCGCCCTGATGGCAGCGGCTACACCCGTGGCGCGTCGTCTGGGCACGGCCTGCCTGCTGGCCGCAGGTGCCGGCGCGCTGCTGCTCTTCGTGGCCGGCCGGCAAAGCGGCCAGCCGTGGCTGCCCTCGTATCTGTTCGTCTGGCTGTTCGTGCTCGGCTTGTCGCTGGGCAGCCTGGCCTGGGTGGTCGTGCACAACCTGACGGGCGGCGATTGGGGGCGCGCTGCCGGGCCGTTTTTGCAGGCTGCGCTGCGGCTGTTTCCCTTGACCGCGCTACTGCCCCTGCCGCTACTTTTTGCGCCCGCCCAGCTGTTGCCGTGGATGCGTGCGACGCCCGGTGCGCCGGACGCGGGTTTCGTAGCGGGCCAGCTCTGGTACCTGAACTCGACCTTTTTTTACGCGCGGGCAATCCTCTATTTTGCCATCTGGCTGGGGCTGGCCCGGCTGTTGCGCAGCGACCGTGCTTTGACGCCGCACCGCCCCGGTCGGCGCGATCCGTCGCTACAGGCGGTTTCGGCCGTCGGCTTTATCCTGTACGCCATCACCACGACCTTTGCCGCGGTCGACTGGACGATGTCGCTCACGCCGTCTTGGCATTCGACCGAATTTGGCCTGCTCATTGGCACCGGCCAGGCGCTCTCGGCGCTGGCCGGCGCCATCGTCTGCGCCAACGCGCTGGCGACGCACGTCGATGCGCCGCTGCGCCGGCGCTTTCACGATCTGGGCAATCTGGCGCTGGCGCTGGTGCTGGTGTGGGCGTATCTGGCCCTGATGCAGTTTTTGATCATCTGGATCGAAGACCTGCCCGAGGAGATTACCTGGTTCTTGCTGCGCAGCCGAACCAGCTGGAGCGCCCTGACCTTCTTCGTGGTCGTCACGCACTTTGTGCTGCCTTTTTTGCTTCTGCTTTCGCGTGGCGCCAAGCGAGCACCGGCGGTGCTGGCGGCGGTGGCCGCCCTCGTGCTGCTGGCCTGCCTAGCCGACAGCTTCTGGCTGGTCGTGCCGGTCTTTCGCCCGCGCGGCTTCAAACTGCAGTGGAGCGACTTGGGCGCGCTGCTGGCCATCGGCGGGCTCTGGCTGGGCTGCTTGATCTTCGTGATCGCACTCCCGGCGGCCGACCCGCTGCGCGGCGCCCTCGCCCAAGGAACCGGTGATCATGGCGCACAACACACCTGAGGGCAACGTGCCGGCCGTGCAACGCGGACACGAGATCTTCGATCTGGACGTGAGCTACGTGCGCTGGTTTTCGCTGGGCGTCGTGGTACTGCTGATCGTGACGGCGGTGGCGGCCCTTGCCATGCTGGGCGGCTTTCGCCTCCCCCATCCGGCAACCGATGCCGCGCCGGCCGCCGAGGGGTCGGCGTCTGCGCCCTTTGCGACCCTGCAAAGGGCGCCGCAAGACGAGCTGCGCACCTACCGCCGGGGCAAAGCGACGGCACTCGAGGGCTACCGCTGGGTCGACCGCACCGGCGGCGTCGTGCAGATTCCGATCGAGCGCGCGATGGAATTGGTGGCCACGCAGGCAGTGACGTCAGGGATCAAGCCGGCGGACCCAGCTGCGCCGCAGCCAGGCCGGGGGCAGACACGATGAAAGCCCTCACCGGCGCGATGATGGCCGTCGCCCTCGCCCTCCTGCTGGCCACACCGCCGGCCGCGAGCACCGACCTTAGCCGTCGCGGTTTCACCGGCACCGTGGATTTTGCGCAGCACCTGGACCACAGCCTGCCCGCCGAGCTGCGGTTTCGCGACGAGCGCGGCAACGCCGTGCGGCTTGGCGACTACCTGGGTAGGAGCCCGCTGGGCTTGGTCTTTTCCTACTATGGCTGCTCGAATCTGTGTCCGACCCAGATTCGCAACCTGGCCCAACGGCTGGCCCACACTTCGGGCGCTGCCGCGGACCAGGCGCAGATGCTCGTCGTGAGCATCGATCCGCTGGATTCGCCGGCCGTGGCGGATCGGGCCAAGCACAAGTTCCTCGACAATTTGCTGCCCCCCGAACGGGCCGAGCGCTGGCATTTTCTGAGTGGCGCGTCGGCCGACATCGCCCGCCTCACGGAGTCGGTCGGATTTAGCTATGGCTACGACCAGGCGACGCACCAGTATGCGCACCCGGCCGGTTTTGTCCTGATCACCCCGGAGGGCAAAATTGCGCGCTATTTCTTCGGTTTTGACTATACCGCCAACGAACTGGGGCACGCCTTCGACCAAGCCGCCGCACACCGGATCGCCTCGCCGATCGAGCGCCTATTGCTGGTGTGTTTTCACTATGACCTGACGAGCGGGCCCTACAGCGCCCTGATCGTCGAGGTGCTGCGCGTGGCTTGTATCGTCATGCTCCTGGGCATGCTGGCGCTGGCCTCGATCTTGCTCGGGCGCGCGCGCCGCCGCCGGATCTCTGAATCCTGATCATGGATTCTGTGCCGTTTTTTCCGGATCGCGCCTCGACCATGGCCGGCCAGGTCGACAACCTGTACTTTGCCTGGCTCGTCTTGTCAGGCGTGGTCGCGCTGGCGGTCGCTGTGCTGATCGTCTGGTTTGCCATCCGCTACCGCCAGGGCTCGGCCGCCAAGCGGACCTTGGCCGATGCGGCCGAGCGCGAAAAAACGATGCGCCGAATCGAGATCGTCTGGACCGTCGTGCCGGTCGTCTTGTTTCTCGTCATGTTCGTCTGGAGCGCTAGGGTCTACTACCGGAGCGTGGCGGTGCCCAAGGACGCGCTGCCGATCTACGTCGTCGCCAAGCAATGGATGTGGCACGCCGAGCATCGCGGCGGCGAGCGCGAAATCGACGAGCTACATGTCCCGGCCGACCGCCCAGTCGAGCTGGTGATGACCTCGCAGGACGTGATCCACAGCCTGTCGATCCCGGCCTTTCGCGTCAAGCAAGATGTCCTGCCCGGGCGCTATACGACCCTGTGGTTCACGGCCAACCGCCCCGGCGAATATCATCTGTTTTGCACGCAGTACTGCGGTGCCTCGCACTCGCACATGGTCGGGCGGGTCGTCGTCATGGAGCCGGCTGCCTTCAAGGGCTGGTTGTCGGCGCACGCCAACGTGCCGACCATGGCCGCGCGCGGCGCGCAGCGCTACCGCCAGCTCGGTTGCAGTGGCTGCCACGGGGCGCAGGCCACCGTGCACGCGCCCAGACTGGAAGGCCTGTTCGGCAGGCCGGTCCAGCTGCACGACGGCCGAACCGTGCTCGCCGACGAGCGCTTCATACGCGATGCGGTACTGCTGCCGACCCAGGACGTGCCCGCCGGCTATGAAGCGAACATGCCCTCGTATCGCGGGCAAATTGGCGAAGAAGAACTGCTCGAGATCATCGAATACGTCAAGTCCCTGGGCAACGCAACGCAAGAGGTGGTGCCATGAGCAGCGCTGCAATCGCGTCACACGAAAGCTATTTGAGTAGCGGTTGGAACTGGCGGTCGTGGTTGACGACGCTCGACCACAAGCGCATCGGCATTCTGTACGTGGTCACGATCACGCTGCTCTTTGGCATTGGCGGTGCGGCCGCCGCCATGATCCGTCTGGACCTGCTCACACCACACAGCCGGCTCGTCAGCATCGAGACCTACAACAAGCTCTTCACCCTGCACGGCGTGATCATGGTCTGGTTTTTCCTGATCCCCTCGATCCCGGCGACACTCGGCAATTTTCTCGTTCCCATGATGATCGGGGCACGCGACCTGGCTTTTCCGCGCCTAAACCTGGCCAGCTGGTATCTTTTTGTCATCGGCGCCCTTTTTACCATCTACGCGCTCCTGGCCGGCGGCGTGGACACCGGCTGGACCTTCTACGCGCCGTATTCGACGACGTTTAGCAACTCCCAGGTCTTTGCGGCCGCCACCGGCGTGTTCATCGCCGGCTTTTCGTCGATTCTGACCGGCTTGAATTTCGTCGTGACGATCCACGAGATGCGCGCGCCGGGGATGACCTGGTTTCGCCTGCCGCTGTTCATCTGGTCGATGTACGCGACCAGCCTGATCCTCGTTTTGGCCACACCGGTGCTCGCGATGACCCTGATGCTGATGGCCATCGAGCGCACCTTCGGCATCGGCGTGTTCGACCCGGCGTTGGGCGGCGATCCGCTACTATTCCAGCACCTGTTCTGGTTTTACTCGCACCCGGCCGTCTACATCATGGTCGTCCCGGCGATGGGGGTTGCCAGTGAAATTATCAGCTGCTTTTGCCGCAACCCGGTGTTTGGCTATCGCACCATGGCCTATGCGATCCTGGCTATCGCCGCCTTCGGTTTTTTGGTTTGGGGCCATCACATGTTTGTCAGCGGGCAATCGGCCTACGCCGGAACGGTGTTTTCGCTGCTGACCTTCCTCGTCTCGGTGCCCTCGGCCATCAAAGTGTTTAACTGGACGGCAACGCTGTACAAGGGCCAGGTTACCTTTCAGGCGCCCATGCTCTATGCGCTGGGCTTCATCGGCCTGTTCACCATCGGCGGCCTGACCGGACTGTTTCTTGCCTCGCTGGGGCTAGACGTGCAACTGCACGACACCTACTTCGTCGTCGCGCACTTTCACTACATCATGGTGGGCGGCGCCGTCATGGCGTTTTTCGGCGGAATGCATTTTTGGTGGCCGAAGATCACCGGGCGCATGTATCCGGAGGGCTGGGCGCGCTTTACAGCGATCCTGACCTTCATCGGCTTTAACCTCACCTTCTTTCCGCAGTTCATCCTGGGTTATCTGGGCATGCCGCGCCGCTACCCGGAATATCCACCCGAATTTCAGGTGTGGAACGTCCTCTCCTCGGCCGGGGCTTCGCTCCTGGCCTTTGGCTATGCACTGCCGCTCATTTACCTGCTGTGGTCGCTTCGGTACGGCGCCCGCGCACCGGCCAATCCCTGGAACGCCAAGGGCCTGGAATGGGAAACGGCATCGCCGCCACCGTCGGAAAATTTTCATACCACGCCGGTGGTAACCGAGGAAGCCTATGCCTACTCGCGCGCGGAGTCCCCCCATGGCTAACGGCGACGCGGCCCTTGCTCCGCAGTTTGACGACGCCGAACAGCAGCGCACAGCCTCGAACCTGGGCATTTGGATCTTTTTGGCCACCGAGATCTTGTTTTTCGGCGTGCTGTTCGCCGCCTACGCGATCACCCGCGTGCGGTTTCCGGAGGCATTTGCCGCCGGCAGCCGCTTGACCAACCTGCCCCTGGCCGGCACTAACACCGCGGTGCTCGTGACCAGCAGCCTGACGATGGCGCTGGGTGTGCACGCCGCCCGGCACGGGGCGCGCCGTGCACTGGTGGGCTGGCTGGGCCTGACCGTCGCACTGGGATGCGCCTTTTTGGCGATCAAGGCCGTCGAGTATCGCGTTGACTACCTCGAACACCTCGTGCCATCGCTCGATTTTCGCTATGCCGGCCCCCAGGCCGACCAGGTCGAACTCTTCTTCTACTTGTATTTTTTCATCACCGGCGTACACGCCTTGCATGTCCTCATTGGCATCGGCTGCCTCGCGACGATCGCGGTCATGGCCTCCCGCAATGCGTTCAGTGCGGCCTACTTCACACCGGTTGACGTCACCGGCCTATATTGGCACCTGGTCGATGTCATTTGGCTGTTCGTGTTTCCGATTCTCTATCTCATCTCGCGATCATGACGAACCGCGCCGATACCCGCCCCATGGTCTACATTGTGGTCTGGCTGGCCTTGCTGGCCCTGCTGGCCGTGACGGTGGGCAGCGCCTATCTGTCCCTGGGCTGGGCCAACACGCCGCTGAACCTGGCGATCAGCGTGACGCAAGCCGCCCTGGTGATGCTATTTTCGATGCACTTGCGCTCAGCGCATCCGCTGATGAAAATCATCGCGGTCATCGGGTTTTTTGGAATCGCGATCTTGATCACCCTATCGCTATTCGATGTGCTGACACGATAGTTTGGCCCAGCGCTGCCGACATCCCGGGCTTGGCCGATAGTGTTGAAAAACACGTTCAGCAAAAGGCTGATATTGGCTGGATTTGCGTAGGTAGGGGATTCGGATCTGACTAATCTAGTTCCCCGCGACGACGACAAGGATTTCCTTATAGTTCAATTATTTGGTCGAGCATGGGCTGTCGCGAAAGTGGCTACACGGCGATAGCTTGAAGCAGGCGGAGTGCTCGGTGCTGCGTGGTGGTTGGCGTTGTGAGCATCTGGAAGGTGGACGCGGCGGGCTGGGCGTTGCGCGTCGCGCAGGTGTTGCGCACGATGGTGGAGAGATCTTGCAGAAGGGTCTGGAAACTATGGACCGGCGTGCCATCCTCGAGAGTACGGCGGGCGATCTTCTGCAGTGCCGACGCGGAGCGCTCAGCGGGAGCGACCGGATCGCGCTGGCTCTTGGGGTGCAGATCTTCATCGGCAAACAGCTCGCGCCAAGCCTCGCGCATGTGCCACTCGATGTAGTAGGCGGGGTCCTCTCGTTTTCCGTGCAATACCATACGGTAGCGGGAAGCCATATTTCCAGGGAATCCTGGGAGGGGGGTGCCCGTGCAAGTAGTTGTTTGTCCAAGGCGTTCTGATCACCGCAGCACTTCAAAATCTCGGCGTTTTTTTGGTCGGGTCACGAAGCTCGGTCGAGCGTTTTCTCTGCAGCGGCAGACGGTAGGATTTTCTCGGCGTAGCGCTCGACGGGGAAGCGGAACACGCCGCGCAGGTTGATGCCTTCGGTTCGAGTCGGTGCCACGCGGCCGATGAGTTCGGGCGGGACAGCGCCACCTCGCCACTGTGTGCAGAGGTCCAGGACCTTCTGCATTTGGGCGGTGTTCCAGGCCATGACGATGTTGGCGAGCAGACTCAGAGCATCAGCGAGCCTGCATCTCGTCGGAGTGCTCAGCCTGGTGGCTGGCGCCCGACCGGTGTAGATCGCGCGCTTCAGGGCATTGACGGCCTCGCCGCAATTGAGGACGCGCAGCAGTTCGCGGCGGAACGCGTCGTTGAGGAAGTAGGCGCACAGGAACACGATGCGCGGTAGTCGGCCGAGGTGTGTGATGGTCTCATAGAGCGGATCGCCACGGGACGCCGATCCGAAGCGCGCCGTGACGTGAACGGCGCTGGTGTGCCCGGTATGCACGGAGGCGACGAGATGCACAGTGTCGTCCCAGTGCGCGCGGATCCGCTCCAGGTCGACACTGGCACTACAGATCTCGCGCACGCTCTCAGGGATCAGAACTGGAAGAACACCTCGATCTCGAAGGCCGTTACTTCGCGCGGCAGGTGCCGACCGGCAGGTGCCGAAGCCTCAGAAATGTCGTGTGCCAGCTGTCCATCGTGGCCCTGTCCAAACCGGCACGATAGACCCCGCACAAACGCAATCAGCAAGCCGTTGAATATAGAGCGAGAATCGGCATCGGCCTGTGAAACTACCGGCACCTCCTACCGTATGTTATTGCACGGAAAACGAGAGGATCCCGCCTCGAAAGACCAGCAGCGCCTGGATATTACTGTAATGGCCACGACCAACCCTTCGATTAAGTGCGTCACTGTATGCTGTGAACAGACATCCTCGCGAGCTGACTGTCGTTCAGCAGCACTTGAACTCCGACATATCTGGCACCAACAGGTGGCAGAGTCCTGTCGTATCTAGCTTGGATCCATGTCTTCACTTGGGGCCACATACCAGGCTTTTGCGTCAAATGAAGGTCGAGTAGGAGCAAGGCGGGATCCCCCCCTTGGGGTTCTTTCATAGTGAGTAGCGCTTCAACACCTGGGTTTCCGACCAAGACGTCGCCAACAACATGAAGGTTCGGTGGCGGCCTCACATCAATCCACGCATACCAATCTCGACTCGTTGTGCTCATGGCAGTGTTACCTCCCTCGTGTAGTCTCAATTTGCTTGTTGCAGAGTAGGCGGCCAGGCGCTCTAGAACGCACCAACGCGTGCGACCAGCGACTGACGTGCCGGCGGAAACTCTTCACTTCTCAAAACGGGAAGTCGGCTGCTGCAGGCAAATGTCCCGAGCGTATGGTGCGAGTGCGCTAACGATTTACCGGTATTTGATTCACCCTTTCTAGTGACGATACCGAGTAACGCTCCCTGCATCAGTTTGACTTCCTAAAATCCTACGATCTAGAGGTTCGCCGACGTGTGGGCTTGAAAAGCCTTACCGCTGTTCTTTGCTTTTTCAAGAGTAAAATACTCCGATTTCGAACCCTTGCAATGGATTCTTAGTAAGCTATTTATTGCCTTGCAATGCAACAATCCTCTGGCGCTACGGCAGCGAGCCATTGTGATGCGCAATTGAAATACTCTGTACGTCAAAGGCCAATGGAGATGCTCACAGCGCTCAGTAATTACCGATTGAATACCGATTTATCACCGATGCAATGAATGCATCGCCCCGATACTAAGAGATTTGCTGATCTGAACACAGCCAGCGGCACCGCCCTACGGCGCGGCACGTTCCAAGGCCTAGGGGCGCTTATTACTCAGCAGTCACGAATATAGGCGACAGACGGAACGTCGAAGAATGATCGGACCAACTTTGGATCGTCCCGAACGTCCGCGAGCTGTTGGTCGATACGGCCGGCGAGCTTCTCGCCCTGTTGCAGGGGCCTTCGTGCCGTACCGGTACGTTTGACGTGGCTCCAAACCA
>Ga0066793_10001430_pt1 | contig 10843 bp, 7 predicted proteins | sample PersoiDNA2013189_FD_83876 | JGI IMG/M metagenome (GOLD analysis project Ga0066793, IMG submission 83876) | Permafrost soil microbial communities from the Arctic, to analyse light accelerated degradation of dissolved organic matter (DOM) -... | ecosystem: Environmental > Terrestrial > Soil >...
CCTGGGAGTAGATGTAGGCGCAGAAAAATTTCTAAAAGCATTGGATGAAAATCCAAATGCTATTGTTGGATTATCGGCGTTGCTTACAACGACGATGGAAAATATGAAAAAAATAGTGATGGATATTAAGGAAAAGTATTCCTCTTCGAAAATTCTTGTTGGCGGAGCTCCTGTAACAAAGGAATATTGCGAAAAAATAGGCGCGGATTTCTATTCCCCCGATCCTCAGGGAGCTGTCAATTATCTGAAGCAACTTGCCTCCTAGGAAGTCGGATGTACAAAAATGAAAATGGAATGTTTTTAATATTTTGTAAATGACCCCCTTCCCTGACTTCCCCCATGGGAGAAGTTGAGAATAATTTCTTTCCCTCTTGGGGGAAACAGGAATGGGGGTTAACACTCAAAAAAATGCTGACAGTTTTAAGGGGAAAAACAAAAGAAGTTATTATTGACACCAATGGTCCTGTTATTATTATTGGTGAGTCTATCAATCCTACAAGGAGAAAAAAACTTGTCTCAACTTTACAGGCGGGGAATTTTGAGTATGTTCTCCAACTGGCACAAAATCAGATCAACGCCGGAGCTGACGTGCTTGATGTAAATGTCGGTTTCCCGGGAGTTGATGATGTTAATCTTCTGCCTGAGACGGTTCTGGCGATAAGAGGCAGCTTTGATATTCCGCTTTGCCTCGATTCTCCAAATCCCAAAGCCATTGAAGCAGCCTTAAAAGTTGCTGGTGGCAAATGCCTTATCAATTCTGTTAATGGTGAAGAGAAATCACTGAAAGCTCTCATTGGTATTGCAAAAGAATATTCAGCTGCTATAATAGGGTTGACAATGGATGACAACGGCATAACTCACGATCCTGAAAAAAGATTAGCCATCGCTGAAAAAATTCTTGAAAGAGCTGTAAAAAACGGCATTAAAGAAGAGGATGTTATAATTGATCCTTTGGCAATGGCTGTCAGCGCTGACTCAAAAGCCTGTCTAATAACTCTTGAAACTATCAGGCTTGTCCATCAGAAACTTGGACTTAATATAACAATGGGTGCCAGTAATATCTCATTTGGCCTGCCCGGAAGAGAAGACCTTAACTCGTCATTTATGTCATTAGCGATTCTAAATGGCCTCACATGTCCAATAGCAAATCCTGAAAAAATAACAGCTACTGTGCTGGCAACTGACCTTGTTTTAGGAAGAGACGATTTTGCAGTCAGGTTTGTTGAGTATTTTCAAAGCCGGAACTAACTCACAGATAATTTGTAATTTTAGTTCAAAATCAATATATGTCAGGTATTAAACCTGCCCGCAGATGGCAGCCAGCTTTTTCCCCTTTTAAGAAAGAATCATTAGGTAAACGACTCCTCGCTAAGCTGGAGGTGAGTGTAAAGGGACCCCTGTTTGGTTGCCGTATGTGTGGTAACTGCCTTCTCCAGGAAACAGCATTCATATGCCCGATGGAATGCCCCAAAGGGATGAGGAACGGTCCTTGCGGAGGAATAACTCCCGAAAAAAACTGTTATGTCGACGAAACACGTAAGTGCATATGGTACACTATTTATAAAAAAGCACTTAGGACCGGACGGGAGAATACCCTTCTGGAAGTTTTACCACCTATTGACTGGAATAAAGCAGGAACTGAGACATGGGGTGATGTAGTCCGGCAGATCAGAAAGATTGGAACATCAAAGTTTATAGGTGGAATTGTGTCAAAGGACACAGTGAAAAAGTCTGAGGTTTGGGATAGTGTGTTTAAAACTATCAGGCAGCCGGAGTGGTGGCAGGGCGATTCCCGATATCATGCGTCAGCTTCCCTGGAACCTGTCTCTGAACTTGAGAGCCGGTTTCGTGCAGGTGAATTTGTTGTTGCCACCGAAGTTACTCCGCCGATAGGCGCAGGAACAGATAAGCTTATCAGAGATATAGAGTCAGTTAAGCCTTATGTTACTGCAATAAATTTTACAGATTCTTCCTCAGCACGTCCAAAGATGTCAAGCATTGCCTGTTGTAAAGTGGCTATTGATAAAGGAACCGAACCGGTTTTTCAGGTTGCTGCCCGCGACATAACAAGAACCGGCTTGCAATCGACTATTATCGGAGCGAACGCAATTGGAATTAGAAATATTTTATGTATTACAGGCGACAATGCGATAATAGGACCCTCTCCGACAAGCAATATGAATATTGTAGATATTGATTCAGTGCAAATGCTTTGGATCCTCCGGAAAATGAGAGATGATGGGGTCTATCTGGATGGAAGGAGCTTCAAAAACCTTCCAAAAATATTTCTGGGGGCTGCAACTTCTCCTTTCGCATCAGATCCTGTGCTACAAGCTATTAAAGATCATAAAAAGGTAAATGCCGGCGCCCAGTTTTTCCAGACTAATCTTGTATTTGAACCGGACAGGCTTGACTTATGGCTGGAACAGCTCGATAAAAGAAATATTCTGAACAAAGTATTTATCCTGATCGGTGTTGCACCTCTTAAAAGTTACAAGATTGCTCAGTACCTGCATACGAATGTTCCCGGCGTAAGTCTTCCTGAAAAAATCCTGAAAAGGATGGAAAAAGCAGGTGAATCAGCTCCGGAAGAAGGAGTTCAGATAGCGCTCGAAGTTATTGACTCAGTTAAACGAAAACAGGGTATAAATGGAATACATATTATGACCTTGAGCTGGGAATCAATAGTTAAGAGGATTGTAACGGAATCCGGGCTTTGCAGATGAGATGAATGTTTATTCTCTACGAGGAATTGAATTCTATTAATGCACTAGTCTACTTTACCTTATCGCCTTTAGCGAATAGGTAAGAAAGAAAGAGGTTAAAGAATATGAGATCCGGAATTAAAATCTAATAATGAATACTAAAACATACAAGTTTGATTTTAAGGATTTGAAACTAAGCTCTCGGGAAATTGAGTCTGTTTTAGGATATAAAGAAGGGGAAGATCGTGAGCTTGTAACAGGTCTGATCGAAGAGACACTGGAAAAATCTCAGGAGATCAGTAATATTAAAGCCCAGTTTACTGTATTTAATGATGTTCAGTTTGACAATGACACAAAATCGGTTGGAATTAATGAAATTAATTTCCAGATAAAAAAGATAGTTTTTGCTCAGATTAAGAAATCGGACTCTGTAGCTATTTTTCTTTGTACGGCAGGAGAGGAGATTGGAATCCGGAGCAGGAAGGCAATGCAGGAACGGGATTTTTTAAAGGGATATATCTATGATGTAATTGGCAGTGAGATTGTTGAGGCAGCAGCAGATCTTATGCAGGCTGATCTCAAAAAAACGATGTTAGATTCAGAAAAGAAAATTACTAACCGTTATAGTCCGGGATATTGTGGTTGGGATGTTGCAGAACAGCATAAGTTATTTCAGCTTATTCCCGAAAACTATTGTGGCATAAGATTAACTCCTTCAGCACTGATGAATCCGGTGAAATCAATAAGTGGCATTATAGGTATAGGCAAGGATGTTAAAATCAATCCATATACCTGCAAAATGTGCGATATGAAAGATTGTGTATACCGGAGAGCAAGGGAATTAAAGGCTTAAAGGTGCAACAGTATAACTATTTGAGAGGGAGGAGGGGAGAGTGGGAGGAGGGGAGAATTAAATCTGAGAAAGTCCGTGTACTTGTGGTTAAGTTATAAACCATATATAATCAAATTATTAATTATATGAAATTCAATTTCATTGTTTTTCCTTTCAGAGCTTTTTCTGCTCTTATCCTTATTTGTTTTGTATCTAATTGTCTAACAGCGCAGACAACTTTCCCGGCTTTCCCTCCCAGGGATGTTACCAGTGTCATGGACCACGACCAGATGTTATGGCAGCTCAATATTAATTTACCAATGCTGCCTCCTAAAATGGTGGATCAGAATAAACCATTAGATGCCTGGCCGGCAGATAAGAATAATCCGGAAGGTAACTGGACAGATGATGCAAAACATACAATTACCAGATCGGCATTCGGGCTTTGGAATAATTACTCAGATAAATCAACCGGATTTTTCCCGGGAGCCGATTCTGCAAGACTGGGTGATTATACTCCGATTGATCTCTTAAGAATGAAGAGTGGCAGGGTAATAACAACTGCTGGTGAGTGGTGGAAAATGCGTCGTCCGGAAATACTTAAAGACCTGCAGGTTGATTTATATGGTGAAATGCCACCCGACAGCCTTCTTCCAAAAGTAACTTGGTTGGTAATAACAACTAAAGGGGGTAAAGGAAGTTCTTCTTATATTCAGAAAGAGATAACAGGAACACTGGATATATCCGGCTACCCAAAAATCAGGAACAGACCTGTTATCTCTGCCATATTGAGGACACCAGCAAATGCAACGGCAGCTGTGCCCGTTATAGTAGTTTTCGGAGGATTTGGCAATGCTGCTGAAACATATTGGGCACGTTCTAATCCAGCAGGATGGGGATTATGTATCTTCAATCTTTCAGTACTTCAGCCCGATAACGGAGCTGGTCTCACCAGCTATCTGATCGGACTGGTAAATAAGGGAAACTGGCGTAAACCTACCGATTGGGGAACTTTGCTGGCCTGGAGCTGGGGTGTGAGCAGATTGATCGACTATTTTGAAACTGACAGAGATGTCAATGCAAAAATTATAGGGCTTACAGGGCATTCACGTTTCGGGAAAGCTACGCTGGTTACAATGGCTTATGAACCCAGGGTTGCCATTGGTTTTCCAAGCGATGGAGGCAGCCTGGGGACAAAGATGAACAGAAGACACTGGGGTCAGGACCTCGAAAATTCAACCGGGGCCAATGAATACCATTGGATGGCAGGAACATTCTTTAAATGGGCTGGCGAATTGTTTCCGGGCCGGTACCTGCCACGGAAAATTGAGGATTGTCCTGTTGATGCTCATTCATTACTCGCTCTGTGCGCTCCGCGCCCGATACTATTAAACGGAGGAACAAACAGTTCATGGACAGATCCTTATGGACAATACCTTACAACTGTCAAAGCTTCTCCTGTTTATGAACTTCTTGGGGTGAAAGGCATTATAATAACTGATCCAAAACCAATTGTTGATAAAGCATATATTGATGGAAACATTGCTTTCAGATATCATAATGGCGGCCATACTGACGCCCCGGAGTGGCCGGCATTCTTTGAATTTGCATCGAAGCATTTTAATGTTCCAACACTTACAACCTCAGCCTCATACCTGACACTTGGATCATCAACCAGTCTTGAGGCGACCTTTAAAATTTTCTCAAACAGAAATTGGCTGGTTTCTTGTTCCGACGGATGGCTAAAGATCGATTCCCATAATTCATCAAAAAACGATTCCGTGACAGTCAGAGCTTCAATAAACGGGAAGAAAGCTCGATCAGCTATCCTGACGATCGAATCGGAAGCCAGAAAGCAGACAATTCTTGTAAGCCAGGCTTCGTCAAAAGCGGGGATTCATTTATCCGCAAAAGAACTTACTATAAGTGCAGAGGCAAACAGTACAGCTTTGTTCGATATAAATTCGAATACAGCTTGGAATATATCAGGTGATGAAAACTGGCTAACGGAAGATGAGGATGCAGGTATAAACAATAAAACAATAACGCTTACAGCTACTGCAAATCCGAGAGTTCAGAAACGTACTGTGACATTGAATGTTTCTTCCCCCGGTCTGCCAACAGAAACGATTAAAGTCACTCAGGCCGAAGGAGTACCTGTGCTTAATATCTCTGCAGAATCTATAAACCTGAACACTTCAGAAGGCAGTACTGCTTCAGTTATGATTATGTCAAATACTCCATGGATTTTAAAATGTTCAGAGGACTGGCTTTTCGCAAATAACACATCAGGAGACGGATTCAGTCAGGTAATCTTTACAGCAAAGCAAAACACGGGTATCGAAGGCCGTTCAGCTAAAGTAACAGTTACGGTTAATGGTCTTCCTCCCAGAATAATTGAGGTTTTCCAGAAAGCTAAACATGAGGAGTAACATTTATTTTTGAACCAACCCTCACGGCACTTATTTTTGCAGCAGAAATTGGGGTTACAATCAAGAGACCCGCTATAATAAATGGTATAAAGAAAAGTTTTTTCATTTTATTTGAAATAAAGAAATTACATTTTAATATAGTCTGTTCCATATGGAGCACGCTGCGTTCGGGAAAGCATTGAGTTAGCTTCATTATCATTAACAAATATCTCTTTCTCCGGATTCCAGATTAGTTTTCGTCCCAGTTTCATTGCAATATGGGTGATAAGGCAAACAGTGCAGGTGCGATGGCCTTTTTCGACCGGAGAAATAGGTTCTTCACGAGATTTTATGCAATAGAGCCAGTTCCCATGTTGATTGTCAATTGTATAGAGATGGATATCGTTTTCTTTGATAATTGAAGCAAGAATTTTCGGATCGCTTGCATCAAGAGATTTTGAATTCTTTCCTGCTACAACCGGATCACTCGGAGATGCTGAATAATCCCCTCGTGTCACAAATATCCATCCTTCACTACCTTCATATTTTATTCCATTAGGATAACCCCCGCTGGTCAACATTGTAATTCCATTCTTATATTCTGCTTTTGCCATAAAGTCTCCGTGAACATTCCAAAGACCCAATTTCGGAAATTGTGCAACAGCCTCTGTGGATATAGGTCCTGTAAGTTCAGTATCCATACCCCAGGCTGCTGAATCGAAGTGGTGTTGTCCCCAGCCGGTTATCATACCTGCACCAAATTGTTCACACCGGAGCCATCCCGGACGATCCGTCATACTATTCTGGGGGTGGACACGCATTTCAGTATAAAACACTTCGGGAGTTGATCCCAGCCATCCGGTATAATTAAGGTTCTTAGGTACAGGCATTTCTACTGCTTCAGGACCTGAAGGATCACCTGGTAAGCCAATTTTAACTGTCTCAAGTTTCCCTATTCTCCCATTTCTTACAAGTTCTGCGGAAATTCTGAACTGAGACATTGCGCGCTGCTGGGTGCCTACCTGTAGCAGTACTTTTTTACGATTTACAACATCTCTGAGCAGCTGGCCCTCTTTGATTGTTAGTGAGGTTGGCTTCTGCAGATAAATATCTTTGCCGGCAAGAGCAGCTTCAATTGCAGGTTGTGCGTGCCAGTGATCGGGTGTTGAGATGATTACAGCATCAATACTCTTATTCGCAAGAATATCATGGTAGTCTCCTGAAGTTTTGACGACAACATAACCGGCATTTCCTGTTTTTTTTGTATAGTAGTTTTCGATAAATTGTTTCCCTTTTTCGGCCCTGCTTGAATCGAAGTCAGCAACTGCTACAACCCTTGCAATATCATATTTTAGAGTTTCGGGCAGATCGTGTGTCATGGCAATTCGTCCAAAACCGATCTGTCCGATATTAATTTTTTCGCTCGGAGCATTTTTCCCAAACACACTTGACGGTACAATAGTAGGAAATCCATTGAATGCGACCGATGATATCAGTGTTGCTTTTACGGATGTATCAATGAACTTTCTTCTTGAAATTGTCTTTGTATCTTTTTTCATCTCTTAAAGATTAAGTATGTTATAATTACTTTTCTGCATTAATTGGTTTGAAATAACTCTCCGGAGGGCCAAGATAACTGGGTTTTAAGCCACCTGAATTTATGATAATTTTTTGCAAAACAACACCCGGGTCTATCATATATATTTTTAGTGTATGATAACCCGGTGATTTGATATTATGAGCAGTATGGCTGAAGCGTGCATTATCACTGACAGATTTTTCCCAGTCGCTGTTCCCATTCCTGGCATTATAGTTTTCAGGGACTAGAGTAATTATCTGTGGAGTTTCATTGTCAAAGGAAATTGCATATTGCAATGGCCTTCCTGCTATGAAGTTAAGCGTGGGAGAGAAGACTGAGGTAATATCGAACAATCCGGTGTTGAACAGAAACATCTGATATTCAAGACATGGAGAGTTTTTCCCGGCAATCGCGGGAGCTTCATAAGTTTCAGCAGTAGCTCTCAGAGCCGATAGAGTGTGTCCATAGTTTTTGATTCTGATCCAGCGGCGGGTACCTTCATTAGTTAACTTCGTGAAATGTTCAGCTTCAATTGAAACATAGCCATTTCCTTCGATGAATCCCCTGAGTGATTCAGGAGTTATCTCTGTGGGATTAAAAGCATTTACTATAACGGTTACCCGGGTTCCGGTACCTGATACTTTCACAGAGCCGCTGGTTTTGCCTACAGGGATTTTGTCCCAATCCACTGTGATCCAGACACGATCATCAAATCCGAAGGCCCCTTTAGTTTTGTTAATTAATATCCATGGATAGTCCGTAGAGGCTTCAAAATTAAATGAACCCTTGCCTCTGTTAAAAATGTCAATATAATGACGTTGCTTGTTAAAAATATCGAAAGAAGGTAAGACAGGAACCTCCTGTTCGCCGGGCCATACAGCTTCTGATCCTTCAACTGAGATACCCATAGATGAAGTATCAGGAACATTTATCTCCTTAATTTTTAGAGCTCTGAGGCTGTTGACAGGGGGATCGGCCCATGTTGTATATCCAAGATGCGACTGGTCCATAAAGTGATTCCATTTCCCCCCGGCAAATACGCGGTTGAAAAAACCCATCAGACTTGTGTCATTCCTGAACAATAATCTTGTCTGATTGGCCATATCGTTTGTACTTGTCCGTCCCTGTTTCGCATAAAGATCATTTTTGGCTGCAGCAAGATATAACTCATTTACGAGAGCACTGGCTTTAGTCGGGAAAAGAACCAACTGATAAAATGCATCGTGCATTTCCTCCGGCAGTTTGTTGGATATTTCTTCTGCTTTGGATGTAAGATTCTTATAATCCTCAACAATTTTCTCGGCTTCATGATAATTTACCAGACTGTAGGTTGACGTAGAAAGCTGCTCAGGTTTACGGCGACCGTTATATTTTGTGTATTCTGACAATATTCCTGCTATTTCCCCGGAGTATTTTTCACCAAATTGTCTGCCTGCCCATAATTTTGTATACTCATCTATGTTTTCATTTGTCTCTCTTTCAGTGTTCCAGGCCAGATCGAGGAAATAATTTATCGGTAGTTCATAACCTTTTAAATGTCCGACATTCACAATCCATATCCTGTCGGCGCCATATTGCCGGGCAAGAGACATCTGGTCCCATATCTTGGCAATCGGATTAGTGTTAAGCCACTGATAGCTTCTCGGCCCTCCATGATAATCGAAATGATAATAGATTCCTGCACCTCCTGTCCTTTTGCGTTCTTCACGGGTAGGTAACCGGCGGATATTTCCCCAGTTATCCTCAGCCCATAGAAGAGTAACATCATCGGGTACCCGCATTCCCTCATTATAATAATCCTGAACCTCTTTATAAAGACACCATAACTGAGGTATTTTTGTTATATCGGCATTTATCTCATCTGTAAGTATCTTACGTTGAATATCTACAATTTTTTCCAGCATGACCATATTTGCCCCGGGACCTCCCGGAGCCATTTCGGTATCATTTGCACCCCTGAGTCCTATTGTCACAATGCTTTCAAAGTTTTTATTCCTTTTTATCCCTTCTCTCCAGAAAGCTTCAAGAATTTTAGGATTCCTGGCATAGTTCCATGTTCCTATGCTATTCAGGTAACGACGGTCCCATTCTTTTTGAGCCCTTAGCATTGGTTCCTGGTGTGAGTTTCCCATAACTATCCCATATTCATCTGCTAATTTTGGATTTTCAGTATCATCCTCGTTAAAGGCATTGTTCCACATGGCAGGCCATAAATAGTTTCCTTTAAGCCTTAATATAAGCTCGAAAAGTCTGGTATAAAACTCATGGCCATAATTAGCTACCCCTTTTGGTACAGTAGGATTATCACTGACAGCAACGGACCCGAATTTTTCGCGGACCCAGTTGGTAAGATCCGGAGCTTCGTCATTAAGGAATATTCCCCTGTATCTTACAGATGGCGTGCCCTGGATGTATCTTCCGGTATTTACATAAATTGCATTCTTCTTTAAGACAGGAACATCATCCCACCAGTACCAGGGTGAGATACCTATCTGCTTTGAGATTTCATATATACCATAAATTGTTCCCCGTTTGTCGCTGCCGGCAATTATCAATGCTTTTCTGACTCCGGGAAGAGGTTTATTTACTATCTGAATTAAGAACTTTTCCCATTGAGATGTTATCCCGCTTACATCAATTTTATTATCCTTTATAAGATTGTCAATAATTGAACTTTTCCCAATCGTTCCGGCAATAATTATCTCTTTTGCAGAGGGAATTGCATCTGTATAAAGCTCTGGAACTTTTGAGGTGACCTTACCAATATCCGACTGAAGATCTTTAAAAGCTCTTATAACCCCGGGCCATTCGTATGAGCTTATCAACAAGGGAGTTGATACTCCGGAAGCTGAAATGGTGAATTTCCCCTTTCCATTTTCAGATGAAATGAATGATTCATTTTTAATTTCAGATTGAGCCTTACAGAGCAGCGTAAAGCAGATTGCTGCTACAAAAAAAAATAATGATTTCTGCATACACTTATTAAGTTAGATGATTTAAGTCAGTGAAACTCTTTGCTCCTCCATGAAAGTTCTTAATCTTGTTTGTTATACATAGCGACACGGAGAAGGTACAGAGAACCACAGAGTTAAAAAAGTATGAGTAATCTCAAAATTTTACCACCTCCCAATATGCTTTTTTAGGTTTCAGGTTCTGATCAAAAAGCAGAGGATAGTTTTTTCTTCCTCTTACGGGAAAATTATCAAGCCAGCTGCTTTTATCAGAAACATTCCAGAATGTTACTCCTGTTATAACGCTTTTATAGTCACGAAGGACTCTGAAAACCATTTCGTACTTCTCAATCTGTCTCTTTTCC
>Ga0066793_10001432_pt1 | contig 10836 bp, 6 predicted proteins | sample PersoiDNA2013189_FD_83876 | JGI IMG/M metagenome (GOLD analysis project Ga0066793, IMG submission 83876) | Permafrost soil microbial communities from the Arctic, to analyse light accelerated degradation of dissolved organic matter (DOM) -... | ecosystem: Environmental > Terrestrial > Soil >...
CCTCCTGACTATCCAAGCTACAGGGTCCTGACTTTTACCCTGGTGGGACTGCTTCCCACTGAATGCGCCAGCCTTCGCTGGACACACCTTCATGCCGGTTTATCCCGGCGCACTGTAAAAATGATTTCACCCCTTACGCCTGGCGCCGCGACCAGTTCATCACCGGCACGACGGTGGAAGCGGGGCTCTTCCGATTAACCGCCTACGTTAATCCATCAGAGAGATCTCGTCGCCCGGCCGGATCGTACCCTCGACTAGAACCGCGCCATAAACTCCAGCCTTGGTTTCATGGGCGCGAGCCAATTGCTTCATGACCTCTGCATTCTGCTGCCCGGTGTCCGGGTCGAGCGTTATCATCTTGCAGCGGGGGTCGCGGTCCATCACCGCGATGGTGGTCTTGACGCCGACGCGCAAGGTCCGACCCACAAGTGTGTCCTCGTCGAAACCTCTCCCCGATTTGAGATCGAGGTAGATGTTCGCGCGGAAACGGCGCTTGTCCAAGCTGGTTCCCAACTCCTGTCCGAGTTGCCGAGCCGTGTGGATCGAAAACAGCGAGACCGGTCGGCAATCCGTCATCGCCCGGTGTGATCGTAGCAATGTCAGTTCATGCCCCTCGCGAATCTCGGCGCGTAGCAGGTCGATCAGCTTGGGATCCCCGATCGCCAGTCGATCCCCCAACGGTGTGTCAACATCCAGCGCAAGGTCGGCCGAGTCCGGGTAAACAGGGGTGAGTCCAGGTGCAATCGCTTCAGCCTCGGCAAGATTAGCTGGCTTTGTCATGCGTTCCGGATTTCGGTACTGCGGTTGATACAGCAGCATCGTTTCCAGTTCCCGACCCGTCAGATAGGGAAATCCTTTCGGCGCCCCGGAATTCCGAAAGGCGTAGAGACGATCCCCGTATACGCCGGGGAACCCTACAAAGGCCTCCTGCAACTCTTCTCCGCGCATGCTCTTAACCGGGTAGCGCCACAAGCTTTCCACGCTGCCAATGAGCTCCATTTGGTCCACTCCTTTTCGTGGCAATTATACGCATCAGCGAGAACTGGAACCGCGTCTGCAAAGCGGGCAACCCTTCGCCAATCCTGGTTATGGAAGAGTTGCTGACCATCCGCCCGGAATGTGTGTGTGAGAACACTCAGCGTCGGCCCGAGCCGTACTCCGCTCTGGCGCGAGCTGAGGCGGAGTACGACGTGCGATTCCGGCAGATGCTCACGAGGCCGATGAAGAAAGTTGCTGCGCGACGCTGGCCTTCTGCTGGACCGCTTCCAGCGGTGCCGAAGGGGCAAGAGGTCCGAGCGGACAGTTCGGCGACAACCATTCCAGCTTTCGTTGCATGATCCCCTGCGAGTACTTCGAGAGGTAGTGGACAATGGTCTCAATGCGGATCTTGATGCCGCCCGCCGGCTTCGTTGCATCCAGATCCCCAAACTTGAAGAACAGGGTTCCGGTCGCTTCCACAATTTTCTGGGTGGGCGTGTAGGTCGGCTGGTCCATGCCGCACTCGTAGCTGGAAAGGCGAACCACGCAGGTAATCCACGGGCAGCGTGCCGCCACCTTAGCTCCCCACATGATTTCGTTGGTGTTGCTGCTGTAGGACGACGTCCACACATCAGAAATGTCAAACGGGCTCTTGATCCTTCCCATTTGCAGATCGGCCTCGAAGAGCCAGTTCATCAAGTCTTCATCGCCGGGAAGATACTGCAACCACAGAATCGGATACCCGTGCGCCTGCAGCTCCCCCTCAATCTCATGGCCGATCCCTGTATCCATGTGATAGGGACGCGCCAGCACCAGAATGCATGGTTTCTGGTTTTTCGCGCACCAGGTCAGAATGTCCCGGCTCTGCTGTCTGGCTTTATCAGTGAAGCTGTCGAGGGCCTCAAATCCCGCCTTGACCGCGCGCTCCGTCTCTTCCGGTTCAAGATGGAATACATCCTTGAGCGAACTATGCAGTTGTTCGGTCACCATGTGCCGGTCCCCGAGGCTGACAAACGGGGAGGCATAGGTGATGCCGGCCTCGCCAAAGACGTCGCGCTCCTTCAGGAATCCCGCCTTGATGGTCTCGGGTCCGGCCATCACGCGAGTGCAAGTCACCGTGTCGACCACGTGCCCGTGCAGAACCGAAGGCAACGTGTGGATCATCGGGCTCAGGAGAATGTGGATCTTCTTCCTTTGTCCAAACACCAATTCGCCGTAGTGCCCACTGATGCACTTCACCGGATAGCAGCAATCTACCGTGCCGCGCCCCTTGCCGAACTCGCGCCCCTGCTCCTCGGAAGTATCGGAGCTGAACACGATGTTCTCCGATTCGATGCCGATTGACTTCAGGAAGCCCACCCAGAACTGGTGAGTTGTCCAGATATTCAACACCTTCGGAATCCCGACGCGCACCTGCGAGCGGTCTTTAGGTGGCGACGCGACGGAACGCTTCTTTGCGGACCAAATCGGCAACGTTGGGAAACGCATTCTTGGTTTTCTCCATCCCGATCTTGATGACCTTCATTTCGTTCAGATCTTCCACCAGTCCCTTGGGGCAGGAATTGTTCACAATCACTCGTTCCCAGCCCTGCTCCAGCGGGACCTTACTCCACGGCCGGCCTTTTCCGCCATCCAGTTCCACGTCGATGAAGCTGCGCTGACAAGTCACCGGACACCAGTGGCAGACCGTGTCCACGGAGGTCGCCGTCTTATAGGTCAACCTCTCGATCGCATCAAAACCACGAAACTTGCTTTCTCCGCCGCTGTCCCACCAATCCAGAGCGACCAGAGCCGCGCCAATCGCCCCGGCTTCGCCCGAGTACGGATGCACGACCACCTCCGCACCAGGAACTTTCGCCAGGATGAAATCCACCTGCGTCTTCACCACCGCGAGGTTTTTGTGGGTCCCGCCCTGCAGGATGTACTTCTTGCCCACCTGCTGCAGGTTGTTCAGGCCCCCAGCATAGATCCACACGTTCAGCGGGAGAATCGCGCACAGCCCCGCCAGAATTTCTTCCGCATGCCAGCCCTTGCGTTGTTGATTGACGATGTCACTCTGCAGGAAGACTCCGCATCCCATGGAGAGCTGGGGCATGGCCAGAGCGCGGAAAGCGCAGCCCGCCATCTCGCTCATGGGAATGTTGAAGCGCTCCGCGACCCCCTGAAGAAATGCGCCGTTCCCCGAGGAGCACTGCGAGTTCAGGCGGAAATCCGTCACCGCCCCGTTGTTCAGGATCATGATCTTGACGTCAACGCCGCCCACGTCGCAGATGCAATCCGCGTCCGGGAAATAGTGCAGGCCGGCGCTGGCATGAGCAATTGTCTCCACCACGGGGCAATCGGCGCCCAGGATGTCTTTCAGCAGGTCCTTGCCGTAGCCCGTGATGGCCAGACCAAGAATCTCTCCGTCCCCAATCGCCTCGCGAACCTGCCGGAACAGGCTCTTCGCGTCGTCGATGGGATTCCCCCGGCTCAGCGCGTAGCAAGAGAACAGCAACTCTTTGTCCGGCGACATGCAGACCGCCTTGGCCGTCGTCGACCCGAAATCGCAGCCCACCACGACGGGCCCGAGCTTGCTGGTCTTGCCGAGGATTGGAAGTTGGACTCGCGGACGGCGCCGGGTTTTCCCGTAGCCGTTTCCGTGTCCATTGCCGTTTCCATTTCCGTTGCCTTTGCTCTTTCCGTTCCCATTCCCACCGGACGCGGAATAGCGATCCAGAAAAGATTGGAGCTCGGCGGGATTCTTCCACAATCCGCCGCGCCCGATCTTCTTCTTCTCTTCGTATTGTCCTTCTTCAATCCACCAGCGCAGCTTCTTGCTTCCGAGGTAGGTTCCAACGGACTGCGACTCTCTGAGTCCCACCTCGATGCAGCCCAGCGCCGCGTAGTACAGAGCATCGTCCGGCACGCGGATCAGGGACTCCGGGCCGCGGTCATCAGGCATCGCGACCTTGCGTTCTTTCCACACTTTGCCGAGATGGTAGCGCCACGCCTCCTGCAACCCCTTGAAGAAGAGGTTGGGTCCGCCGAGTAAAAGAATCTCAGGAAGAGGCGTGTTGCCGCGAGTCAGGGTCGCGAGGTTTTGATACACCACCGCTTCGAACAAAGAAGCGATGATCTCTTCCACGGAAACCCCGGCCTTCAGCAGGGTATTGGCATCGGCCTCGGCGAAGATGCCGCACTTGCTGCTGATCTTGTGCAGCGTGTAACCCATGTAGCCCATCTTCGAGAGCTGATCGACCGGAATTTCCAGCTTCCGGGCAGTCTTCTCGATGAAGGTTCCGGTGCCGCCGGAACACGCGCTCTGCATCAGCACCTGCTTGCTCTTGCTGGGCCCGTCGCCGTTGAAGAAAATCGTCTTCATGTCTTCGCCGCCAATTTCGCTGACGAAGCGCACGGCCGGGTGAAGCTTTTCGACCGCAGCGGCGACGGCCACCACTTCCTGAATGACCTTCCCGCCGACCAGAGGCGAGATGAGCCCGGCGCCAGACCCCGTGAAGAAGACGCGGTCTCGCTCCGGCGTGAGGCCGTGCTCGTTCTCCAGCCGGGTCAGGAAATCCAGAATTTTCTCCGCCTGCCTGGTGTTGTGGCGTTCGTAAGCCTGACCCAGCAGTTCCCCGGACGCCGTGGCAATCACGTACTTGCAGGTCGTGCTGCCCACGTCGAGGCCACAGATTCTTCCTGTGCCCGCAGGAATCGTAGTCCCAGAAACGGCCGCCGGTTTCACCAGCGAAGGGTCTACCTCAAGCGGTTGGATCTGGACATAATCTTTGCTTGCCATAGATCAACCTCGTCATAGTTTGGCGTGTCAGTCCGGCTCTTCTCTGAGTCGGGTCTCGCCGCTGCCATCAAGCCCGCGCCAGCCCTTTGTCGTGAGCCAGATGGAGCACATAGTTGGCCGCCGTCCCGGCACAGCCGCGATGAGGTACGTAATACGTAGCCTTCCGCACTTCCGGATGCCGCGCCTCGTATTCCCTAATGCGCTTGACGCTCAACCCCGTTTTCTCCATCACGCCCTCGAACTCTGTCTGCGCCCGCTTCTTCGCTTCCGTGAGGATCATCTGGCAGCGCGAAAGCGCGTGCACTTCCGCGTCGCCCTTCACCTCGATCGGGGCGTATAAGAGGTCCGGATATTTCCCGATGACGTTGGCCATCGAGCCGATGGACATCGTGTTCGGCATGCAAGAGTACGGCGACAGCTCGCAAATCATGTGCGCCGTCTTGTGATGGTATGAGTGCAGCGCCTTGCCGATCAGCATGTGCCCTTCGCCGCCCCGCAGTTCGAAGTGGTAGAAAGGTTCCGCCAGCCGCTTGAGTTCCTCCTGGTCAGGCAGTTCGTGTGGCAAATTCGCCAGCGCCCTGCGAAAACGGTTGTAGGTGCCACGATAGATGCGCTCCAGCGCGTGCAGGGCAAGCTCCTGGGCCTTCGGGTGCTTGCTCTTGCTGTGCCGGTGCTCCAGTTTGCGGATGGTTGGATGCAACAGGTAGTGCAGCCACACCGCGACCGGTGGCGGAAGCACTTCCGCCTCTTCCTGCTCCAGCCAGCGCTTGATGTTGTAGTTGCCCTCGCCTTCGTGCGTCTGCAGCCAGAACTCTCCCGTGATCTTCACTTTCGCTTTCACCCGCAGATGGTCCACCTCAATGTCATCCCACTTCTTGCGAACTTCGCGCAGCGCACGGGTGAAATAGCTGCTCAGCAAATGCCAGGCCAGCGTCCCATACTTCTGGCCGTGATCCGGCCGGCGCAGAAAGACGTCGTACATCTGCTCGACGCACTCGCGCAGCACCAGTTCCGTTTGTCCCGGGTTGACTTCGTACGGACGCGTCAAGTACTCGAGATCCGTCACCAGGTCTCCGCAGAGGATCGACCAGATGAGGCCCAGGCTCATGGGCATGTTGATGTCCAGACCGCCGCCGTTGCCCGGCCCCTGGTCGAGTTCGTCCTGCGCCAGCAAAAACAGCCGGAAGTCGCGCAGCCCCAAGCCGTCCAGCGCCATGGCGTAAGACTCGTGGTACTGGCCGAACCGGCACGGTCCGCATGCGCCCGCCGTGAGGAAGACGTACTTGCTATTCACTTCGTCCTTGCCGTGTTCCTTCACTTCCTTCTTTAGGAAGTTGACCAGACTTCCGGTGGTGAAGATCGTAGGGCAGCACGCTCCCACATCGATCAACTCCTTGCCCGCATCCAGGTCTTCGCGCGCAATGTTGGGCAGCGGCTCGGCGTTGTACTTCAGGTTGTGAAGCGCGCCTTGCATCAGCCGCTCGTGCTTCCACGTGAGGCCTCCGTAGAGAATCGTGACTTTGTCCCGCTCCTCGCGAGTGAAGGGCCGGGGTTTGTAAGCGGTGTAATGGTTGATGATGGGCAACTGTGCCGCTTGGGCCATGAATTTTCTCCTTACTTAAGTTTTCCCCAGGGAAGTGTGTTGGGATTGCACATCGCACCTCATGGGTCCTCAAACGCCAAGGCAACTCCCGGCGCCAGTGTGCACGGTGCGTCATCCCAGTGGCGGGCAAGCACCGGGTGACGCAGTCCGTCGTGCCGAATGCACTGAATCACCACTAGGAAAAACGCCGCTCCCGCGAGCTGCGCGAGGATCGGTACGTGCAGGGCAGTGATCAGGTTGTAGCGGTCCGCCAGCCGCCCGATCACCAGCGGTGCAATGGCCATGGAAAACAGGTTCACGAACAGGTAGTAAAAGCCCAAGGCCGTTGCGTGCCCGCGGGGCGGAACCAGGTCGTGAATGGTGGCGGTCAGTGGGCCGTGATACCAGCTTAAGAAAAATGCCCCCAATCCGAAGAACAGCAGGAATTGAAATTTCCCGTTGGCGTGCAGCGAAAAATAAATTGCCGGCGCTGCCAGCACAAAGCCGATCGGGACGATCGCGGCTCGTCCCCAACTGTGCAGTTTCGCTAACAAGTCTGATAAGTACGCGCCGGTCGCGATGCCAAGTGTGCCGCCCAACACGATCGTTAGCCCCAAGGCCAAGCCTGCTTGCCGCGCGCTGAACCCCTTGTAGTCCTGGACCAGCTCAGGACCCCAGGCGACATAGGCATATCCGGCAAAGCTGCAGAACCATCCACTGACCAGCAGTGCCATGAAAGCGGGCACCCGTAGCAGTTCACGCACGGTCATAGATTCTTTCGCGACACTGACCGCCGACTTGGGCAGCCGCAGGGCAGTGAGACCTAGTACGACTCCCGGTATCCCGACCAGGAAAAATGCGAAACGCCAGCCGAACGCGGCCGCCATAACCCCGCCCAAAACGATGCCCGTTGCGCCTCCGATGAACATGCCGATGTCGAAAGCCCCCTGCACGCGAGCCCGGACTTCCCGCGGGAAAGACGCGCTGATCACCGCCGCACCGGCCGGCGTGTAAGCCGCTTCCCCAATACCGACCAGCCCCCTCGCCACCAACAAGGCACGGAACGAGCCCGCCAGTCCACTGAAGAATGTCGCGCCGCTCCAGAATAGGACGCCGGCACTGATCACGGCCCGCCGTGAAATCCGATCGGCCAGCATACCCAAGGGAAAGCTTGCCAGCGAGAGCACCACGGTGAAAGCCGTCGCCAGATAGCCAAGTTGCACATAACTAAGGCCAAATTCACGACGAATGGAGGGAAACAGGGAGAACACGACCTGTCGGTCAACATAATTCACAAAGTTGACCAGCATCAGGATCAACAGCACTCGCCACTGCTTCCCGCTGAAATCAGAAAGTTTCATTTGGAAACGCTCAATTTGTTGTGTTCCCCGTAACGACGGAGGTCCATGTACCAGGACCCGCTACCCGAAATCACCCCACCATACCCCTGCTGCTTGAGGGACCGAGATCAAAACGCCTGCCGTATCAGCACGTCGATCCGGCTGGGCTGGTTTCCGCCTCCAGCCGTAGCCCTGAACGTGCCTGCAGTGGCTGCTCCAAGTTAAGTAACAATCTTCTCAACAACTGCGCAAGCGACAATACAACCGCGCAAGCGACAATGTGCGACATCCCGCGTCATACCAACACAAGGCAGGGGGCGGCCATTGAATTAGGACGGATCAAGGGAGTATTCTTGCGCCACTCTGCAGCATGGTTCTGGAGGGGAAGGACGATGGCTGGCGAGGGTACACAACCGCAGGACCGGCCAGCCGCCGACCGCCTCGACTCCTGGAAGGAGATTGCAGCTTACCTCAAGAAAGAAGTTCGGACCGTCCAGCGCTGGGAGAAGAGCTTGGGTTTGCCCGTACGCCGCCTCGCCCATGGCAAACTGGGCACTGTCTTCGCTTACAAAACGGACCTGGACGCCTGGTGGCAGGAAAGCCAGACCAAGCTCGACGACGAAGATGACAAGCCGGATGCAGGCGCCGACTCCTCTGCGTCGAACGTTGTGGTGTTGGTCGCAGCCGCGGATCAGTCTGACAAGACTGCAAATGACGATGCCCGGCCCAGCCGCCTTCGCCGCCTCGTGCTCGTGCTCTTGCTTCTGCTGGGCGTTTTTGGCGCGGCACTAGCGCTCCGCGTCCTCTCGCCCCAGATTCGCGAGAGGATTTGGCCATCCAAGGCCAAGATGGTTCTGGCAGTCCGGCCGTTCAAGAACATGAGTGGCGATCCCAGCCAGGACTTTATCGCCGACGGACTGACCGAGGAAATGATCACTCGCCTCGGGCAACTCCATCCCGATGAAATGGGCGTCATCCGCCTGAGCCCGGCTTATGCCTCGAGTAGCCTCGATCGCATCGGCAAGGACGTCCATGCCAACTACATTCTCGAAGGCAGCGTGCGCCGTTCCGGACAGCGAGTAGCGATTGCCGCACAACTGATTCAGGTCAGCGACCAGACCCAGGTCTGGGGTGAAAGCTACGAGCGCGACTTGCAGGACGTGCTGCGCATCCAGGCTGAAGTCGCCAGCGCCATTGCCAGCGGAGTGCTGAATAAGTTGCCCCATGCCCAGCAGTTGATCCGTCAAGTCAATCGCGAGGCCTATCTCGCTTACCTGGAAGGACGCTACTTCTGGAACAAGCGCACAGGAGAGGGCTTCGCCAAGGCGATCACGCTGTTCCAACGATCCATTGAGATTGATCCGACCTACGCGCCCCCGTATGCTGGCCTCGCCGACTGTTACGAACTGCTGGGGTCAGCGCCCTACTCAACTCTGGCGCCCAGCGAGGCCTTTCCGAAAGCCGAAGCGGCCGCCAGGAAAGCCCTTGAACTCGACAGCACACTTGCCGAGGCGCACGTGCCGCTGGGTTATTCCCAACTGGTGTACGAATGGAATTTTCCCGAGGCCCGCAAGGAGTTCGAAAAAGCTCTGCAATTGCGCTCTGGATATGCGACCGCACACCAGTTTTACGGCTACTACCTTACCGCCATGGGCAAGTCGGACGAGGCGATCGCGGAGAGAAAGAAGGCACTAGAGCTGGATCCGCTCAGCCCTCTATTGCACTCGGCCTTGGGCGAAGCCTATTACCACGCGAGGCGGTTTGATGTCACCATCGAAGAGAACCACAAGGCGCTCGAACTGGATTCCAGCTATGTCATCGCGTTGGTCAACATCGGCAGGGCCTACGAGCAGATGGGGATGCACCAGGCGGCGCGTGACGCTTTCCAAAGAATTCTTACGGCTGCCCCCGAAGATCCCGCGATTCTCGCCTTCATGGCCCACGAGTATGCCGTCTCAGGCGATAAGGTAAATGCCAAGAAAATTCTTGCCAAGCTGACGGAAATATCGACTAGGAAATATGTGCCCGCTATCTATTTCGCCATGGTCTATACCGGTCTCAACCAGAAGGATGATGCCTTCCACTGGCTCGACAAAGCCTATGAAGAGCGGTGTGAGTACCTCGTATACGTGGGCAGCGAACCGCTGGCCGACCCACTACGCAGCGATCCACGTTTTGCCAAGCTCGTGCAGCATTTGCACCTTTCGCAGCAGTAGAATATTTTGGCTCTGCCTTGCCTCGCTGGAGATTGGGGCCCCAGCTCAATTCGTCCCGCTCACAAGCGCACGCGCAGTCGCCGAAACGAATTCAACCAAGCGAAACTTCGTTCCACCACCCAGCGCCATAGGCTCAGTCCGCTGTGCTTGGGAGTTTTTCAGGATTCCTCCCGAGTGACGCTAGTGTTTTATCGGAAGCGCGCATTTGAGAAAGAGTGCGCGTGGGCACAATGCTCTGCGCGCTTTCGATAAAACCGTCAGAAGGAAGCCGCTCGCGGGTGCGGCGGACGCGGGGCGCTATGGAAATTCAATCGATTTCGGCCTGAAAAGCCCTGCCAGACGGGGACTTTGGCCAAAAGGTAGTTATTGATGCCCATCGATGTATGTCTCGCAACCATCTGCGTCATCTTACCTCCGGCGCCATCCGTTCTTCAAGCGGGCAGTTCCGAAGCTTGTGTCTATTCACGCGGTAGCGTCCGCGGCGCGAGCGGCTTCGTTGTGTGCTGGGCATGCTCAACAGCTTGGAGGTGAAAGTCCTCTGGCCGACCTGATGGAGGTAAGGCCTAGTGATGATGCAAGGGCTACCGCCGCGAGGCGGGGTCTGAAGGAAGCATGGAACAAACGTGCGAGTCGATGAACAAAAACCGGATATAAGGCGCCAGCGCCGGACGAGCGGGCAACTTACCGCGAAGTCCATATCCATCAAGGACGCGAAGCGTAGATTCGGCGACTGTACACGGAAGGCGGTTGAGCTTACCCCAGGAGATCTGCACGGCGTCGCCTCGGCGACTGAGGTGGTCGAAAGGCCACCTGACCCATCGCCAAGCTCCAGGCGCTGACAAAGTCAAGCTGCTTTCGCTATATCATCGGTTTGTGATCGCATTGCATTCGCCTGATGGAGTCTTTGAAACCGGACTGCTCGGATGCCCTCCGGAGAAA
>Ga0066793_10001433_pt1 | contig 10821 bp, 10 predicted proteins | sample PersoiDNA2013189_FD_83876 | JGI IMG/M metagenome (GOLD analysis project Ga0066793, IMG submission 83876) | Permafrost soil microbial communities from the Arctic, to analyse light accelerated degradation of dissolved organic matter (DOM) -... | ecosystem: Environmental > Terrestrial > Soil >...
ATGTTGCACGATAAATTCCAGATGCTCGATGTCCTTTGTTGTCAGGCCATTCAACTCGAGCCGGCTGTCCGGCAGGTTGATACCTTTGTGCGCCAGCAGTTTCTCCCCGCCTTCGCGGGCCTGTGTGATTTCGACCCCTATCTTGCTTTTGCTGACACTACGGATTACGCCTTCAATTCTGCCATCGTCGATCAGAATGCGTTCACCCGGCTGGACAGTCAGAAATACCTCCGGCAAGGAACAGGCGATACTGGCTGCGCGCAATAAATGTCCGTTGGCATCGAATTGGGCCGGCTTGCCCGGCAACGGTTCACGTGTGATGGTTAGACTGTCTCCAATGTGTAGCCGGATCGATTCGGGTGCTGTAGGCAACGCCCCGACCATACCAGTGCGACCTACCCGGCGCGGATATCCGGATATGGGCACTCGCAGGAGCTTTAGTTCTACACCAGGCGTGACATAGGTGGTTTGACTGGATTCTGCCCAAAAGCCCGTCCCGACCTGCTCAACAAGTTGCAGGGTGCGCAATGACCCCCGCGCGTCGGTTAACTCAATGATGTCGCGCGATGACACTTTTGCAAGCCAATCACCATTTACCGGCAGACAGGCATCGGCGGGGGCCGGGCTGGGTGAAGCATCGCCTTCGGGATACAGCCATATTCGAGCCGGGGCAGCCACGTTGCCAAACATATCACGCTGTGGTTTCCATTTGACCACAGCAGGCCCTTGCGCAATTTCCCCGGTGCGCAACTTGGGGCCGCCCAAGTCCATCAGGATACGGCAATGCCTTCCTGTTTCACGGCGTGCCAGATTGATTTGCTCAATCATGCGTGCCCATATTTCAGGTGTGTCATGCGCACAATTGATACGAGCACAATCCATCCCATGGACGAGCATGTCTTTGACCAATGAATAATCCTCTGCCACTTCACTGGGTAGCGTGACCATGATGCGGACTCGACGATGCGAGGGAGGCTTGCCAAATAGATTATTGGTATTGCTTTCAAGCTGCGCGGCGCCCGTCGCCGCTGAGGCGGGCAAAATTTTATCCGTTGGATTCTTGCCTAACGCGCAACGCAAAAGGTCAATGATGGCATCAAGATTCGCCAAGACGTGCGATTCCATACGACTCAGCGAGGAAAGACCTGCTGCCGCCAGTCTTTCTTGTAACGGGCGCATATCCTGTCGCCTTAGACCAAGGTAGTGAACCAGATTAATTGCGCTGGTCAGATGGAGTGGATTGACTTGTTGCAGTGTTGCCACAGACGATTGCTCAAGCTCTTTCAATTCACTCCGCAACTCCTCCAATTCATGCAGCAAGCTGGCATACGGATGCAACTCTCCAGACTTGCGTGAACTTGATTGCTGCTTGCTCATTGGCACATCAACTTTTAAGCTAGTTGAAATTATATTTTCCCTTGTTAAGAATAAGGGAGTTAGATTACAAAAATATGACAGATCACGAGACTTAACATTAATAATCGCTCTGAGCAAAATGTAATTGAAGATCAAAGGCCATTCCTTGGCAACAGAGTTCATCTGGCATTGCCAATATCGCTTATTTTTCAGAAAATTATTGTCTATAATTGCAGTCCTTCACTGCAATCTGTTGCTTCGACAAAAGGGAGATTATTTCATGGTCACACCAAATCACTTCAAGTTAGAGCCTGACCATATTCAAACGATCAAGGCACTCGCCGAAGAAATTGATTGCCCCATTGAAGAGGTGAATAATATCTACGCTTCAACACTTGAAAGCCTCAAAGCAAGCGCTCGAGTCCAGGACTACCTGGTCGTGCTGGCCAGCAAGAAAGTACGTGACAAACTGCACCATTAAAAATGGTCGCATAGTTCTCAGGTTGGCCGCGATCGCGCGGAAGCCGGCCTGCAGAAGTTATATAGTGTTTCCAGACATACAGCTTCAAGTAATTGCCAGCGCGTGTTTCCTTCTTGGTTAATCCGTTTTGGAAGAACTATTGAAGCTGGCGCCGACCCTCATCAGAACGCGCATGAAGTAACGCGCCTGTGAATTGCGCACGCCTTCCCACGGCACGGTTTGCGACGGCATGGCCACCAGATCTTCAAAGCTCATATCGGAGGGTTGAATATCATCGGATAGCAACGCATGGTTGTTTATCCTGATTCATGCTCGGATGAGCAGATGAAATGGAAAACATCAATGCGGCGGCAGACTACACTCCACTTTGTTGCAGCTTGTCCTTTCATGGAAATAAACATTCAGGAATTTTGAGCCATGGCAGCCGAAATCGAACTGAAACTCCTGATTGACCCTGCGGATGTTCTCAAGCTGCGGCGAATGCCTGTTCTTAAAATATGGAGCACAGCCAAGCCGGTCAGCAGGAAACTTGTCGCGATCTATTACGACACTCCCGATCTAGTTTTGTGGCATGCTGGCGTTGCATTGCGGGTGCGTCGTGTTGGGCACGGCTGGATACAAACCATCAAGGGCGGCGGCGCAGTATGCTCAGGGCTGCATCAGCGCATGGAATGGGAAAGCCAGATTGCGGATTCTACTCCCGACCTCAGCAAAATTACCAATCATGCATTGCTTAAGCTATTTTCGCATCATGGGCTGCGCGATCGGCTGCAGCCAGTGTTCATTACCATATTCAGACGTACCAACTGGCTGCTGTCGTTTGCGGAAGGCGATGAAATCGAACTCTCGCTGGACCAAGGCGAATTAAAAGCCGGGCAATCCGTGGCACCGGTCTGCGAAGTGGAACTGGAGCTGAAAGCCGGCCGGCCGGAAAAATTATACGAGATGGCGCTGCAATTGCTTGAAAGCGTTCAGTTGATGCCGGAAAATAGCAGCAAAACCGAGCGTGGGTATGCGCTATACAGTGGTGCGCCGGCATTGCCTGTCAAGGCGGCACCTCCCGGCCTGACGCCGGCAATGAGCGCGAATGAAGCGTTCAAGGCGACAATCTCTAGTTGCATCGTGCACCTGCAAGCCAACCAAAAAGGCATGCTGCTCGGTCAGGGCCCAGAATATCTGCATCAAATGCGGGTTGCGCTACGCCGTCTGCGCTCCGCACAGAGCTTGTTTGATAGCGTGATTCCGCGCGAAACATATCCGGAAATCCCGGACGGGTTGAAATGGCTTGCCGAGCAACTTGGCCCAGCGCGCGACTGGGATGTGTTTGTGACGGAAACGCTGCCGCCGCTCATGACCCAGTTTCCCGGGCAGGAAGCATTGGCGGCAATGCGCCGCCGTGCACTTGTGCAGCAGAAACACAATAACGAAATTGCGCGTGCGGCGGTGGGTTCGCGCCGCTATGCGAAGCTGCTGCTGATCTTGGGTGCATGGCTTGAACAGGAAGGATGGCGGGTGCATCTGACTGATGTGCAACGGCAGGAACTGGCGGCACCGGTGGGCAAACTGGCGCGACAAATGCTCGACAGGCGGCATAAGCAGTTGCGCAAGCGCGGCCGCCATTTGACACAGCTCAGTATGGCAGAACGACATGCAGTGCGGTTAGCGGCCAAGAAGCTGCGTTATGCCGCAGAATTTTTTGCCGAACTGTATACGCAGAACCGGGCACAGGTCTATCTGAATGCGCTGGCCGGATTGCAAGATGGGCTGGGTGCGCTGAACGATGTTGCCACGACACGTCGCTTGCTGGCGTCTTTGCACACGCCCAGATCCGGCGCTGTGCACAGTGAAGCCATTGGGATAGCGCATGGCTGGGTGGCTTGCAGAGGTGTGCAATTCCTAGCTAGCTTGGGACAGGCATGGGATGCCTTTCAGCAGCAGAAGCCTTTCTGGGGGAAATAAACTTTTGTTTTAAGGTTGGGCGTTTTTCGGTTCCTTGACGTCTGTCATTTTTTTGCAACATTCCTCCAATAGAATTAGCTAAGAGAATTTCTTGAAGAAAAAAGCAACATGAATCTTCATGTACTCAATATTCCCCGGATAAGCCCTATGTGGATCAGCGCAAACTTGTGCGGAGAGAATCTCAAACCGGAATTAGCGAGGCGATTGACATGACTGAAAAAAAGATAAAGCTGGCTACAAAAAAGGTGACTACATTAAGGGCAGGCAGCGCAGTTGCCAGTAAGCCAAAGAACACCAAAGCAGAGGCAACGACGACCGCGAAGAAAGCAGTGGTGAAAATGCCGGTAGCGAAAAGTCTAGCAGCTAAAAATCCAGCTGTGAAGAAAACGGCTGCGAACAGTACTGCGGCCGTAGTGGCAGAGCCTAAAAAAACCAAAGCGCCCGCAGTGAAGAAAGAGACAATTCCTACAGTAGAAAAGAAAGCTCCGGCAATGAAAGCTACGGTCGCCATGGCTAAGCCAGCCACCACTCAGAAGATGGTAGCGAAACCAACCCCTGAAGAAAGCTATCGTAGGGTTGAGACAACGGCTTACTTTATCGCTGAGCAGCATGGATTCAATGGATGCTCTGATGAACATTGGGCGGCGGCTGAGAGAGAGATTGCATCCAAGCTAGATTAATAGTCTTGATGCTCGACACCGGCTGGCTACATTGCGATATATTGAGTGACCAAGAGCGGTTATGGAATTCATCAAGCTGACACAAAATCCCCGCTTTAACTGGCTGTTGTTGGATACACTGAAATACTGGCAATGAAAGAAGGGAAGCATGTTGCGTCTGTAGAAAACACAGTCATTCGAGATTACAGTCAATCCACTCTGGTGTTGACTAAATACCATGCAAGGATCGCTTCGTCGTTTTCACACCTCATTCAGATTTGAGCTGAAGCGGTAACGTGGAGTAGTTCGAGGGAACTCACCGCCCATTTATTTTGATGTGAAGGAGGACACTATGAATAGTCAGATACATGAAATTTGGAATCGTTTTGACGATCTGATTAAAAGTGCTGAAACGCCAGAGGCGCGAATGATCGCCGAAACAACAAAGCTACAAGCCATGCTTTTGAATCTTCGACTCGCCCCGATTGAACACTTGCTTGAAAGAGCGCCCAGTAAGGGCTGATGGTAATAGGTGAACTTCCACACTGGTTTTGGTTGCGATCGTCATTCAACATTTGGCTTTATGATCGCTATCGTGAAGGGGACATCAGCATCCAATTCTGGCTCATCAGACCTTAGCCTTTGATGGAGCTTTCTTTTTTTGACTACTTTCCCGGAACAATGGACCTCAGGGTTTTCGGTTCCTTGACGCATGTCATTTTGCGGCAACATTCTCCCAATAGAATTCAAATAATAATTATTTAAATGAGAACAACATGAATTTCCCTCTTCGAAACATTCTGGTGGCCCTTGCTTTGGCTTCTTCCGTAACGCAGGTTATTGCGGCAGAACAGCCGCACAATGTCGTGCTGTTCGTGGCGGATGGCTTGCGCGCCTTGGTGGTGAATCACAAGACAGCACCAACAATGGCGGCGATAGGCAAGTCCGGGGTCTGGTTCAAGAACAGCCATTCTTTGTTCCCGACATTCACCATGCCGAACAGTTCTGCCCTTGCAACAGGCCATTATTTGGGTGACACCGGTGTTTTTGGCAACACGATCTATACCGGCTTTTCCGTGCCGAGTGCGGCGAACAGCGTCACGCCTTTTTTGGAAAACGATCAGGTCCTTGGTGACATTGATGAACACTTTGCCGGAAATTTCCTGAACGAAGAAACGCTGCTCGCATCGGCACGCAAAAATGGATTTTCAACCGCCGCTGTGGGAAAACTGGGGCCGATCGGGATTCAGGCTGAGACAGAGAGGTCGGGCGAACAGACTATCGTTGTGGATGACTTGACCGGCCGTAAAGGGGGCATTCCATTGAATGTGGAATGGGCGGCTGATTTGCAACAGACAGGTTTATCCGCTGAAGCTCCGACCCGCGGCGACAACGGCAAGCCTGGGGACGCAAAGACTGCTGGCACCGTGATCGCAAATATTGATCAGCAAAAATATTTTGTGGATGTCACAACCAAGGTTGTACTGCCACGCTTCAAGGCGGCTGGCAAGCCTTTCGTTCTGGTGTTCTGGTCACGCGACCCCGATGGCACGCAACATAACCAAGGCGACAGTCTCGGCAAGCTGGTGCCCGGAATCAATGGGCCGACATCCATGGCGGCGATCAAGAACGCCGACGCCAATCTCGCTGCTATCAAGGCTGCGCTTGAATCCCTCGGGCTCGATAAAACGACCGATATCTTCATCACCGCGGATCATGGCTTTTCCACTATTTCAAAGCAAAGCAAGAGCAGTCCCGCCGCAAAAATCGAATACGCGGATGTGCCCAAGGGTCAATTGCCTCCCGGTTTCATTGCTATCGATCTGGCCGAGGCGCTTGACCTGCCGCTCTTCGATCCGGATGCCAAAAATGTGCTTGTTGATTACAAGACGGGCAAGCACCCGACCAAGGCAAATGGTTTGCTCGGACAAGACCCTTCGATACCCGATTTGGTGGTTGCCGCGAACGGCGGTTCCGACCTCGTTTACTTGCCAACGTCCAAGGCTAAGGAGCTGGCGCCCAAGGTAGTGAAGGCTTTGCTTGACCAAGATTATGTGAGCGGTTTATTCGTCGATGATTCCCTTGGCAGTATCCCTGGTACGCTTCCGCTCAGTTCAATCAATATGATGGGGTCGGCACTGACGCCTATCCCGGCTATCGTCATCAACTTCAAATCGAAAGCCACAGGCTGCAAGACTCCGGTATTATGCACGGCGGAAGTTGCCGACAGCGGTTTGCAACAGGGTCAAGGTATGCATGGAAGTTTCAGCCGGGCCGATACTTACAATTTTATGGCTGCGATCGGCCCGGATTTCAAGAAAGGGTTCGTGGATGAAACACCGGTCAGCAACGCTGATGTCGGAAAAACGCTCGCGGAAAGCCTGAAGCTTGATATTCCCGTCAAAGGCAAGCTGGTAGGCCGCATCTTGTCAGAGGCAATGCCGGGAGGCAAGGCTCCGAAGTTTGTTTTCAAGACCAAGAGATCGGAACCTGGCTTGCACGGTCTGCGCACCGTGCTCAAGTATCAGGTGGTTGGTCAGACCCCATACTTTGATGTGGCTGGGTTCCCTGAACGATCGGTTGGACTGAACGTCAAATAGCCTTTCATATTTGACGCTTCGCAGCAGCATAGCTCCGCTTGACTGAATTGGCCAAGCGGTCAATCGAAATTGCAGTCACCTCTCTCTGGTGCGGACGAAGGTATATTGCTTCTTTTGCCGAATAAGCTGTGATAAAGCACGCCGTATAATTTATTTTACCAGCCGTTTCACCGCCATGGACTTGGCTAGTCAACTCATCTTGATCACTCTTGCCACATCGCCACGGCATTCCGAACATAAACCTACCAACAATAAGTCTCTTGCTTTGATAGCTCCGGAGAAATTAGTAATCGTGACTTCATGGCGGCATTTTCCACACCAGACATTAGCGAGCAATAGCTTTTTGCTATGATCAGGAATGGTTGCCCATAGCTTGCCTGCGGGCAGGGTAAATTTAGGGAGGGTTTCAATGGCCATAAGCCTATTTTTTTATGGTCTTCGTTGGTCTACCTATTTTGATTTCATCTAATTTCGACAACTGCTTATTAAGGTTGACTTGGCTCATTTCCGACAATACCTTTAAACCTGCACGTAGCAGTTCGCTCTTCTTAACAGCAACCCCTGCTGCGAGGCTCTTCTTCTTGAGTGCAGCAAGCACGATGTATTCGTTTTCAGGCATGGTGAAGCTGTCGCGGACAACCTTTTGCTTAGGATGTTTCTTTTCTGACTTCTTGGGCGCTGCAGTAATTATTGGCCGTTTTTCTGAGGCAGCCTTAGGGGCTTTTTTTTCTTTCTTGGTGGCGCCAGTCGGTTTTGATTCTCTCGGTTTAAGCTTTGTTTTTTTGCTGGCTGCGGCAGGTTGCTTTGCCATTACCTTTTTTACTTCAGCTTTGAGTGACTCGTTCAATGCGGATTTCTGAGTATCGTTTGTCATTTCACTTCTCCTTTTTTGATTGATCAGCTTTGCTTCCGGCTCTTTTTGACATTTAACAATTCAAGCACTTCATCGATTAACATTTCCACTTCATTTATGGCTGGCTCTGCTTTGGCGCCGAAATCATGCACAGTTTGACCGAATACTGCACTTTGTCGATATACGGTGCGTTGATGAAACTGACTTCTTGCCATCTTTATTCCAAATTCAGCTAGCAAATCCAGCACATCCCTGACTAAGAGGGTGTTTGGCTGACATTGGTTTACCACTAGTCTGGATTTCAAATTCTCATTTATATCGGTAGCATCCTCAATTGCCTTTTTGATACCAATAGAAGCCCACATATCCAGAGGGGAGGGGATGATTGGTACCAACGCAAGGTCGGCGATCATCAGAGCACTTTGTGCAACCGGGGAATCTGAAGCAGGAGGACCATCGATGACGATATATTGATAATCATCCATTAATTTCTTGACCTCCCGGTGCAACTTACCCTGCGCGGCACTCAACCCAACTACGGTGGCCGGAAATGGTTTACTGTCATCGGCAGACGCTGCCCAGCGAGTAGATGTGCCTTGGGAATCCGCATCTACCACCAAAACCTTGTGGCCACGTCTTCCCAAGGCGCCAGCAAGCTGCATGGCAACCGTTGTTTTTCCGGCCCCCCCTTTTTGATTAACAACAGCAATAATTTTTGCTTTCATGAAATAATCTCCACATTGCGCAAACTATATAAACAATATATACCAATTATGCCTACAAGAAAAGTATTTGCAAATACAAAGTAATGGCATTCATCGAACTTGTATTCGCCGTGCTCTTGGCGCGTGGACAAAGCGAATTGGACTTTATGCGTAGCACGCCGGTTTTGTTTTTTTGCGCCGTAATACCCCGCAGACTTGCTGTGGGAATAAGCACAGGGCGAACGAAGCAAATTTATTGCAAATCTTCACCCCTATCTTTTGGTCGGCGAAGGACAGCTAATATCATGACCACCTTGAAATCCCTACAAAAATTCCGGTGTAATGACCAATCGTAATGTGATTTGTGTAGAGCCTTCGCGCCCGCGGTGATTGAACCACCAAAGAGCACCTTTCTTGATGCTTAACGATTTATGTTTACACACAAGCAGTTGTGCGGCGACCTCGCCTAACGTAGGTTGATGTCCAACCACGAGTACTGTGCCGCCAGCATCCGGCCAGCGTACAGCGTGCAACACGTCAAGGGCTGAAGCACCGAGTGCGATGGTGGGGGTGAGAGTGAAATTCTTGGTGAAGGCAGCAATAGTTTGTTGGGTGCGGGTGGCAGGGCTGACCAGGATACGAACTTCATCTGGCAGATGTTGATGTAAAAAAGCAGCCACTTTTTCCGCTTGTTTCACACCCTTTGAGGTAAGTTCGCGTGCGTGATCCGGTATGCCATCTACCGCCTCCGCATGTCGCCACAGAATCAGATCCACCACAACCTCCAATTATTACAATTCGCACTGAAGCATATACCGGATAAACTGTGCATACCACTTTAATATGAAATGAAAACCGCCTCAATCTGGTCGATGCTCAGGCTTGTAAATACTCGGCTATATAGATGGGAAGAAAATGTTTCGGTACAGGCACGCAAGTGCCGTAAGGTAATACTCCACCGAAGAATTAAGAGAGATTAGCTTTGATAAAAGGATTTGCCGCTCACCTTTATTTAAATCGCGAACTCGGACAACTCGAGTTCAATCAGCGTGTGCTGGCGCAGGCTGAAGACACGACGATTCCATTGCTGGAGCGTCTGAAATATCTGTGTATCGTCAGCAGCAATCTTGATGAGTTTTTCGAAATACGCGTGGCTGGACTGAAGGAACAAATCAAGTTGGGCGGCATTGTTGCAGACACAGATAGCATGACTGCCAAGCAAACGCTCAAGCTGGTGAGCGAGCAAGCCCATCAGCTGATCGAATGGCAGTATCAGCTATTCAACATGGACATCATTCCCGCACTCGCCGGGCAAGGCATCAAGTTTCTGCGCCGTACTCATTGGACCGAAGTGCAGCAGGCATGGGTCAAAGAATTTTTCTTCCGTGAGGTGATGCCGGTATTGACCCCCATCGGTCTTGATCCGGCTCACCCTTTTCCGCGCGTGCTCAACAAGAGCCTGAACTTTGCCGTGGAACTGCAGGGCAAAGATGCCTTCGGGCGCAATTCGACCCGCGCCATCGTGCAAGCCCCGCGCGTGGTGCCCCGCACCATCCTGATGCCGCCCGAGATCAGCGGCTGCGAACACGGCTTCGTTTTTCTTTCATCAATCTTGCATGCACATGTCCATGAACTTTTCTCAGGCATGGAAGTACTCGGCTGCTTCCAGTTCCGCGTGACACGCAATAGCAACCTGTTCGTTGACGAGGAAGAAGTCAAAAACCTGCGCCTCAGCCTTCAAGGGGAGTTGCCACAACGCCATTTTGGCGATGCGGTGCGCCTTGAGATTGCCGACAATTGCTCGCCGCAAATCGCCGAATTGTTGCTCAAGGAATTTGAGCTTACGGCAGGAGATTTGTATCGTGTGCATGGCCCGGTGAATCTGGTGCGACTGCTGGAAATCCCGGATCTGGTGTCACGTGATGATTTGAAGTTTCCAGCTTTCGTACCCAGTTTGCCTGGTGTGTTGCAGAAGAAGGGCGCGGACATGTTCAAGGTGATGCGCAAGAACGATGTGCTGCTGCACCATCCTTTTCAATCCTTCAAACCGGTGATCGACTTCATTCAACAGGCAGCCAGCGACCCGAACGTGGTGGCCATCAAACAGACCGTGTATCGCACCGGCGTGGATTCTGCCTTGATGGAAGCGTTGATCGCTGCGGCGCAGCGCGGCAAGGAAGTGACGGTGGTGGTGGAGTTGCTGGCGCGC
>Ga0066793_10001434_pt1 | contig 10821 bp, 7 predicted proteins | sample PersoiDNA2013189_FD_83876 | JGI IMG/M metagenome (GOLD analysis project Ga0066793, IMG submission 83876) | Permafrost soil microbial communities from the Arctic, to analyse light accelerated degradation of dissolved organic matter (DOM) -... | ecosystem: Environmental > Terrestrial > Soil >...
CTATACGCCGCCGCCACAGCAGCCGACGATTGAGGCAAAGCCCGCTCAGGTGACGCCCGCGCCCGAACCCGCGCCTTATGCGCCACCGACAACGCAGGAACCTATCGTGCTGCCGCAGCCAAAGGTGACATATACTCCGTCAACTGAGCCAAAGAAGGATAAGTCCGTTCCACCACCACGTCCGGAGAAGCAGTACTATATTCCTTCTTCTCAGGCACAGACGGGGACTCCTCCCGGTACGCCTCAGACGCCGCCGACGCATCAGCAGACTACCCGTGGCGCTGTGCCTCCGCCCGCGCCCGCGCATCCGCTGCAGCTCAATCAGACGCCCACGCCTGCTAGCGCTACGCCCTGGGCTACGCTGCGCTTCAATGACGGCAAGCAGATAGAGGTCAGCGCCGAACACGCGGTGGTTGGCCGCTATGACCACGATCTGGGCGGACTTCAGCCCGACGTTGATTTGAGCGATATCCAGGGCGCGGATACCGTTTCACGCGTCCACGCCGCGCTTGAGCATGTCGGAGCTGCTTATACTCTGACCGATTTGAATAGTACGAATGCAACACGCATTAACAATAAACGCCTGGAACCGGATCAGGCGACTCCGGTCAACGATGGCGATACTCTGCAATTCGGTAAGATAACCTGTACATTTAAGAAGATGTAGTAGGGATGAGGGCAAGCCTCATCCGGCCTTTCTCTCTCCGGCACATTGTTTGATCAGTTCTGTGATCGGGGTAGGGACCAGCTTCTAGCGCGTCCGGATTTATCGTTTTCCTCCTCGCTGGTGACGAGAGAAACGTGCCCAACGGGTAGGAGATGATAAATCCGGACGCGCTGAAGCTGGTCCCTACCCCCAAACAAATCTCTCTTCTCAAATGTGTTGGTAAGAAACCCATCCCTACTAGATTATTTGTTATGGAGCTTTTTTTATGGAGCGCGAGACACTGCTCTCACTGGCGCGTAAGGCTGCACAACATGCCCATTGCCCCTATTCGCATTTTCGGGTGGGCGCGGCTGTGGTGGCGGGCGGCCAGACCTTTACTGGCGTCAATATCGAGATCGCCAGCTATGGCCTGACGCTGTGCGCCGAGCGCTCGGCCCTCGCAGCGGCGGTCTCGGCGGCGGCTGGCCCCGTGACGCAGGTGGCCGTTGCCTGCATCGATGCACCCCACACTGCTCCTCTCGGCGAACGAACTCCCTGCGGTGCCTGTCGCCAGTGGTTGGCCGATCTCGCGCCCAACGCTGTGATCTATATCGATGGTGCCAACAGAGATTTCTCTGTACCTGATCTTTTACCTCATGCATTCAGCCTGTGAAAAATATCACAGGTACCTCCCAATCTTTGCACATCAGGATACACATCTCATTCTTTACGGATTTTACCCTTGACATACTCTATCTGACTTGGGTACGCTATGATTCCTGACAATTTCTTCATAGTAGGTTGGTTTCTAGTGCTTTTCTTGCAGTAAGACGCTCTCGCGAGGTGTGTGTATGCTTGAAGGCGCAGTCGCGCACCACTCCGAGCCGCTGGTCCTCTATCAACAACCTCTCCAGGTGGCGGCTTCTATCCCTTCATTCCTTCAATTCGGCCCGGTCATCACACGTATTCTCTGCACTGATAACTCTCTGTGTCTACTCTCTCTGCACATCTTAGGAAGGACCTTTACGGAGTTCGCTTTCCCTTGCGTGCCTATACTGACTTTTTGTCTATTTTCTATTCGTAAATCCGGCCCCTGTGAAAGGAGGATGCCATTATGAGTCAACGCTTCACGCTTGGCATCGAGGAAGAGTTCCAGATGGTGGATAAAAATACGGGCCAGCTCGCTTCTCACATTCAGACTATTCTGGAGAAAGGCACGCCTATCCTCGGTGAATGTATTAAACCTGAAATGCTACAGTCGACGGTTGAGATTGTGACGGATATCTGCGCCAACATTCCTGCTGCACGGCTGGAACTTGGACGCTTATGTAGACTACTGGCGGAACTGGTGGACGCGGAAGGATTGGCCCTGGTGAGCGCGGGCACACACCCGAACGCACACTGGCAGGATCAGGCGCGCACACAGGGTGAGCGCTATGAAGAACTGGAGGAGGAATATCAGGATGTCGGACGCTCGATTCTGATCTTTGGCCTGCATGTCCACGTTGCTATCGATACTCACGAGATGGCCATTCCTTTGATGAATCAGTTGCGCACGTGGCTCCCTCACCTGCTGGCAATCTCTTCCAATTCTCCCTTCTGGGGCGATCGCTATTCGGGCACGCGCTCGTATCGCTCCATTGTCTGGAAGCGCTTCCCGCGTACAGGAGTGCCTCCGCGCTTCGCTTCCACTAATGAATTCGATCATTATGTAGAACGCCTCGTACAGACCGGCTGCATCGATAATGGCAAACGCATATGGTGGGATATCCGCCCTCACCCTTTCTTCCCTACGGTCGAGTTGCGTGTCTGCGATATGCCCGCAACTTTCGAGGATACGCTGGCAATCGCAGCCCTCTATCAGGCACTGGTGGCGAAACTGACCTGGCTGCATAAGCGTAACATTACGACACATGTGCTGCCATCTTCCCTGATTGAGGAGAATAAGTGGCGCGTGACGCGGTATGGGTTGGACGCGGAGGTGATCGATTTTGTGCAAAACCGGCGTCTGAGTATGCGCGATGCTATTAGCGAGACGCTCGATTTCGTGGATGATGTGCTCGATGATCTGGGCAGTCGCCACGAGATAAACTACCTGCGTTCTTTGCTCGCAGACCCGCGCGGCACTGGTGCCGATCGCCAGATAGCTGTGTATAAGGAGACCGGCAGCATTCACGCTGTTACCCATTTCCTTATGCAACAAACGATGCAAGGGTTGACACTTGATCACGTGAGGTAACTGTTTGTGATGAGCAGGAGATTCTCTGGGCGTCCACAAGTCCGGGGTTGGGCGATCACACTTTTTCAGAGCGAGTTTCAGGTATCAGTAGTGACAAGAGGCTGGGCTACTGCCTTGTACACAATGAGAATGAGCTATAATGACCGCAGTGTCACGGGAAACCGCACGCGTATAAGCATCCGCATCGGGCTGCTTCTACAGATTTATATACCTGCGCCATTTTTATTCTCTTGTATATACTCCGCCGTCCAACTTTCTGAGACTCTGGTACCTTGTGATCGCCCGTACACCCCGACTTGTGCTCGCTCTGCAATTTGTCTCCCTATCTGCCAACAGCTAACAAAAAGCCCCGCACGAGCATAGAAATAGGCGAAAATTAGCCCTTTTTGACGCAAATGCAACCAAATTCCCTCCTACTGCGTCATGTATAGTAGAAGCCACCGAAAAAATGCTCGGTCTTCGCTCTATCGACGACATCCTATTCCGCTTGACTTTTTGTTTGTCGTAGGTTACAACCATGTAGTCTGTGTTATATTGGTATTGTTAAATTTTTTAAGGGTGCATACTGGTACCAGGACTCATTACTTTTTTGTATCTTATGTATAGCAATGGCGGGGGTGAACATTGCTCGAAGTTCGAGAAAAAAATGCCCTGACAACCGGGGTACGTAAGCAAGATATCTCCTCGTGGCAAGATGTAGACATCACAAAGCTCAATACTAAAGCTAAAAAGCGTTTTATTAAATATCGCTCTGCTGTCGTTGCGTTTTTCACGACCGACAAACCCGTTGAGGAGATCACGACACGTTATCGTCTTTCAAGCAGCCAGTTCCAAAAAATAACGGATGACTGCCTGAAACAACATATGGATGGAACTCCCTGGGGGTTTCGCGCGCTTCTTCCAGGCGTTCAGGTGAAGGACTATGCTCCCCAACCTGCCACCGAAAATTCCGTTTCCGCTGACTCTCACTACATAAATGAGGAGTTTTCCCCACAGGCGGATTCTTCCGTCGAGACTGTGGAGCAGCCTTCCGAGGAGCCCACTGCGTCTGAGGCCGCGACCGAGCTGGTGGAACAGCCTTCCGAGGAGGCTACTGATACACTTGAGACTGTGGAGCAACCTTCCGAGGAGGCTGACGCACTTGAGACTGTGCAACAGCCCATCGAGGCTGCTGACGCGCTTGAAGACACAACCGAGACCCGAGAACAGCCCATCGAGGAAGAGAACGAGCTTGAGACTACGACGAAACGGCCAGCGATCAGACTCGATGCTGTAGCGGATCAAGCTGCTATTTCCGTACAGGAGAAGAGCGCGGAGGGGCAGACCCACTCTGAAGCTCCATCTGAGCCTGATGTAACGCCTTTGTCGAGCGATGCAGCGCCAACTCCCTCAACACAAACATCGACTCCTGACGATGAGACTGCTCTTCCCGCATCTACGCCTCTCGCGCAGCCTGAGCAGCAGGTAGCCGAGGAGGAGAACGAGGTTGAGGAGGCGGAACGCGCAGATGCGGCTACGACTGAGACGGCGGCTGATGAAAGCCCTACTGAACTCAGCGAAGGACGCGCGACAGTACCCTCCCCTGATGAGGCGCAGATACCCGACGAGCAAGAAGCGCCGCACGAGGATGAAGGGATCACGTTCACTCCTGCTGCCAGTGATGAGCCAGCACGCACAGGCACTGAAGTAGCGCTTCTTCCAGCCGCCGAGGTAGCCACGCCCGCTCAAGCGACGGGACCACACCTGCTGCCGAAGTTTGCGCGTGGGAAACGCAGTGCGCTTGTAAGAATTGCGCAACGCCGCCGCACGATACGGCGACGCTGGATACGCGATACTCAAGATAAAGGCAAGCAAAAAAGACTCTTGCGCGTCGTCAGTATTGCTATTGTCGCGGTTATTTTGCTTGGCATGTTGCTCCCTGTAGGCGTAGGATTGGCGGCGTATGGCGTCTACAATAATGTGAGCGACCTGGCCCATAGCGGTATCAATCACCTGTTCACTGTCAAAGACCTGCTGTCGATCTCGAAAAGCGACCCGATGGCAGCACTCAACGCCACTAAGTTGACGCAGGCCAGGGACGAGCTTAAAGCTGCCGAGTCCGATTTTGAGCAGCTACAGCAGCTCGCGGACCGGCCCGATATCCAGTCGGTTGTCCAGCAGTACTCGCCCAGCTACGCGGGTAAGCTCGTGATGGCGCGCCACCTGCTCCAGGTTGCTCTGGATGTATCGCGCATGGGGCAGGAATTGAGCAGTATTGGCATTATCGCGTCAGGCATTCTACATAGCTCTCCGCTCGCCAGCAACTCAGCGCAGCCGCTCATCTCTGTACAGAATGTGGCGCAGATAAAAGGAGCAATCGTTCACGCGCTCTACTACATTGACGATATCCAGCAGAATATGAGCCAGGTCCAATTGAACGATCTGCCGATCAACGCCAAAGAGAAAACTCAGCTCACCAGCATCATGTCGCAATTACCCACTATCCGCACTATGATTGTCCAGAACCAGAGCCTGGTTGACGTTGTGACCTGGCTGCTGGGCGTGGGCCAGCCACGACACTTCCTGGTGCAAACGATGGATAATGCCGAGCTACGCCCCGGCGGCGGCTTCACGGGACAGTACGGTCTCCTGACGATCAACAATGGGCGTATGGACCCCTTTACCTTGCGCGATGTGGCCTTGCTCGATTATGCTGGCAACGGTATGGAACTCGGTCGCCAGGCACCACCGGAGTACCGAAGCTGGATGAACTTTGGGAACTGGGGCCTGCGCGATTCGAATCTCTCCGGCGATTATCCAACCACCGCGCGCATAAATATGCAGGTCTTCCAGGAAGAGGGCGGCGGCCCTGTGGATGGTGATATCGCCTTTACGCCAGCCTTTATCGGACATATCATCGATGTGACCGGGCCTATCCACGTCGCCGAGTACAATGAAACCATCACTTCGGCTAACCTGGCTGATCGCTTGCATTACTATCAGCAGGATTATAACGCGATCGCTATCGAGCATCAGAAGTCCAACGACAATAGCCACCAGGCGCGCAAAGCCTTTACATCGCTCCTGGGCAAGATGCTGCTCGATCGCGTGCGCCATTTGCCTACGAAGCAATTGCTGAACGTTATCAAGGTAGCAGCTAAGGATCTTCGATCGCGCGATCTGGAGATTTACTTCAACAATACTGCTGCCGAGCAATGGTTGACTGACTATGGCTACAGCGGCGGCCTCGATACATTCAGCAAGCAAGATGGCTTTGTGCTGACCCAGGCGAATATCAGTATCAGTAAGGCCAGTCAGTATGTGCATACGACTGAGCAAGACGCTATCGCGCTGGATGCACAGGGCGGCGCGACACACAATTTGACGATTACGCTTAACTATAATCAGACCGGACCTGTCTACGGCTATGATACATACGCGGACTATATGCGCGTCTATGTCCCTCGTTCTTCGCAGTTGCAGGGCGGCGATGGCTTCGATAGTGGACATGCTCTGTGCGCAGCGCAGGTCCCCGTTGTAGGAAGAAATGGCAGGGGCACCACTCCGGTCTACTCAGGATGTAATTCGCGCGCGCCCAGTAGCTCGCTCTACTGTCCCAGCGGCAATTATAGCCTCGGGATGCGCGGCTTCCAGAAACCCTGGTCCGTTGATGCTATCAGCGGACCTACTGCCACGACCAGCGATCTGCCGGGACGCGGTATGTTCGGCGGCCTGACTGCGACGCCAAAGAATTGCACCGCTACGATTACGCTCTCCTGGTATGTACCGAACGCGGTTAAACATAATGGGAAGCATCTGTCGTACACGCTGTTCGTACAGAAGCAGGGTGGCTACATTCCAACGCTGGATGTTACGGTCGATACGAGCGCCATCAAGGGCATGAAACCCTTTAGCTTCAAGGGTCCCCTGACGGCTGATCGCGCCTTTACGTTGAGCAGCTAGAGCACTTTCCAGCACACGGAGGAGCAGGGCATACTGCTCCTCCGTTCCTCATCTCGATCAGGCACCTTATGACAATTCGTAACTTCATTGCACTACTGTTACCCGGAACTCCTCTTCTATACGTCATATATACGTTATGTCTACTTCATCAAATTGTAGAGCCAATTGCTGAGGGAATAGTTTTGTAGATGAGCAGTAAGTGTTGGACTTAAGCTAGCGAATTATGATATGGTATGATATGCTGCTCAAGCCGTAATACTGTGATTACACAATTGTTGGCGGACCTTCCGCGTAGCCCGATAAACTGGAGAGAGAAGAATGACCGTACACGAAGGGCCTATCGAATGGCCCGCTCTGGAACAGTTTTCAGATGCCCCTATGTTCAATACGAAGGCAGTTGCGCAACAGACTGGGATTGCTGCGCCAACGTTGCGCGCATGGGAACGCCGGTACGATCTTCTCTCGCCGGAAAGAGCTGGCAACGATTATCGCTTATACTCCGAGCGCGATATCGTGCTGATCCGTTGGCTGAAAGAACGCGTCGACTCCGGCATGTCAATCAGCCAGGCTATCGCCCTTTTTCACCATCTGTGCGCGGAACACGAGCAATTGTCAAATGTAGCAGAAAATCCGCCAGCGACTCCAGTTGCCTCTCAGTCATTTGAGTCTCCCACGCGCCCACAGGAGCCTGCCCTGGCTTCTGCAAAAGAGGAGACACTATACGATTGGTCGCAACTCGTTTCTTCATCTGCGCGTAGCAGCTATCCGGCGACGCATACTATGGATCTGATACAAAAGCGCCTGATCGATGCATTCCGATACCTCGATGAACAGACGGCGACGACGTTGATGGGATCAGTGCTGACCATGTATCCCGTAGAGCAGGTATGCCTGGAATTGATTACGCCCACCATGTGGCAGATCGGGCAGTTGTGGGCCGAGGGACAGATCACCATCTCGGTAGAGCATTTCGCCAGCAATTTCTTCCACGCGCTGCTGGCAAATCTGTTTCATGGGACGCCTTGTTCGCACGAGGGTCCACCGACGATTGTCTGTTGCGCGCCCGGTGAGCAACACGAACTCGCGGCACTGATGCTGTCCCTTTTCCTGCGCCGCTACGGAATGCGCATCGCTTATCTGGGTCAAAGCATCGAAACCTCGGGGTTGCTCAATACGATCAAGGTACTCTCACCCCCGCTCGTCTGTGTCTCTCTGACGATGCCGGAATACCTGCCTGCCCTGATCAATCTCGGCGAACAGGTACAGAGTATGGCAACGCCACGCCCGCTATTCGCCTTTGGGGGTCAGACCTTCCTGCATCATTCGCATATCATGCCTCAGATACCCGGTATCTACCTGGATGGAGATCTGAACATCGTTGTTGCACAGTTACAGCGTATGGTTGTGGAACATACAGAGAATAAAAATTAGTGTTTAAGAAACGTTTTCCTGCTTACGGCTTTTTTGCGCTCGCGCTCTGCTGTAGCGCCTGGGCAGCCTCGTGGCTGCGCATTGACCCCTTATACCGCTATAGCTTTTTTCCGCTCTGGTTCGGCTATATTCTTATAATCGATGCCCTGGTGGTCGCCCGGCGCGGAACGTCCCTTTTGCTGCGCATGCGCTGGCGCTATAGCATGCTCTTCCTGGTCTCCAGCATCTTCTGGTGGATCTTCGAGGGACTCAATGTCGCGGTCAATAACTGGCACTATATCGAGGATCAGCCGTACAGCCCGCTAGCCTTCTTTCTGATCGCTACCCTCAATTTCAGTACCGTGCTGCCCGCTGTGATGGGAACGGCTGAACTGCTCTCTAGCTTCAAGGGCCTGCACCCACACCTTCCAGCCGATAATCCAGGCCCACGCTTACCGCTCAAAGTATTGTTACCCATCGAACTATTGGGGATCGCGAGCTTTATCTTGCCCTGGATCTATCCACAATACTGCTTCGGCCTGGTCTGGCTCTGTGTTGTGCTGATCCTTGATCCGATCAATAACTTTATGGGGCGTAAATCGGCGATCGCGCATATCGCGGTGGGGGACTGGCGCTTCTTCGTCCTGCCATTAGCGGGCCTCTGGTGCGGCTTCTTCTGGGAGATGTGGAACTTCTACGCTCTCCCCAAATGGTACTATACCGTCCCCTATGTCGGCTTCTGGAAGATCTTCGAGATGCCTCTCCTGGGCTATTCTGGCTACCTGCCCTTCGCGCTGGAACTCTTCGCCCTCTACCAGTTTTTCCTACTGGTGACGCGCCAACGACAGGACTATCTGGCTATTTAGGAATAGTAGGGATGGCGCGGCCCATTCTCTCTGACCCCTTTTCATTGAGGTTAGGGACTACGTTATGCTGTTTAACAAATTGACCTGGATATCGATCGCTGGCACATCACCAAGAGAGCGCGTGATTCATATCCAGATTGAATAGTTAAACAGCATTACGGCGTCCTTGATTTATCATGTTCCTCCACGCTCAACCAGATGCAACGGCGAGGAATGATAAATCCGAACGCGCTGGAAGCTGGTCCCTACCCCCAAAAATGTGTCAGGGCGAGAAGCGGTCGCTCTGGGAGCCTGTTCCTACACCATTCATTGCTAAGTGAATGCCGATCGAGGCAGGCATTATTCCTACTGATGAGTTACGAAATTTTCGTGTTCAGAGGTATAATTACTAGCTGAAAAAAGTTCCTATCAGGAAAGGGTTATAAATATGGATGCGGCACTGGAAGGCATCGTCGTTATCGACCTCTCGCGCGTCTTCGCTGGCCCTTATTGTGCTATGATGCTGGGTGATCTGGGCGCGAAGGTGATCAAGGTCGAAATGCCCGGCAAGGGGGACGATACGCGCCATTTCGGCCCGCCCTATACCGGGGGAGAGAGCGCTTACTACCTGGGTCTGAACCGCAACAAATACAGTGTCACCCTCGATTACGATACTCCCGAAGGCAAACTGCAGGTGAGCTCCCTGGTAAAGGATGCCACGATCCTGATTGAGAACTTTCGCCCTGGCACGCTGGCCCGGCGAGGATTGGGCTATGAAGATCTGCACGCCCTCAATCCCGGCCTGATCTACTGCTCTATTAGCGGCTACGGCCAGGATGGTCCCTACGTCAATCGCGCGGGCTACGATTTCGTCTCTCAGGCCGAGTCGGGTATTATGTCGGTGACAGGCGAGGTCGATGGCGAACCCCAGCGCGCCGGTTTTCCCGCAGGCGATATCACCGCCGGTATGCTTGCCTGCACGTCTATTCTGGCGGCGCTCCACGTACGCGATCGCACGGGAAAGGGTCAGCACATCGATATCTCGCTCTTCGAGTCCGCCGTCTCGCTGCTCGGCAACGTCTCCTCCAACTATCTTATATCAGGCGAGGAGGCGCAACGCTACGCCAACGGACACCCCAATATCGTTCCCTACCAATCCTTCCGCACGCTCGATGGCTACATCGTTGTCACCTGTGGCAACGACCATCTCTATCAGCGCCTCTGCCAGATTCTGGACCGTCCCGATCTGGCCGACGATGCGCGCTTCAGCACCAATCCGCTGCGCATCCATAACCGCGATGCGCTGGTCCCTCAACTCCAGGACTGCTTCCTGCAGCGCACTAGCGAGGACTGGCTCGCGGCCCTGCACGCCGCCGGTATCCCCTGCGGCCCCATCAACACGGTCAGCCAGGTCTTCCACGATCCCCAGATCCAGGCCCGCAACTTCGTGTGGGAATGCGACCACCCGACCGCTGGCAAAATCCACCTGTCCGGCTCTCCTCTGCATCTTATGGACACGCCTCCACGCCTCTATAAAGCGCCGCCGCTGCTGGGCGAGGATAATGCTCTGCTTGAGAAGTTGCTATAAACACGCAACCGCTGCACCGATTCGACTTCCATTGACTTCTAACGAATTCTCATGTATCCTTATACTCATAACAAGGTTAGAAAAGTAAGCTTCCTTATAAAACCAATTTACCACTACCTTATAACACTTACTGCTTTTCTAACCTTACTTC
>Ga0066793_10001435_pt1 | contig 10819 bp, 11 predicted proteins | sample PersoiDNA2013189_FD_83876 | JGI IMG/M metagenome (GOLD analysis project Ga0066793, IMG submission 83876) | Permafrost soil microbial communities from the Arctic, to analyse light accelerated degradation of dissolved organic matter (DOM) -... | ecosystem: Environmental > Terrestrial > Soil >...
CTCCGTAACCCTTGCTCAGGCCGGTCGCAGTCAGCACGACCCGGCCGCTGTGCGGCGGTTCCGGAAACGTGACCTTCACCTTGCGCTCGCGCTTGGGCGCGGACACTTGCGCAGCCTTCATGCGATCGACGCGCTTGAAGATCGATTTCGCCGTCTTTGCCCGCTTCTGGGTCTGGCGTCGCATGACCTCCGCGAGCACGCTCAGCCGGTTGATCTCCGACTCCTGCCTCTGTGCCAGGGACGTCAGCCGCTTCTCCTCGAGCACCCTCGCCTTCTGGTACTGCGAGTACGTGCCGCGGTACTCGCGCATCCGCCCGGCGTCCAGGTGGAGCACGCGGGTGATCGAAGCGTCGAGCAGGACCAGGTCGTGGCTGACCACGATCACCGAGCCGCGGTAGTCGCGCAGAAAGTCCATCAGCCACGACTTCGCGTCGCTGTCGAGGTGGTTGGTCGGCTCGTCGAGCAGCAGCAGGTCGGCTTCCGCAAACAGCACGCGAGCGAGCTCCACCCGGCGCCCTTCGCCGCCTGACAGCACGCTGACCGGAAGGTCGACCCGATCGGCCCGCAGCCCCAGGCCAGCGACGATTCGCCGCGCGTCTGATTCGGATGAGTAGCCGCCGTCGAGCCGGTAGCGCTCCTCCGCTTCGGAGAAGCGCTCAACGGTGGCCGCCGAGTGATCGTGCTCCAGCTTGGCGTGCAGCTCCGCAAGACGCACCGCGGCGCGGTCCAGACCGCGCCCCGACAGGATGTGCGCAAGCGCGGTTTTCGAGGCTTCGGCTCGCGGGCGAGGGTTCTGGGGCACGTAGCCGAGCGTCCCTTGCTTCAGGACGAGGCCCGCGGCCGGGTCGTCCTCGCCCGCCAGCACCTTGAGCAGGCTCGTCTTGCCCGCGCCGTTTCGGCCGACCAGCCCGACCTTGTCTCCCGGGGCCACGGTGAAGCTCGCGTCCGAGAGCACCCGGCGCGCGGCGACGTCGATGGCGAGGTTTCTGACCTGGAGCACGACGGCGAATGTTACGTGCCGCCGGATCCAGCGTTTGGTCAGGCAGTTCGGAAATTCACTTTGGAGGCCGTCGAATGAAGAAGATCCTCGTCATCATCGCCATCCTCGTGGCGGCGGCCGCATGCGGCAGCGGCAGCAGCGTTGCCACGAGCGAGGGACCCGCTGCGCTGCCGAGGGCCATCCAATCGGGCAGCGGCTCGGCAAGCGGCGCCCCGACCACGATCAACGGACAGCCCGGCGGCACGACCACCCCAACCAATCCTTCGAACGCTGGGACGACCGTGCCCGTGCTGCAGGGGCCGCCCGTCATCCGCCAGGCGCAGCTGAGCATCACCGTCGGCTCCGGAACTTTCGACTCGAAGCTCAGCCTCGCGCGCACGCTTGTCGAGGCCGAGGGCGGCTACATCGCCGGAACAGTCGCGCAGGCCGCGCCGGTTGACAGCCAGATTCGAACCGGAGTCATCAACTTCATGATTCCGGCGGCTAACTTCGACACCACCTTCGACCAGCTTTCCAAGGTTGGAAAAGTCCAGGACGAGCAGATCACGGGCACCGAGGTGGGCGGCCAGTACGTCGACCTGCAGACTCGGCTCGCGAACGCTGAAGCGCAGCGCGCGGCGATGCTCACCTTGCTGACACAGGCCAAGACGATCGCCGACATGATCGCGGTCCAGAACCAGATCGGACAGATCACGGGCGAGATCGAGCAGCTGAAGGGCCAGATCAAGTACCTCGACGACCACACCTCGTACAGCGCCCTCACCATCACCATGACCGAGGCGCCGGCAATTGCCCAGGCGGCGGCTTCAGACAAGTGGGGCTTTGCGACCGCACTGACCGATGCGGCGCACAACTTCGTGGCCACCATCGACTACGTGGTGGTCGGGCTGGGAGTCGCCGGCCCCTTCCTGATCCTTGGCGGAGTGGGTTATCTGCTATGGCGCCGCCGCAGCCTGTGGCTTCCTCGACACGCTTAGTCAATAGTTGAGCCGGGGCCGGGGAACAGCTCCCCGGCCCTCGTCTCCAATCTGGTCAATCGAGATGAATCCGTCAATGGCTCTCGTAACCTGCACCGGTAGTGCCGAGAGCGGTGTGGATCAACGGTGAAACCAGGTCAGTGGCTCGCCTGGACCCTGAAGTTGTTCGGAGATGAGCGCCGGGCGCCCGCCTGACGAGCTCGAAGCCGAGCCGGACGAGCCGGGCGATGTGCTCCAGCTCCCCATGGCGCCACGCGCCACGGACGTTGCGCTCGGTGAGCTCGAGATCGTGTACGCGTTCATCTACGCGCGCGTCGGCAACCGGGCCGATGCCGAAGACCTCACCCAGCAGGTCGCTATGAAAGCGATTCCGCGGCTGCGGGAGGGGTCGCCGGCGAGCGCGATCCGGGGCTATCTTTTCGCCACCGCCCGCTCGGTGCTCGGCGGCTTCTGGAGCACCAGGCTCGGACTGTCCGAGGTCGAGCTCCACGAAGACCTCGCGCTGGCGGTTCCGCAGTCGCCTCCGTCCGAGGAAAGGGCGGATACCGTGCAGAGGATCCTCGCTGAGCTCTCAGACAACTACCGGCGCGTGCTGGAGCTGCGTTTCCTCCACGGGTATTCCTTGAAGGAAGTGGCCGCGGAGATGCACTCAACCGTTGGAGCAGTCAAGGTCATGCAGCTTCGTGCCCTGCGCGCTGCCGCCAAAGTCAAGGTGTACCCGTGAACAAGCCGGAAAACCGCGTCGACAAGATCGTTTCCGACCTGTTGCACGGCCGCCGGCTGAGGCTGAGGGGCGGGGATGCCGACGAGAAGGCCGCCATCGCGGCCGCCGCCCGGCTGGCCGCCGCGCGGCAGGGCCCGCAGCGTATGAACCCTGCGTTTCGCAAGCGGCTCGAGCAGGCCCTCGAGCTGGCGCCGCGCGAGCCGTGGCTGACTCGACGCGCGGCGCTGGTCGCAGGCTTGGGCGTGGCCGCGGGAGTGGTCTCGGGCGGCCTGGTGGGCAGGACCCTCCACGGCGCCCCCACTGCGCAGGTCCAGGGCGGAGGTCCGATCGACCCCATCGGAGGCCGGTGGGTCGACGTGGCCGCCATGTCAGACCTGGTCGAAGGCCAGGGAATGCGCGTCACGGCCGGCAGCGTGGGGGCCTTTGTCTTCCGCCGCGGCGACACGGTGACGGCGGTCACCTCGATCTGTTCGCACCTCCCATGCGAGCTGTGGTGGAACGGCGGGCAGGGATTGCTCGACTGTCCCTGCCACCCCGCGTCCTTCACTGCCGAGGGCAAGTCAACCGACATGGCGTATCCGCTTCCGGACCTGAACACCGTCCACGTGAGGGTCACGCCCGCCGGGCGGGTCGAGGTGCTCGGGACGGCCTGACATGAAGCTCAGGAGCCACAGGTCCAGACAGCTGGCGCTCGACCGGTGCCTGCAGCTACTCGAAGAGGCACAGGTGAAGGGGCAGGCGCGCATCGACGGGCCGCTCGGAACTTCGCTGCGCGGCTATCTCGAACACGCCGGCGTGATCGCCGACCATCGCCTCGAGGGCAGGCGCATCGATCGCGTGCTCGATGACATGTTCGCGCTGCAGGCGCAGCTCCTCGGTCAAACGCCCGAAGACAGCCGCCAGCGCAACGGTTCCTGAAAATATGAGGGAAAACCCGGATGGTTTTCCCTGCGCGCAAAAGCGGCGATCAGGATGGGACTTACTGATTGCATCGCACGTGCGGCTTCGCCGCAGGTGCTGCTCCCATTCCGGAATATCGATGGGACTTGATCAAGAGTCTGAAGCCCAATCACGCTGGGCGACTTCAGAGACAAAGTTGCGGCCGGGCCAAGCCCGGCCGCCCATTCCACGCTGCAGAGATGAGAGAAATCCGTGGCACTCGCCAGATCGGGGGTAGAAGTCCTCGCAACGTCCGCGGGTATGATTGGCTGCCGTTGTGACAACTTCATTCAGTGAGTCGCCATCGTTCCTCCTGACTTCTGAATCTGTCACCGAGGGGCACCCGGACAAAGTCTGCGACCAGGTCTCGGACGCCGTGCTGGACGGAATGCTCGCGCAGGATCCCCACGCTCGCGTCGCTTGCGAGACCGCCATCACCAAGGGACTGTGCGTGGTGATCGGCGAGGTGACCACGCACGCCGAGCTCGACATCCAGCGCACCATCCGAAGCACGATCGGCGAGATCGGCTACAACAACGAAGAGATCGGCTTCGATGCCGACCATGCTCTGATCCAGGTCTATCTGAAAGAGCAGTCGCCCGACATCGCCGCGGGCGTCGATCATTCGCTGGAAGAGCGCGAGGGCAGCCTCGAGGACGACCCGTTCGAGCTTCAGGGCGCCGGCGACCAGGGGATGATGATCGGCTTCGCATGCCGGGAGACCCCCGAGCTCATGCCGCTGACCATCTCGCTCGCACACAGGCTGGCGCGAGCTCTCGCGCAAGCACGCAAGGACGGTTCGCTCGCCTTTCTACGCCCTGACGGCAAAACCCAGGTGACGGTGGAGTACGAAAGAGGCCGGCCCAAGCGAATCGAAGCCATCGTCGTCTCGACACACCACTCGCCGACAGTGACCCAGAAGGAGCTTGCCGAAGGCGTGCGCGCCCTGGTCATCGACCCGGTGCTCGAGGGAATGGTCGTCGACAGCAAGACCAAGATCATGGTCAACCCGAGCGGTCATTTCCTCCTCGGCGGTCCGGCCGCGGACGCGGGGCTGACCGGCCGCAAGATCATCGTCGACACGTACGGCGGCATCGCACGGCATGGCGGCGGGGCGTTCAGCGGAAAGGATCCGAGCAAGGTCGACCGATCGGCGGCTTACGCGGCACGGCACGTCGCCAAGAACCTGGTCGCGGCGGGACTTGCCGACCGCTGCGAGGTGCAGGTCTCGTACGCGATCGGCAGGGCGCACCCGACCTCGATCTCAGTCGAGACTTTCGGCACCGGTTCGGTGCCGGAGGCCGAGCTGCTCGAGCTGGTCCGGCGCCATTTCGACCTGCGACCGGGCGCCATCATCGCGAACATGAAGCTCCTGCGGCCGATCTACCGACCCACGGCCGCTTACGGGCATTTCGGCCGCGAAGACCTCGGTGTCCCCTGGGAGCTGACCGACAGGGTCGAGGGCCTGCGGGGCGACGCCTCGGCCGTCGCGCGAACAGGCCACTAGCACGCCCGTCTGTCGTGGCTGAGCCCACCCTGACCCTGCGCCTGCGCGTCCGCGATACGCTGACGGAACGGAAGGTCATGCTCGCGCCGCGGGCAAAGAAGGGTCGGCAGGCGCTCACCCTTTACGTCTGCGGCGTCACCCCGTACGACTCGGGGCACATGGGCCATGCATTCACGTTCTCGATGTTTGACGTGCTCGTCCGGTTCGTCGAGTCCAGCGGGGTGAAGGTCCGGTACGTCCAGAACGTCACCGACATCGACGACCCGTTGTTCGAGAGGGCCCGGCGTGACGGGGTCGACTGGAAGCTCCTGGCCGAGCGCGAGACCGCCGTTCACATCCGGGACATGACGGCGCTCGGGTGGCGGCCGCCGGACGTCATGCCTCGGGTCTCGGAGGAGATCGGCCGCATCAAGGCGGCGGCCACGAAGCTGCACGCATCCGGTTACGCCTACCGCACGGATGCGCTCTACTTCGACGTGGGCCGCTATCGCGGCTACGGCCGCCTGTCGCACCGCACGCGGCGATCCATGCTGAGCAAGCTCCGCGACGAAGGCCTTCTCGGGACGGTCGGCCCAGGCTCGAAGCGTGACCTGCTCGACTTCGCACTCTGGCGAGCCTCCGCGCCCGATGAGCCGTCATGGCCGTCGAAGTTCGGGCCTGGCCGGCCCGGGTGGCATATCGAATGTTCGGCGATGGCGATGCGCTACCTCGGCGAGCAGATCGATGTTCACGGAGGCGGGCGGGACCTCATGTTCAGCCACCATGAGTCGGAAAGGGCGCAGTCCGAGTCTTTGACGCGGAAAGCCCCGTTCGCGAGGGCGTGGATGCACACAGGAATGGTTCGCTACGAAGGCCGCAAGATGAGCAAGTCGCTCGGCAACCTGGTGAAGGTGAGCCAGGCGCTTATGAGGGCGCCGGCCGCGGCGGTGCGTCTCTACCTCGTCACGCATCGCTACAGCCGAGATTGGGAATTCGACTGGGCGGCGATGGCGAGGTCGGCACGCTTGATCGAGCGCGCCCGCGCGGTGCTCAAGCAACCGGAAGGTCAGGCATCGCCGGCGCTGATCAAGGAGTTCAACGCCGCCCTGTCCGACGATCTCGACACCCCACGCGCGGTAAGGGCGCTTCGACTGGCCATCCGCCACCGTGACGCCGCCGCCGTGCGCTGGATGCTGGGCATCCTGGTCGGTACAGCCTCCCTGACCTAGCCAACCTCCAGGGGCGCGCCGCAGTTGGGGCACTCCATGTCCGCCTCGACGCGAACGAGCGTTTCGCACATTGGGCAGAGGATGTCGGTCGCGGCGGGAACCTCGTCCGCCTCGGCTTCGGCGGCCATCTCGCCCGGCACCTCACCGAGGTCGAAGGCAGGCGCCCCGCAGTTGAGGCAGACGTAGCCCGGCTGGGACACCCGAAAGTCCATGTAAGCGCCGCCCGAGTCGAGCTCGACCTCGGCAAACAGCGCGCGGAACAGGCGGCCGCCGCAGCTGGCGGAGCACATGAGCAGCATCAGCTGAAAGGTTACGAGGTCAAGGAGGCGCGGCCGAAAAGCCGTCGACGGATCATCGGCGCCCATGCGGCCCATCTGCTCGTTGCGGTCTGCGCTCCTCACTCACGCATTAACGATGCGCTCGCTCCGGTGCTCGACCGCGCCTAGCATCTTGGCCACCTGGATCGCCGAATCTCTCGTCGAGAATTTCGGCCGCGCCTCCTAGGCGATGCGCCTCCGCAAGGTCGTCGCCGCGGCGATCACGAGCACGACGATGAAGCCCGCCACTACTCCCACGTCGAGCTGCAGCGAGCCCCAGCTCAGGTCGGCGCCCCTGACCATCACATCGCGCAGGCCGTTGACCGCATAAGTGAGCGGCAGCACGCCGGACAGGAGCTGCAGCGGCTTGGGCTCGGAGCTGACCGAGAAGAGGATTCCCGAAAGCAGGAACTGCGGCACGATCACGAGGGGTATGAACTGGACGGCCTGGAACTCGGTTCGCGCGAACATGCTGAGGAAGATGCCGAGGTTGACGGCCGCGATCGCCATCAGCGCTTCGATTCCAAAGATCAGCGCGACGTTGCCGCTGTTGTGCACCTTGAGCACCGCCAGGGCGAAGACCAGCACCTCCACGGATTGGATCAGCGCCAGCACCGTGAACCCGAGCATGTAGCCGAGCACGATCTCGCCCCGCCGCAGCGGGCTCGCCATCAACCGCTCCAGCGTGCCTTGCGACCTCTCGTTGAGGAACGAGACGATGGTGACCACGAACACCAGGAAGAAAACGACCAGCCCGATGAAGGCCGCCCCGAAATAGTCGAGAGTGTCGAAGCCGGGACCGCCGTACAGGTAGCTGATGCGGGGCTGGACGTGCAGTCCCTGGCCGGGCGCCTGTGAGGAGACAGCCGAGATCAAAGCCTCCTGCAGGGCCTGGAGCACGGGTGCGATCGTGCCGGGCTGCGAGCCTTCAAGGTGGACATCGGGGGCGATCGTTCCCGCCTGCGCCTGGCTGCTGAAATCGGACGGGAAGACGATGTACGCGGCAAGCGATCCGTCCTTGAGCTTCGAATCGCCGTCCGAGGACTGAATGGTGGTGGTGCTGATTCCGCTCGACCGCGCCAGCGCGGCGGCCACGGTGGCGCCGATCGGTCCCTGGTCCTCGTTGGCGATGCCGACCACCTGGGCCGAAGCCGAACCGCGGATCAGATAGCCGAGGAGTCCCAGGATCACGATCGGCGCGACAAACAGGAGAGCGAGGGTGCGGCGGTCGCGGCGAAACTGCTGCAGCAAACGCTTCGTGATGGCCGCGACCCGTTTGCCGCTCATGCTCGGCTCTGCGACAGGCTGAGGAAGGCTTCCTCTAGGGTCGGCGTTCCCGCGCGGGCGCGAATCTCGTCGGGACTGCCCTCGGTGAGCAGCTTTCCGAACAGGATGAGCCCGAGCCGCTGGCAGCGTTCGGCCTCGTCCATGACGTGGCTGGACACGATGATCGTGGTGCCGGCGTCCGCCATCTCCTTGAAACCGGCCCAGAGCTCGACGCGGAGCTGGGGGTCCACGCCAACCGTGGGTTCGTCGAGCAGCAGAAGCTGCGGTTTGTGCACGAGCGCGCACGCCAGGGAGCAGCGCTGACGCATCCCGCCGCTCAGGGTGGAGACGACGGAGTCGCGCCGGTCGTAAAGCTTGACGAACTCCAGCGCCACCTTGACCCCTCCTTCAGTGCCGTTGATCGCCGCGAAGAACCGCACGTTCTCCTCTACGGACAACCCTGGGTAGAGCGCGGCAGCCTGGGTCATGTATCCGACGTGGCTCAGCATCGCCACGTTTGGCATGCGCTGCCCCAGCACGGTGACCGTCCCGGCATTGGGTGCCACGAGGCCGACGAACATGCGGATGAGCGTTGTCTTGCCCGAGCCGTTCGGACCCAGCAGTCCATAGATCTCACCCTGCCTCACCCGAAGCGTCACTCCGTCGAGCGCCTTGACGTCTCCGAAATTCTTCGAGACGTCCTCGACGTCAACCGCCCATGAGTCACTCATGAGGTCGCCTCCTCTGGCGTCATCGCCCGCAACCAGTGTTCCGCCAGCAGGGTCACCGCCTGCTCGCCGTCTATGTCGAGGCCCAGCATTTGCTCGGCCAGCGGCCTCGTGATGATGTGGAAGAGAACCGGACCGACGAACGACTGAAGGGCCAGTAGCGGCGGCATGCGGCGAAGACGGCCGTCCCGCATGTGGCCCATCACATAAAAGACAAGCGATCCGACGAGGCCGCGGATTGCATCCTGAGCGCCCTCCGCGGTGTCAGGCGAAAGTGAGCTGATCTCGAAGAAAAGTGCGCGGAGCACGCCCACGCGGCTCTCGCCCTCGCCGTAAAAAGTGCGGTAAACGGTCCTCGCGATCTCGGGCATCAGGACCTCGGGCGGTTCGCCTTGACGGGTGGCCATCAGCTCGGTCACGGGATCGAGCGGCGAGTACCGGTGCACAAGGCTGGTGAAAAGCGCGGCCTTGCCGGGGAAGAGGCGATAGAGGGTTGCTCGGGACACCTCGCCCTGGGTCGCCAGATCGTCCATCGAGAGGGCGTTCAAGCCGTGCGCGCCGATGAGCTTGAGGGCAGCGTCGAGGATGCGCTCGCGGGTGCCGGGCTCAGGCTGAAGGTCGAGCGCCTCGAGCAGCGCCTCGCGGGATTCGAAGGCCCGATAGAAGGTCGCCCTCGAGACGCCGGCCGCTGCGGCGAGCTCGGCCACGGTCGGGCTGCCGCCTCTGGCAAGCAGTCCTCGAGCCATGCCGAGCACACGTTCCCTGGTCGGCGCCATTTCGTGTGACGAGACTAGATTGGACGTCTTGTCTTGTCAAGTACCAGTGGCGTTAACAGCCTGGGTTCTCGATGGCCGCAAACGCCGGTAGTTTGCCGGCATGCGATGTCTTGCCGCCCTGACGATCGCCGCCACCCTCGCCCTGCAGCCCGTAACCGCAGCCGCCGGCTCGGCGTGGGGAAGCTCGCAGTACGGCGATCCGCCGGCGTGGTGCACGAAGTTCTCCGACATGTGGACGGCCACCGTGGTGACCAACGATCCGTTCGTCGGCACGAATCCCGAGCAGGACACCTTCTATGGCTTCCATCCGAACCCCGGGTACGACGATTGGTACGGCTACTTCTACGGCGACTTCCGCGGAACCTCGGGGGATTCGTCCGGCTGGGTGCGGCTGCTCCACGAGACCTACCCGAATCACTACCAATGGAACTTCGCCACGAATGGTTGGGCGGTACATGGGCACGTCAAGCAGTACATCGCCTACTACAACTGGACCTTTGGTGGCCAATGCGGACTTGGCGCGTACGGCAACAACGCTGCACCGCCGTACATGGCCGACCAGTACGGGTACCCGGTCGTCGACATCTATGTCGATTCGGTGCCGCCGTTCAATCCCCAGCCCTACCTGACGGCCGTCACGCCGAGCTCGGTCACGTTCACCTGGGACCCGGTGGCCGACCGCGGCGACGGCGCCGGCCCGGATTATTTCGTGTCGGGCCTGGACCACTACCTCTCGTGGTTGACCGTCGGTGATCGGCCCGAGCGGGTGCAGCTGGCATCTACCGCCGGGCCGCGCACGGTGTCGCTGGTTGGCATACAGCCGCATGAGACCGCATGCCTTCACGTGCAGGCGTTCGACCGGGTGCAGAACTCGACCGCGGAACAGTCGTCCTGCGGGGCGCCGCTGGCACCGCCGCCGATGCCGACCTGGAGTGCGCCCGAAACCGCCGTCGCGGCCAACCCAACCGGCGTGGGCCTCGTGGGACTGGACACCTGGTTCTGGCTGGCGCCGGCGCCGGCCGCCATCACGGCCGCAGAGACGTATCAAGGAATCGATTACTCGGTGAGTGCGACTCCCGTCGCGGCCGGCTGGGATTTTGGGGATGGAAGTTACGCACGATTCAACGACGGCTCAGGTTTCGGACGGGCCTACCCGCAGCCATCGTCCGTCGTGCACACCTACGAAGCTCACAGCCAGGTGGGTTATGGAGCGCGCGCGGCGATCCGCTACGACGTGAGCTGGACGGCGCTGGTCGGAGGTCGCTCTTTCGGCCCCTACCCGCTTGGCTCGGTGGAGCTCCCCGCTCATCCGCTTGTCTACCCGGTCGAGCAGGCCCAGCCCGAGCTCATTGCGACATGATCAGGGCTCTGCCGTCC
>Ga0066793_10001437_pt1 | contig 10817 bp, 9 predicted proteins | sample PersoiDNA2013189_FD_83876 | JGI IMG/M metagenome (GOLD analysis project Ga0066793, IMG submission 83876) | Permafrost soil microbial communities from the Arctic, to analyse light accelerated degradation of dissolved organic matter (DOM) -... | ecosystem: Environmental > Terrestrial > Soil >...
GTCGTAGGCTGTGACGACGCGATGGCCCGCTCGACCGACGAGGGCCGAGACGGCGCCAACCATAGCTGGCTCGTCGTCCACGACGAGGATGAGCAGGCTCGTCTCTCCTGCGGAATCCATCTGGTTCAACTCGTCTCCTTTGATCCAAACCGGCGGCTCAAGCCCCGCCCTCGGACATGACTCCGGCCTCTGGAGCACTGTCGCCATCGGAAGTTTCGCGCATCTCGGGCACGGCCACCATGAATCGGCTTCCACCATAGCCGTTCGACTCCAGCCATACCCGCCCGCCCATGGCCGTCATCAGCTGGCGGGCCGCATACAGGCCGATCCCGGAGCCGCGAGGCCGGTTGGCAGTCCTCACATAGGCCTCGAAAACGGAATCCCACTCAGGCTCGGGGATGCCGGGACCATCGTCGGTCACGTAAACCTGGATCTCGCCGTCGCGCCGCCAGGCGCCCATGCTCACCGAGCCGCCTTCCGGCGAGTATTTCACCTCGTTCTCGAGAAGATGTTCCAACACCTGGCGGAAGCGACCCTCGTCGCCCACGCCCACCAGGGGCTTCCAGGTTCCGGAACGCCGGAGAGGGTGGCTGCGCAGGAGCGGCGTCATCTCGTCGATCGTGTCATTGATGGCCCGGGCAAGGTCGAATGGGTCGCGCGACAGGCCCGCCGCGAGGCCCTCGCCGCGGACAGAGGCCAGGATAGAGTCCACGAGCCTGTCCAGGCGAGTCACCTGGCCGACGGCTTGGTCTCGCCAGTCGGCGACGACGGTCGGGTTCGGAAGAGGTCCCGCCGTTTCTCCCCCGCGGCTCCCGCTGGCGGCGTTCGCGGCGTCAACGGCCGCGTCTGCGAGGAGATCGAGGTATGCCCGGACGATCGCCAGAGGCGTTCGCAGCTCGTGAGTCACCACCGCGAGCAGCTCCGCTCGAGCGCCATCGAGCGCCGTCAGGGTCTCGAGCTGGGCTTCGGCTTCGGCCTGGAGGCGTCCTTTTTCGACGATACCGCCCAGTAGCGCGCCGATCGTCACCAGAAATTCGACCTCTTCGGGCGAGAACGTTCGAGCCTCGATCGTCTGGACGTTCAGCACGCCGATGATCAAGTCGTTCCACGGCAGTGGTACCGAGAGCATCGACGTGAACTGCGACTGGTCGAAGCCGGGGACCCATTTGAAGCGCGGGTCGACGCGGACATCGGGCGAAGCCACCGGGTTACCGATGACGGCGGCGCGACCCGTCAGTCCCTCGCCAAGACCAAGCGTCACCCGTCCGATCTGGTCGCGGTCCAGGCCGTTGGTCGCTACGAGGCGTAGCCGCGCCTCGTCTCGCTCCTTCAGGTACAGGGAGCAGACCTCTACATCCAGGGCACTGGTGGTGCGGTCGACGATCGTCCGCATCAGCTCGTCCCAGTCGCGGGCCGTGGTCAGCAGCTTGGCGAACTCATGCAGGACGGAAAGCTCGCGCAGCTTCCGTTCGGCATCGAAAGAGTCAGCCTCTTGCGGCTTGGGCGAATCGTTCGCGCCGGCGGCAGGCGTCGAGTCGCTCGCATTCGGGCTTTGGTCCGGAGCGGTCAACGCTTCGCTCCCGCTACTTCACAGCGCTGCCGGGGGCGTCGTAGATCTTCGTGGGCAGACCCTCGAGCAGCGGATCCGTCCAGGTCCACGCCGCGCCGTGGTGGCGCCCGACGGCTCCATGCCGGGCGGCCTCGGTCCGGAGCGGCAGGCCGAAGATCTCGATGAAGCCGACAGCACTGGCGTGATCGAAGGTGTCGTCAGCCTCGTATGTGGCCAACCCCTTGTCGTAGAGGGAGAGCGGGCTGCGCCTGCCGACGACGACGGCGTTGCCGTGGTCGAGGCGAACCCGGACGTCCCCGCTCACGACCCGCTGGCTGCTGGCCGCGTAGCCGCGCAAGTCGCGGTGGAGGGCGCTGAACCATAGCCCGTCGTAGGTGAGCTGGGCCAGCTCGTCGGCCACGACCCTGTTGAAACGGAGAGTGTCCTTGGAGAGCGTCAGGCCTTCGAGGGCGCGATGGGCTCGATGGATCACGACGGCCGCGGGGGCCTCGTAGATCTCACGGCTCTTGATCCCGACGAGGCGATCCTCGACGTGGTCCACGCGGCCGATGCCGTGGGCTCCGGCGAGGTCGTGCAGTTTCTCGACGAGTGTGACCGCGTCCAGCCGCTCGCCGTCCAAGGAGACCGGGACACCGCCTTCGAAACCGATGACGATCTCGACCGGCGCCGGGGCTTTGTCGGGATCCACGGTCCACTTGTAGACGTCTTCACGCGGTGCAGTCCAGGGGTCTTCCAGGATGCCCGCTTCGATCGAGCGGCCCCACAGGTTGACGTCGGTCGAGTAGATGGACTCTTTGGTGATCGTGATCTCGATGTTGCGAGCCTTCGCGTACTCGATCTCCTGCTCACGCGACAGCCCCATCCCGACGCGCATCGGGGCGATCACGGCCAGGGAAGGATCGAGTGCGTGGGTGGCGACGTCGAACCGAACCTGGTCGTTGCCCTTGCCCGTGCAACCGTGTGCAACCGCGTCGGCGCCTTCCTTGTGAGCCACCTCGACGAGAAGCTGGGCGATCAGCGGGCGGGCCATGGCCGTGGCAAGCGGGTATACGCCCTGGTAGAGCGCTCCCGCCTGGACATGGGGCCAGCAGAAGTCGCGCACGAATCGGTCCCGGCCGTCCACGACGTAGGCTCGAACCGCGCCCGCGCTGATGGCTCGACGGTCCACATCCTCCTTGAGCACGCCACCACCGAGGTCGACCGTGAGGGTCACGACCTCGAGGTCGTACTGCTCGCGCAGCCAGGCGACCGCCACCGACGTGTCGAGCCCACCGGAGTAGGCGAGGACCACCTTCTTCATCTGGGAGCCTCCGAATGCGCGAAAGGTCGGCCGGTGGGCACGGATGGCAGGCCGGTCGGCTGGAATGACTGGAAGCGGACGAGCCACCGTTCGAGGGCGGCTTCGCTTTCGAATAGAACGAGCAGCGTGTTGTCGCCGGCGAGGGTCCCGATCTGTTCGGTGAGACTCGATTGGTCGATCGCCTGGGCGATTGCACCGGCGGAACCCGGCGTTGCAAGAAGAACGATGCTCAACCCGCTTAGGCGGATCTGGACGGGAATGTCCTCGAGCAGGCGCCCCAGTCTGGCGTCGTAAGCGTCGCCGGTGGCCGCGCTCTCGGGAGTGGCGTAGACGTGCCGGTCGCCGCGTGGCGCCTTGACCAGCCCGAGCTCGGCAGCATCCCGGCTGATCGTTGCCTGTGTCACTTCGAAGCCTCGCTCGCGGAGCAGCTCCACCAGCTCCTCCTGGCTGCCGACCGGCAGGAGGGTGATGAGCTCGAGGAGGGTCCTCTGGCGTCGTTGCTTGGAACTGGGCAGGTTGCCGTTGATGGCCATCGTCATATCACGGTCGGGTTCCGCCCGCAGGCAGCTCTCTGGCCTCGCGCGCGGCGGTGATTCGTGTTCCGAAGGTTGGGTCGTGAAGAGCCCGGGAAAGGGCGTGCGGATCCCTGGAATCGCAAATGACCGCCTGGGCGCCGGCCCAGTTCACGGCCTGCAGTGCGGCCCGTATCTTGGGAACCATTCCGCCCTTGATGACGCCGTCGGCCATGAGCTCGTCAGCTTCGTCGGCGGTCATGGTGGCGAGCCTATCGCCACCGGCGTTGCGGATGCCGTCCACGTCTGTCATGAGCACGAGCTGCCGGGCCCCAAGCCCGGCGGCGATGCCGGCGGCCGCGTCGTCGGCGTTGACGTTGCACACGATGCCCTGCTCATCGCGAGCAAGAGGGGCTACGACGGCCACCTGCCCGGCAACGAGGAGTTGGTCGAGGAAGTCGCGGCGAATGCCGACAACGTGAGCCACGAGCCCCAGACCGGGCACGCGCTCCGCGATCATGAAGCCGCCGTCCACGCCGGAGAGACCGACTGCATCCACGCCTCGGTCCCGCAGGTCGGACACGAGCTCAGAGTTCACCACTCCCCGGAGAACCGCCGCGGCCACGTCCAGGGCCGCCTGGTCGGTGACTCGCAGCCCACCTTCGAAGCGGCTCGGCACGCCGAGGCGCTCCAGCCACTCGGTGATCCGCCTGCCTCCGCCGTGGACCAGCACCACAGGACGCTCCCGGGCGACAGTCGCGACCTCGTCGAGGACGTGCGCCTGGTCGGCCAGGGTCGTCCCGCCGAGCTTGAGGATGAGTACTTCGCTCACGTCGTGTACTCCGCGTTCTCGATGACGTACTGCTCTGTCAGATCGCAGCCGAAGGCCTCGCCGGTGCCGCTGCCCAACCCGAGGTCGAGGCGGATCAACACCTCGGGGGCGTCCATCGCCTGGCGGACTGCGTCGCGATCGAAGGGCAGGGGAGTGCCGGCGAAGACGAGCGTCCCGGCGATGGCGATCCTCAACCGATCGATGTCCAGCTGCGACGCCTTGCCGGCCCGCAGCACGGCTTCGGCGTGGGGAAGGCCCGCCGCGTCCAGAAGCGACTCGTCGGGAAGGCGAGCGTTGCCCGCGGCACTGGCAACACGGCCCCAATTGGGATCGCGGCCGTGGATTGCTGCCTTAAGGAGGCTGCTGCTCACGACGCTCCGGGCGATGGCCCGGGCGTCGGCGTCGTCCGCGGCGCCGCTGACCTGGCAGGTGATGAGCGTCGAGGCGCCTTCGCCATCGGCAGCCTGGGCGCGCGCCAGCGATCTCGCCACCGCCTCTATCGCCCCGCCGAGTATCTCCGACTCGGCGCTGGCCGTGGCGACGGGCCGTGCCCGGGATGCACCCGAGGCGAGCAGGAACACGGTGTCGTTTGTGCTCGTGTCGCCGTCCACCGTGAGCTGGTTCCAGGTCCTCTGGACGATGGGCGAGAGCATTGAATGAAGGGTCGCTGGAGATGCGCTCGCGTCGGTCAGGATGACGGCGAGCATCGTGGCCATCCTGGGGTGGATCATACCGACGCCCTTGGCGATCCCGGAGACTGTGACCTTGACCGGCTCGCGGTCCGGGCCCGGTAGGTCGACCGAGACAGTGGCGAGCTTTACCGCAGTGTCAGTCGTCATGATCGCTCGCGCGAGAGCCTCGAGGCCTTCGTCTGTCGGCGTGAGCTGCGGGACCAGCCGGTTCAGGCCATCCACCACCCTCTGCAGCGGCAGCCGTACCCCGATGACGCCGGTCGATAGGGCGAGCGTGCGCTCCGGGCTGGTATCCAGTGCGGCGGCCACGGCCCGGCCCAGCGCGGCCTGGTCCGCTTCGCCCTCGGCGCCGGTCGCGGCATTGGCAGAGCCCGCGGTTGCCACGATGGCATCCGTCCAGCCGAATCGACCCTCGCCGCCGATCTCGGTGGCATTGAGATGGGCGCGCGAGAGCCGAATGGGTGCGGCGACGACTGCGTTGCTCGTGAATACCGCTGCGACCGCCGCGGGGCTTTTCTCCACGGTAACGAGACCAAGATCAGGTCGACCGGAGGGCTTGATGCCGGCTGCGATCGCGCCGGCCCGAAAACCGGCAGGGATCGCAGCCCGAGCTTCGACCGTTGGCAGCTTCGTCGCTAGCGCAACGAGCTCATCGGCGGGCGCCGCCGAAGACGAGATCGGAGCGGTGCCGGAGACGGGCTTCATCTTCCTGCTGCCGACTAGGGAGCGATCGGATACTGCTCGAGCCCTGTCGTCTCGGGCAGGCCGAACAGGACGTTGAGCGCCTGGACCGCCTGGCCGGCAGCGCCCTTGACCAGGTTGTCTATTGCGCCGATGGCGAGGATCCGGTCGCTGCGCGGATCCACGCGGCACCAGACCCGGCACAGATTGCTGCCCAGAACATGTTTCGTGGCCGGCGCATCGGAAACGACCTGGACGAATGGCTCATCCCGGTACGCTTCGTCGTACAGCGCATCCAGGTCCGCCTGGGTCACGGGCCGCGTGGGTCGCACATGGCAGCTCGCGAGGATCCCGCGGGTCATCGGGATCAGATGCGGCAGGAAGTCGACTGTAGCCACTCCCGGGTTGGCGTCCCGGCTGGCCAACGGGCCTCGTGCGCCCTGTTCTTGCAACTCCTGCTCCATCTCGGCCGTGTGGCGGTGGGTGAACATGCCGTAGGCCTTGACGCTCTCGTTGACCTCGGAAAAGAGCAGGTCCTGCTTGACCTCTCGGCCGGCACCCGACACACCGCTCTCCGCGTCGACGGCCAGGTCGCCGATGAGCCCGGCGCGCGCAAGAGGAGCGAGGGTGAGGATCGTCGCAGTGGGGTAGCAGCCCGGCATTCCTACGATCGTGATCGCCCGGTGGGCTGCCGCGCGCATTTCCTCGCGATGCAGCTCAGGCAGACCGTAGACGGCTTGTGCGAGCAACTCCGGCGCCGGGTGTTCGAGCCTGTACCAGCGCGGATAGTCGGCCGGATCGTGCAGACGGAAGTCGGGCCCGATGTCGATCAGGGCCGAACCCTTGGCGACGATCTCCGCGGCCATTCCCGCCGCAACGCCGTGGGGTAGAGCAGTGAAGATCGCGTCTGCCTCGGGCATAGCCTGGTCGATCACGAGACCGCTGGCCGACAGGTGGGGATGCGAGAGCTCGATCGGCTGGTTCTCGCGGTTCCGGCCGTGTAGACCCACCAGGCGAACGTTCGGGTGGCTCAGTAGCAGCCGGACGAGCTCGCCGCCCGCATAGCCGGCAGCTCCGACGATTCCCACCGAGATGGTGGATGAAGTGCCGCGGGCGCGAGCCGCCTCAGGCCCAAAGCCAAGCTTGGATTGGATGGCGCTCATGATCGCCGGAGTATACGTGCCAGTGAATAGTCATGCAAGGCGCCACCTCGGCGCCGGCTCAGACGTAGCCTGCGGCGACCATGATCACCTACACGACCATGAACCAGCGGAACAGCCAGCCCCACAGGAATGAGTGGGTGCGCGATGCGAGGATGCCGGAGAAGGCGCCTCCGAGCACCGTGGACAGTTGCTCCACTTCCGGTTTCCCAAGGTGCATAAGTGCAAATGGGACTGCCTGAAGCCAGATCGCGTCGGTGCCGTACTTGCGTCCGAGTGATCGCCAGGGGTACCAGGAACTCCAAAACTTGGGGTTGAGTCGCTGCGGATGCCGCCCCGGGCGACCTAATCGGCCAGGAAGTCTCGCATCGGTCCGGTCACGACAACCTCGGCCGACTCTTCGGTCGGCGGGGACCCGGTTCCGCCGGCCGCCAGTCGACGGATGAGGTAGCGGTGGCTGATCCGCGCAGCCCCAGCAGCGACCTGCGCGCTCACCGTGCAGTACTTCGTCGCAGATAGCTCGATGGACCGACGCATAGCCTCCGTCTCCACGTTTCCGTCGACGACGTGCACGACCGTGATCTCGGTGAAAACGTTGGGCGCCTTCTCCCGCTGCGTGCCCGAGATTTCGATCGAGTAACGCTCGTAGGTCTGGCGTTTCTTGGCCAGGATCTCGACCACGTCCATCGCCGTGCATGAGGCGATCGCCACGAGCAGGATCTCGGTCGGCCGCGCCCCGGTGTTGCCGGCCCCGTCGTCCACGACGATATCGTGGCCCGAACCCGTCGATGCCACGAACCGCAGACCGCCCTCGTGGCGTAAGGAAACGTGCTTCTCGCCCATGCTCTCTCCAGATTCAGGGGCTGCCCGGGGCAGCGGTTATGACTGAGGTTGCGTCGGCCAGGCTGTTCGTGTGTTCCTCTCCCTCGAGTGCGGCCAGGAACTGCTCGTGGTACAAGCGGGCATAGACGCCATCTGCCGCCAGCAGCTCGGCGTGCGTCCCCCGCTCGACGATATGGCCGTGCTCGTAAACCAGGATCAAGTCGGCCCGGAGGATCGTGGAGAGCCGGTGGGCGATGGCGATCGTGGTTCGTCCGGCCTCGAGGCCCTCCAGGGCTTGCTGGATGAGGCGCTCGGAGACGGTGTCCAGAGCCGAAGTGGCTTCGTCGAGGATCAGCACCCGCGGGTCCTTGAGCAGAACACGGGCTATGGCGATGCGCTGCTTCTCGCCGCCGGAAAGCTTGTAGCCACGCTCGCCGACGAGGGTGTCGTAGCCGTCGGGTAGCTCCATCACCCGGTCGTGGATTGCCGCGGCGCGGGCTGCCACTTCCAACTCTGCGTCGGTCGCGTCCGGCCGCGCGTAGCGGAGGTTGTCGCGGACTGAGCTGTGGAAGAGGTACGTCTCCTGGGTCACGAAACCGACGATCTGCCCGATCGACTGCAGCTGGATCTGCCTGACGTCCACGCCATCGATCTCGACTGCGCCGGCGTCCACGTCATACAGGCGAGGGATGAGGTAGGTGGTGGTCGTCTTGCCCGCGCCCGAAGGCCCCACCAGCGCGACCAGCTGGCCCGGCTTGACCTCGAAGTCCAGACCCTCGAGAGCGAACTGTCTGGGCCCCGAGCCGTCGCCGTTGACGGTGCCTTCGACCGCCAACTCCGCCGCTTTGCTCGGGTATCGGAACCAGACGTCGCGGAAGCGCACCCCGCCGCTGGCCGCGGCCGGATCGAGGGCCACGGCAGCGGGCGCGTCGGCGATCTCGGCCTTCATGTCCAGGTATTCGAAGATTCGGTCGAAGAGGGCCAGCGCTCCCTGCAGCTCGACCTGGAGGTTGAGCAGCTGGCCCAGTGGGAAGAAGAGCCGGCTTTGGAGCGTGGTGAAGGCCACGATGTCGCCGATTGTCGGCGGATGCGGGTCGTGGTTGATGGCGAGGTAGCCGGCCAGCCAGTAGACGAAGGCCGGGATGATCGACATGATCGTTCCGATGAGGGCGAAGAACCACCGGCCGACCATGGCCTGGCGAAGCTGAAGCCTGGCCACCCGGTTGTTGATCTCACCGAACCGATCGATCGAGGACTTCTGCTGACCGAACGTCTTCGACAGCAGGATTCCGCTGACACTCAGTGTCTCCTCGGTTGCGGCGGTCAGGTCGGCCAGCGACTGCTGCGTCTCCTTTGAGGCGGCACGGCGAACCTTGCCAACCCGGTTGGCCACGAACGCGAAGAACGGCAGGATCGCCAGCGAGAGCGCCGTCAGCCGCCAGTCGATGAAGAGCATGGCGATGATCGTGCTGATGACCACCGCCACGTTGTTGGTGACGCTGGCCGCCGTGTCGGTCACGACCGACTGAATGCCGCCGACGTCGTTGGACATGCGGCTCTGGATCTCGCCGGTCCGCGTCTCCGTGAAGAAGCGCAGCGGCATCGCTTGGAGGTGGCGGTAGAGCGCCGCGCGGAGGTCGCGCATGACGCTCTGGCCGACCTTGTTGTTGAGGTAGGTCTGGCCGATGCCGATCAGGCTGGAGATGATCGGGATGGCGATCATCATCGCCACGAACAGGTTCAGCAGACTGAAGTCGAGGTGTCCGATTGCGTCGTCGATCAACAACTTGAGGAGGATCGGGTTGACGACACCCAGGCCGCTGGTCAGCAGGATCGCGACGAAGACGACCAGAACCTCAGACTTGTAGGGGAGGAAGAAGCGGGCGATCCGGGTGGCTGTGCGCCAGCGTCGCTCGCGCGGAACCGGGGATTGGTCCTGCTTCATCGTGGATGCGGCAAACTGGCGACGGCCGCCGCCGGAGAAGCCGCCGGAGAAGGACATAGAGGCTCCTGCGTGTGAACCCTGACGCTACCAGGAGACGTCGCCGACTGCTCCAGCTAGGTCGCCTTATCCGCGGCGGGTTCGCGACAGGAGACGAGGAGCGTCGATCGACGCGACGGCAGCCCTCGCGACAACAGGTCGCCGACCAGGCCGATGAAGAAAGTGGGCCAGGTGCGGCCCCACGCTCGAGCCAGGTGCCCGATCGGTTCGACGGCGATGTCTACGAACCCGGCGGCGTCGAGGGCGGAGCGCAGTGTCTTTGGATCGTTGCACACTCCAACGATCGGGTGAGCATCCGCGGCGGTGGCCTTCACGACGCGTTGGAACCGGTGCCGCAGACCCGACGGAAGGCCGAGGTACGCGGCCACGAACGGGTGGCGCCGGTTTACCGTGGTTATCATCAGGGTGCCGCCGGGGCGCAGCCACCGGGCCATGTTGGCGAACGCGTCCGCCGGTCGCGCGAAGTGCTCGACTGTGAACGAGCTAAGGACGATGTCGAAGGTTGCCGGCGGAAAGGCGTCCGCGTCCGCGCAGACGTCCACCACGGCGAAGTCGTCGAGGTAGGGCATCGAGCCGGGTATTGGCTCGTGGATGTCGATTCCGACGAAGCGGGCGATCCGAGGCTTGAACGGTTGCAGGGCGGACGAGCGTCCGCAGCCGGCGTCCAGGACGGTCAGACCTTTCGACTTGTCCAGAGCCGACCCCTCCGCTTCGTCCAATGCCTCCTGCAGTGCGGCCCCAAGCTGGGTCCCAACGCTGGGCAGGATGCCGCAGCGCGCCAGGATCCCCTCTCGCGTGGGCATCAGCGAGTGCCAGCCCCGGTTGCGGCCGCGGCCCCCGCGCGGGAAATGCGGGCGGCCGCCTCCTGCGCCTCTAGCCAGCGCTCGGCGTCTATCGCCGCGCGGCAGCCTTCGCCCGCGGCGGTCACAGCCTGACGGTAGCGGCGGTCGTCGACGTCTCCTGCTACGAAGACGCCGTCGATAGAGGAGGCAGTGGTAGCGCCGTCTACCGAGAGGTAGCCCTTCTCATCGGTTCCGAGCCAGTCGCGGAAGACCTCGATATTGGGTCGGTGCCCGATGGCTACGAAGAGCCCTTCGACCGGGAGGATCTCCTCACCGGCCCCATCCGTCTTGCCAAGGCGCAGGGCCTCGACCTTCTCGGAGCCGAGCACTTCCTCGACCGTTCGGTTGACATGCAGCTCGATCTTGGGGTGCTCTTCGGCCCGAGCCTGCATGATCTTGCTGCA
>Ga0066793_10001439_pt1 | contig 10810 bp, 7 predicted proteins | sample PersoiDNA2013189_FD_83876 | JGI IMG/M metagenome (GOLD analysis project Ga0066793, IMG submission 83876) | Permafrost soil microbial communities from the Arctic, to analyse light accelerated degradation of dissolved organic matter (DOM) -... | ecosystem: Environmental > Terrestrial > Soil >...
CTGTTGCTGACTGCCCGCCACCGGGGATGGTGCGTCGTTTCGCGGGGCACCCGGCTGAAGATGGGTCCGGGGTCAAGAATCCGCATCCCCCGAGGGTCCTTCCTCTTCATGGGCTTCGCTCACTTCACGCCGACGCCCTGCTCGGTACATCTGGGCAAGGGCGCTCAGGTCTCCATCGAAGGCACCGTCCAGATCCACCGCGGGACGCGGGTGTTCGTGCACGACGGTGGTCACCTGGAGATCGGGACACGGTCATTCATCAACGATTGCTCGACCGTGACGTGCTTCGAGCACATCAAGATCGGCTCGGGCTGCGCGATCTCGTGGAACGCCAACATCCTCGACACGAATGCCCATGAACTTACCGTCGAGGGGATCCCGCGGCCCCGCTCGCAGGGCGTCACCATCGGCGACCACGTGTGGATCGGCACGGGAGCGACAGTCCTGGCCGGAGTGACGATCGGAGACGGGGCCGTTGTGGCGGCCGGCAGCGTCGTGACCTCGGAGGTCCCGAGCAAGGCGCTCGTGGCCGGCAATCCCGCCCGCGTCATCCGCGAAGACGCGTCATGGCGGTGACGGGGAGTGCCGGGCAGGAGGCAGGTGAGTAACTCCGCGCGAAGCGTCGTCCACATAGCCGCCAGGTATCCCCCCGGCCTCGGCGGCATGGAGCAGGTCGTCCAGTCTCTCGCCCGTCATCAGCACAGGCTCGGTATGCAGGTCAGGGTGCTCACATCAGACGACGGGAGGAATGATCTCCCGCGGGAAGATGAGCGCTTTCCGGTCTCCAGGCTGAAAAGCATCTACATAGCACATACCCCGGTCATCCCGAATCTGCTACCCCGGCTCCTTGGCCTCGAGCGAAGCTCAATAATTCATCTACACATTTCCTGTGCCTACACCCCGGAGATCGTGTGGCTGTATGCAAAGCTGAGGGGCCGCCGTTATGTGGCCCACGTGCACCTCGACGTCTTGCCATCCGGCCGGGCCGGATCGCTCTTGGCTCCTTACAAGAGGTTCTTGCTCCGCCCTGTTCTTCGCGGAGCGGCGGTCGTGCTCGTGCCGACACCGGACTATCAGAAACTCATCAGGGACAAGTACGCGATACCGCAGAACCGTGTCGTCGTCATAAAGAACGCGACTGACCACCGGATCGCTGAACGACCTAGATCGCTCAAGCCAGAAGAGGCAGCGAAGAGACGGCTGCTATTTGTCGGGCGGCTGGCAGCCCAGAAGAATATCCCATTGATGCTCGAGGCTATTGCATTCTATGTGAAAAGGCACGGCAGCCATCTCAAGCTGTCGATCGTGGGCGACGGCGAGATGAGGTCCGCCGTCCAGTCTCAGATCGACCGCCTCGCGCTCCGGAACATCGTCACCCTCCGCGGGGCGCTCCACGGCGAAGCACTCCAGTCCGCCTACGAAGATTCGGACCTCCTGCTCCTGACCTCAACGAATGAGTCATTTGGCCTCGTCCTCATCGAGGCGATGACCAAGGGGCTGCCGATTGTCAGCGTGAACATCCCCGCCGTGCGAAACGTTGTGGTGAGTGGTGAGAACGGGCTCCTGGCGGAGTCGACCCCGGAGGCTGTGGCGGACGCCATTCACACGCTGCTGGCCGACGAGGCTCTCTATTCGGAAATCTCGGGGAACAACATTGAGAAGGCCCGGGACTACGATTGGAGCGTGGTCGCCAATGAACTAGCCGCCGTCTACGCCGCCTTCGGCTGAGTGGCCGCCGTAGGGCCGCATCGGGAACAGGACCGCCTTCAGATCAGGGTCTCAAGGAGCTGCGCGGTACGCTCGACTTGGCGTGGCCACGCGTACTCCCGGGCCAGAGCGGCGCGCCGCGCGTTGTGGGAGAAAAGCTCCCGCAGGGCCGTATCGTCGAACAGCTCGCTTATCTTCGCTACAAAGCCACGGATATCCCCAGGCTCAACCAGGAAGCCGAATTCACCGTCGTCTACCACGTCAGGTATGCCCTGGGTCGCGCTGGCGACAGGCGGCACGCCGCAGGCCATGGCCTCGAGAATCACCATGCCAAAGGCCTCCTTGCTGGACGGAACAATCAAGACGTCGGCCGCTTGATAGGCGCTTATCAGCTCCTGGCCGCCCAGCCTGCCGCAGAATTCGACGTCCTGCGCGATCCCTAGCTGGCCCGCCAGCCTCTCGTAGTAAGGCAGTTGGTCACCGTCGCCGACGACCGCCAGGTGCACATCCCGGTATCTCCGCTGAAGCTCGCGCGTTACCCGCAAGGAGATCTCCAGCCCTTTATATCGCTCACCCGCCCGGAGGCCGCCGACGTGCATGATCCGGTGCCCGGCCGCCCGGTAGGGCCCGGGCACGAAGAGGCTCGCGTCAACAGCCGGGCTGATAACGGTCGACTTCTCGATGTAGGGCGCTACCAGCGCGCAGCCCTGCACGAAGGGCGAACAGCAAATGATCCTGCGCGCCCTGCGCAAAGCGCGCGGCAGGATCAGAGCTTCGTAGCAGCGAATGAGCGCGTCCGGCCAGGCATTCCCTTTTACCATGCTGTCATGGTGGTAGGTAACGACGAAAGGTATCTTCTTTGCCTGGCCAGCCGTAACATCTATCATGCCGGGAACCGGAGCATGAGCCACGATAATATCGGGGCGCTCCCTCGCGATAATACGCCTGAGCGCCCGGCGCCAGCCGACCCCGAACGGTGTATTGGAAATCTTCAGCCAATACGGGAGATGATATACCTTCAGTCCCTGGTAGCTTCCCGTGGTTACTCCGTCCCTGCTTCCGGACGCGACCACTGCGACCTGCCAGTTCTTGGCGTCCTGCAGGCCTTTCGCTATCTGGTAGGTGTACTCTTCCAGGCCCCCGCTGCGCGGCTTGAAATACGGGGCAGTGACCAGTAACCTCGGTGATTGGACCGGTACATCGGCGTTGCAGACAGAGACGATGCTCTGCTCGTTGAGCCAGGCCAGGAAGTCCTCCAGGCGCTGCCAGTCATTGTGCGCCTCTATCTCGTGCGAGTGCCCCCAGAGATGGAATACCTCTCCTCGCTCCCCGGCCTGTGCAAATATTTCCTTGGCCAGGTTGTCCCAGCGGCGCAGGCGGAAGGCGCGCCAGGGACGGTGACGGCATAGATCTAGGACTGACAACATGCCGTCACGGCGATGATCGAACGTGTCGACCGAGGTTCCCAGAGCCAGTCGATCGACACTACGCGTCATAAAACGCTTGACGCTGCGCGCGCGGCTGAACCCTGCTTCCTCTACCAGCCGCTTCGTTTGCTCATTATAGTCGCCATACGGATAACAGAAGCTGCGCAGCTGCTTGCCTATGATGAGCTCAAGCGTCGCCTTTGAATCAGCAATTTCCCGGCGGGCCGCGGCTGGGTCGAGGCGGTCCAGGTGCGGGTGCGTCATCGTATGCGCGCCGATTTCGAAAGTCTGGGCCAGCTGCTGTATCTCTTCGGCAGTCAGGCGTTCGGAAGCCGGAAACTCACGGGTCTCTGGCGAAACATAGAAAGTGGCCCGGATACCATAGCGTTTGAGTAGCGTTGCCAGCTTGATGTCAAGCTTGTGCCCATCGTCCCAGCTAGTGGTAACGATGACCGGCTTCATTGAATGATCCCCCCGGAAAATAGTCCTACATTTCATACCTGTCCCGCTCGAACGGTGGGCCAGTTCCTGCTCTCGAATAGGTTACCGGTCGGCGACACGGGAAATGCAGCGGTGTGTTCTCCCGCAACGGCCGAGCGCGGCCGCCACCGCGGCATAGGCCGGCTTCGGGGTCCCTCGGGCCGTCAGCAGGCCGAACCAGTCCACATAATTGCCCGGGCCAGTTCCGTCATCCTGCCAGGTGTACACGTAGAGGCCACCGATCCAGCTGGTCGTCCTGGCGTCAACGATGGCTTCGGAAAGCGCCGCGGCTTGCGCGGCCTGGCCGACGCCGTCAGGGCCGCTGGAGGGGGCACCGACCTCGGTGATCCAGACCTGCTTGGCGGCGTCACCGTTGCTGGTCATGACGCTGCGGATGGACGGCCTGGTCTGGTCCATCTGGGACCAGCCCGACCAGGACTGGTAGCTGTCGGGGAGCACGGGATAGCTGTAGGGGTGGTAGCCCACGGCATCGAAGCTGCCCTGGGCCCCGTCGGCGTACATGGCCTGCAGGAAGTCGACCGCGTTGATGTTGGTGCCGTCATTGGGCTCGGGGGCGAGCCCGCCGGAGATGACGAGCGCCGAGGGGACGGCGCGCTTGATGGAGGCGTAGGCGGCCTTCAGGTCGGCGGTGTAAGCAGCCGGGTCCGGCTTGGGCGACCAGAAACCCACGCGGTTCGGCTCATTCCAGATCTCGAACATGCGGACACCCCGCGGCGCGTAGCGGGCGGCCACCTCGGCCGCCCAGGTGGCGAACTGAGCCGGCGACGCGGGCGTCGGTGACCTGCCACCGCTGGTGCCGGCTTTCGCGGCCCACGCAGGACACCCGTCGACGATCAGGTCAACCGACATCCCCTTGGCGCGGGACGACCTGACCACCTGATCCAGCGGCGCCCAGCTGAACGTTCCCGGGCCGGCGTACTGCACGCCGCCCCAGTCGGCGTCCAGCCTGATCGAGGTGATCCCGATGGTCTTCATCGCCGCCAGCTCAGAAGCCTGCACCTTCGCCGACTTCGTGATCAGCTCCGGGTCGGATATCCCGAACCTGCCGGGGGAGGGTCTCTGGTCCTGCGTCACCACGTAGACGAGACCAACGCCCAGGAGCAGGGCGGCGACGAGCAGGGCGATGATCTCAGATGGCCGGCGACGCTTCGTCCTGGCGTTGTCGGTGAGCCGGAGAATCGGGCCCCGGATGCCTGCGGCGCGGAATGTGATCACCTCCCGTCACCCCGTCTGGCAGTCATCCATCCGCCGGAAGGTCGCACAGCTAGCGTCAGCGCGCGGACCGGTCCAGGGCGCTGGACCGCTCCTCGGCAGCACACCTGGTGGTGGGCACGGCCACCAGGTAGCGGAGGGCCGCAGCCGAGGAGGCGCACAAGAGCAGTGCCGCCACCCGCAACGTCCCTTCCGCCGGCCATGTCGCCAGGTGCGTCGCATGGATCCCGAGCGTCGCGGGATGGGTGACCGCATTCACCGAGAGGTAGACGACCAATCCGGTCGCTAAGAGGGCCACCGTCTCTGAAATCGCCAGTGCCAGCAGTTCCGTCGTCCGGGCCGTCAGCCCCGGGCCTGGCTTTACCGCAGTGTCCCGGCGCCGTAGCAACCGGAGGTACTCGCTCGCGGTGAAGCCGACCGCCACGACGAAAAAGGCCACGATCCCGGAGGTGTCGGTCCGCAGACCTGGCACGCCACGCCAGTAGGGGGCGCTCAGAGCATCGGGCCGGAAGCTGGCTACGAGGCATACGCTGGCCCAGCACAGCCCCGCGCCGTAAGCCAGTCCGGCCGCCGACGCCTCGACTGCCAGCCAGCGGCTCGCCCCACCGCGGATCGGTCGGCTTCTCATTTATAGATCTCCGCACCATCATTGTTGTATACGAGGTTCTTGGTATTCCTGAGGAACCCCATGGGGTACTCATAGGTGAGAAGGTCGCCGTCGTAGTCACTGGTTGCCCGCCCGGTGTGCACATTCGAGTAGCCGAGAATCATCCAACTGGACCGGCGTACCAGAGTGGGATAGATGTCTGTTATGACCTGCGAGCCAGTCACGTCGGACCGCGCGTTGAACATGAATCGGCTCGTAAGATTCTCAGCCTGTATTCCGTCAGGAAGCACGCCGGGCCTGCCCGCGAGCCAGTCCACGGCGGCCACCTCCTGAGGGTGCACATAGTAGACATCGTAGTACTGGCCGCTATTGTTCAGGCTGAGTTGCGCCGGGTAGCCCCCCAGCACCTGGGGCAGCAGCCCCGTTGTCGAGATAAATATGCCGAGACACACCACCGCCGATGTTCTCAGTGCCCGCACTCGCCCCAGCGGCGAGAATACCGCGAGAGAGCCCGCCACGAGCATGGGCGCCAGCAGGATGAGCGCCTCTTGAAACGCCCGGAGGACCCCGTAGTCAACGGAGAGGTTGGGAAGTATCGTGATGACCGCCACCATTGCGGTACTTCCCACGCACATGCAGAAGAACTCGCGGCCCACCCGTCGTCGGAGGCTGGGCACCACCATGAATGTGATCAAGCCTATGCCGACGAACAGCTGCTCGCCCTTTGCCGCAGCATCACGTATGGCGCTGTTCAACCCTGGGACCGGGACACCGAGATCGGCGACGAAACGACCCGCTCCGGTCAGCGGAAGCGATGGCTGACTGACGACAGGCGTCGGGTATCGGGCTACGGCCGAGGCCGGCGCGTAGGTCGAGGGGGAGTAACCGGCTCTCTCGTTGAGCGTCTCTCGCCGATAAGCGTTGAGGGCAGCCTGAGGACTTGTCGTTTTCCCGCCCAGAATGCTGTATGAGACGTCCCCCGCCCGCGCGCCACCCGATCCGGCGAGCGAGGAGATCGCCGACTCGGCATCGGTCAGCGCGGCCCCGGCCGTCTGAGTGGCCAGGTCACCCCATACGAAAGCTATGCCGGCCACCACGAGGACCGAGCCAAAGCCTACTGTTCGGGCCATCGCCCCCCACTGTGTCCTGGTGGCGCCGGCCTCATATGCCAGCCGGTGCCGGCGACCAGGGTTCAGCCTGCTGGCCACCTGAGCCGCCCAGGCCGCCAGCAAGATGCCCAGGAAGAAGTACATCGTTGAATAGTGCGAGACCTCGACACCGACGGACGCAACGAAGAACGTGAGCCGCCGCCTCCGCAGGCTCCACTCAGGATTCGTGATCGCCAGCAGTGCTGCGCATACGAATACGAAGGCGATCTCCTGGCGGTTCAGGAATGACATGTCAGTGAAGAAAGTTGGGAAGCCGATAAAGTACACCACCGCCAGAACTGAGATCGATCCCGACCAATAGCGCCGGGCAATCGCATAGACGAGCACCGGGCAGAGCGCGAAGATAAGCTGAAAGAAGAACTTGTAGACATAAGGATCATCGACATGTGCGACCTGCCCTACTTCAGTAGGCAGGATCGTGATGCTCAGGCATGCGTTATAGGCATCGCGGAGATACGAGATGTCCCAGCGGCCATGAGCCGCTGTCAGCTGAAAGACCTGGTACTCCTTCTGGATGTCATGACCGGTCACGTACCAGCCCCGTAGCGAGGTCATCAGCAGGAGCGCGAGGGATAGCAGATACAGGATGATGCTTGTCGTCCCGTCACGCACCTGCACTTGCCAGCGCAGCAGGAGCACAAACGTTGCCACTATGCCCGCCAGGGCCACCAGGCTGAGCCGGTCACCGGCGCCATTGTTGAGGAGGTTCGCGCCGAGGACCGCGCTGGCAACGCAGAGCCCGGAGGCGACGAGGAGGCGGCTCTCTACTGGCGTGATCGCCTGGATCTGAGCCCGCCAGGCCAGCTTCGCCGGGTGCTGTCGCCGAAAGAGATACAGCGAGACGACGAGTGTGTCGCCCAGGATGACAACGGGGACCGGGTCGAGGGGGCGTTGCACGCCGAGAAGGGGAAGGAAGGAATTGACGCCCAGCCCGGCCAGCATGAGCAGCAGCAGGGTCGTGGCGAGGCTGTAACCGAGGCGTTCGGCTACCGAGGACCCACGCCACACCGAAGTCGTGTACAGGAGATATACCGGATAGCCCAGGAGGAACCAGAAGCCTGCCGCTGGCCCGAGGAATGGCAGCGGGACGCCGGTCACGGCGAGGACGTTGACCCCGGCGACCAGGCCGACGCTGGCCACGGCCGGCCAGCCGTACTTCGGCACGGCAGCGGGCGGATCGCCCGGCAGTGGCCCGGCCGGCAGTGGCCCGGCCGGAGCCGCCTGGGCCACCCGGCCCCATCGCTGGCTATCAGGGAGCATGCCGGTCCGCTCCCGGCGCCTTGAGGGCGACCAGGAAGTCTATGGTTTCCGGATGCCCCGGCAGCGAGACCTCGATGCGGCACCGCGCGATGCCGCACGTCGGGCGGATGGCTGTCGTCACCGTCCACGTCGCTCCGGCGGCGACGGTCCTCGCCGACTCACCCAGGATGCGGGAACTCCGACCACCGGCCGCGCTGATGACGTACTGGTAGTCCGCCGCGCGCCCTTCCTCGTTGCCGACCGTGAAAGAGACCGTGAGGGGCTCGTCGATGACTGCCGCCGCCGGGAGGGCCGCCGCATGGTTGAAGGAAAGAACGGTGTAGCGCGCTGGCTGCCGGAACAGCGACAGGGCCCACTCATGGCGGCCGGCCGGCGAGAGCAGGCTGACTCCGACAGCGAGCACTGCGAGCGGGGCCAGGATCGGCCACCATCGCCGCGCTCCGGGTTCGCGGTCACGGTCCGACTGGCCTGCGCCACCCGAGCCAGGCCGGCCCAGTGCCGAATTCAATGCACGCCACCTGGCTCGCGCGCCACGTCGTAATCGGCGACCAAGTGCCCGGCGTTGCTCTGCCAGTCGAACCGCTCTTCGGCCAGGCGCCTGGAGTAGGCCCGCATGTAGCTCATCCGGCCGGGCGCGTCGAGGAGGCCGAGAAACGTCGACCGGAGCACTTCCGGCTCGGGCTCAACCAGGACGACGCCGGAGGGATCGAGATCATACCGGGAGTAACCCTCATCGGCGGTGGCGACCACCGGCAGCCCGCAGGCCATCGCCTCCTGCATCACCAAGGTGAGCATCTCTCCGACCGCCGGAAAGGCGAAGATATCGCTCGCCTGGTAGAGGTCCCGCAGCTCATCGCGGTTGACCGGGCCGAGGAACCGTACCCCCGCCGGGATCTGGTCCGGGATCCGGCCGGGCCCGGCGATCACCACCTCGTACTCCGCACCGCGGGCCTCGAGCAGCTTCTGGAACCCCTTCTTGGGCACCAGGCGGCCGACGAAGAGAATGACAGGTACGTCAGCGGCCAGGCCGTACCGTGTCCGGGTGGCGCGGATCGCTTCGCGATCTCCCGGGCAAAAGTGCCTTGTGTCGATGCCGTTGTAAACGAGCCTGATCTTCTCAGCCGGTACGCCATATCCGGTGAGGAAGTTCTCTACGATCGGGTTGTAGGCCGTTATGGTGGTTGCCCAACGCCACAGGAGGCGGCCGGCGGACGAGTAGACGGCCTTCTGCGCGAACGTCACGATGGCCTTGTCGTGCTCCACGATGCCGACGTTCTGGCTGACGAAAAGCGGGCGCCGACGCCACCTAGCCAGGCTCGCCGCGAGCATGGACGACCCGTAGTAGACGTCATGGACGTGGACCACATCGGCGCTGCCCACCAGCCTGGCCAGTCGCCAGATCGCACTCGGGCTCCACACTGGGAACGGGACTCCCCACCGGTGCTCCAATCCGTTCCATGCCGGGATACGGATGACCGTATAGCCGCCGACCTGCTCGCGCGCGGCCGTATCCGCGCCGCAACGACTCGTGACCACCGTCACGTCGTATCCGAGCGCGACCAGAGTGCGCGCCTGCTGGCCGACGACGACCTCGACACCCCCAACATGCGGATCGGCGTAGGCGGAGACGATCAGCACGCGACGGGGTGCTGGCTCGACGGCTTTGACGTTGTTCATGCTTTCCCCCCGGTCAGCTCTACTTCCGACTGGTGCGTTCTGCGGCGGAACGCCAGCCCGCCTCGTGACCACCGGGTCCGGGTGGCTCGCCGATGGCGCGGCGGGGCCTTGTGTGGCAGCGCGGCCACGGCAGCGCCGAGCAATGCGCCAATCGGCCATGCGGCGGTCAATGCGCTGAGCCCGTGCGGCGCCAGTAGCCACGCCAGGCCGCAGATGGCGATCGCATAGGCGGCCGCACTCACGACGAGCGCCCGGAGCCGGCCCGACAGGCGGAGCACGGTCCACAGCCAGTTGATGGCGGCCATTGGAATAGCGGCGGCTGCGAACAGCATCAGACTGCCTGCTGCGTGCTGGCTGTATCTCGTCCCGAACGCAAGCAGTACCCAATGCGCGGCCACGACCAGCACGACGCACGCTGGCAGGCACAACGCCATCAAGACGCGCAGGCTGCGCCGCAGGATCTCTCGCCGGTCGACGTCGGCGTGAGATCCTTCGGCCAGGAACGTCTGCTCCACCGCGTACACGGTGGCGTACAGCAGCGTGGCCACCTGGAACGCGACGAAATAGTAGGCAGCGGCCGAGGCTCCGAGACGGTCGAGGACGATCAGCGGAACGACCAGAATGGGAAGCAGGTTCAGGACGTTCCCCGCGTAGTTGGCGCCGGAAAACCTGAGCAGCGGCTTGAGCGCTCGCAACGGCCTCCTGAACGATGGGCGCCACCGCAGTGCCAGGCACATCATCACCACGCTCACGAGTGCCGCCGCGACAAAGCCGTCCGCAGATGCACAGAAGAGGCCGTAGGCGCCAGTGCCACTGAGGACGGCAACAGAGACAACCTTGGTAATCCCGCCGACTCCCCCGTCGGCCAGCGCACTGTAGGCCGCCTTGCGCGAGGCGACGAATACGGAGTCAGTGATCAGGTTGATGGGTCCGATGGCTGTTAGCAGCACAAAGCCGGCGGCCAGCGCTGGCCGGTGCGAGACGAACGCGAGGCGGGGCGCGAGCACCGGAATCAGCAGCACATAGAGCAGGCCGATCCCGGCGCCGCAGCCAGCGACGAGCAGAAGCCCTGCGGTGATCAGCGCATTCCGGTCGGGAGCGGTGGGCAGGTGCCGGACAAGGGTGCTGTTGAGCCCGAGGAGCGCCAGGTAAGAGATGACCGTCGTGGCGGAGATCAACGAACTCGCTCTTCCCACATCCGCCGTGCTGAACAACCGGGCCGTGATAATCCAGAAAGCGAAGCCGAGAGC
>Ga0066793_10001440_pt1 | contig 10807 bp, 7 predicted proteins | sample PersoiDNA2013189_FD_83876 | JGI IMG/M metagenome (GOLD analysis project Ga0066793, IMG submission 83876) | Permafrost soil microbial communities from the Arctic, to analyse light accelerated degradation of dissolved organic matter (DOM) -... | ecosystem: Environmental > Terrestrial > Soil >...
AGCGAAGTCACGGCCTCCAGCCGCCGGACTCCCGCCGCGAGGCCCCTGTCCGAAACGATCTTGAAGGCGCCGATCTCTCCGGTTCGCGGCACATGACAGCCGCCGCAGAGCTCGGTCGAGAAGCCCGGCACGTCCACGACGCGGACCCTCTCGCCGTACTTCTCCCCGAAGAACGCGAGGGCGCCGCGCGCGCGCGACTCCTCCATCGTCATGTGCTCCTTGGTGACTTCGGTGTCGCGGAGGATCTCCTCGTTGACGAGCCGCTCGATCTCGGCGATCTGTCCGGACGTCGTCGCGGCCGTGGCCGCGTAGTCGAACCGCAGCCGGTCGGGCGCCACTAGCGAACCCATCTGCCGGGCCGATTCGCCGAGCACCCGACGCAGGGCCGCGTGGAGCAGATGCGTGCCCGTGTGATTGGCCTGAGTGCGGCGGCGCACCCACTCGGGGACTTCCATGTCCACCTTCGTCCCGACCGCGAGAGTGCCCGAGTCAACCACGACGCGGTGGGCGATCAGGCCCGGCACCGGCTTCTGCGTATCTGCGACCCGCGCCTCTCCCCTCGGCCAGAGCCACGTCCCCGTGTCCGCGACCTGGCCGCCTCCCTCCGGGTAGAAGACCGTGACGTCCGTGACGGCCTCGCCGGTCTCCCCCGCCGAAAGCTCGCTCGCGGGCGCGCCGTCCTTCGCGATCCCGAGGACCATCGCGCCGGAGAGCCTGCAGAAGTCGAGCTCCGGGTAGCCCCGGAACTCGGAGTGCTTTCCGGGCAGGCCGAGATCCTCGTAGACGGAATCGTCGGAGGTATGGAACTTCGTCGAAGCGCGCGAGGACGCCCGCTGCTTCTCCAGGTGCCCCTCGAAGCCGGACCGGTCCACCGCGAGCCCCTCGTCGGAGGCGATCTCCTCGATCAGGTCGGTCGGGATACCGTACGTGTCGTAGAGACGGAAAACCGTCTCGCCCGAGAGGGTCTTCTCCCCCCGGCGCCGCAGCTCTTCGATCGACTGGCCGACGCGGTCCGCGCCGACCGACATGGTCTTGCCGAACCGCTCCTCTTCCGCTCGGAGCGTCTCGCCGAACAGTATATCTATATTGATATAGTGGGAGGCGTCGAGCGCGTACCCGTACAGGCTGTCCGAAAGCTTCTGAAAGTAGACCCCGTCGAAGAGATCCAGGACGGCCGGAGCGAGCCGGTCGAGAATCGGCCCCTCGACGCCGAGGCGCCGGGCGTAGCGCAGGCCGCGCCGGATGATGCGCCGCAGCACGTAGCCGCGACCCTCGTTGGAGGGGAGCACGCCGTCGGCCATCAGCATCGTCGTTGCCCGCGCGTGATCCGCGAGGACGCGGAAGGGCGCGTCCTCGACTGCCATGTTCCCTGCGTACGACCGCCCGGAGATCTCCTCGATCTTCTCGAGGATCGGTCGGAAGAGGTCGGTGTCGAAGTTGTTGTTCCTGTCCTGCAGGATAGCGGTCAGGCGCTCGAGCCCCATCCCCGTGTCGACAGAGGGCTTCGGCAGGAGCGTCATCTTCCCCGAAGCATCGCGCTCGAACTGCATGAAGACGAGGTTCCAGATCTCGACGGTGTCGTCCCCCGGACCGTTGACGAGATCCGGCGAGTTGCGCGCGAGGTCGTCTCCCCGGAAGTAATGGATCTCCGAGCAGGGGCCGCACGGCCCCGTCTCCCCCATTGCCCAGAAGTTCTCGCTCTCGCCGAAGCGCAGGATCCGCGGCCGCGGCAGGTACCGCTCCCAGAGGCTCGCCGCCTCGTCGTCGTCGGTGAAGACGGTGGCCCAGAGGCGCTCGGGGTCGAGGCCGTACCCCTTCTCCCTGCCGGTCAGGAGCTCCCAGGCGAAGCGGATCGCCTCGTCCTTGAAGTAGTCCCCGAAGGAGAAGTTGCCGAGCATCTCGAAGAAGGTGTGATGGCGCCCGGTATAACCGACGTTGTCGAGGTCGTTGTGCTTGCCGCCGGCGCGCACGCACTTCTGCGCGCTCGCGGCGCGGCTGTAGTCGCGCTTCTCCCGGCCGGTGAAGACGTCCTTGAACTGGTTCATCCCGGCGTTGGCGAAGAGCAGCGTCGGGTCCTCGGCCGGGATCAGCGAAGAAGACGGGACACGGCGATGCCCGCGCTCCTCGAAAAAGCGCAGGAAGCGTTCTCGGACCTCCCGCGACGTCATCACGAGTCTTCGTCCTCTCCGTCCTGGCGGGGGCCCTCGCGGTCCCCCGAACCCCCTGCCGAATTCTTGATCTTCGCAGAAATCGCCGCGGCGGGGAAACCCCGGCGCGTCAGCGCGTTCCAGATCCGGCGCCGCCGCGCGTCGGCAGATAACGCCGCGCCGGACCGCTGAAGCCTCGCAAACAATCGCGAGAGTGTCTTTTCTTCCCCGTCCGGGTCGATCTCGGAAAGGGCTTGCGCAGCGATTTCCTTCGAGAATCCGCGGGCCAGAAGCTCCCGCTCGATGCGCGCCCGGCCGTAACGGGCGCCGCGGCTCCGGACGACCGATCGCGCCGCGGCCAGGTCGTCGAGCCACCCTTCGCGCTCCAGTCTCTCGAGCGCCTCGCGCGCGGCCGCCGCCGAGAACCCCTTCTGCTCGAGCGACCGGGCAAGCTCTTCTCGCCCTCTCGCCCTTACGGCCAGGAGCCGCAGCGCGCACTCCCGCGCCGCGGCCGCCGACGAGAAGTCAGTCGAAGGCGACCTCCGCCCGGATCCCGGAATCTTCGTCCTTCTAGCGCGTGCCCGGGGGCTGCTGCGAGAAGTCGAAGGGAGACTCCTCTTCGCCGACGGCGGCGAAATCGGTCGGGCCCTGGAGCTCGGAGTCCATCTCCTCGCCCGCGATGTCGGAGGTCGACTGGATGCCCTGGATCTTCAGGCGGAACTCGTTGGGATTGGTGGCCCGTTTCATCGCCTCTTCGAGCGTGATAAGCCCGGACTTGTAGAGCTGGTACAGCGACTGATCGAAGCTCTGCATGCCGTACTGGGACGTCCCGGCCTTGATCGCGTCCTTGATGTACTTGGTCTTTTCCTTGTTCTCGATGCACTCCCGCACGTACTCGGTCGCCACGAGCACTTCCACGGCGGGCACGCGGCCGACGCCGTCCGCCCGCGGCATCAGCCGCAGGGAGATGACCGACTTCAAGACCGACCCGAGCTGCAGCCGGATCTGCCGGTGCTGGTGGGGAGGGAAGACCGCGATGATGCGGTTGATCGTCTCCGTGGCGTCGAGGGTGTGGAGCGTCGAGAGCACGAGGTGCCCGGTCTCCGCCGCCGTCAGCGCCGTCTCGATCGTCTCCGCGTCCCGCATCTCGCCCACCAGGATCACGTCCGGGTCCTGGCGCAGCGCGCTCCGCAGCGCGAGCGAGAAGGCCTTCGTGTCCACGTCGAGCTCGCGCTGGTTGACGATCGACCTCTTGTCCCGGTGGAGGAACTCGATCGGGTCCTCGATCGTCATGATGTGCTCGTTCCTGAGGGTGTTGATGTGATCCACCATCGAGGCGAGCGTCGTCGTCTTGCCCGAGCCCGTCGTCCCCGTGCAGAGAACGAGGCCGCGCTGCTCCATGCAGATCCGTTCGAGGACCGGCGGAAGGAGCAGTTCGCGCAGCGTCAGGATGCGAGCCGGGATGACCCGCAGGACGAGACCGACGGTTCCCCGCTGCTGGAAGATGCTGCCGCGAAACCGGCCGAGGGTGGGCACCTGGTAGGACGTGTCGATCTCGCAATCGGTCTTGACATTTTCCTTCTGGCGCGCCGTCATGATGGAGAACGCCATGGCCATGGTGTCCTCCTGCAGGAGGCGGCGCAACTCGTTCATCGGGTGCAGGACCCCGTCCACCCGCAGGATCGGAAAAGCCCCGACCTTGAGATGCAGGTCCGAAGCCCTGCGCTCGATGGCGATTTTCAGGAGATCGTTGATGTGCATGAATTCAGTAGCTTACGCCGCAAAAGAACGAAAGTCGACAGCCGACAGTCGACAGTTACGCCCCGTAAACTGTTGACTTTAACTGTCGACCGTGGACTCGACGGGCACCGGGGTCAACCAGCCGTAACGGTCCTCGAGGTCTCCCGAAAGGAGGCCGAAAAAGTCCTTCTGGATGCGTTCCGTGACGGGGCCGCGCCGGCCGCTCCCGACGGGGATCCGGTCCACCGAACGGATCGGAGTGACCTCCGCCGCGGTGCCGGTGAAGAAGACCTCGTCGGCGATATAGAGCATCTCCCTCGCGATCGCCGTCTCGACGACCGTGTAGCCCGCGTCCCGGGCGATCGTCGAGATAGAATCCCGGGTGATCCCGGGAAGGATCGTCCCGGCCAGCGGAGGCGTCAGGATCCGGCCTCCGTACACGAGGAAGATGTTCTCGCCGCTCCCCTCGGAGATCCTGCCCGCGTTGTCGAGGGCGATCCCCTCGGTGTAGCCGTTGGTGATCGCTTCCATCTTGATCAGCGCCGAATTGAGGTAGTTCCCCGTCGCCTTCGCCATCGCGGGAAACGTGTTGGGCGCCATGCGGTTCCAGGAGGAAACGCAGACATCCACTCCCTGCTCGATCGCCTCGTCCCCGAGATACTTGCCCCATTTCCAGACCGCGACAAGCACGTCGATCGGGCTCTTGAACGGATTGACTCCGAGGGCGCCGAGCCCGCGATAGACGACCGGGCGGATGTAGCACTCCTCGAATCCGTTCGCGCGGACGGTGTCGAAGATCGCCGCCTTGAATTCCTCGGCCGAATACGGGATCTCCATGCGGTAGATCTTGCAGGAGTCGTAGAGACGCTTGATGTGCTCGTCCAGCCGGAAGGCCGCGGAGCCGCTCTTCGTCTTGTAGACGCGAGCTCCTTCGAACATCGCCGAGCCGTAGTGGAAGACGTGGGAGAAGGCGTGGATCTTCGCGTCGGCGAAATCCACGAGCCGCCCGTTCATCCAGACCTTCTTGACGTCTTCGTAGGACATGCGCGCCAGTATCCTCCGGAGAGAAAGGCGGTGTCAATTCTTACGAGGGCCGTCAGGCGTAAGGCGTCAGGCGTCAGGCGAGATCAGAGCCCGTCGTCTCAAGCTCCGCCTCACGCCTCACGCCTCACGCCTCACGTTTTACGTCCCAGGGCCGCGCGCGCGAGCACGATCGCGGCAATTGCCGCCGTCTCGGCGCGCAGTTTTCCGATGGGAAGCGCGGCGGCCGTCCAGCCCTCTGCGCGGGCGGCGCCGCGCTCCGCATCCGTCCATCCTCCCTCCGGACCGACGAGCAGGACGACCTTGCGTGGGGCCAGGGTGGAGGGAAAGGGCTTCCCCTCCGCATCGAGGAAGAGGCGCTGGGAATCGGGGTCCTCCGAGAGCGCGGCGGCGAAAGGGATCGGCCCCGAGATGGATGGCCAGCGGGCGGCTTCGCATTGCTTGGCCGCTTCGCGCGCGACCCTTTCGAGCCGCAGGACGACCTCTCGCGAGGCGCGAAAGGACTGGGTCCGCTCGGTCGCGACGAGAGTCAACCGGTCGGCGGAAAGCTCCGTGGCCTTCTCGGCGAGCCACGCGAGGCGCTCGGCCCGAAGCCCGGCGACGAGGAGCGCGACACCGGAGCCCTTGTCGCGCGCGGGCAGGAGCTCTTCGACCAGGACCTCCGCGCGTCCTCTGCCAAGGACGGTGACGACACCGAGCGCTTCCGCCCCGCTGCCGTCGAAAAGCACGACCGGATCGCCCGGCCGGAGCCGGCGCGCCCGCGCGTGCGAGGCCTCTTCTTTCGAGAGAGGAGCCTTCTGCCCGGCCGCGGGCAGGGGCGCGATCAGGAGGCGCGCTCGAGGCAGAGGCATGCCCACTCCCCCTCGGTGCGGCGGCCGGAAAGCTGCCAGCGGCGCGAGCGCAGGCGAGCCCGCAGACGCTCCTCCCGCGCGAGCGGAATGCCCGACAGAATCAGCCGGCCGCCGGGAGCGACGCGGGCCATGACCGCGGAGCGCATCGGCAGGAACTCGTCGGGCAGCACGTTGGCGAAAACGAGAGGGAAGACGCCTGTGACGGCATCGACTGACCCCGCGTAGAGCGAGACCCGCGAGCCGAACGGATGCCGGCGCAGGTTCTCGCGCGCCACGAAGACCGCATCCGCGTCGGTGTCGAACCCGAAGGCACGGCTCGCGCCGAGGGCCGCCGCCGCGAGCGCGAGGACGCCGGAACCTGTGCCGACGTCCAGAACCCGGAGGCCGGCCGGCGGCTCGTCTTCCAGGAAGAGGAGGATCAACCGCGTCGATTCATGCCCCCCGGTGCCGAACGCCGTGGAAGCCGGAAGCCGCAGGGCGATGCGACCGGACGGAGGCTTCGAGTCCGACGGGTCTCCCGGATCCAGCCAGAACCGCTCGCCGACGGCGAACGGGCGCGACGCGGCGCGGAAGGCCTCGAGCGGATCGCCTTCGGGAATGTCCGTGACGAGCTCGAAGCGCACGCGGGAGGCCGAGAGCGCCTGGCTCGCGCGGCGCGCCGCTTCGGCGTCCCGGAAGCAGGCCACGAGATCCCGCCCTTCTTCGACGAATCCGAGCGGCCCGTAGAGCGAGACGATGCCGAGCACGCCGTCGTCCCGGGCCTTGCGCGGTACGACGAGCCGCGAGTATTTGCGCCGGGACATTCGAGCCGTAAGGCGTCAGGCGTCAGGCGTCAGGCGAAGCCCCTGGCCACCCCTCACGCCTTACGCCTCACGATCCTGCCTGAAGATCTTCTTTGCTTTCGAGAACACGCCCGCGGCTTCGACCGGAGCGCCCGTCAACTCGGCGTACTGCCGCAGGAGGTCTTTCTCCTGCTGCGAAGGGGATTCGGGAACGATCACGCCCACGGCAACGATGAAGTCTCCCCGGCCGCGACGCCCGAGCCGGCCGAACCCGCGCCCGCGCAGGCGGATCTCCGAGCTCGCCTTCGTGCCGCGCGGGATCGCGATCTTCTCGTCCTCCTCGAGGGTGGGCACGCGGACCTCTCCGCCGAGGACGAGCGTCGGAAACGGCACCTCCAGGCGGAGCACGACGTTGTCTTCCTCCCTCTCGAAGACCTCGTGTTCCGCGACAGTCAGCACGACGTAGAGATCTCCGGCCGGGCTACCGTTTGCCCCCGCGTCTCCCTCGCCGGTCAACCTCAGGCGCGAACCCGTCTCTATGCCCGCGGGGATGCGGATCTCGATTTTGCGCGAGCCGCGGATCCGCCCCTCGCCGCGGCAGTGCGAACAGGGCTTGTCCACGACCCGGCCATCGCCGCCGCAGGTGGCGCAGGGACGCGTCACCGTCAGGAACCCCTGCGAATAGCGCTGGCGCCCCCGGCCGCCGCACGCCGGGCAGGTCCGCGGCTGCGATCCCTTGCCGGCCCCGGACCCGGAGCACGGCTCGCACCGCTCCAGGCGCGAAACGACCAGCGGAGCCGCGACGCCGAAAGCCGCGTCACGGAAGGACACCTCCATCCGGTAGACAACGTCGCTTCCGGCCGGACGGGAAGGACCCCCGCCGCCGAACCCGGCGAAACCGAAGAGGTTTTCGAACAGGCCGGAGAATTCGCCGAACCCGGAGGGATCGAAGCCCTGGGCAAAGCCGGGACCGCCCGCCGAGACTCCCGAGTGGCCGAAGCGATCGTAGAGGGCGCGCTTCTCCGGGTCGGAAAGAACGGCGTAGGCTTCGGATGCCTCCTTGAACTTCTCGGCGGCCTCGGGGTCGTCGGGGTTCCTGTCCGGATGGAACCGGAGGGCGAGTTTCCGATAGGACGATTTCAGCTCGCCGTTGGCAGCCTCGCGGCTGACGCCGAGGATTTCGTAGTAATCGCGCTTTTCAGCCATTCGCGTTCCGGCAGCCGCCAGTTAGGTGTTCGGAGGCCGGGTCGCAGCCTTGTCGGGGACGGAGGCGGGAGCCGAGCCTTTCGCGGAGGCAATGGCGGGAGCCGAGCCCTTCGCGGGGGCAACGGCGGGAGCCGGGCCCTTGCCGGCGGAACTCTGCAGCATGACGCGGGTCAGGAGCTTCGAGACCCCCTGCATGTCGAAGATCGCCTCCTTCAGGGCTTCCCGGGAGTCGGACGCCGCGATCTCCTGCGAGCGCTTCAGGGTCTCCTCGATCCGCTCCCGCTCGTCCGGCGCGAACGCGGTCAGGAACTCGGCGAACACGCGCGTGTTGGAGGCGAGCATCCCTTCCAGCCGGTTCTTGACCTGGGAGAGCTCCCGCCGCTGGCGGTCCGCGTCGGCGAAGGAGGATGCCTCTTTGATGATCCGGTCGATCTCGGCCTGCGACAGGCCGCCGGCCGGGGAAATCTGGATCCCCTGCGCCTTGCCGGTCGCCATGTCCCGCGCCGAGACGTTGACGATCCCGTTGGAATCGATCGCGAAGTTAACCTCGATCTGGGGAACGCCGCGGGGCGCGGCGGGAATTCCGACGAGCTCGAATCGCCCGAGCGATTTGTTCTCGCCGGCGACCTCACGTTCCCCCTGCAGCACGTGGATCTCCACGACCGACTGGTTGTCGGCTACCGTCGTGAACGCCTTCGTGTTCTTGGTCGGGATCGTCGAGTTCCTCTCGATCAGCTTCTCGAAGACGCCACCGTGTGTCTCGATGCCGAGAGAGAGCGGCGTGACATCGAGGAGGACGACGTCCTTGATCTCTCCCCGCAGAACGCCCCCCTGGATGGCGGCGCCGATCGCGACGACCTCGTCGGGGTTGATCTCGCGGTTGGGCTCGCGCCCGAAGAGCTCGGCGACGATCTGCTGAACGCGGGGAGTGCGCGTCTGCCCTCCGACAACGATGACCTCGTCCACGTCGGAGGGTTTCAACCCGGCCGCCTTCAAGGCGTCCAGGCAGGGCGCGGCCGTGCGGTCGATCAGGTCGGCAACGAGCGCCTCGAAACGCGGCCGCGACAGCGTGCGGTTGATGTGCTTGGGACCCGACGAGTCGGCCGAGATGAACGGGAGCGTGATCGTGGCTTCCATCGCCGTCGAGAGCTCGCACTTGGCCTTCTCCGCCGCCTCCTTCAGGCGCTGGAGCGCCATCCGGTCCTGGCGCAGGTCGATGCCGTTCGAGCGCTGGAAGTCCGCGAGCAGCCAGTCCATGACCTTCTTGTCGAAGTCTTCGCCCCCGAGGTAGGTGTCGCCCGCCGTCGCCTTGACCTCGTAGATCCCGTCGCCCAGCTCCAGGATCGAGATGTCGAAAGTGCCGCCTCCGAGGTCGTACACCGCGACGATCTCGTTCCCCTTGCGGTCGAGGCCGTACGCGAGCGAGGCGGCCGTCGGCTCGTTGATGATCCGGAGGACCTCCAGCCCCGCGATCCTGCCGGCGTCGCGCGTGGCCTGCCGCTGCGCGTCGTCGAAGTAGGCCGGGACGGTGATGATCGCCTCGGTGATCTCCTCCCCGAGCGCTTCTTCGGAAAACTCCTTGATCTCCCGCAGGATGAAGGCGGAGATCTCCTCGGGACTGTAGTCCTTGCCCCGCGCGCGGATCTTGATGTCGCCGTTGCCGGCTCGGACGATCTCGTACGGCAGGACCTCGCGGGCGTGGCGGGTCTCCTCCGAGTCGAACTTGCGGCCCACGAGCCTCTTGACCGCGAAGACGGTGTTCATCGGGTTGGTGATCGCCTGGCGCTTGGCGATCTGCCCCACGAGGCGGTCGTTGTCCTCGGTGAAGCCCACGATCGAGGGGGAGGTGCGGCTCCCCTCCCGGTTGGAAATCACCTGGGGGCTCGCCCCTTCCACCACGGCCACGCAGCAATTGGTCGTGCCGAGGTCGATGCCGAGGATTTTGCTCATGACGATTGGTCGATCGGATGATTCGATTGTTCGATTGGATGATTGACGATTGGGCGATCAGGCCCGAATCCCAATCTTTCAATCTTCAATCCTTCAATCTTCAATCTTCCCCTCCCGCACGGGGATGGCGACCTTGACGAGGGCCGCGCGCAGGAGCTTATCGTTCAAGAGATAGCCCTTCCGAAGGACTTCGAGGATCGCGTCCTTCGGGACGCCCGGGGTCGGCTCCGTCGCGACCGCCTCGTGGAGGTTGGGATCGAACGGGCCCGACGTGTCCACCTCCGTGACGCCGTATTTCCTGAAAAGCTCGTCGAACTGCCGCCAGATCATCGCGACGCCCTGGCCGAAGTCCGTCTGGAGCGCCTCCGCCGGAGCGTGCGCCAGGGCCCGGTCGAAGCTGTCGGAGATCGGGAAGAGGTCGAGAAGGAAATTGCCGAGCGCCGATCGGAAGTATTCGCCCTTCTCGCGCTCCGCGCGCTTGCGCATGTTCTCGAACTCGGCGAGCTTGCGCAGGTGGCGGTCCTTCAGCTCCTCGAGGTCCTTCTGGACCGACCGGAGCTTTTCTCCGGCAGCCGCGATCGCGGAGCGCTCCTCTTCCTCGAGAACCGCTTCGAGAGTCTGCCCCGAGTCCTGCACTTCGATCGTCCCCGTGTCGTCTGCGACCGGGCGGGGATCGCGGTCGCCCCCCTCTTTCCTGTTCATCGCGGCGTCCCCTCCCGCTCGCGGCTCTCACGCCGTTCGAGCCGTTGCGACAGGGCCCTCCCGAGCAGCTCGACGAGGGGGATGGCCCGGGGATACTCCCGGCGCGCCGGGCCGAGGACCCCGAGCATGCCGGAAAGCGCCTCGCCGGCCCCGTAGGAGGTCAGGACCGCGGAGAGGCGGGGGTCGGCCGTCAACTGCTGCTCGGAGCCGAGCACGACGCAGGTGCGCTTGGAATCGAGGTAGCGCGTCATGAGATCCAGCAGGCGGGCCTTCTCCTCGAAGGCCCGGAAGACCTTCTTCAGGGATTCGACGTCGGCGAACTCCGGCTTGTCCAGAAGCTGCGCCGTCCCGTCCACGTAGATCTGCTCCCGGGCCTCCGAGCCCTCCA
>Ga0066793_10001441_pt1 | contig 10804 bp, 9 predicted proteins | sample PersoiDNA2013189_FD_83876 | JGI IMG/M metagenome (GOLD analysis project Ga0066793, IMG submission 83876) | Permafrost soil microbial communities from the Arctic, to analyse light accelerated degradation of dissolved organic matter (DOM) -... | ecosystem: Environmental > Terrestrial > Soil >...
ATGTCCTTGACGACGACCATCTCGTCGTAGTCCTGGTCGAACACGGCATCGGAGATGACATCCTCCGGCCGCACGCCATAGCCGTCGGTGAGCTGGCGCAGCGCCCTCGAGACCCGCTCCGGCGTTGCCTTCAGGCCCTGGCGGTGCGGATCCTCCCCCAGTTCGGCGAGCAGCGACTCGACCAGGTCGGGAATCCCATCGCCTGGACGCGGCTTGCTCTTCGCCACTCCGGCATGGTCACACAATTGATGAGTGGATGCGATCGGAGCGGCGCAGGTACTGTCGGAAATCGGGTACCTGCTGCGGCAAGACCCTGACGAGAAGTTCCGCGCCAAGGCGTTCTCGGCGGCGGCATGGTCGCTGGCGATCGAGCGGCCAGACCTCGCGGCGCTACATGCGAGCAACGAGCTCACATCGCTCGAAGGGGTGGGCGCCGGCATCGCCAAGGTGCTCGTCGAGGTGCTGGACACCGGCCGCAGCCGCTATCTCGACCGCCTGCGCGAAGAGATGAAGCAGCCGGCTCGCGATGACGAGTCGGCAATCGATTTCGCCCAGTACAGGGGTGACGTCCATTCCCACTCGAACTGGAGCGACGGCAAGGCGACGATGCTGGAGATGGCCCGCGGGGCGGAGGCGATGGGATACGAGTATCTCGGCGTAACGGACCACTCCCCGCGCATCAAGGTCGTGAACGGGCTCAACGCCGACCGGCTGCTCTTGCAATCGCGGGAGATGGCAGAGGTGCAGGCGCAGGTGCCTGGCGTGGCCTTGATGCAGGGCATTGAGGTGGACATCCTCGAGGACGGTGCGCTCGACCTCCCGGACACGGTCCTCGAGCTGCTCGACGTGGTGATCGCGTCGCCCCACGTCAAGCTCCGCCAGGAACCGGCTGCAATGACCGAGCGCATGCTGCGCGCGGTCTCGCACCCACATGTCGACGTGATCGGCCACCCTACCGGGCGCCGGCCGGGCTCTCGCGAAGGTGCCAACTACGATTTAGAAGCTGTCTTCAAAGAGGCCGCGCGCCATGGCGTGGCGCTCGAGATCGATTGCGACCCCGCGCGGATGGACCTGTCGCCCGAAATGGCCAGGTTTGCCCTCGAGTGCGGGTGCAACTTCGCCGTCGACGGCGACGCGCACGCGCCGGCCGAGTTCTCCTACGTGCCGATGGGCATGTGGTTGGCACAGCGGGCGGGCATCCCGCAGAACCGCATCCTGAACTTCCTGCCGCTGGACGAGCTCACCGACGCCTTGCGCTGAGGTGTTTCTGCTCGCCGATCGTGTAGGCCTCGGCGCGCAGCTTACGATCTGAAACGTGGCGAAGGTCGGCATCATGATCGAGGGGCAGGAAGGCCTCAACTGGGACAGGTGGCGGCGCATCTGCCACGACGCCGACACCCTCGGCTTCGATTCACTGCGCCGGAGCGACCACCTGACCTCATTGATGGGTTCGCCTGAGCGCGACTGCATCGAAACATGGGCCTCGCTTGCGGTCGCCGCCGAATGGACGAAGCGGATCGAGCTCGGACCCATGGTGAGCCCGATGACCTTTCGGCTGCCCGCGATCCTGGCCAAGATGGCCGCATCCGTGGACGTGCTCTCCGGCGGCCGGGTCATCCTCGGTGTCGGAGCCGGCTGGAACGAGAACGAACACAGGGAGTTCGGGGTCCCCTTCTTCACGGAGAAGGAACGATTCGACCATCTCGAACGGGGCATTCGGACGATGCGCGAAATCTGGAACAAGTCAAACCCGATGCCGGTCCGCAACCCGATGCCGCTCTTGATGGGCGGCAAGGGCCGGAAGCGAACCATCCCGCTCGTCGCGCGCGAAGCGTCCGAATGGAATGTGTCGCGCCTGGACACGGACCTGTACGTGCAGGCACGCGAAGACCTGGAAGCTTCGTGCCGCGAGCTCGGACGCGATCCGAGCTCGATCCGGCACTCGGTGATGACGAGCTACATCATCGGACGTGACAAATCGGAGCTGCGTGACCGCGCCGCGCAAGTCTCCAAGATCGTGCGACAGCTGGACGGCATGACCCCCGACGAGGTGATCGAGGACCGGAAAGAGGCGTGGTTCGTAGGCACGCCGGAAGAGATCGCGGAGAAGATGCATGGAGTCGCGGCTCTTGGGGTCGACCTCTTCATGCTCCAGCACTGGCTCCTCGACGATGCCGAAGCCTTGAAGCTGCTGGCCTTCGAGGTGATACCGGCGGTCGCCTAGGGCCCGACGGTCTAGATTAGCGACATGGATTTCGATCTCAGCGAGTCCGAGAAGACGTTTCGCGATGAGGTCCGCGCCTGGCTGAAGGCGAACGTTCCGCGCAAGGACGGCCCGTCCGAGTCCGACATGAAGGCTTTCGTCGAGAGCCGGAGGGCATGGCAGAGGAAGCTCTACGAGGCCGGCTACGTCGGCATCACGTGGCCGAAGGAGTACGGCGGACGCGGCGAGGGCTTCATGCAGCAGCTGATCTTCAACGACGAGATGATCCAGGCCCAGGCGCCCGAGCCGATCAACGTCATCGGGCTCGGCATGGGCGGTCCCGTCGTCATCTCTCACGGCACCGAAGAGCAAAAGAAGCGATACCTTCCGCCGCTCCTCTCCGCGGAGGAGATCTGGTGCCAGGGTTTCAGCGAGCCGAATGCCGGCAGCGACCTATCCGGTTTGCAGACCGGCGCCGAGGACAAGGGCGATCACTACCTGGTCAATGGGCAGAAGGTCTGGACGACTCTTGCGCACGTGGCGAAATGGTGCATGTTGGTCACCCGCGAGCGCAAGGAGGCCAATCCGCGCGAAGGCCTCACCTACCTGCTGGTCGACATGGAGAGCTCCGGCGTAGAGGTTCGCCCGCTCGTCCAGATCACGGGCGATGCTGAGTTCAACGAAATCTTTTTCAAAGATGTCAGAGTCCCCAAGTCACAGATCCTCGGCGAGGCCGGCAACGGTTGGGCCGTCGCGATGACCACGCTCCTGCACGAAAGGGGCACGCTGGGAATGGCGCTCGCCACCCGCGCCCAGATCACCGCCGCCGAGCTTGCCGAGCACGCGCGCAAGCTTGGTCGAGGCGCCGACCCGCTCATCCGTCAGAAGGTCGCTCAGTACACCATCGAGGCTCGGGCGCTACAGCTCAACGGCTATCGCGCTGTGACGGCGGTTAAGCGCAGTGGCATTCCAGGACCCGAAGGGTCGATTCTCAAGCTGATGTGGTCGGAGCTCAACCAGCGCATGGCCGAGGCGGCCGTCGACATGGCAGGACCGGCCGGGCAGGTCGGCGACGGCGATGGGTGGCTCTACCAGTTCTTGCGCTCGAGGGCAAACACGATCGAGGCCGGCTCCTCCGAGGTGCTGCGCAACATCCTGGCGGAGAGGGTGCTGGGCCTGCCGCGCAGCCGCTAACGAATCATTCGCCTCGGCGGGAAGCTTTCGCCTTAATGAATAGTTTAAAATATCGAAACTATGTCCCACCCCTCGACCGATGAAGCGCTCGCGGCCTACAGGAAGCTGCACCGTGCCCTGCTGACGTCGACTGCCGGCAAGTGGCTGCACCTCGACATCTCGATGCAGCAGCTGCGCGCGTTGTTCTTGCTCCGAGACGAGGAAGAGGCTTCGGTGGGTCGCCTGGCGGAGCTCTTCGGCATCGGCTTGCCCGCGGCGAGCCTGCTCGCGGACCGCCTCGTGCGAGCCGGTTACGTCGAACGCCGCGACGATCCCGCGGACCGCCGCCGAGTGCTGCTCAGCCTGACGCGTGGAGGGGTGCGCCTGGTCACCGACCTCCGTGAGGGCAGCCAATCGCTCCTCCGCCGCTGGATGTCTTCGCTTTCGCCAGACGACCTGGCGGCGCTGACGCACGGCTGGCGCGCGCTCGCCGACGTGGCTTCGAGCCACGGCGCAGTCCTGGAACACACCGCCGTATGACCGCCGTCGCCGCACGCCAGTCTGAAACAGCGACTGAGAAGAAGGGAATCGATCGGGGCGTCATGGCCGTCTTCGCCGGCCTCATGCTCGGGTCGCTGATCGCGTCGCTGAACATGACGCTGGTCGCTCCGGCGCTGCCGACCATCGTCGCGGAGCTCGGTGGCATCGCGGACTACAGCTGGATACCGATCTCCGCGATGCTCGCCTCCACCATCGTCGTGCCGGTCGCCGGCAAGCTCTCCGACATCTACGGCCGCAAGCCGCTGTACATGACGGGCATCGTCGTGTTTGCGGTCGGCTCCGCACTTTCCGGCGTCGCTCCGAACTTCTGGTTCCTGGTGTTCGCAAGGTTCGTCCAGGGCGCCGGGATGGGCTTCATCATGCCGCTATCGCAGGCGATCATCGGTGACATCATCTCGCCGCGCGAGCGCGGCAAGTACCAGGGAATGATGGGCGCCTCCTTCGGTGTGGCTTCGATCATCGGACCGGCGGCCGGCGGGTTCATCACCCAGAACTTCAGCTGGCGGTGGCTGTTCTTCATCAACATCCCCTTCGCGATCCTCACGCTGTTCGTGGTGGCTGCCTATATGCACGTCCCCAACGCGCGCCGCAAGCACGCGATCGACGTTTGGGGCAGCATCACTCTTTCGAGCGGCATCACCTGCGCGCTCCTGGCTACCGTCTGGGGCGGGGGTCAGTACCCGTGGAACTCGTGGCAGATCGTCGGGCTGTACTCGGCCGCGGCGGTCCTGCTTATCGCGTTCGTCTGGGTCGAGACGCGGGCGCCGGAACCGGTGCTGCCGCTGCGGCTCTGGAAGAGCGGCATCTTCACCTTTTCCAACATCGCAGGAATGGGTGTTGCGATGTCGATGTTCGGGGCGATCTTTTTCCTGCCTGTTTTCGTGCAGGGCGTGATCGGCAACAGCGTCACGAACTCCGGGGCGATCCTGGTCCCGATGTTGGTCGCGATGATCGTGACCAGCATCGGCAGCGGCCAGTTCATCTCACGGACCGGGCGCTACAAGATCCCGCTGCTCATCGGGCTGGTTGTCATGGGCGCGGGCTTCTACATGCTCTCGACGTTCGACATCCACACGACCAACCAGACCGCGATCGAGGCCATGATCCTGATCGGCCTTGGCCTCGGCGTCAGCATGCAGACCTACACGCTGGTCGTGCAGAATTCGGTCAGCCGCGAGGACATGGCGGTGGCGACCTCCGCCACGCAGCTGTCGCGGTCGATCGGTGCGGCGATCGGACTTGCGATCCTCGGGACGATCCTGACCCAGGGCATGGCGACGTCGATGGCCAAGTACCTGCCGGCGGCCGCCCTCAAGCAGTTCCAAGCCGCGGGCGCCTCAACCGCGGGAGCGGTGTTCGATCCCACGCAGCTGGCCCACCTTCCCCCCGCGATCGCCGCGGGCATCCGGCACGGTCTGGCCGACGCCATACATCCGGTCTTCATGGCGGGCCTTCCGATCATCGCGGTGGCGTTCATCGCGACGCTGCTGATCAGAGAGGTCCCCCTGCGCCAGACCGCCCACGTCGCGGCTGGGCGCGCGCAGCCCGGGAATTGAGGCGCGCCGCATAAACTAGGCCGCACCGTGGCGACCCCGCATACCGAACATCGCGTGCTCTGGGCCTTCTGGCTAGCGTGTGGTCTGTCCGCGATTGCAGGCGTGGTGCCCCTGGCGCTCGGCGGAGGTTCAAACCGGATCGGCGGATCCGCCATCCCCTTCGCCCTTGGCGCCATCCTGCTCGGTGCGTGCGCCCTGCTCTATGCGCAGGGCCGGCCGATCGCCACGTTGCTGTACTTCATTGCGAGCCTCGCGATCGTCTACGGCATGCTCGCCATGCTCGCTCTGCCGCTTCGCCTCGCGGTGATCGGCACGTGTCCGCCGGTCCCGGCCTTCTGCGACGCCGGCCTCGAGCGACCGATGACCAGCGGCGAGTCGAACGCCCTTGGCCTTGCCGTCGGGTTGGGGATCGTCGCGATCCTGACCGGCTTCTTCGGCCTCGTCACGCTGTACCGGCGCGACACCGCGGCTGTTCCGGCAGCAGCCGCTCCCCCTGCGCGCCGAATCGCGCCGGTGGGTGCCAAGCCCCAGGCTCCCACCGAAGCCGTCACACCTGAGCCGGCTGCGCCACCGGCCCCGGTGAAAGCCGAGGTCGAGCCGGCTCCCGAAACCACGCTCGAGTTGACGGCTCCGGTCGAACCGCTCGAGCTGCCGGCGGTCGGGACCGCCGACCCGGCCGAGGTTGCCGCTCCCGCGCCAGTACGCGAGCCCAGGCGCCGGCGCGCGCCCAAGTCACCCGCCTCTCCGACCACACCCACCGAAGGAGCCGACTGATGGACTTTGCCTTCTCTGAAGAACAGGAGATGCTCCGCCGCTCCGCGCGGGACTTCCTGGCCAAGGAATGCAGCTCGAACGTCGTGCGCAAGCTCATGGAGAGCACGGATGCGTACGACCCCGCGCTCTGGAAGAAGATCGTGGAGCTCGGCTGGACCGCCCTCGGCATTCCGGAGCAGTACGGCGGCGTCGGCACCTTCCTCGACCTCGTCGTGGTCCTCGAAGAGGCTGGCCGCGCGTTGCTGCCCGGCCCGTTTTTCGCCACGATGGGCCTGGCCGTGCCGGCCCTCATCGAAGCCGGTACTGAAGCTCAGAAGAAGGAGGTGCTGGGCGCGATCGCGCAAGGCACTGCGCGCGCCACGCTGGCGTTCACCGAACCCTCGGGCAGATGGGACGCGGGCGCTGTGACGCTGACTGCCAAGCCGAGCGCAGGCGGCTGGCAGCTCGATGGCGTGAAGCTGTTCGTGCCGGACGCCGAGGCGGCCGACTACATCGTGGTCGCGGCCCGTACCCGGGGCGAAGGCGAGGATGGGATCTCACTCTTCCTGGTCAAGGGCCGGCCGAAGGGCATGACGGTGACCTCACTCAAGACCCTCGACATGACACGGCGCTGGAATGAGGTCCGGTTCGACGCCGTGAAGCTGGACAGTGCTTCGCTCATGGGCCAGGCCGACAGCGCATGGCCTCACCTCAGGCGAGCGCTGGATTGGGGGACCGCCGCGCTGTGCGCCGAGATGATCGGCGGAGCGCAGAAGGTGCTCGAGACGTCAACCGAGTATGCGAAGACGCGCCATCAGTTTGGCAAGCCGATCGGCATCTACCAGGCGGTGTCGCACAAGCTCGCGGACATGCTCGTCCTATCGGAAAGCGGCCGCTCCGCGACCTATTACGCCGCGTGGGCGGTCGACGCCGACGCGCCAGACCGCTCGCTGGCGTCGTCGATGGCGAAGGCATACGTCTCCGACGCCTATCGCAAGATTTCGGGAGACGGCATCCAGGTGCACGGCGGCATCGGGTTCACCTGGGAGCACGACATGCACCTGTACTTCAAGCGGGCCAAGTCCTCAGAGGTGACGCTGGGCGACGCGACATTCCACCGGGAGCTGGTCGCGCAGTCGCTGGATCTCTAGCGCCGCTCATGCCGTGGGTGCTCCTTGGCGCGGCAATCGCCACCGAGGTGGCCGGCACGCTCGCGCTCCGCGCCTCTGACGGCCTCAGCCGCCTGGTGCCTTCGATCATCGTTGCGGTCGGGTACCTCGCGAGCTTCGGACTTCTCGCCATCGTGCTGAAGTCACTCCCGGTCGGCATCGTCTACGCGATCTGGGCCGCCGTCGGGGTCGCGCTCGTCGCCATCCTCGGCAAGATCATGTTCAACGACCCGGTGCCGCCGATCGCGATGATCGGGATGGTCTTGATCGTCGCCGGAGTGGCGCTGGTCAGCCTCTCAGGGGCCAAGTTGCACTGACGCGGGATCTCTAGTCGCGAACCGTCCCGATGAATTCGCCGTAGAGCCCCAATGAGGTGTACTGGCCCAGGTCGGCCGACCGAACGTACCCGAGCGAGAAGGGCGGCTGCTGCAAGGGATCGGGATGCGAATAGCCGATCATGGTTTGCGAGTCGAGCCAGCCGGTCGCGGTGAACCCGTTGGACATGGTCGCCTTGCTGCCGTCCTGGCCGGCGACCCACTGCGCAAAGCCAGGGCCGGCGACGTCCGCACAGCAGATCATCACGTGGCGCTCATCCGGCGCCAGGATCGGTCCAGAGGCGGTGTTCGTTGACGTGACCGTGAAGCGCCAGATCTCGCTGCCGTCCGCTCGCCGGACGCTCACCGGTGAGTCGACGCTTTGCTGAGCGGTGCCGCCGCATGTCATCACCGGGTCAAGGGTGCACACGAAAGCGCCGCTTTGCACGGACTGCCAGACCACGCACGAGCCCTGGTCGCCGAAGGGTGAAAGCGGCTTCATCGTCGAAGCGTCGATCCTGACGAAGAGCCCCAGCGTCGAGCTCGGACCTCCGCCCTGGCTCGCCCACACGGTGGGATAGGTTCCGATCGGTCCGACCGCGTCCCATCCGGTCAAAGCCATGACGCCGTGCGACCCGGTCCAAGTCTGGTGGTAGACCAGCCGGCTTGACGTGCCGCTCGTGGCCGCATAGGCGTCGAAGCTGTAGGTGGCCGTGGACGCAGATCCGTCACACGGACCTGCGTTCTTGGGCATTGTGAAGATCGCCCCCAGGATCCGGCCGCCATCGGGGCTCACGGCGAAAGAGAGCATCTGCTGCGGGGAGGTCATCGGGAAGGTGGCGACCGTGGTTACAGCTCCGTCGATCGCGAGGCTGCGCACAACGCCGTTCCCGTCCGCATAGAACACCTTGCCGGCCGCTAAGTGCGCAGATGGAGGGTCGATCGCGCCAATGCAAGCGCCAATGCTCGGCACCGGCATCGGGGTGAAGGTGGCGCTGGCCATCGTGTGGCCGTCCAGGCCTGCGATTGCGACGGTGTTCCACTGATCGAGGTTCGCCGTTCCTTTTGCTTCCAGAACGGCGAAGAGCATTGGCGTGTTGGCCGTGGCCGCCGGCGACGTCGCGGGAGAACTCGCCGGCTGGGCTTGCATCTGACCGCAAGCCGTGACCATCACCACCAGACCGATGAGCACGCGGCGCATACAGCAGCAACGTGCGGCAACCACCAACGTTATGACCAGAGTTGAAATCGTTCGGCGCTAGCCCGCGGCGAGGAGGCGGAAGACGACCAGGCCGAACAGCGCGCACGCGGGGATGACCAGCCCTCGAAACAGGGTCCAGTAGCCGGACCACGCTTCGCGGAGGCGGTCCAGCCGCCTGCCCGATCCGAAGACAAGCGACCAGTAGATCGGAAGCGCCGCGCCGGTGTTGAGCGCGAGCGCGAGCAGGGCGACGCCGCCCGCGCCCGCAAGCCACGGCTCCAACGGAGCTGTCGCGCCGAAGCCTGCCTGCATGCCCCACACCGCGCCGGCGGCGATCAAGCCGAGCAGCGCAGGCAGGCCCAGCAGGAAGAAGGCGGAGAAGCTGACGATCACCATGGCGAGCAATAACGCCAGCGTCGCGACGACGCCCGCGAGTGCGGCCGCCGCCACGGTGATGCCGCTGGCGGAGGATACGCCGGTATGCGCGGGCGTGGACGCGGCCGCCGCGGGCACCGGATCCGCCGCCGTCCCGGTGACCGCCGTTTGAACGTCTGACCAGGAGTGCCAGTGCGCGCCCGACGTGATCGCGCCGGCGACGCCCGCCGAGGCTGCTGCGATGAGCACGCCTGCGGCGATGGCCGCGGCGTTGCGGCGCAGAACAGCGATCGGAATCCACATTCGGCGGCGGCGGACGCGACCCAGGCCTGTCTCCATCAACCGCTCACGGTCGAACGTCGTGCCGCACAGGATCGTCAGCGCGAAGCACGCGGTCATGGGAAGCAGCAGGGATGCCGTGGCCAGAGGCGAGCGAAACACGAAGAGCGCGAGGGGCAGGTCCGCGACCGCTGCCGACACCGGCGAGAGGAGGAAGGACCACGCGCCGCCGGCCGCCCCTTCACGGGGAAACAGCATGAATCCGAGCATCCTGCCCATCGCCGCCCAGTACGCCGTGACGGCGGCGACGAAGGCAAACACGGGGAGCAGGTCCCATGGCGCGGGCTGGCCGAAAAAGCTCAGAAAAGCCATGCCCGCCGCCATCCACAGCGTCACCCATACGGTGCTGACCACCGCGCCCGGCAGAATCTCGAGCCAGATCAGCGAAGGATCGTCAACAGGCGTGTAGAGCAGCACCTCCAGCGATCCCTGAGCCTTTTCCCACCAGATGCCGATCGAGCTCTTGATCGATTCGAGGAGCGCAAACGACATGAAGAACAGCGGGAGGAGCAGCCCCGCCTGAAGGGCCGTTCCGCCGGCCAATCGCTGGGCGACCTGTCCCGCCGGGCCCGGCAGCTGGCCGAAGAGCGAGGTCGCCGCCACCAGCAGCAGCACGAAAGCGTTCAAGTACATAACCCAGCTCAGGTCTCCGCGCCGCCACCACGAGCTCACATAAAAGGGGAGTGAATGGCGCAGCAGGCTTCCCTGCGAGCGCAGCGAACCGAACATCCGCGCCGCGGGAATCCCTGAGACGAATGGTGTCGTGGGCGGTTGCGGGCCGGACCTCGTCGCAGCGGTCTCGTCCATGGCCTTGATGTAGACCGACTCCAGGCTCGTCTGTTCCTCCTGGAGCTGGTGGAAATGCGCTGCGTGGCCGGCCAGCCGCGCCTGCAGCTGCGCAGCGAATGCCGCGCGATCGCGGGTGTTTGCTTCCCATGGAAGGACATAGCCGAGGCGGTCGCCCTCGAGGTGGTAGCTGACCACGTGGTCGCGAAGCCAACTCTCCAATGACTCCGGATCCGATGGCGACGCCGCGAGCTGCGCCGTGAACCTGCGGCCATCGCCTGCGTTGCGGCGCACCTGATCGAGCGTGCCGTGGGTGACGATGACCCCTTTCCGCATGATGGCGATGCGATCCGCCATCAGCTCGGCCTCGCTGA
>Ga0066793_10001443_pt1 | contig 10800 bp, 6 predicted proteins | sample PersoiDNA2013189_FD_83876 | JGI IMG/M metagenome (GOLD analysis project Ga0066793, IMG submission 83876) | Permafrost soil microbial communities from the Arctic, to analyse light accelerated degradation of dissolved organic matter (DOM) -... | ecosystem: Environmental > Terrestrial > Soil >...
GGGCGCTGGCCTTCGCCTTCGCGGAATACATGCGCCCGTGGCTGCCGGCGTATGCCAGCCCGCGCTTGGTCGCCACGGTGCTGCTGCTCGGCGCTTCGATGCTTCACTACGGCTCCGTGTCTTTCGGCGCCCGGGTGCAGGCGGCGGTGGTGGTGGCCGAGGTCGTGCTCATCACCCTGTTCGCGGCTTTCGGGCTGGGGCGTCTGTATCCCGATGGTTTTCAGACCGCGCCAGTGGCAGGACACGCGAGCAAGCTTGGCCTGGCCCTGGTCATCGTATCGTTCAGCTACCTGGGCTGGAACGCGGCGGTGTACATCGGTGGCGAGGTCAAGGATCCGCGGCGCAATTTGCCTCGTGCGCTCATCCTCGGGACGTCGGCGGTGACGCTGCTGTACCTGGCGCTCAACACCCTTTTCGTGTTCGCCGCGCCGGTGTCGGCGCTGGCCGGGCGCATCGACGTGGCGCACGTCGCGGCGGAGGCCGTGGGCGGCCCCAGGTTGGCCTTGGCCGTGTCGGCGCTGGTCGCTCTGGCCTTGGCCCTGTGCGTGTCGGCGCTGACCATGACGGGGCCGCAGGTGGCGGCGCGCATGGCGGCCGACGGCTTCTTGCCGCGCATCTTCTCCACCGTGGCGGGCCGGCCGCCACGCGTGGCCTTGCTGGCGCAGCTTTCGCTGGGCTTGGTCGCGTTGTGGACCGCGACGTTCGAGCGGATTCTCACCTACGTGGGGTTCACCCTGGGCATCAGCACCCTCGCCACGATCATCGGGCTGTGCCGGATTCGCATGAAAGAGGGCCCGGCGCTTCACGTGCCCGGCTGGCCGTGGGTCCCGGGGCTCTTCCTGGCGTTCGTCGCCGGCTCGACGATCTTCACCGTGGTGCACCGGCCCTTCGAGGGGCTGGTTGGCCTCGCGACGCTGGGCCTGGGCGCCGCCGCCTACTACCTGCAACAGCGCGGCCGAGCGTCGAAGCAGTAGGGACTGAAGTAGCTGCCACACCCGGACCGGCGCGAGCGGCGCTCCCGGCCGCATCACTTTGCCGTAGCCGTCGGCGCCCGGTTGTCCTGCCCCGCGGGGCCAGGCGAGCGGGATGAAGGGGGCACGGCCGTGGTCTACTCGAAGACGTGCATGCTGTACCTCGGGTTGGTCTCGGCGGCTCGGGGCGCGCCTTCCTGGCGTAGGATCTCAAGATCGCCAAATACGGCCACGCGTTCGAAGCCTTCGGCCCGGCACTGCCCCGTCCGGCACAGAAGGTGGCTGACGTAGCGGTGGATGTCATTTCGGGGCAACACCCCTGATTGGAGATCGGAGAGGTGGTACAGCGGCACGGGATGGTGAAGAAGGAAGTACCCGCCGGATGCCCACCACGGCTGGTGAAGGTCCAGCACGCCCTCGACGTGCTTCTGCCGCGCCAGGAACAGATAGGCGTCCATGGTGGGCTGGCGTAGCAGCGGTGGCAAGCTGTAGGCCAGTCCCTGTCCCGGCAGCGCCCTGGAGAGTCCGGCCGTGGACAAGATAAGGAAGATCGCGGTGAACGCCACGGTCAGGATTCTGGCCGGTTTCAGCTTCGCCAGTCCAATCGACCGATCCCCGACCATCTGGGCCAGCAGGACCAGCAACAGAGGAACCACCACGAACACATAGCGGTACTCCTTGTTGCCGATCAGCATGTGCGGCAGCAGCGTGGCCAGGACGGCTCCCATCGGAAGCCATGCGCGGCGCAAGCGCAGCGCCCCCCAGGCCAGAGCCACGCCCGCAAGTCCGGCCGAGGCCGCCATCAGGGCTTGCAGGTACCAATGGTAGGGCGCCGTCCCGAATACCCCACTCACCCCCAGCACCACGTTCGCGCGGTAGCTTTGCACGTAGTAGGTGAAGGGGGCGCCCCAGGTGAGGAGATCGAGCAGCCCGGCCAGCAGGACCACGGTCGCGAACGCGATCCCGAAGCGCGGCAGGGTGCCCTTCTCTTGCGAGAGCAGCACGACGAGGCAAAGAAACAGCGCGACCGGCGCCATCTGGACCCGCAGCACTATCCCGGCGGCCGCCAGGGCGCCAAGAAGAAGGGGACGGGTGCGGTAGGGCCCCCCGCGCACGCAGGCCAGCGCGCCCACCACGGCGTACACGGCCAGCACATCGGAGAGCGGTTTGTGCGCGTAGTAGACAAGTTCGTACCAAAGCGCGCAGAACAGCGCGGCCAGTCTTCCCGCGCGTTCGCCAGACAGTCGCCGTCCCAGGAAGTAGCTCGAGAACACGATGGACGTGGCAAGCAGGCACAAGAGGCCGCGGACCACCGGCAGGTACACCCCCGGCCTGCCCAGCCCCATCGCGTCGAGGCCGCCCAGGAGGATGCCGATGCCGCCCGGGATCAGCCACGAGCGCATGCCCACCCGGAATTCCCACGGGATGAGCCCACGCCCGAAGGCGAGGCGGTGGCCCTGCTCGAGGTACTGAAAGATCTCATCGGGATAGGGGAAGTTCAGCGAGCACATCGCCACCGCGAGGCGGGCCGCGAAAGCGGCAGCCGCGACAAGGTAGATGCCCCGCCAGATGGGCTGCTCCGTCTCCGGGGCGGCGGGCGGCCAGAGCCACGCTCCCAGCTTGTTGCGGGCTCGCGACAGCCCGCCCGACAGCAGGCGCCCGGCTGGGTTCTCTTGCACCTCGACAGCGTACCCGTCTTTTGCGATTCCACGCGATGCATTTCCCCGCGGGTGAGGTCAGGCGGCTCGAGACGTGTCCATAAATGGACCCATCTTGAGAGGTTTGGGAGGGGCGGGTCGCGACCCGCCCCTCGTCCGCGAAGTAAATTCGCGGACTTCACCCCACCTGTGGCCGAGCCCTTGGCTCGGCTTCTGAGGAACTGTCCAATTGATGGACAGTTCTTCAGTTGCCCGAGGGGTTGGTTTCTTCCCAATCGCCTTGCTAGTCTTCCCCGCGTAAGGACAAACCATGAAGAAGACGCTTTCCCCCAGGCCATGGTTCTTTCCTCGGCCGGTACTGCTCCTCTCCACGCGCGACGCCGCCGGGAACGACAACATCATCACGGTGAGCTGGGCTGGCGTCGCGTGCTCTACGCCTCCCATGCTCACGGTCTCACTGCGCAAGTCGCGCCACAGCCACGCCATCGTCTCGGCGACCAGGGAATTCGTCGTCAATATCCCCACCTCGAAGCAGCGCGAAGCGGTGGAAGTGTGTGGCACCTCGTCGGGCAGGGACGCCGATAAGTTCACCGCGTCGAGTCTTTCCAGGCTTCCGCCTTCCGTGGTCGCGGCGCCGCTCATCGCCGAGTGCCCGATCAACCTCGAATGCCAGGTCAGGCATGTGCTGCCGCTGGGCAGTCATGACCTGTTCGTCGCCGAAATCGTGAAGACCCACGTCCTGCACGCCTTGCTTCGGGAGGACGGCGAGATCAACGACAGGGCGCTGGACTGCCTGGCCTGGGGGGCGGAGGAATTTTTCCAGGTTCTCGCGCGGCGAAATCAGATGCGCGTGCCCCGTTTCCAATAACGCGCGCTCGTGTATCCTGATCTGACCCCGCATGAGCGCCGCCCCGCCTGGCCAGCCTGTGAAGCCGCCCCGACGAGCCAAGCGGGGGCGGCTGTACGTGCTGGCGGTCGCCATCATGGTGGGCGGTGTCGGTCTGTTCTTGTTCCAGCTCCTCGGGCTGGATGGGGATCAGGAGGGTCAGGGGGAGATCCGGCGTGCCGTCTTTCCCGTCAAGCACCCGGCCGCCGTGGCCAAGCCGAGCTTCGAGTACCACTTCGACCGCAACGCCATCGTGGACAGCCGGCTGCTCGAATCGCGGATCTTGGGGCTGGCCGCATCCGGCAACCTTGTCGTCTTCGACGCCGACTCCTTCGCGTTGCGGGGCGAGAAGGTTCTGCACCGGCGTGCGACCTGCCTCGGGCCAGGTGAGAGCGGCCACGTGCTTGCTGGCATCTCGAACGGCTGCATCGTGCGCGTCGCCACTGCTGATCTGACCCTAGAGCGGGTCGATGACGTGCCGGGCGTCCCACGCTGGATCGGGAAGCGCGCCAAGGACGGTGCCCTGGTCATCGCCTACCAGCCCGACATGGAAGTGCCGGGCAGCCTGCGCGTCCAAGACCAGGGGAAGAGGCGCACCTACGAGGTCGGCCCGCAGCCCGTCCTGTTCCTCGATAGCAAGGATCGGCTGTGGGTGGCCAGCGATGGCAAGGTGCACGTCGTCGATCTCGAAACCGGCACGCGCACGGAACGGGAGTTGCCGGGCGGATGGCCGGGCGTGCGAGGTTTCACCGAACTCGCCGACGGTCAGGTATGGGCATTCGGCGGCGACCGGCATGCCAAAGGGACGCCGAGTTTTGTCGCGCGGGTTCTGCCCGGTCTCAAGCCGGCCCTGCTCTACCAGGTGGCGAGCAAACGCCAACCGCCCTTCGCGCCCACCACGCCAATCACCCACGTACTCGACGACCAGGAAGCCTCGCGGGTCATCGTGGTGTCATACGACAGCGTCTCGGTCAGTGACCGCAACCTGGGCGCCTGGAAGCCGCTCGACGCCCTGGGGGGCGTTCATCGCAACGACGACGCCCTGTTCGCCCTGGGGCAAGCGCACCGCACGAGTCGCGGGATTTTGCTCACCCTCGAGCGCGGCGGTTTCATGGATCTCACGTCCGATTTCACGCGCCGTCATGTCCTTGAAGGGCAGAACGCCGTGTCCAGGCCATCAGAAATCGTCCGGCTGGAGAAGGGCATGGCGTTCTTCGGTGACGGTGGTCCGAGCTTCTACGTCGGCGGCACGTGGCGCGATCTTCCCGATCCCGTCATGCCGCCAGCGGAACTTCTGGGGCTGGGCAGGCAAGGCGAGACGGAACGGCGGTGGGCCGCCATGCTCACCATTCCCCTCGAAGGCGAGAGCAGCTACGTGATCGCGAAGGCCGGGGCGCCGCGCCGGTATCTCGGGCACCTGCACGGGCTGCGCGACGTGTTTCTCACCGCGCGATGGGATGGCAAGGCGCTGACCACCCTCGGCCGCGAGGACTTGCCCATCGAACCCGTTGACACTTTCGCGACGCCCGACCGGCGGCTGTGGAACGTCGACGACCAAGGGCTGTGGAGTTTCTCCGGGGGGCGCTGGCAATTGGTGATGCGCGCGGCGGCCGGCCATGCTGGAAGCAACGCGCACATGGGGGTGCCAGACACGGTCGGGGCACGGGGCCAGGGGGTCTTCAGGTCGGCCATCGGCGAGCCACTGCACTTCGCCGCATCCCCGACCCCGCCGTACTACGGCCTGCCAACCTCGGCGTCGAGCTGGGCTATGGTCCGGCTGGATAGCAACGAAGCCGGCGGCGTTCCGCTCATAGACGAAGTGCCGGTCATCATGGACGGCCGCCGCCTGCTGATCCACGACCTCACGACCTGGGAAGGCAAGAAGGATGAACTCCTGCTGGCCACCGATCACGGGCTGTGTGTCTTCAACGTCAAGTGGGGGACATGCGAGATCGCGCGGCCCGACGGCCTCGGCGACGAGGTCACGATGTTCAGGCGCGACGGGAACAATCGCATGTGGCTCGGCGGCCGCGGGTTGTGGGTGCTGCCGGACCTCAAGCACGTCGTGCCCGTACATCCCGCGATTCCCATGCTGGCCGACACCCGGGTAGTTGCGATGGCCGTGGCGGGCGACGGTCGGATGGTCGTTGGTCTGGAGGACCGGGGCACGATCTTCGTTACCCTTCCGGAGGGGTGGACTGGCCGGCCGACCAATCTTCCCAGCACGCCCGCGCCGTGGGACGGCACGCGCCCGCACGAGCCGTCCTACCAGGATCGGAGCCTCCTACTGCGAGAGTGCCGGGACAGGGCCGGACAGGTTCCGAACTCAGTCGCCAGCGTGTTGCTTGGCGAACTGCGGCAAGTCGCCGCGTCCATCGACCCGCGCGTCCGCGTGGGGACCGAAGTTCTGTTCGATGGGCACCAGGACATCGTGGTGCGCGGTGCCGAAACCGAGAAGATGCTGAATGGAGTCCTTCCTCTCCTGGGGAAACTCACTCCCAAGGCCCGCTTCGCCGTGTGGAAGCGCCAGGGCTCGCACGGTAGCGAGGTCGTCCAGGTGAGGACGTGCCCGCTGCGTAGGTCGAACTAGGGACAGCCCCTAGCTTTGCCGGCACTCCAGGACCAGCACCGTGATGTTGTCGGTGCCGCCGGCGGCGTTGGCGGCGCCGACCAGACTACCCACGGCGGCGTCGAGATCGCCGTCCACCTTCAGGTGGTCGAGCAGAGCGGGGTCCGGAACCATGCCCGACAGACCATCCGAGCATAGAAGGTAGATGTCGCCGGCGTGGATCTCGTCGGAGCTGATGTCGACCTGCACGGTGTCGCGCATGCCGAGCGCGCGGGTGATGACGTTCTTGTGGGGGAACTTGCGCTGTTCCTCGTCGCTCATGCCGGGACGTGCTTCCTTGTAGTCTTCGAGCAGCGAGTGGTCGCGGGTTATCTGCTTCACTTGACCGCCCCGGATGCGATAGCAGCGCGAATCGCCTACGTGTGCGACGTAGAAGCGATCGTCGGCGATCTGGCCGATGACAACCGTGGTGCCCATGCCGTTGAGGCGCACGTCCTTCGAGGCCGACTCGTGGATCTTCTTGTTGGCCAGACGGATGCCGACGCTCAGCCGGTTTTCCAGCACCGACAGCGCATGGTCCATCTTGTACGGCCAGGTGACGTCCTCGTCGCGGGTGCGGGCGAAGAACTCGCGGATGACGTCGGCCGCCATCTTGGAGGCGACCTCGCCACAGGCATGGCCACCCATCCCGTCGGCCACCAGGAAGAGCTGCTCCTCCTCGATGAGGCAGAAGTAGTCCTCGTTGTGGTTTCGCTTGAGTCCCTGATCGGTCTTGGCTGCGTAGCGAATGCGCATGAGCTGCTGGGGGACAGTTGAGCGTCGGAGGTGGTCCCTTGTCAACCTTGTAAAGCAGGCACGGACATTCTGTTCGTGGTTGTTGACTGCGGCAAATGCCGTCGCTATGGTACTGAACAAATGTCTAAGTTCCGTCGGGGCACGGCCAGCGAAGTGCGCAGCGAACGTAGGAGCGCCCCGGGCGCTGGGGGCAAGGGCGGCGCGCCCGCGACCAAGGTGGCCAAAGTCGGGACCAAAGTCGCGACCAAGGTCGCGACGAAGACCGCGCCCTCGGCCGGTGCCACGGTGTCCAAGGGGGTAGTCAAGGCGGTCAAGGCGTTGCCTGGAGTGGCCGCGCTTCCGCCAGGAACGGCGGCCATTCTCGCGATCGGCGACGAGATCCTGCGCGGCGAGATCGCCAATTCCAACGCCGCGTTTCTATCCGACCGGCTGTTCGACGCGGGCTACGAGGTGTGCGCCCACCGTGTGGTGTCCGACCGCGCGGCCGACATCCGCGCCACCATCGAAAGCATGGCCGGGGAAGCCTCCGTGATCGTGACCACAGGCGGCCTGGGGCCGACCGAGGACGACCGGACCGTCGAGGTCGTGTGCGAACTCCTGGGCGTCGCGGCAGCGGAGCACACCCCCTCACTTGAAGCGATGAAGCAGCGCTTCTCCGCGCACGGATTCGCGCTCACCCCGAACAACCTGCGGCAGGTGCGCGTGCCCGCCGGCGCTCGCGCCTTTGCCAACGCGGCCGGTATCGCTCCGGGCTTCTGCGTGCAGGTTGGCGGGGCCGAGGCGTATTTTCTGCCCGGCATTCCCCGCGAGATGGAAAGCATCTTCGCCGCTCACATCATGCCCAGACTCATCGCGCGCATGGGCGAGCACGGGGTGGTCAAGGCGGCGGTGCGCACCTTCCACGTCTACGGGATGGGCGAATCGCACATCGATCATCGCCTGGTCGGGCTGGTCGAGAACATCCCGGACGCGACCGTGCATTTTCGGACGGAGGCGCCCGAGAACCACGTCAAGGTGGTCGTTCGCACCGGCGACTTCGCCAAGAGCCAGGCCACGCTCGATCAGATCGACCACGAACTGCGCAAGCGCATCGGCCAGGGTGTCTACGGCATCGACGGTGAGACCTTCCCCATGGTGGTAGGCAAGGCGCTGCGCGAGGCCGAGGCGACGCTGGCCTTGGCCGAGTCGTGCACGGGAGGTTACGCGGGCGAGCTCATCACGTCCGAGCCCGGATCCAGTGATTTCTTTCGCGGCGGCGTGATGGCCTACAGCAACGAGATCAAGACGAGTGTGCTTGCGGTGCCCGCGGAGGTGCTCGGTGAGCACGGGGCGGTCAGCGAGCCCTGCGCGCGCGCCATGGCCGAAGGGGCGCGCAAGCTGGCGAACTCGACCATCGCCGTCGCCATCACGGGAATCGCCGGCAGCAAAATGGACGGGCGCCCAGCTCCCACGGCCGCCCGCCCGCAGGGTGACAAGCCCGTGGGCACGGTTTGCTTCGGCGTGGCCGGGCCGCGCCCGACGAAATCCGTGACCAAACTCTTTTCCGGCGATCGCGAGCGCATTCGCAGGGCAGCGGCCTACTTCGCCCTCGATCTCGCGCGCCGGTACTTCGTGTAGTCCTGGGAGAAGACATGGCGAATCTCGCGAATACGGATCGAAGTGAACACAAGGAAGGCAAGTCGGAGGCGGGCAAGGTGCCGGCCGTGCGCGATGCCGGCCGCGACCGGGCCATCGACCTGGCGGTCTCCACCATCGAGAAGCAGTTCGGCAAGGGCAGCATCATGCGCCTGGGCGATGACGTCGCCCCGCCCGAGGTGTTCGTCGTTCCCACGGGCGCCCTCGGGCTCGACATCGCGCTGGGTTTGGGTGGACTGCCGCGCGGGCGCATCGTGGAAATCTACGGGCCGGAATCCTCGGGCAAGACCACGCTCGCGCTTCACGTCGTGGCGCAGGCACAGCGTTCGGGCGGCATCTGTGCCTTCGTCGACGCCGAGCACGCGCTGGACGTCGGCTATGCGCGCAAGCTGGGCGTGAAGACCGACGATCTTCTGGTCTCGCAACCCGACCACGGCGAGCAGGCCTTGGAAATCACCGAGATGCTGGTGCGTTCGGGCGCGGTCGACGTGGTGGTGATCGATTCGGTCGCCGCGCTCACGCCGCGCGCCGAACTCGAGGGCGAGATGGGCGATTCCCACGTCGGCTTGCACGCGCGCCTGATGAGCCAGGCCCTGCGCAAGCTGACCGGCACCATCTCCAAGTCCAATACCCTGATTATCTTCATCAACCAGATCCGCATGAAGATCGGCGTGATGTTTGGCAGCCCCGAGACCACGACGGGCGGCAACGCGCTGAAGTTCTACGCCAGCGTGCGCCTCGACATTCGACGCATCGGCGCGCTCAAGGACGGCGAAAAGGTGGTTGGCAACCGGACGCGCGTGAAGGTGGTGAAGAACAAGATGGCCCCGCCCTTTCGCGAGGTCGAATTCGACATCATGTACGGCGAGGGGGTCAGCCACGAGGGCGATCTGGACGACCTTGGGTCCGAGTGCAACGCCGTCGAGAAGTCGGGCGCCTGGTTCGCGTTCGAAGGCGAGCGCATCGGGCAGGGGCGCGAGAACGCGAAGCAGTTCCTGCGCGAGCACAAGGACATCGCCACGAAGATCGAGGCCAAGATCCTGGCCCACCACGGCGTGAAGCGCGAGGCAGGCATGCCTGGCCAAGCCAACGCGTCTGGCACCGCCGTTCCCAAGCCCGGCCAGCCCGACAAGCGAAGATAGGAGAGGACACACAGGAGATGGAGGCCGCGGAGGGATCCGGACTCTGTGCTCTCCTTGTTCTCTGTGCCCTCAGCAGCGAACACGCCGATTTCTCTCCCTGAAGAACTGTCCAACAATTGGAGAGTTCTTCAGAAGCCGAGCCAAGGGCTCGGCCGCAGGTGGGGTGAAGTCCGCGAATTTACTTCGCGGATGAGGGGCGGGTCGCGACCCGCCCCTCCCAAATCTCTCAAGACGGGTCCATAAATGGACACGTCTTGAGTTGAAACTATTTCGCTGCCGAAACTTGTCGCGGGCGGGTTCGGTGCGTACTACGATCCGCGCGATGTCGCCAAAGAAAGCCGTCCCCGAAGGACCGATCGAAATTCCGGAGTTCCTGCCCATCCTTCCCCTGCGGAATTCCGTCCTGTTCCCGAACTCGATCATACCCATCGACGTCGGGCGGAAGAGGTCGGTGAAGCTCGTCGAGGAGGCGATCGCCAGGGAGAAGCCCATCATCGGCATCGTCACCCAGCGTGACTCGCGCGTCGAGGAGCCGGGGCCGGCCGATCTCTACACCGTGGGGTGCGCCGCGCGCATCCTGAAGGTCATCAAGCTGGCCAAGGACAGCTTCTCCGTCATTCTGCAGGGTGTTTCCCGCGTGCGGCTGCTTGAATTGGCCATGCAGGATCCCTACATGACGGCCAAGATCCAGGTGCTGCCCGACCAGCCCGGAACCACGGCCGAACTCGATGCCCTGGTGGTGAACGTCAAGGACGTCGCCAAGCGGGTCATCAAGCTCATGCCCGAGTTGCCCAAGGAGGCTTCGTTGTTGCTCGACAGCGTGAGCGAGCCCGGACAGCTCGCGGATCTCATCACCTCGAACCTCGACGTGCAGGTCGACGAGAAACAAGAGATCCTGGAAATCTTCGACATGAAGGCGCGGCTGCGGCGCGTTCTACAGTTCCTGTCGCGCCAGCACGAGGTGCTCAAGGTGCGCGAGAAGATCAACACCCAGGTGCAGGAGGAAATGGGGCGTAACCAGCGTGAGTACGTCCTGCGCCAGCAGCTCAAGGCCATCAAGGAAGAGCTGGGCGAGATTGACGATTCGGGCGGCGACCTCGACGACTTCCGCGAGAAGATCGCGACGGCCAAGCTGCCGGCCGAC
>Ga0066793_10001445_pt1 | contig 10794 bp, 9 predicted proteins | sample PersoiDNA2013189_FD_83876 | JGI IMG/M metagenome (GOLD analysis project Ga0066793, IMG submission 83876) | Permafrost soil microbial communities from the Arctic, to analyse light accelerated degradation of dissolved organic matter (DOM) -... | ecosystem: Environmental > Terrestrial > Soil >...
CCGATCGCCCTGGCATCGCGTGGTGCGCGGAACCCGCGCAGGCGGAGCGCGTTCGAGACGACCGTCACGCTCGAAAGGGCCATCGCCGCGGCGGCGAAAATGGGGTCGAGCAGTATCCCGGTGAACGGGTAGAAGGCGCCCGCGGCAAGTGGGAGGAGGGCGACGTTGTAGGCAAAGGCCCAGAAGAGGTTCTGCTTGATGTTCCGCATCGTCGCCCGTGACAGGGCAAACGCGGTGACAAGACCGAGCAGGTCGCCGCTCATCAGGGTCACCCCGGCGGACTCGATGGCGATGTCGGTGCCCGTCCCGATTGCCACGCCGACGTCGGCCGAGGCGAGGGCGGGCGCATCGTTCACCCCGTCACCGACCATGGCTACTCGTTTGCCTTCGGCCTGCAGCCGGCGTATCTGGGCCGCTTTCTCGTCTGGCCGAACATCCGCGAGGACGCGGTCGACGCCCGCCTGGCGAGCGATTGCCGCGGCAGTCGTCTCGTTGTCACCGGTGAGCATCACGACCTGGAGACCGAGACGATGGAGTTGCGAGACGGCGTCGGACGAGCTGGCCTTGAGCGTGTCGGCGATCGCAATCACGGCGGCGAGGCTGCCGTCGATCGCGACGTACACGGGGGTCTTCCCGGAGGCGGCCAGCAGATCTGCTGCGGACGCTAGCGGCGACGGGTCGATGCCTTGATCGCTCAGGTACCCGGCGCGCCCCACGAGGATCTTCTGTCCGCCAACCCGAGCAGCGATGCCCTGGCCGCTCACGGACGCGAAATCAGTTGAGTCGGCGAGGCTGAGACCGCGCTCCTCCGTCGCATACCGCACGATCGCCTCTCCCAGTGGATGCTCGGAGCCGCGTTCTGCGGCGGCCGCGAGAGCCACGACAGCGACGTCGGTCAGGGTGACCGGGACGCGGACCACGTCGGTAACACGCGGTCGGCCCTCGGTCAAAGTGCCCGTCTTATCGAGGACAACCACCTTGACCTGGTGCAGCCGCTCGAGGGCCTCGGCGTTTCTGAAGAGGATGCCGTGCTCGGCGGCCTTGCCCGTGCCAACCATGATCGATGTGGGCGTCGCTAGCCCGAGTGCGCACGGGCACGCGATGATCAGCACCGCGACCATGTTCAGCAGCGCCAGGTTGAAGGCGGGCTGTGGTCCGGCGATAAGCCAGACCGCGAAGGTCAGCCCGGCCGCCAGCAGGACGGCGGGAACGAAGTATCCGGTGACGGCGTCCGCGAGCCGCTGGATCGGCGCCCTGCTTCCCTGAGCCTCCTGGACGAGGCGGACGATTTGGGCGAGCACGGTGTCCCGGCCGACCCGGCGGGCCTCGAATGTGAACGACCCGGAGCCGTTCATCGTGCCGCCGATGACCTCGTCGCCGGTGGCCTTGGTGACCGGCATGCTCTCGCCTGTGACCATGCTTTCGTCTATGTTCGACGAACCGTCCGCCACCGATCCATCGACGGGGACTCGCTCGCCGGGACGGACCCGGACCAGGTCCCCCACGATGACTTCTTCCACCGCGATATCGAGTTCGACGCCATCGCGGACGACGCGAGCCGAACGCGGTGCAAGCGCAATGAGCTTCTTGATCGCGTCGGAGGTGTGGCTACGCGCGCGGGCTTCGAGGAACCGGCCGAGCAGGATGAGGGTGATGATCGCCGACGACGTGTCGAAGTAGATCGGCATCTCGCCGTTCCGCACCACGCCCGCAGCCTCGAAGAAGGCCGGGAAGAGGATCGCCGCGAGGCTGTATGCGTACGCCGCCGACGTTCCGACGGCGATAAGAGTGTTCATGTCGGTCGCGCGATGGCGAGCGACCTTGAAGGCGCCCGCGTAGAAGCCGCGACCCGCATAGAACTGCACGGGTGTTGCGAGCGCGAGCTCTAACCACGGATTGGAGAGCCAGTGCGGCAGGAAGGGCGCGATCGTCATGGATGCCAGGGCGACGATGAGCGGAGCCGTAAGGACGGCAGCTACGATGAGGTGTCGGCGCGTCTCGGCGAGGTGGCGCTCGGCGTAGGTCGCCTCGCCCCTCGACTTCGCTCGTGAGTTTGCGGCCGCATCTGCGGTCGTTAGGAGGCCCGCCACGGGTCCGGCAGCAAGGCCGGCCGCTGAACTATCGGCGATGGTTCCGCCGTGCTCGGCCCGGTCGAGCCGCGCATCGTAGCCGGCGGCTTCAACCGCCTGGCCCAGACCGGCTGGAGTGATGCGAGCCGAGTCGTATCGCACGCTTGCGGACTCGGTTGCGAGATTGACCGTGGCCTCGATAACTCCGTCCGACTTGCGCAGGTAACGCTCGATGCGGTTCACGCACGAGGCGCAGGTCATGCCCTCGACAGGGAATCGGATGGTGGAGGTGGAGGTGGATTCATTCATCGACGTTCTCGGCTTCGGGTTGCAGCGCGGTCTGTAACCCGGATCGTGAGCCTCGGTAATGAGACCCATCTGAGAGTCGGCTGAGCGTTGGCATAGAGGAGGCAGGCTGGAGGCCGCCAGTTCATTTGGCCCCAACCCGAAGGGCGCTCTCACACTGCTCTCAGGTTGGGGTGGCACGATGCGGCCTCATCCAATAAGCCGGTGCTCCGCGCACCGATCGGAAACAGATAGGTGCCGACATGACTACCCGCGCCGCCCACCGCGCGCAGGTGCGCAACGCCCCCCAGGACGAGGTCCCGGTCGCCGGCCGGCGACGTACAGCCAAGCCGAACGTCACGCCACGGCCGAGCAGGCTGCGAATCGCGGCCTTTCTGGCGATCGCGGCGATCGTTGTCGGCGGCGGAGTCTACGTGGCTGGCAACGTGTTCATGGGCCAGCGCGACAAGACGAACGTCGCCGGTGCGATCACGATGCGGATCAGCATGGACGGCTTCACTCCGAACGTACTCAATGCGAAGCCGGGCGAGACGCTCACCCTCGACTGGTGGAACGAGGACGCGCCGATGCACCTCACAGGCGGCGTCCATACCCTGGTCTCGGACACGCTCAAGGTGCGCCTCGAGCTGCCTGCTCAGAGCCGCAAGACCGTCCAGCTGACGGCACCGATGCTGCCGGGCGACTACGACTTCTGGTGCGACAGCTGCTGTGGCGGCAAAGACAACCAGCAGATGCACGCCACGCTCCACGTCGAGGCCTAGGCAATGGCGGGTCAGACGGACACGAAGCCGTGGGTGTCGCTGGCCGACAACACTGGCTTACCGAAAGCGGCCATGTTGCTCTTGGGCGGGCTGGCCGCGATCGCCGCCTCGTCGTCCCTGGTCGTCCTGCTCGGGCCAGGGTTCTCCTCGCCGCGGTTCGGGACGCTTACGGCACCCCTCGTCATCGCCTCGGGGTTCGCCGACGGCTTCAATCCATGCGCCTATGCCCTGCTGGTCCTCTTCGCAACCTACACCCTCACGCTCGTCAATGCCGTGACCGCCGATGGGCGCCCGACGCCGTTCGCGCGCCGGACTCTCCTCGGAGCAGGCTCGCTCTACGTCGGCGCCGTATTCGTCACCTACTTCCTGCTCGGGCTCGGGTTATACACGCTGTTCGAGGGCTTCGGGCGCGACCACATCGTCGCCCGCATCGCGGCGGTGTTCGCGCTCGTCATGGCCGTCTGGATGCTAAAGGACGTATTCCTGCCGGGCTGGGGCCCAACGATGGCAGCCCCGTCCGGGACGCACGGCTGGATGAACAAGGCGATGCAGCGCGGCGGTCTCGCGGGGATGCTCATGGCGGGCATTCTGGTGGGCATCTGCACGGTCCCGTGCTCCGGGGCGATGTACTTTTCGGTCACGGCCGTGCTCCACGCCTCGGGTGGCGGGATCGTCGGGTTGGCGCTCCTGGCGCTTTACAACATCGCGTTCATTCTCCCGCTGCTGCTGTTCCTGCTCTTTGTGTCGAACCGCCGCGTCCTCGGCACGATCGGTCGCTGGAACAAGAAGAACGGCTCGGTCGTGAAGGCCACGCTGGCGCTAGGCGTGATGGCGATGAGCTTTGGGCTGCTGTTGTCCCTCGGCGGGTCGATGTGATGACCGAGCACGTGCGATTTCCGATCGAAGGCATGACCTGCACGTCGTGCGTGTCCCACATCACGAAGGCCATCCGAAAGATCGAGGGTATCGAGACCGTGAAGGTGGACCTCGGATCCGACTCCGCGACCGTCCGCTTCGACTCCGCCGAGACATCCCTCGTGGCGATCGCCGAAGCGATTCGCAAGGCCGGCTATGAGCCCCGCGTGGAACAGGCCGAACCGTTCGTTCCCGTGGCACGCCGCGGCGTTCTCGGGCGGCTCGGGCTTCGCTGAGACACGGCATCTCGGGTGCGGCCGGGGATACCCCTCCTCCGCCGGCCGACGAGTCTCGTACATTCCTCACCCTGCGCTAAGGTAGGAATCAGGTTCCGAGGCCAAGATGGCCGCATGAGAAACCCACTTCGGCCGCTCCTCGTGATATCGATCGCAATCCTGGCGGGCGCATGCAGCTCCGCATCTTCGGCCGCCGTCACCCCCAAGGTCGCAACCGGCAGCGCGAGTGCACCGTTAGTGTCCGCCGGAGTTCCGCCTGCGGCCGGCAATTCGACTCAGACCAGCAACCGGGCAGGCGTCACCATCGACGTGACCTGGGCCGGTCCGAGCACGGGCGCCGTGTTCGAGGTCAAGATGGACAACCATATGATCGACCTGTCGTCGGTCGACCTGACAGCCGCGACGCTGACCAACGATCATGGCGAAAAGCTATCGCGGCCAACCTGGGAGGGCGGAGCCTCGGGCCACCACCGCGAGGGCAAGCTCTCGTTCGGAGCCTCACCGGCAGCACTATTCGCCAATTCAAGTTGGGTTGAACTCGAGCTACCGGCGGTGGGCGACAGCTCGCCCAGGGACTTCAAGTGGGCACTATCCAAATGACGCAACGGACGCTCCCCAGGTGGGTGAGCTCCTTGGTCGCGGGCGCCACCGGCGCGGCCGGGCTGGTGGCTCTGTACGTGGGTCTCATCAGTCTTGCCCAGGGTTTCGGGCACGCCATCGATCAGCTGCGGGCCGACCTTCCGTTCGTCCTCGCCATTGCGGTCGGCTTCGGAACGCAGGTCGGTCTGTTCATCGAGCTCCGCGCAATCCACTCGAGGCATCGTGCGTCGGGCGCGCTGACCGCAGCGAGCGCCGGAGCCGGGACGGCGGCCATGCTGGCATGCTGCGCCCACCATCTCGTGGACGTGTTGCCGCTGCTTGGCCTGTCCGCAGCCGCAGTCTTCCTGGCCGACTACCGAACACCACTGATCGCACTCAGCTTGGGGATGAACGCCCTTGGGGTCGTCGTCATCGGCCGCCAGCTAATCGTCGCGCGGCGGGCCTACGGAAGCCCGATGGCAGCCCTTAGTGGCCCGGAGCCGGAAGCGTGATCGAGACTACCGTACCTCCCGCCTGTCGCGGGGAGACGGTGATCGAGCCCGCATGGGCCTCCACGATCCACTTCGCGATGGCCAGACCGAGACCGGTACCGGAGGGGCGCAGCAAACGCGCACCCGAGCCTCGGTAAAGGCGTTCGAAGACTTGCGGGCGGTCGTCTTCGGGGATGCCTATGCCCGTGTCCGAGACGTCGATCCGGGCATTCTGATCCTCCAGGCGCAGGCTCGCCGTCACCATGCCGCCCGCCGGGGTGTATCGCCCGGCGTTGTCGAGGACGATAAGCAAGAGCTCCTTGAGGCGGTCGCGATCGCCCTGGACGACCAGGGGCTCGAGCGAATCGACTTCCATCCGCACGTGTGGGGCGGCTGGACCAGCCTGCCGGACGGCTTCGAGCAGGACGGCATCCAGCTCTACGGGGCCGAACTCGAGGCGGGCACCCGACTCCGCACGAGCCAGTGACAGGAGATCGCCGACGAGGCCAGCCATCCGCACCGTTTCGGACCGGGCATCGGCGAGCAGGGCTTCGCGTTCGTCGGCGGGTAGGGCCGGGCGGGCGGCCAGCTCGAGGCTCGCCCGAAGAGTCGTAAGCGGCGTGCGCAGTTCGTGGGAGGCGTCGCCGAGGAAGCGTTGCAAGGCCTGATGGTTCTTTTCGAGCGCCGCGAGCATTTCGTTGAACGCCACGGCCAGCTCCGAGACCTCGTCGCCACCCACGCCGGCCGCTTCAACACGTGCCCCGAAGTCGCCCGAAAGCGAGATTGCCCTGGCCGTGTCGGTCACGTCGGAAACCGGTGCGAGGGCGCGTCGGGCGAGCAGTGAGCCAACGCCGAAGGCAAGGGCGGTCAGGAACAGACCCCCGAGTACGAGCACGAGCGCCACGGTGCGCAGAAGGTCGTCGGCGTCGCGCGTCGATGCCGCCCAGACGACGTATCCGGCGACGCTCTGTCCGGGGCCAGTGATCGGCTCAACAACGAGCCTGAAGCTCTCGCCGCCGGCGGTTACCGCGTGGGCGTCCTGGGCGTGGATACCCGCGGAAGTGTCGCTGACGGGGACCGGCAACGGCAGCGTCCCGGCCGGGGCCGAGTCGAGAACGAGATTTCCGGCCGGATCGAGGATCTCGACCCGCCCGCCGGTCGAGGCGAACTGATTAAGCAGGCGCGCGGTCGGATGAAGCTTGCCGTCAGATCCGACGTCCTGGGCGAATGCACCAGCGGCGTGCTCAGCGTTGGCCATGAGACTCGTGTTGAACGAGGATTGGAGTTGCTCGCGGAGCACGAGGAAGGTGCCGGTCCCGAAGATCGCCAGCGCGGCCACCAGTAGGCCCGTATAGATGAGCGCGAGGCGCGTCCGGATCGGCAGCCGCCGGACAGAGAGATTCACTCCTTGAGCACGTATCCCGATCCACGAACCGTGTGGATCAGGCGTGGCTCGCCCCCGGCCTCGAGCTTATTGCGTAGATACCGGATGTATACCTCGAGAACGTTCGACTCGCCGCCGAAGTCGTACGACCACACTCGGTCCATGATGACGTCTCGGGTCAAAACCTTGCGAGGATGGCGCAAGAGGAGAAGCAGCAGGTTGAACTCAGTCGTGGTCAGGCTGATCGAACGGCCGGCGCGACAAGCTTCGCGGGCGTCGACGTCGAGCTCGAGATCCACGAATCGGAGCATCTCGCCGGACTGGGTGGGCCGCCGCCTGAGGAGCGCCCGAACACGGGCCAGGAGCTCCTCGAAGCTGAACGGCTTGACGAGGTAGTCGTCGGCCCCCGTCTCGAGCCCCTCGACGCGATCCTTCACCTCATCACGAGCGGTAAGCATCAGGATCGCCACTTCGTCGCCGGCGTCCCGCAGGCGACGGCAGACCTCGAGACCGTCGATGCCCGGCAGCATGACGTCGAGAACGACGAGGTCAGGCGTCTGGTCGCGGGCCTTGTCGAGCCCCTCTTCGCCCGAACCAGCCTCCGTAACACGGAAGCCCTCGTACACGAGCCCGCGTCGTACGACCGACCGAATCTTCGGGTCGTCGTCGATGACCAGGATACGTGCGGCGTCGCTCATCGATCGATCATCCCACGTAAATCTGAGAGCTGCATGAGAGCTGGCTGAGTCAGGCGACGGCCGGACCCGCCGAGCGGAGCCGGCGCAGGAAGACGAGGGCCACTCCGGAAATGATGATCTGGATGATGGGCATCAGGCTGTCGAGATCGACCCCTTCGCCGTTCGGATCTGCGGCTATCAGCCAGGGGTGGCTCGCGCTGCCCGCGAGGTGGAAGTTGACATTCATGAAGATCGCGACGACACCCCCCAGCACGATCAGACCGAGGACGAGCTTCCGGCCCGTGAAGCCCATGTGCGACCAGCGCGTTATCCAGAGTAGAGCGGCCCCCATTAGGACGATGCCGAGCGCGATCTCGCCGGCCATGACGAGATACCCGAACAGCTGGCCGTTGGGGATTACGACGCCGTCGACAAAAGACTTGTAAGGCCCCGACAGGTCCTTGGTCTAGCGCATGAGACGACCGACCTCCAAAGACCTCACCGCTCTCTCAGGCCGGCCTCATCTCGGGTTCAGGCGCCTCAACTACGATCGTTGCCAGAGCACAGAGCGGCCATCAATACCCTGACCGTATACGTCATGGCTGAACGGCCGGACCATGGGCGAGGCAGTCTGAAGGGAGCGAATCTCATGAGCAGTGGAGTGTTCGACGCAGGAGGCCTCCTGCGAGCCAGTAGCGCAGGTGCTTTGGAGCAATACCTGCGCCGCCACAAGGGAGTCGAGCGGGCCGAGGCAAATCCAGTCTCGCAGACGGTAGCCGTCGCGTACGACGACAAAGCCCTGGACGCGGCCGACGTCCGACAGCTCATCGAGGCGTTCGGTTGCTCATGCGGCGGCGAGATCGTGCCAAGCCATCTCTGCCAGGACGAACGCACGGCGGCCATCGGCGCTGCCATCGCCCCAGCCGCCGCCGCGGCCGCGCCGCACGACAAACACGCCGGCCACGCCACGACCCACACGGCCGCCCCGGCCGCACCAGCTGGAACCGCGCCGCACGACAAACACGCCGGCCACGCCACGACCCACACGGCCGCCCCGGCCGCGGGCGCGCCCGTCTCCGGTGAGATGGCTCAGACCGCCCATGGCATGGGCCACGGCGGCGGGATGACGATGGAGGCGATGGTCCGCGATATGCGGAACCGCTTCATCGTCGCGTTCGTCTTGGCCGTCCCCATCTTCCTCTACTCGCCGCTGGCGACCGAGGTCTTCAAGATCCGCGTGGGGACGCCGTTCGGCGCCGACGCGAACATCCTGGCATTCCTCCTGGCCACGCCTGCCGTCCTGTGGAGCGGCAAGATGTTCTTCGTCGGCGCCTACCGAGCGCTCCGGCATCGCACCCTCGACATGTCGGTCCTGGTCGCGCTGTCAGTCGGCAGCGGCTACCTGTTCAGTGTCGCTGGGACCTTCCTGTTCAAGGGCGAGGTCTTCTACGAGGCGGCGGTCGTGCTGCTCACGTTCGTCCTGTTCGGCCACTGGCTCGAAATGCGCGCCCGGGCCGGAGCCTCGGACGCGATGAAAGCGCTCCTTAACCTGACGCCACCCAAGGCGACCGTCATCCGCAACGGCGAGCCGGTCGAGGTCCCCACATCGGAGGTCGTGCTCGACGACGTCGTCCTTATCAAACCCGGCGACAAGGTCCCGGTCGATGGCGTCATCGTCGATGGCGCGTCAAGCGTCGACGAATCGATGATCACGGGCGAGAGCGTCCCCGTCGAGAAGACGGTCGGCTCGAACGTCATCGGCGCGTCGATCAACAAGACCGGCACGTTCCGGTTCAAGGCCACGAAGGTCGGCGCGGACACCGCTCTGGCCCAGATCGTCAAGCTCGTTCAGCAGGCCCAGAACTCGAAGGCGCCGGCTCAGCGACTGGCCGACCGAGCCGCCCAGTGGCTTGTCGCCGCGGCCGTCATCCTCGGTCTGGTGACGTTCTTCGGCTGGCTGACGATCGGTGGGTCGACGTTCATCTTCGCCCTGACACTGGCCATCACCGTCATCATCATCGCCTGCCCAGATGCCCTTGGCCTGGCGACGCCGACCGCGATCATGGTCGGTACCGGCCTCGGCGCACTCAACGGGATCCTATTCAAGAACGCGACCGCCCTGGAGCAGGCCTCCAAGATCAGCGCAGTCATCTTTGACAAGACCGGCACGCTCACGATCGGCCAGCCGAAAGTGACCGAGGTTGTCGTCGCCGGCAACCCCGTGAGTCAGGACGAGGTCCTCCGACTGGCGGCTTCGGCCGAGGGCTCCAGCGAGCATCCGCTCTCTCGAGCCGTCGTGGACGCGGCGAAGGAGCGCAAGCTCGTACTGGTCGACGCGTCCGACTTCAAGGCCGTCCCGGGCCTTGGGCTGGAGGCGAAGGTCGATGGTCGGGCAGTTCTCGTGGGGAATGCCAAGCTCATGCACGACCGGAGTATCGACTTCGATGCCCTGGCTGCCCGGGCCGACGAGCTGGAAGGCGCAGGGCGCACGGTGGTTCGCGTCGCCGTGGACGGCAAGGCCGGGGGTCTGATCGCCATCGCCGACGCCGTGCGTCCGAGTGCAAAGGAGACGATCGACCGCCTGCACAACCTCGGCATCCAGGTCGCGATGCTAACCGGCGACAACCGAGCGATCGCCGACCGCATCGCTGCCGAGCTCGGGCTCGACACCGTGTTCGCCGAGGTCCTGCCCGGCCAGAAGGCCGCCAAGGTCAAGGAACTCCAGGCCAAGGGTAAGCTCGTGGCCATGGTTGGCGACGGGATCAATGACGCACCGGCGCTGGCCCAGGCGGACGTCGGAATCGCAATCGGCGCCGGCACGGACGTGGCGGTCGAGACCGCCGACATCGTGCTCATGAAGAGCGACCCTGTAGACGTCCTGGGCGCGATCGCCCTCAGTCGGGCGACAGTCCGGAAGATGCGCCAGAATCTCGTCTGGGCCGTCGGTTACAACACGGTCGCCTTCCCGATCGCGATGGGCCTGTTCTACCCGTGGTTCGGGTTCGTCCTCCGGCCTGAGATCGCAGCGATCAGCATGGCCGGCAGCTCATTCCTGGTGGCGATGAACGCGCTGCTCCTCAAGCGGACCAGGCTCGAAGGGATCCGTCGCTACGGCCAGTGAACCGGATGCCGGCCTTGTGGTTGGCTCAGCCGCCCGTTCATCGCCCCCGGGCCAGTGGTCTGAGAAGCATGCCTGCAGTCAGGGCCGCGCCACCCAATTCACTTGATCCCGAGCACGCGCCGAGCCTGCTCGTACTCTTCCGCTGTGATCTCTCCTCGGGCGAAACGGGAACGAAGCGTCTCTGCCGCGTCGTCCTTCGGCGACTGGTCGCGTCCATGGCGGCCGACAGTGAAGAACCAGATCAGGACAATTACG
>Ga0066793_10001447_pt1 | contig 10791 bp, 15 predicted proteins | sample PersoiDNA2013189_FD_83876 | JGI IMG/M metagenome (GOLD analysis project Ga0066793, IMG submission 83876) | Permafrost soil microbial communities from the Arctic, to analyse light accelerated degradation of dissolved organic matter (DOM) -... | ecosystem: Environmental > Terrestrial > Soil >...
CTCCTGCGAGATCGCGCGCCAGGAAGCGCCTGCAGCGCGAAGGGAGCTTATCCTTCCGGCGTCGACCACGGCTCTCGGGCGCCCGAGCCGCTTGCCCTTGGCACGGGCATTCCGCAGGCCGGCTCTAACTCGCTCTTGAATGAGCGACCTTTCAAATTCGGCCATCGCCGAGATCACGTGGAACATCAGGCGACCGCTGGGAGTCGAGAGATCCAGATTGTCGCGCAAGCTGACGAAGGCCACGCCCAGAGCCTCGAGCTCAGCGATGGTGTTGACCAGGTGACGGAGCGAGCGGCCGAAGCGATCGAGCTTCCAGACCAAAACGGCGTCGATCTTGCGCTGGGCAGCGTCGGCCATGAGGCGATTGAGTTCCGGGCGGGAATCCTTCGAGCCGCTCATGTGATCGACGTACTCGCCGACGATCTGCCAGCCGCGGCGGGAGCAGAACTCACGCTGTTCGCGGAGCTGCATCTCTGGGTCCTGGTGCCCGTTGGACGTGCTGACGCGGGCATACAACGCCACTCTGAGGGTTGTGGTTGGGGATTGAGGGAAAGTGGTGGAAAAGCTAGAATCCTGTGCAGCCATTGGGAACCTCCTGTGTTCCTTGGTGGTCAGGGCTGGGGATGGGATGCTGATGACATCCGCCCAGCCCGTTTTCAATGTCCTGATAACCGTAGCGCTACGGTGAGATGTTGTCAAGCCCCTCCAACAAAATTATTTCCATACCCAGGCGCTACGGTGTACTATGGGCGGCATGAGCAGGAAAGACGAGATTTCGAAGGTGATGGCAGAAATGGGCCAGCGCGGTGGCCAGGCACGCGCCAAGGCGCTAACCGCAAAGCAGCGCCGGGCGAGTGCGATCAAAGCCTCGAAGGCAGCCGCGAAAGCGCGTCTGCGGAAGGCGAAAGAGCGGAAGCAGAAAGGCCGGCCGCCCGCATGAAAACGCTACTTACAGTGCTGCTTCTATCCGCTCTGTCCTTCGGGCAGATGCCCATGACGAAGGCCCAAAAACAAGACTGCTCGAAACTAACTAAAGCCTTCAAAAAGCACGCGACTGACCCAGGTCTGACACCGGATGACGTTGCCGCGATGCTTGCGGCTGTTCACGAGGCGTGTGGAACGTCAGAGGAGCATACAACAGCAACGCAAGATTGCGAGAATGCGATTGAGGCAGTTAACCAAGACGTTAAAAAGAACGGGCCTGACCCAACCTTGTCGCGAACTGATCTCAAGCTGCTTCTTGAGGCTATGCATCAGGCGTGTGGGATGCCAGAGGATTACGCGGCCAAGCACGACAGCCACGCCATCGGAGAAAACACTCGCGAGACTATCGCGAAGGAGAAGGAGAGAATCGACGGAATCGTTGGCAATACGATCACAGCCAGCGATTCCCCGCCTGACATCCACGAGCAGATGCCTGAATCGAAAGCCCACCACCAGCAACGACAGGACTGCTCCAATGCCAAAGATGCCATAAAAACAAGCGGAACCGACCCGAACCTAACGCCGAAGGATTTGAGGACTCTACTTGCGAATCTTCAACAGGCTTGCGGTACACCCGACGACTCCCAGCCAGCACAGGATATCCGCAAAGTAGTTGTCGACTGCTCCATGGCTTTGATTGCATTCGACAAGAACATAACCGCCCCAAATCTACCGACGAATGAGTTTATCGCTCTTGGTGCGGCTGTTTATCGGGATTGCAGAACGCGGCCCGGGTTCCATGACAGCCAGACAGATTCCCAACCGACACCTGAAGCCAAAGATTCCCAGCCAACGCCAGCAGCACTTGACATTCATGAACTCGTTGCCCAAAAGACCACCGCCCTTAATCGCGAAATAGCACTGGGTAACCGTTTGATCGCTCATTTGCAGAAAGCGCAAACGTGGGAAGGAATTGACGCTGACCATCCTGAAGCCGTGGCGCTTCGCGAAAAAATCGCTGGGGAGGAAAAGGAACTGCGCCAGGCAAGCCTTGTAAGTGTCGACCTGAACGACAAAATCGACATGAAGCGAGTACAGAAGCAAGGCACAGTGGAAGAAATCAACAGCTTGACACACATAGTCCAGGAGGCCACTGCCGTACTCAATGAGGTCAACACTCAACGAGATCGTTATCACGCTTTGGGATACTAAGTGATGAACTCCCTGCCCCAACTCGTCACGGTGCTGCTGCTATCCGCCGCCCTGTCCTTCGGGCAGATGCCCATGACGAAAGAGCAAAAACGGGACTGCTCCAAGGCAACCAAAGCCTTTAAGGCCCAACCGGTTCCTAACCCATCACTGGCTGATTTCATGGCGCTTTCTGAGGCCATGCGTCAGGCTTGTGGAACGCCGGAGGATTACGCAGCCAGACATACTAAGGCTGCTCAGGCCATTGATGAGGACACCCGTAAGACCATCAACAAGATCAGGAGTCTTGAGGTGCCCCAAGATTCCCCCGCTAGTTCGGAAGAGATTTCGAAAGAGCTAGACGCCGCCGTCGAAACTCAAAATTCGCAGCCGCTGGACATTCACGAACTTCTCACCCAAAAGAGCACCGCCTTCAATCGCGAAATAGCACTGGCGAACCGTTTGATCGCCCACCTGCAGAGGGCACAAGTGTGGGAAGGAATTGACGCCGAGCATCCTGAAGCTGTGGCGCTCCGCGAGAAGATAGCTCAAGAGGAAAAAGAACTCGTGGCAAGCTTCGCTGAAGTGTCGTTTAAAGACAGGGAGCGAGTAAAAAAGGAATGCACAGTGGAAGAAATCAACAGCTTGACACGCTTGGTGCAGGAAGCCACCGGCGTAATGCAGGACGTAAAGACGCAGCAAGATCGCTACCACGCTCTAGGGTACTGACAGGGGCATCCGTGTTAATATCTCGCCTATGTCTGATCTAAGTGTCGCAAAGAAACTTGTTGAGGACGCGGGCAAGGTTAAAGGGCGTACATTGGAAGCTCGATTCAATGATCTACGTCGGGCAGTCGAACGTACTCATTGTCCATCTGGAAAAATTGGAGAAAGCGAGCCAGCCTCAATAGCAGGCTCACTTCTGAAGCATCTTGGCTGCAGCCGGTGTGCTGCTCTTCGAGCGGCACTGCGTGGGCTGGAGTGCCCTGCCACTTGTGCCCGGTAGCTGCTGAAGCTCTTCGGTGGCCTCGATCGCCTCAGCCGCCAAACGTGCAGCGAGCGAAAAAGCAGCGTAGATCTCGGCCCACGGCTTCATTGCGGCGAGTGCGGCGATCTTTTGGTTGGGGGACAATGCCTAATAAGCATGGCGGCCACCGGACTGGCGCTGGTCGCAAACCTTCCACGGTCGAGGGATTGCTCAAACAATTGTCGCCGGGGAAGGCGGAAAGGTTCCGGCGAGATATCAAGCGCTCAGCACTCCGGCTGCTTATTGATTTGGCACACAAGGAACTGCGCCGGCTGGCGAAAAAGCCAGCGCTGCCGGGCGGGTAAAGGCTGGGCCCAAGAAGTCGGCCCCGCGCGGAGTCAACGCACGGGGCCAAGGAGACAGCTTTGAAGCAAAGCCAGAGTAGCACGCCCGCAGAGCAAGCACCTAACACAATTTCCGCACGGATCTGCCTAGAGCCGGGCTGCGAGAAGCGCCTGCGCTCATACAACCGTAGCGGCTACTGTGTGCAGCATCATAAGCACAAAACGACAACGCATTGTGTGAGGGGGGGACACTACACGGGAGCCAGGCCCACCCCAGAACAGTTAGATCAGCTTTACAACGAGCAACAGCTGTCATCGAGCGAGATCGCGCAGCAGTACGGCGTCACCCGGAAAACGGTGACGAACTGGCTGGAGAAGGTTGGCATCGAGCGGCGCACGGGCCATGAAGCAGGCATGCTTCGCTTCCTGGCCCAATCCGAGTTCGTTCCACCGGAGGAGCGCGAGGACTGCCTACTTGACCGGGCATGGGAGGCCCGGCCGGAGCGGCGCATCAAGAATAAAGTTGCCTGTCGCCTGAGCGGGTGCTTTCGGCAAGTTTCACGCTTGACTGGCAAATACGCTCACTTCTCGACGTCTCACGAAGGTATGACCGGAGACGAATATACGCGCTTGATGCCTGGACACCGCCATGATTGCTTCCAGCACACAGCGGATACTAATGGGCTGGAGGTTGAGAAGTTGATGGATGACTGGTGTACCGAGTGGGCCACAGCGGATGAGATTCGCCACTGGCGGCGGGATCCAAAACTGGCGCAAGCCAAGGAATACGTTGGCTGCTTAGAGTGTGGTCGAAAGCTCTTCGGTATGGCGGAGATTCAGAAGCACCTTGGAAAGGTACACAACTGGACCCTAGAGCAGTATCGAGAACGGTATCCAGGCGCACCCACCGGCTCCCTAGACCGCAGATCGATGCAAGCGAAGAAAACCAACAAGCGTTACCACAAGCTCAAGGCAGACGCCGAGCGCGGACGCGCTCAGCAGGCCCAGCAGCAATCCGGAGAAAAGCGCCAGACCAAAGAAACAGGATTAAGAATTACATTGGCCGCTCATCTCTTCACTGTCAATCCCGACGCAAGACCCGACTACGCCATGGCTGGCCGAATCTTCCCAAAGCAGAATGTGATGCCGCTAGCCTACGACGCCACGGTAAAGTTCTTAAAGCGCCACGGTGAGGCAATCGAAACTGAGAAACGGCGACTACTTTCCCTTTCGGGGAGCGAGCGCCGCTTAGAAGCTGAGAACGCCCGTTCTCAGTTATAGGGACAGGACTCCTGTCCATATGGACAGGAGCATTTTTCCATATGGACAGGACTCCTGTCCGTCCACCGCTTCTGAACCCATGTCATTCTGCGGTCTGTGAAGTCCACTACCACAGATCGAACGCAGCGCGGCCGACTCCTGGCCTTACTCATCCGCGCCTGCGGCGGAGAGGTTTCGCTTCCCGAAATCTTGGCGCTCGGCATCGCGCAGTTTGGCAGCCGCATCCTCGAACTTCGCGCGATGGGTTTTCGAATCGTGAACCGCCAGGAATCCCGCGGCGAACAGCGTCTCAGCTTTTACAAGTTGGAGTCTGGCCCTGGCCTGACGGCGACGCCGATCGCGCCCGCTCCCACAGATTCACTCTTCCCCGACTTTCACAGCGAGGCGCATAGAGACGATGGCTAGCCCGCCCCTTCGCGCCAGGTTGCACCTATACCTCCTCACCTCCGCAGAGTTTGCCCTGCTCACCGCGATGTGTGAGCACTGTTCGGACGGTTCCACGATCTGGGCCGCTATTCCACGGCTCGCGGCCTACTCGAAGCTCAGTGAGCGCAACGTGCAGTACGTCATTCGCGGGCTGTGCAATCGCGGCATTCTCAGTCAGCTTGCTCCCGGAAACTCTTGGAATAAGCGCAGGCCCGCAGTTTATCGGGTCAACGAAGCCGCGATGCAAGACGATCCGAAAATGAGTCCCTACCGCACCAGCCAGCGGCAACTGCCAGGGATTTTCCATAACCCGGTTGACGAAACGGCGATCGGTGCAAAGGTTGCGCCCCAACCGGTGCAAAATCTGTATCTGACCGGTGCAATGGTTGCACCCGATTCAAGATCTAAACCTAATTCAAAAGCTAAAGGGATTCAGCACGGCGAAGCCGCGTTGAACTCGTTGCCTGCCTGGTTAGCTTTCAAAGAGCAACTGCGCGCCGAGATTTCAGCCGAGGAGTGGGATCTATGGGTGCGTCCCATGTTCCTACTGAAAACAATGCCGGGGGGTAAGCATCTTCTAGCGGCGGTGCCTCCGAATGGTCGAATCCAAAGCGCGGCCATCAAACACCTGCCGATGATGCGCGAGCTACTAGCACCGGTGGGGCTGAATATCTCGTTAACTCCCTACCCCGATGAGTGGCAGATCGAGGAGGCAAAGCAACGGTACGGCGTGGATGTGGCGCCTAAGCCGTGGATACGAAACTCATGACTTACTGCGCGAAACCCGGATGCAAGCTCACGCCCTGGCGCGGAAAGTTTTGCTATACCCACTGGCGAATCTCTCAGGGATTTTTCTTCGACGGGAAGAGGTTTGTGAAAGATCACGGGGCTACTGACGTGGATAGGCTTCAGGGAAAACATCTTTTAGTGGGCAGGCGGCGTCGGAGAAATACCGCGCAGTCGGCTCGAAATTCAGAAGAAGCTGCTCGGGCCCCGGCCTTTTCACTGGGCGCTTCGGGCGAGGATCGGCGAGCTTCGCGGGGCGATAGAAGTCGATCGCAGCCTGAACTCGTTCACGTTCACGGTGGGGGCGCCACCTATGCATAACCTGATCCATAACTTAAAGTTTTACATGCGGGGAGCAAGAAATCACAGCACTTATGCGCTTGGGAAAGCGTTCCAAAATCTACTGTCATCGGAATCGTACGGTTCCCCAGGGGATTCTGGAACAGATAGAGCAAGGGAGCGAGCCAAAGCAAGGTAATCGATGATGGCACAGCTTGAGCACAACGCGATCGCCGAGGTTAGAGAGCTTGCGAGCCATGCACTGCGCCGCGTGAGGGCGGGCGCGGAAATCGCGCCGCGGCTGCTCGACCTGGCCGACGCTGCACGGTATCTCGCCATGAGCGACAAAGGGCTGCGCGAACTAATCCAGGGGGGAGAGGTGCCCTACATTCAAAAGATCGCCGGAAGAAGCCCGTACTTAGTTGACATCCGAGACCTCGACAAGTGGGTCGAGCGCTCGAAAATACACTTGCATTCCGTGTAAGCGCTTGGTAAGATGCAAGCGCGGTAAACACGGAGGAATCAAAGCCCATGAAGAAACTAAACAAAAACCCAAATGCAGTTGCACTCGGAAAACTCGGGGGCCTGGCGAGGCAAGCAGCGCTGTCGAATCAAGAGCGGCGCGAACTTGGGCAAGCTGGGAACCGGGCGCGGAATGAAAGATTGAGCCCGGAACGTCGGCGCGAGATTGCACGCCTCGCATTGGCGGGGCGCGAACGCAAGCGCGCGGAAAGGGATCGTCATGTCTAAGCGCGGCAGAGGTTCAATCTACAAACAGCCCGGATGCGGCACGTACACGATTCAATACTTCCGCGCGGGTCGGCGGATTCGTGAAGCGACAGGATGTGAAGATTTTCGCGGGGCGCAACAGCAGCTAACTCAGCGGCTCAGACAGTGCGATCGCGGCGAGGTAATCCAGAGTTCGCGCAAGCTGGCGACGATCACTGAACTCTGGGAAGGACTGGAGCGGCACTACAGACGCAACGCGCGGAAAAGCACGGAGTGTCTTCCGCGCAGGTGGAAACATCTAGGCCCGTTCTTCGCCGATATGTCTGCGGTCAATGTTTCGTATGACGCGCTTGAGCGCTACGTCGATTCGCGGCTCGCTGAGCGCGCATCGAATGCAACGATTAACCGGGAGCTGGCCGGCCTCAAGACCGCGTTCCGGCTCGGCTATCGCAGTCAGAAAGTGCGCCTAGTACCAGTGTTCCCGCACTTGCAGGAAAACAACGTTCGCGCGGGATTTATCGAGGACGCGGAGTACGAAGCGCTCACCGCGAACTGCTCGGAATTGTGGCTGCGCCTTTTCCTCGAAATCGCGTACTCGTTCGGATGGCGCAAGTCGGAAATCTTAAACATCCGCGTCAGACAAGTGAGTCTTGCAGCGCGGACCATTCGGCTAGATCCCGGTACGACGAAAAACGAAGATGGGCGTGAAGTGAGCATGACGGAGCGCATCTATGTTCTCGCCAAACAAGCGACCGCGGGCAAATCGAAGGATGATTTCCTGCTCACGCGCGATGATGGCAAGCGCGTGCGCTGCTTCCGGACAGCTTGGCGCAATCTGACGAAGGCCGCCGGGCTGGAGGGAACTTTTATTCACGACCTGAGACGGAGCGGAGCGCGGCAACTGCGACGGGCGGGCGTCCCGGAAAGCGTAGTGCAGAAAATCGGCGGATGGAAAACTGCAGCGATGTTCAAGCGGTACGCGATCGTCAGCGACGGAGATATTCGAAGCGCGATCTCGCGACTTGAAGAGTCGCGACTTGAACAGACCAAAGCTGAAAACAGCCATGATTTCAGCCATGATTCGACGGAAGCGAGCGCAATCAGCGCTCCCGTCGAAAAGGGCAAGGTGAACTGAAATGCGCGCGAATACAGGAGTTGAGTGGTGCCCGGAGACGGAGTCGAACCGTCACGTCCTGTTAAGGACCCGGGATTTTAAGTCCCGTGCGTCTGCCAGTTTCGCCATCCGGGCGCTGTGAGTCTAAGTTATTCTACATACAGCGCCTTCGTTCGTTTACCACATTAGTTAACTACAACTGACGTTAACTGCAACTGACCTCCTACCAGAGTGCGGCTTCTCTGGTGGCTGTTGTGGTGGCTGTTGGTTGCTCTGCTGTGCCATGGTCTTGTGGCCCAGCAATTCCTGAACCGTCCACAGATCGTGCTGCTACCGGTGCCGACGGGATAGAGAGCGGGTGGCCACGGCAGCAGCGAAATCTTGTCTCCAAAGGTTGGGGTAAGGAGAGGTGTTGCCAAGGTAGGCCACAAATGGGGCGAGTTCGGCAATGCTGGTACGGATCGCATACCGAATTCAGGGCGCTCCAGATGAAGATCATTTCACAGGGTTGCGAGCGGGCGAGATGGGTGTACACTGGGTGCCGTGTTTGGGAGGTAAAAAGGAGATTCCGACTACGTTCAATCTCAAATCGCAACCCGAAAACTAAGACAAGGGGTACGACATGAGGCTTGTCTCGCAAGCTTTGCTGCTGTGGTTTGTTATCTTCCTCTTCTTTTTTGTGGCAACAACTACGCCGAGCTTGGCCCAGGGGCAGAATGCTCCAACGGATGGGGCCGGACTCTTCAAAGCAAAATGCGCCATGTGCCACGGTCCCAACGGTGCCGGCAAAACGCCCATGGGGCAGAAACTGAACATCCGCGATCTGCACTCCGCTGAGGTCCAAAAACAATCAAATGCTGAGCTGTCCCAGATGATTGCCCAAGGGAAAAGCAAGATGCCAGCGTTCCGCAAGACGTTGAGGGCCAGCCAAATCAAGCTGTTGGTGGCTCACATCCGCGAGCTGGGCAAGAAGTAAATCGATCAGAGAGGCGGCTATGGCAACGAGTGATCAGGCATGATCAGTTCCGGTGATCGGGTGTTTCCACCATTACCGCGCCGGCGGTTTGTCGAGGTGCTGCTGGGCGGGGGATTTCTGGCCACTGTGGTCGCTTTCGTCTACCCCGTCTTGCGCTACCTGGTCCCGCCGAGAGCTTCCGACCTCGGAAGCGATTCCGTCGTGGCCGGGCATGTCGGAGAGCTGAAGCCGAACAGCGGAAAGATTTTCCGGTTTGGTAATCGCCCTGGTCTGCTGATTCGCACTGCCAGCGGAGAGTACCGCGCCATGTCAGCGACCTGTACTCATCTATCCTGCACAGTGCAGTACCGCGACGATCTGCGCCAAGTCTGGTGCGCCTGCCACAACGGCAAGTACGACCTCAACGGGCGAAATATTGCGGGGCCTCCGCCGCGTCCGCTGGAAGGCTTTGAGGTGCAGGTGCGAGGGGACGAGATCTTCGTTAGGCGTCGGCGGGAGGCTTGAGATGAGTCCCTTACGCAACGTGCGCAACTGGCTGGACCAGCGGCTGGAGTGGGACGATCTGATCGCCCCGTTGCGGAAGAAAACCGTTCCTCTCCACCGGCTCTCCTATTGGTACTTCCTCGGGGGGATCACTCTCTTCTTGTTCGTCATCCAGGTGCTGACCGGGATTCTGCTGCTTCTGTACTACCGGCCCGGAGCGAACGAAGCCTTCGAGAGCGTGCAGTACATCATGACCCAGGTGCAGTTTGGCTGGCTGATTCGGTCGATCCACTCCTGGTCGGCCAACTTAATGATCTTCACCGCGTTCGCGCACATGTTCAGCGTGCTGTTCCTTAAGGCGTACCGCAAGCCGCGTGAGCTGACATGGGTCAGCGGAGTGATCCTGCTATTTCTGGTCATGGGATTCGGTTTCAGCGGTTACTTGCTGCCTTGGAACACTCTGGCTTTCTTCGCCACCAAGGTCGGCACCGAGATTACTGGCCAAGTTCCGATCATCGGCAAGCCCATGATGATCTTTCTCCGCGGTGGTGAAGAGGTGACGGGAGCCACGCTGTCCCGGTTCTTTGGATTCCATGTCGCCGTTCTGCCCGGATTGGCAACCTTGCTGATCCTTCTGCACGTGTTGCTGGTGCAACGCCTTGGCATTAGCATTCCCCCGAAGCTGGAGGCGCAGTGGACCGCAAATCCGTCTGCCAAGCGGGAAATGAAGTTCTTTCCCAACTTCATGCTGCGGGAAATGATGGCTTGGTACGTGGCCCTGGGAGTGCTGGGCGCTTTGGCAGCACTCTTCCCGTGGAACCTCGGTGTCAAGGCAGATCCTTTTGTGTCGGCCCCAGCGGGAATCAAGCCCGAGTGGTACTTCCTCTTCATGTTCCAGACGCTCAAGCTCATCCCGCCCAAAGTGTGGTTCATCGACGGGGAAGTTCTCGGTGTACTTGTTTTCGGCTTGGTCGGCTTGTTGTGGCTTCTGCTGCCATTTTTTGAGAGTGATCACCCCTCGCGCACCAAGCGGTGGATTACTGGGCTGGCAGTCTTTGCTCTTGCGTACGTGGCAGGTATGAGTGTTTATGGCTATCTTGCGAAATAAGCTCCGACCGTTCCCCGCAGCCCGCTATGTCGGGCTGGCCGGCTACATCGTGCTGGCAGCGTGCCTGGGTTATGGGCAAACCACGAACTCCTGCCTGGATTGTCACTCCGCCTTGCCTGATCCCCTGGGAGTGACCCAGGAGAAGTTCAGCCAGGACATACACGCACAAAAGGGTTTGACTTGCGC
>Ga0066793_10001448_pt1 | contig 10787 bp, 12 predicted proteins | sample PersoiDNA2013189_FD_83876 | JGI IMG/M metagenome (GOLD analysis project Ga0066793, IMG submission 83876) | Permafrost soil microbial communities from the Arctic, to analyse light accelerated degradation of dissolved organic matter (DOM) -... | ecosystem: Environmental > Terrestrial > Soil >...
CTGTCGTCCACCGCCGTGAAGATGGCGATGTTCCCGCTCTCCGATCCGACCAAGGGCATCAACCTCACGGGCCTCGGCGTGGCGTTCATCACCCTGGCCTCGGCGGTCGTCTTCTCCTCGTACTTCAAGGGATTCCTGAAGACGATCCCGGTGCTCCTCGGCATCCTCGTCGGCTATGCGGTCTCGATCCCGCTCCACCTCGTGGACTTCTCGGGCATCGCCGCGAAGCCGTGGATCGGCCTGCCCAACATCACGACCCCCGTCTTCGACATCTCGGCCATCGCGATCATCGCGCCGGTCGCGATTGTGGTCATCGTGGAGCACATCGGCCACCTGCTGGTAATCAACGAGATCACCGGCAAGGACTTCACGCCGATGCTGCCTGAGTCGCTGTTCGGCGACGGTATCGCCACGGCGATCTCCGGTGCGCTGGGCGGCACGCCGTCGACCACGTACGCGGAGAACATTGGCGTCATGGCGGTCACGAAGGTCTACGCGACGCAGCTGTTCTGGTACGCGGGCGCGTTCGCGTTCATCATCGGCGGCTTCATCCCGAAGTTCGGCGCGGCGATCTCGTCGATCCCGACCCCGGTCATGGGCGGCATCTCGCTGCTGCTCTTCGGGCTCATCGCCTCAAGCGGTCTGCGTCTGCTCGTCAAGAGCGGCATCGACTACGGCCACAGCCGCAACCTGATCATGTCCTCCGTCGTGCTCGTCATCGGCATCGGCATGGAGACCGGCGGCTTCACGATCCCGCTCGGCAAGTACTCCATCCCGGGCATGGCGCTCGCGACCTTCATCGGCATCCTGCTCAACCTCATCCTCCCGAAGGAGTCCGAGGGCCTCGCGGTCGACTCGCCGGACTTCTCCGGCGAGTTCCAGGCCGAAGCGGCCGGAGACGAGGCGTAAGACCCCATCCCGACGAAGCCGCGCCGAGTCACGCACTCGACAAGGCGCGCTTTGAGCGATCGGCCCCGGACCGCGGTAAGACCGCAGTCCGGGGCCGATCCATCTGTGGCGGGGGTCACACGCGCGCGGGACGCTTTGCTTAGGTCCCGGGGCGGGCGCATACTAATTCTGTAACGCGTCAGAGCTCCCAGGAGGCCGTCATGCAACGTAATCGCCGGCGCCGCGCCGCGGTTCTCGTCGCCGTGGCGCTCACAGCGGCTCTGGGCGCCTCGGGATGCAGCGAGCCGAAGATGAGCGGAGGGGCCGCGCAGGTCCCGACACCGCTGGATCCCGCGAACAAGGCGCGCGCCGCCGCCGGCGCCGCCAACAACGCCATAAAGGGCATCCAGGGCGACGTCGACAGCAGCACCCCGGGCAAGTAGCGCCCTTACGACCCCGACGGAAGCGCCCCTCACAGCCCCTCTCTCACGCTCGTTCGTTCGTGGCTCAACGCCTGATAATGCATCTTACGTCAAGTTGGCTACGAGACCATGACTCCCCGCCGGAAACCCTGCTGTGTTCTCGGGGATGCCGATCGACGGGACCGACGCGGTGCACGGAGGTGCGGGCGCGCTACGCGTCCACCGGAAAGTAGCGCTCCTCGAACTCGGAGCGCGTGAGTTCGGCCAGCTCCTCCTCGGCGGCCGCGAGGGCCTCATGGGCGTCCGCGGCGGAGTCGAACGCGCCGAGCAGGGTGACGTCGTCCTCGTTCTCCAGCGCCACCGTCTCCACGCGGTAGAGCTCGTACTCCTCGACGTGCTGCACCGGAGGACGACGATACAAGATGTCCTCCCGCCACTCCAGGTCCGGCTCGTCGGACTCGTCGACGTGCATCATGCGCAGACGGTAGTAGTCGGATGCGGCCCCGATGCCTTTGCCCATGTCCGCTCTCCCCCGCGCCCCTACTTCTTCACGATCTGGATGAACTTGGCTGACGCGGTGACCCAGCCGACGTGCCCGAGCGGGTCCTGGACCTTGTACCAGCTGTTTCTCTTCTCGAGGAGGAGGAGCCTCGTGCCCTTCCCCACCGACGCGACCGTCTGGCCGTTCGCCGACGGCGTTATGCGCAACCGCACGCCGTCGACGAGCGCCACACCGACCATACCCGCCGGCACCGTCGAGGTGGCCTGCGCGGTCGAGGTGGTCTGCAAGGCGGCCTGCTCGGGCGTCACGTACGCCGCAGCCGTGGTGCGGGCGTTGAGCTGGAACTCGATGTAGAAGCCCCACAGGTACCATGCCACGACCGCGAGCAGCACCCAAGGGACCGTCCAGCGGACGACCTTGACGATCGGGTTGTTCATGAACCGGCCGCGAGTGTCGTTCTGCACGAGCTCAAGTTCCCCCTTTGCGCGGACCTTCGTCAGATGTAGAGGCCCCCGCCGTACACCGACGGGTCCTCGATGCGGTTGTCGTGGAGGAGTCGGTCCAACTCCTCGCCCGCCGCGGCGATCGCGGCGCGGATGCCCGCCACGTCGATGTTTCCGACCCCTGCGAGCACGGCATCGGGCGTCGGTGCGCGATGGATCGCGGACACCTCGTCGCGCAGTTTCGACGATGCGGCCATCAGCAGGTCGGCGCAGTGCCAGAGCTTCTTCGGCAGCGCCACGTTCTGAAGCTCCTCCGCCTGCATGGCCATCCGACCGACGAGCTCCTCGAGCGCCTTGCGCTGCACGCTCGCGGAGTTCGTGGCGAACTCGGCGACCTCGTCGGCGGAGTCCTCCGCCAGCGTCGCGAACACGGACTCGAGCGCGCGATACGCCGCGCGGATCGCCTCGCGGCGGCTCACCAGCCCTATCAGCGAGGTGCGGACCTGACGGCGCCACACCAGCACGGCCCCGATGACGATGCCCGCGATGAGCAGCACGCCGGCGGCGGCGATGATCCCGTAGATGACCCAGATGTTCACACGCGTCCTTCTGTCCTCGTCACATGGCGCCCGCAGAGGCGACGCCGTCTAGTCGATCGTGCGGTTGTCGATCACGTGCCTCGCCTTGCCGGCGTTGCGCTCGATGGTCCCCGGCTCCACGAGTGTGACCTTCGGGCTGAGGCCGAGCACGCTGCCTAGTCTATCCGAAACATGGCCGGTGAACGCGACCATGTCGACCATGATGTCGGAGAAGATGTCCTCCGCCACCTCTATCTCTATCTCCAACCTGTCCATTCCTTGCTCGCGGTCCACGATCATCAGGTAGTGCGGCTCCACACCCTCCACGGATCGCGCCGATCTTCACCGATGCCTTCTTCTCGCCCGTCCCCGAAGACGTCGCTCCTGGGAAGCGGGGCTGCTGCAGCCCGACAGCACGAGCGCTATCGGCATCGCGCCCGCGGCGGCCATCGCCGCCATGTCCTTCCATGCCCTGTGCACGACCCTCACCCCTTCTCCCCTACCCGGCCCTCTTGAAGGTCGGACATCCTTGGCGCCTCGAGCCTAGATCGAGGCGATCTCCTCCTGCGAGACGAGCCGGACGGGCTTGTCTTTCAGCAGCGAAAGCGCGCGGTCGGCGTCCGCGACGTTCAGGACTACGTAGGTGCCGATCAGCGAGTACACGTACTCGATGTTGACGCCGGCGTCGGAGACGATCTTCAGGATGCCGGCGAGACCGCCCGGCTGGTCGGGCAGGTCGATGCAGATGACCTCGGTCTCCTTGACCGTGAAACCGGTGCCGCGCAGGAGGTCGTGCGCCTCGTCCGGCTGGTCGACGACGAGCCTCAGGATCCCGTAGTCGGCCGTGTCGGACACGGAGAAGCCGCGGATGTTGACGCCGCCCTCCCCGAGCGTGCGCGTCACCTCGGACACGCGGCCCGACTCGTTGGCGATGAAGACGGACAGCTGACGCACCTTGCTCACAGTTCGCACGCCCCTTCCCTGCACGCTTTGCGGCCGAGTTCGAACGCGGCCAAGTTGCCGTCGACGGTCTTGGGCGGCACGCGGCGCGCGATGACGTCGCGCCACGCCTCCGTCTCGAAGGACAGGCCGAAGGAGAGCGCGCCCATGAGCACGATGTTGGCGCTGCGCGGAGAGCCAGCCTCGCACGCGAGCTCCTCGGCGTCGAGGAAGATCGCGCCCTCGTAGGCGAGCGCGGCCTCGATGCCGGTCGGCGTCCCCCACTCCCCGATCAGCACGGGCAGCGGTGCGATGGTGCGGTTGTTGACCACGAGGCGGCCGTCGGGCTTGAGCCAATGGACCCACCGCGCGGCCTCGATCAGCTCGAAGCTCACGAGATGGTCGGCCCCGCCCGGGTCGATGGTCGGCGAGTGGACGTGCTCGCCGAAGCGCACGACGGTGTCCACGCTGCCCCCGCGCTGGGACATGCCGTGGACCTCCGCGAGCTTCACGTCGAGCCCGGTGGCGGCGGCCACCTGCGCAAGGACGTCGGAGGCGAGTATGGTCCCCTGCCCCCCGACGCCGACGAGCATGACGGTCGTGACACTCATGCGCCGCTCCCGATGTCGCAGGCCCTGCCGGTCCTCACGATCGCCCCGTAGCGGCATACCTGGACGCACTGGCGACAGCCGACGCACTGGGCGATGTCGATGGACGCCTTGCTGTCCTTCGCCCTGCAGATGGCGGAACACCCCAAGCGGATGCAGTCGCCGCACGCGGTGCAGAGGTCCTCGTCGACAGCGAACGGGTCCGGGTAGTCCTTCGTGAGCAGCGCGCAGGGAGCCTTCGCGATGACGACCGAGACGCCCTCGTAGGCGACCGCGGCCGCCAGCGCCGTGGAGGTGGGCTTGAGCAGGTTGGGGTTCACGACGCGTACGTCGGCCACGCCGAGCGCGCGGACGACCGCCTCGATGTCGATCTCGGGCGCTGGGTCGCCGATCAGGGTGCGGCCCGTGAAGGGGTTGTCCTGATGCCCCGTCATGGCCGTGATCCGGTTGTCGAGGATGACGATGGTCTCTTTGCCCCCGTTGAAGACGGCGTTCATCACCCCGGTCAGTCCCGAATGCGCGAACGTCGAGTCTCCGATGACCGCGACGACCGGGCGCGAGGAGCCCGGCCCGCCGGCGATCCCCATGCCGTGAGCGGTCCCGATCGAGGCGCCCATGTCGATGCAGGAGTCCATCGCCGAGAGCGGGGCGAGCGCGGCAAGCGTGTAGCAGCCGATGTCACCCGTCACGACGGCATCCATCGAGCGCAGCGCCTGGAACACCCCGCGATGCGGGCAGCCGGCGCACAGCATCGGCGGGCGCGGCGGCAGGTCGGTCATCGCCTCGCGAGTCTCGGGTGATTCCGCACCGAACGCGGCGCCCACCTTCCCCGGCGACAGTTCGCCGATGTGGGGCACGGCCGTGTCCTCGACGGCGAGTCCCATCGCCTTGAGATTCATGCTCAGGTAGGGGTCGAGCTCCTCGACCGTGACGAGCCGCTCCACCTTCGACGCGAACTCGCGGATGCGGCCCTCCGGCAGAGGGAACGTCATCCCGAGCTTGAGGGTCGAGGCTTCGGGAAGCGCCTCCCGCACGTACTGGTACACGACGCCGGACGTGACGATCCCGAGAGAGGTGTCGCGCAGCTCTTCGGCGGTGAATGAGCACGACTCGCTCTCCTCGCGCGCGGCAGCGAGCCGCCTGTCCAGATCGACGCGGCGCAGCTTCGCCATGCCCGGCATCATCACCCACTTCGCCGTGGACTTCCGGTAGGACACCGGCTGGTGCTCGACGCGACGCCCCGGCTCGACCAGGCCCTTCCCGTGCGAGAGCCGCGTGGTGGAGCGCAGAAGGACCGGTATGTCGAGCTTCTCGGACAGCGCGAAGGCGCTCCGCGTCATCTCGAGCGCCTCGGCGCTGTCGGAGGGCTCCAGCACGACGACCTTGCCGAAGGGGCCCCAGTTCCGGCTGTCCTGTTCGTTCTGGGACGAGTGCATGCCGGGGTCGTCCGCCACCACGATGACGAGACCGCCGCCCACACCGGTGTACGCGAGCGCCATGAAGGGGTCTGAGGCCACGTTGAGGCCCACGTGCTTCATGGTGACCAGCGCACGGGCCCCCGCCATGCTGGCGCCGATGGCGACCTCGAGGGCCACCTTCTCGTTGGGGGCCCACTCGCAGCACACCCCCGGCATGCGCACGAGGTTCTCGAGGATCTCCGTCGAGGGCGTACCCGGGTAGCCCGTGCCGACGGCCACGCCGGCCTCCCAGGCCCCCTGTGCGATCGCCTCGTTGCCGGACAGGAGCGTGAGCGCCACCGTCGTCCTCTCAGCGGGATGCTTCAGACACACCCGCTCAACGCAGGTGCGACGGATTCTAGCATGGAGATAGCGTCACTCGTCAGAGGAGACGCCGCCGGGCTCCAGGGATTCCGGTGCCGCGGGCTCGCTCGCGGAGGTCTCGACCTCTGCCGCCGCGACGACGGCGTGCGCGCGGGCCAGCGCGGCGGACTGCGTCACGCCGAGTGGCGTGTCGTTCGTGTCGACCCACCCGCGAGCGACGACGCGCGCCCGCCCGGGGCCGACCGCGGCGATCTGCGCATCGGGTGCCGGCTCCGCGAGCACGCCCGGTGTCGACGCGACCGCGGAGAGCATGGCGAGGCGCACCGCCTCGACCTCCGCGCCGACCGGCGTCCAGACCGCGATCTCGAACCGGCGGACCGCCTGCGCGCTCAGGTTGATGACGACGCCGTTGAACACGGTGATGTTGGGAACGAATGCGACACGGCCGTCGGGCGTGCTCAGGACGGTGTCTCGCACGCGCACGTCCGTGACGACGCCCTCGGTGCCGGACACCACGATGGTGTCTCCGATCCGGAACGGCCGCTGGACGAGCAGCATCACGCCCGCGACCGAGTTGGCGAACACGTCGCGCAGAGCGAACCCGAGGGTGAGTCCGGCGAGGCCGAGGCTCGTCACCAGCGCGCCGACGTTCACGCCGGCCACCGCGAGCGCGACCACCGCGCCGACGGTCCAGATGACGCCCCGGGCGACGCGCGCGACGAGCACGTCGACATGCGCCTGGGTCGAGGTGCGCGAAAGCACCCTTCGCACCGCCGCGTACACGATCCGCCCGGTCAGCCATGCGACGATCAGAACGAACAGCGCGCCCAGCAGGTCCGGCACATGCCGCGCGGCGCCGCGCGAAACGGCGTCGACGGCCTCGGTGATACCGGCTGAGAACGCAGCGCCGATACGGTCGATGAAACTCAAGGCTCCCCTTCTCCGGAGTCCGGTGTGACGGGCCCGCAGCGCTGTCGCGCTATGGCCGGACGGCTCCCACGTAGTCGCCCCGGCTGCGGATCCTGTCCGTCAGCGACGAGTACCTGACGTGATCGCCCGTGCCGGGCGCGTGCAGGAACACGCCGTTGCCCGCGTACATGCCGACATGGTGGATCCGGTTCGAGTCCCCGCCGTTGCCGAAGAACACGAGGTCGCCTGACTCCAGCAGGTCGGTGCGGTCCTCGGGGATGAAGGTGCCGATGCGGTACTGTGAGCGGCTCGTGCGCGGCAGGGAGATGCCGATGGCGGCGTACGCATACTGGGTGAGGCCCGAGCAGTCGAAGCCGGCGGGTGTGGTCCCGCCCCACACGTACGGGACGCCGAGGTACTTGCGGACCGCCGCAAGCGCGTCGGGATGAGCGGGCCCGAGCTTGCTCAGATCGGTCGTGCGAGCAGGGGGACGCTGAGTGGAGCTGTTGCGCGCCGCGGCCTGGCGCGCGAGCTCCGCGGCGATGCGCGCCTGCTGCGCCTCCTCGTCCTTGATCAGCTTCTTGACCTCGGAGTCGAGCGAGGCGGCGAAAGCGGTCTGGCGCGCGACGGCCGACTCGACCGCCTGCTTCTTGGCGGCCGCCTCTGCGCGCAGGGCGATCTGCTCGTTCTCGCGGTTCTCGAGCGCGGCCTTGGTGCGCGTGACCCGCGCGGAATCGGCGCTGACCGTCGCCACGAGCTCAGCATCGGAACCGCTGATGCGGTTCAGAAGCTCGAGGCGGTTCAGGAAGTCATTGAAGTCCGTGGTGCCGAGGAGCACTGCGATGAGGTCGACGGATCCGCTCCGGTAGATGGCCTCCGCACGCGAGGCCAGGACCTCCTGCGAGGCCGCGAGGCGCGCCTGGGTCTCCGCGAGCGTCTTCTCGGTCACGACGATCTGGCCCCGCGTCTGCTGCAGGGACTCGGTGACGGCGGCATAGTCCTCGAGATTCATCTCAAGCTCGTCGTTGAGGTCCTGCAGCTTCGCCTGGGCCTGGGCGGCCTGCTGCTGCTTGGCGCGGATCTGCGGCGTGGACGGCGCGGCGCCGGCGGTTCCGGGCGCGGCGAGACACGCCACGAGGGCGCATACTGTGAGTAGGGATCCGGCGGAGCGCCGGGTGATGCGTCGCACCTGCTTCAACCTCCGACTACGTCTCATGTCTGCTGCGAAGAGGTCGTGTCTGTTGCGGCGGATGCGCCCTGTCGGGCACACCCGAACTATACCACAGGCCCCCGCGATGCTGGTATCCTTGAGCACGCACGCCGACGCTCGCCGGCGTAGCGGCCCGTTCCCGTAACTCCGCGCAGCGAGCGAGGACACGATGAGCAGGCGAATACTCCACATCGTAATCGCGCTGCTCTTGGCGGGCATCGCGGTTCCGGCCGTGCCCGAGGCGTATGCCGCCAAGACCATCCCGCCGCCGCCGATCGCCGTGAAGGTGACGACGCCCGACACGACGGCCACGGCGGGTGCGAGCACGAAGCGCGTGCTCGAACTGCAGCAGTCCGTCGCCGACGTCCGGGCCGAGCAGATCTCAATCGACAACCGCATCACGGTGACCAGCCGGCTCATCCTGCGGCAGCAGAGCGCCGTGGACCGCTCGGCCGAGGAGTACCGCATCGCCCAGACGGCCTACAACGAGCGCGCGATCGCCTTGTACAAGTTCTCGGGATACGACTCCTTGGCCGTCCTCTTGGACGCGAGCTCGTTCAGCGACTTCGTCTCGAGAGCGGCAATCCTGAGCACGATCATGGAGGTCGACCGGACCGCGCTGGAGGAGGCGGCCGTCGTCGTCGCACAGGCCCAGGACCAGGCGGGCCAGCTCGAGGAACTCCGTCAGCAGGACGTCGAGCTGCGCGTGCTCAAGGACGACCGGGCGCGCATCCTGCAGACCGCTCTCGCCGAAGAGTCCCAGCTCCTGCCCACGCTCACCCAGGCCGGCCGCGTAGCGGTCGAGACCGTCGCGAGGGAGTACCGCTCCACGCGCGCCCGCTGGAAGGCGGCGTCCATCCCCCTGGGCACGGTGATCCACAAGGTCCCCGGCAAGGTGCTCCCCTACTCAGACCGCACCTACGTCGTCTCCGAGTTCCACTACCGCACCTACCGGACCACCAGCGTGTCCTACCGCGCGGTGTGCTCCTGGTACGGCGCGGACTTCAACGGCAAGGGCGCCGCGTCGGGCCAGGTCTACAACATGGACGACTTCACCTGCGCCCATAAGACCCTGCCGTTCGGCACCTGGCTCGCACTCACGCGCTACGACTCCCGGTCCAAGACCTACAAGCGCATCGTGGTGGTGGTCAACGACCGCGGCCCCTACATCAAAGGGCGCGACATCGACCTGAGCAAGGCCGCCGCCGAGGCCCTCAGCCTCGCCGGCGCCGGCGTCGGCGACGTCAACGTCGAGGTTGTAACCCCCGTACTGAAGTGACCCCATCCGGCCGACCTGAGTGCCTGATGGCCTGAGCGATCGCGGGTTTGGAGGTCTCGAGGCTTGGGGGTCTGAGGGTTCGAAAGCCCTCCCGAGCGACTCCCGGGACGCCCCCACCACGCCTACTCGACATGGATCAGCGACACGATGCCGAGGGAGTCCGCGAGCTTCTCTCGGCCGCCCAGGAAGTCCAGTTCGATCAGGAATGCGAAGCCGGCGACGATCGCGCCGCTGCGCGTCACGAGGTCTGCCTTGGCGGCGGCCGTGCCGCCCGTGGCGAGCACGTCGTCGACGATCAGCACGACGTCGCCCTCCCCGACCGCGTCGATGTGCATCTCGAGCTGGTCCGTACCGTACTCGAGCGAGTACTCGGCGCTCGTGGTCGTGAACGGGAGCTTGCCGGGCTTGCGGGCCGGAACGAAGCCGGCGCCGAGCGCGTATGCGAGCGCACCCCCGAGGATGAAGCCGCGGGCCTCTGCGCCCAGCACCTTCGTGATGCCCGCCTCGGCGTACGGGGCAGCAAGCAAGTCGATGGCCGCCTTGAAGCCCTCGGGGTCGGCGAGGAGCGGGGTGATGTCCTTGAAGATGACGCCGGGCTGCGGGAAGTCCGGCACGTCTCGAATGTAGCTCTCGAGGTTCACGTCGATCCTCTCAGATGACGACGGGGTCACAAACGGTAGTCAGGGTAGCACACGGCCGGATCGGCGCAGGCGCGCGAGGCGAAGGTGCGCAGCCGCTCCTCCGTGCCGAAGAGCACGAGCCGGTCGTCGACGCGCAGGACGCTCTCGGGGAGGAGTTGGTCTTCACCGTGCCGTCAGCCGCGTGGGCGGCCAGAACGAACACGCCCGTGGTCGACCGGATGTGCGCCGCGCCGATCGTCAGGTCGACGAAGGGATCGTCCTCGGTCAGCTGGATCTGCTCGAGCTTGAGCTCCAGGCCGTCGCCGCGCGTCACGATGCCGAACTCCTCGGCGACCACAGAGCCGACCCTGCCGAGACCGGCGATGACGTGGTGGCCGGTCATGCCGGCGATCCGCTTTTCCATGCGCCTGTCCTCCAGGAGGCCGGAGAAGTGCCCCTCGACCATGAAGTCGCTGAGGGTCACAACGGTGAAGCCGAGCGCGCCGACGCCCGCCACGATGACGAACATCGTCCACATCTGGCCCACAGGGGTGAGGGGTGCACTTCGCGATAGCCGACGCCGCCCATGGGTGATCACGGTCATGTAC
>Ga0066793_10001451_pt1 | contig 10774 bp, 3 predicted proteins | sample PersoiDNA2013189_FD_83876 | JGI IMG/M metagenome (GOLD analysis project Ga0066793, IMG submission 83876) | Permafrost soil microbial communities from the Arctic, to analyse light accelerated degradation of dissolved organic matter (DOM) -... | ecosystem: Environmental > Terrestrial > Soil >...
CGTTTGGAGTCCAGGTTGCCCAGGTGGAGGTTGTCGGTTTTGCCGGCGAGGATCTGCGCGATGCCGCGCGTGATCTTGCGCGTGACGAAGTTCTCGCCGCGGCGAGGAGACTCGTGATTGAAAAGTATTCCGCTGCACGCGAAGAGCTGATGAGCCTCTCGGTAGTTGACCGTCATCCAGTGCGAGTAGAGCTTGGCGGCGGCATAAGGGCTGCGCGGATGGAATGGCGACTCCTCGTTTTGGGGCGGAGGGGTAAGCCCGAACATCTCCGAAGTGGACGCCTGGTAGAACCGGGTCGGCAGGCCGGCGGTCCGGATCGCCTCGAGCAACCGGGTGGTGCCCAGCCCGTCGGCGTCACCTGTGTACTCGGGCTGGTCGAAAGAGATCTGCACGTGGCTCTGCGCTGCGAGGTTGTAGATCTCGTCCGGCTTGACCGTCTTGACGAGGCGGTTGAGTCCGCCCGAGTCGGTCATGTCGCCGTAATGCAGGACGAAGCGCGCGCCTTCCGAGTGACTCGGGTTCACGTGATGCAGGTGATCGATGCGACCGCGATTCATGCTCGACGAGCGGCGCACGACGCCGTGCACCTCGTAACCCTTGCCAAGCAGCAACTCGGCAAGATACGAACCGTCCTGGCCGGTGATGCCGGTGATCAACGCGGTCTTAGCCATCGCAGAGAAGTCTATTGGGTTGGGCCAAATCGCCCTCGATCGGCCGCTGATTGTTTGACTCATCTGAGATCAAACGTGTAGGATGCGGACCCCGTACCCGCCTATGTCTCTGAAACGAATAAGACATCTCGTCCCTGCATTTGCGGTCGTAATCGGCCTCTCCCAATCGATGACGGGGGGCATTGCGGCCACCAACACGCCCGCGCCGCACGCTGACCTCACCCACCCGCGCGTGATGCAGCAGGCGGCCACCGAGGTGGCCACCGCCAAGACGGGCACTCTGAAGCCGTTTACCGCACTTGCGCCTCGTGCGGCAATCGGCGGTGCCGGCGGAACGCTGCGCGAGGTGTTCGGGTTCGCGCTGGCGAGCAGCCTCGCAGATCCCACCGTCGGTTACCCGACGTGGGACTTCTCACTGCTTTCGACCGTTGCGTTCTTCGGTCTGCACGTGCAGACCAACGGCGCGTTCGCGCCCGACTCAGCGTGGAACGTTTGGAACTCGAGCCAGCTCACAGGGCTGCTGGCCGCAGCCCATGCGCATGGCACGAGGGTCGTGCTCACGATCATCCTTCAGGACTTCAGCGCCGGCACGCCCAGCATGTGCGCGGGTCTCGCCGCCCAGGCGACGACGGTCAGCCAGACGGTGGCCGAGGTGAAGGCCAAAGGCGTGGATGGCGTGAACATCGACTATGAGGGTCTCAACGGAAGCTGCGGGAGCGCAGACCCCTCATTCGCCCAGCACCGATTCAACAACTTCGCAGGCGCCATGCGCGGTGCGATGCCGCCGGGCTCGTATCTCTCGATCGACACTTACGCGAGCTCGGCAGCGGACCCAACAGGCTTTTTCGACATCCTGAGCCTGGCCACCGTCGCCGATTCGTTTTTCGTCATGGCCTACGACCTCGAGTATTCGAACTACTCGCGCCCGCCCACCAACTGCATCAGCTTCTGCCTTGGTCCGACCGCTCCGCTGACGGGCTACTACTACAACGACACGTCCACGGCCAGCCAGTACCTCGCGAAAGTGGCGCCGTCGAAGGTGATCCTCGGGGTGCCGTACTACGGCCGCAAGGCCTGTGTAGGCCCGGGCGCGCCTAACGCGTATCCGACGAGCCCCGTGGTCGCCGACACGTACCTCGACGCCACCGGCGAGTCGACCGCTCCGTTGACGGCGCCTAACACATACTCAGTGCATCGCGACCTCAACGACCCCGCCGGACAGGAGCAGTGGGACACCTGGCTCAACACGCAGCTGGTGTGCACACGAGAGCTCTATTGGGATGACACGGTTTCACTCGGGAAGAAGTACGACCTCGTCAACGCCGACAACCTGCGCGGGGTCGGTCTCTGGAACCTGAACTACGGCGGCGGTGCGCCGGAGCTTTGGTCGCTACTCAACACACACTTCGCATGCCCGGTCAACGTCACCCCGCCCTCGCCCGTCACGACTACGCAGTTCTCTGTCGCGTTGACGGCCGGCAGCTGCGCCGTCGCAAGGTACGACGTCATGGTGCTCGACACCACCTTGAACCAGGGTTGGTTCACGCTCCCGTCGGTGTCGCCGATCAATGGGACCGCAAGCGTCGTGGCCCAGGGTTATCCAGGCCACACGTACGTGTTCCAGGTGCGCGTGCACACCACCGCCGGTCTTGTCGGAACCTGGACGCAAGCCGCTGCGACGATGGCACCCACCGCTACCTACTCGCACCCGTTCAAGGGGCTCTACACCCTTGACGGCTATGGGGGCATCCAGACGAGCGACAGCCCGCCACTGGGTGTGACCGCCTACTGGCAGGGCTGGAAGATCGCGCGTGCCGCGCATGCTCTGCCCGGAGCGACCTCGCCCCAGTCCGGCCTGGTCATGGACGGGTGGGGAGGGCTTCATCCGTACGGCACGCCTGTTCAGAGCCTCAACAGCCCGGCCTACTGGCTGGGCTGGGACATCGCGCGCGACTTCGCTTTCTTGCCGAATGGCAGTGGCGGTTACATCCTGGACGGCTACGGTGGCCTGCACGCCTTCTCGGTGAACGGGGCCGCGATGCCGCCGCCAGCGCAGGGTGGGCCGTACTGGTCGGGCTGGGACGTCGCGCGCAAGGTCGTGATCTTCTCTGACGGCACCGGCGGCTACGTGCTCGACGGATATGGCGGCGTGCACGAGTTCGGCATCGGCAGGCCAGGCACGCCTGGACCTGTTCAGACCGCGGGCTGGAACTGGAACATCGCTCGCGACATCGTCCTCATCCCGGGCACCCACTCCGGCTACGTGATGGACGGCTGGGGCGGCATGCATCCCTTTGCGCCCGCCGGCCAGCCGATGCCGGTGACCCTGCCCAACTACCCGTTCTGGCCAGGCTGGGACATCGCCCGCGGCGTGTTCCTGCTGCCAACCTCGACCGTGACGCAGCCCGCCGGCTACCTGCTCGACGGCTACGGCGGGGTGCACCAGATCGGCGGCGCGCCGCCCATCGGCAGGTTCGCCTACTGGGGCGGCTGGGACATAGCCGTCGCAATCCTGGGCGCTTAACAGGCCTAGTTCAGAAGCACCGCGGTCAGCGACGTGGGGGAGAACCCGGTGGGTGAGGGCCCGGCCCCCGCGAAGATCGTCACCCCTGGGGCAGCTCGGTTGGTCTTCCACACCAGCCAGACGGTGTACGTCGTTGCGCTGACCAGCGGCACGTCTGCGAAGGCAAATGCGGCGTTCGGCGAATAGGCGCCGGCTCCGCCGCTTTCCTTCCAGGTCACGAGCGTCCCGGTGCCGAACGTGCCGCCGCTGACCATGATCCCGATGTCCTGGTTGAAGCCGGCGACGTTGGTCCACAGGTCGGCGTTGGCCGACAGCAGATAGTTCGAGGTTGCTCCCGGCGCCAGCGTCAGCTGGAGCGAGGTGTTGTTGATGGCCTGCCAGGTCGTGCCGTTGCTGTTCGCAGAGTTGAACTGAGCCGTGCTGTTGCGAACCACTGCTCCGCCAGGGCTGGGGATGAGGACGACGCTCAACGAGGTGGGCGAGTATTTGGTGCTCGCGACGGGAATGGGTCCGGCTCCCGCGTAGATGGTGCCGGGATCCGATCTGCTGGCCTTCCACTGGAGCCTGGCGGTGTAGGCCGTCCCTGCGGTCACGGCGACCGCCGTCTGCCCGAACGCCGCGTTCGGGCTGAAGGTGCCGGCCGAGCCGCCGCTTTCCCTCCAGGCCTCCGGCTGGTTGGCGGTGGTCGGGAATCCAGTTCCTGTCATCGCGATCCCGAAGTCCTGGTTGTATCCGGCATTCGCGGTCCACAGGTCCGCGTTGCCGCTGATGAACGCAAGCCACGTGCCGGCGGGGGGAGTGAAGGGGACGCTGAGGCTGGTGGCATCGATGTTCTGCCAGGTTGCGCCGTCACTGCCAATGAGGTTGTACTGGGCGGTGCTCGTTGCCTGGAACACGGTGGCCGCCGAAGTCGGCACCAGCATCACCGAGATCCGCGTGGGCGAGTAGTTGCTTGCGATGGGTCCGGCGCCGGCGTAGATGGTGCCGGGATCCGACCGGCTTGCCTTCCACTGCAGCTTGGCGGTGTAAGCGGTCGCAGCGAGGACAGGGATCACCCTTTGCACCATGGCAGCGTTGGGAGAGAACACAGCTCCGCCACCACTTTCCTTCCAGGATTCAGGCTGTCCGGTCGTGGTCGGATAGACGCCGCCGGTGACGGCAAGGCCGAGGTCCTGGTTGAACCCGACGCTCGAAGTCCAGAGATCTGCGTTGCCGCTGATCACGGCGAAGGAGTTCGCCGCCGGCGTGAACGTCACGGACAGGTTGGTGGCGTCCACGTCAACCCATGTCGATCCGTTATTGCCCGTCAGCAGGTACTGCTTGCTTACGCAGCTGGCGACCCAGTTTGGCGACGTCGTGCTGGTGCACGGTGGAGCGTTGAAGTTGAAGGCTCGAATGTTGGCGCCGTGGGGGACGAAGATCCACCCGCCGTCTTCGGCCAGAGTCCCGAAGTGGTTGGAACCACCGCCGAGGGCGGTCGCGACCCGCTGAGCTCCGGTGGCGGGGTCGAAGCCGTAGAGGGTCGTGCCCGCCTGGTTGCGCGCCCAGATCAAGCCCATTGCCGCGATGGGCGGCCCTGGCGACACGTTCTGAATCCAGTCGGCCGTGCTGCCGATCGTGTGCGTCGTGGTGTTGACGCTGAGGGCGACCAGACCGACTCCGTCGCACGGGAGGTAGACGCGACCGGCGTAGTACGCCACCCCGCCGAAAACGGCGCCGTTGCACGCGTGGCCCTGGAACAGTTGCCCGTTGAAACTGCCAGGTGTTGTGGAGTCTACGAGCCAGTCGTAACCTGACTTTCCCGTCTGGAAGATCGTGTTGCCGGGCAGCAGTGTTGGTCCGAGTGAACCGATATCCAGATCGGTTGCGGCGAGCGCGCACCAACTCTGCGTCGCGTTGTCCGGAGCCCAGAAGGCGGCGGGGACCAGGGTTGCGCTGAGCTTGAGAATGGCGTTGCTGTAGTCCCACTTCGTGCCGTCGCAAGGAAAGCTCCCGGGTCCGTAGCAGCTGTTCTGCCCATTGCCGGTAGAGACGTACAGAGTTCCGGAACCGTCGATCGCGATTCCTGATGGACCCCAGATGCTCGCGCCGTTCATGCATCCGGTCTGGGGGTTGTAAATGTGGTCCTGGGTGACGCCGGTGACCGGAACGCTGACCACCTGAGGGTGATAAGTGCCGCAGTCGCCTGCATATCCGCCGAACGCCACGTACACGTGACCGTTGCCGAGCGCAAGCGCGGCGCGCTGATTCTGAAAGGTCGGATCAACTGTGAGGTCGACCGGGAACCCGGTGACAGTCGTGCCGTCGCTGACATTGAGCGCGTACATCTGGTATCTCTTGCTGCCAGCTGTGTTGAAGCCGACTGCGTAAATGATTCCGCTAGCCGGGTCGATGACAGGCGTGCTCATGATCCCTAGGTGCCCCGGCGTAAAAGAGCAGTGCGTCGCAGTCTCGGGAGTCCCAAGAGCGAGCCTGGACCAGGCCAGAGTTCCGCTGGCTACGTCAAAGGCGTAAATCGAGTCGCCCATCGTCGCCACGTAAACGCGCCCGCCAACAGCTAGCGGCTGCGCGTAGACGGATTGATCCACTGCGTTGTTCCAGTTGGAGAAGGGTCCGCCGCTGAACGCTGGAGCACTCGGGTCGTAGCCGTTGCGAGAGGTGTCGTGGTGGTACGTCGTCCAACCTGCGGGAAGCGCGACGAGGGGCTTGGCAGTTCCTGCGGCTGGATTCGCTAGTGTGGGAATTGTCCCGGCAGCTGCAAGGACGAGGGCGGTCAGGCCGGCAAGCGCAATGCGGTGAGCCTTCAAATTTGTTTCTCCCCTTTGCCAACGCACGGAAATCAGCTTCGAGTCGGCCCGGCGACATTCTGTCAGAGCCCGCAGTTCGGCACAACCTGGGAACGCAAGCAATCTGCCCGATCGAGGTTAAGAGAGAAGGATCCATGGCCATTCATCCGGCACGATCAGCCGCGGCTGCCCTGCTGGCGGTTCTTGCCGCCTGCATGTGGTTCGCAGCGCCTGCCATTCACGTGCCGGCTGTACGCGCCTCGGCGACAGCGATGCACGCTGCAGCGGCGCTGCCCTCATCTCGCCTCGAGTTCGGTCTCGCCAACGATCCCGCCTCAATCGGTTGGATGACCGGATCTGGCGTGCCGTGGAAGTACCGGTATCAGTACCTGGCGGGCGGAGTGAACACTACCGCCGGTTGGGAGACGTGGAACACGCCGGCCGGCCAGTTCGCGACCTACTACATGAATGCTTCCCAGGCCGCCGGATACATTCCGGTGTTCACGTACTACGAGCTCCTGCAGTCGACTCCGTCGAGCGGTCCCGATGAGTCCACGCGCGACTTCAACAACCTCAACAACGCTTCGACGATGAATGCGTACTACGCGAACTTCAAGCTGCTCATGCAGAAGGCCGGTGCATTCGGGCAGCAGGTCGTGGTTCATGTCGAGCCCGACCTGTGGGGCTACCTTCAGCAGCGGGCCGGCAGCGGCAACGCCTCGACGGTGAGTGCGTCCGTCGCCAGCTCAGGCTTCGCCGATGTCGCGGCCTACCCGAACAATGTTCAGGGCTTTGGGCAGGCACTGATTCACCTCCGCGATGCGTATGCGGCCAACGTCGTGCTCGCGATCCATGCTTCTCCGTGGTCCAACGGTGGCGACATCGCCTCGAGCAACAGCACAACGATGAATGTCGTCGCAATTGCCGATGCGACGGCTGCATTTCTAAATTCGGCGGGCACGTGGGACGTCGTTTTCAATGACCTGGACGATCACGACGCCGCATGGTGGGAAACACATGGCGGGACTCACTGGTGGGATCCGACCAACACGACGTATCCCAACTTCAATAGGTATCTCGCCTGGGTGACGGAGCTGCAGGTGAAGACGGGCCGGCAGCAGGTCGCATGGCAGGTGCCCGTTGGCAATCAGTACTTCCTGACGATGAACAACACGTGCGGTCACTACCAAGACAATGTGGCGCAGTACTTCCTCGCGCACACTTCAGCCCTGGTCAGCACGGGCCTGGTGGCTGTGATGTTCGGGTCGGGTAACAGCTGCCAGACCACGTACACAGACGGGATGGGTGATGGCGTCACCAACAACGGCGGCGCCCCAACCGCTGACCCGGCCACGGTCGCCTGGTGCAACGCCTGCAACACGCACACCTCGACGAATACAGACGACGATGGTGGGTACCTGCGCACCTTCGTCGGCCAGTACTACCTCCAGAGCGCGTTTCCTGCTGCACCGGCGAATGTCACCGCCTCAGCGGCCGATCTCTCGGCCACGGTCAGCTGGACCGCGCCCACGGGAACGCTTACCTCTTACGTGGTGACCGCTTACGACGGATGCACGATCCAGGGTTCGATGACGGTGACCGGGTCGCCGCCCGCTCCCAGCGTCACCTTCACCGGGCTGACCAACGGCACCGCCTACACCTTCAAGGTCGCGGCCGTGAACAGCAAGGGCACGGGCCCGCAATCGCTCGCGTCGAATGTCGTGATACCGACCGGCACCTCGCCGTCGTGGGTCACAGCGTGCAGCACTCTGCAGTACCAGCTCACCGGCAATAACGGCTCGACATGGAAAGACATGGACGCCAGCAACCTGAGCGTCGGATTCACGCCGACCGTCAGCTCGATGGCTGTGTTGAGCGGTAACGCCGACCTCTGGACGGCGAACGCCGGCTACAACCAGGACCTTGCCATCACCGTCAGCGGAGGGACCTTCTCCACCGGAAGCGTGGCGGCCTGGAAGGAGAGCGGCGGGTTTGCCGGCACATTCAGCCCCAACGCGGCCACCGTCCTGGCTGTCATCCCGGTTGCGGCGGGCATTCCTTATTCAGCCAAGCTGCAGTGGAAGGCCAGTCACGCCGACCCGGGGTCGATCTTCGCCGGCGCCGGCCCACTCTCGGGCGCTTACTCACCGACACGCCTGACAGTTCAGCTCATACCGAACACCCCAAGCACCGTCTTCAGCAAGACCGTCACGTCGCAGCCCTGCTTCATCGGCAGCAACGGCACGACCTGGACCGATATCGACTCCACCAACCTGAGCCTCCAGTTCATGCCGCCGGCCGGGAGCTGGACCGCCTTCGTGAGCGCCAATGCGGACCTGTGGACCTCCACCGCGGGCTACAACCAGGACATCGGCGTTAGCCTCACCGGTCCCGGCTACCCGACGGTGTCCGGGCAGCCTGAGGCCTGGAAGGAGTCGGGCGGCAAAGCCGGGACGTACAGCCCCAACGCCGCGCTGGTGCATGTGGCGCTGCCGGTGACGGGAGGTGGAGGTAACACCTACACGGCCAGGCTTCAGTGGAAGACGAACCAGGGGAGCTCCGGGGCGATCCATGCGGGCGCCGGCCCCATCGGGGGCAACTACTCGCCGACCACGATCCTGGTGATCCTGGTTCCCGCGACGAGCACGACAGCCTCGAGCAACCAGCAGTACACCCTGGCCAACAGCGACGGCAGCACCTGGCAGCCGGTCGACCTTACAGCGCTCAAGCTGACGCTGGCGCCCAGTTCCGACAGCAGCTACCAGATCGCGGCCAACGCCGACCTGTGGACCTCGGTCGCGGGCTACAACCAGGACCTCGGGGTCATGGTCAGCGGCGGCGCGTACGGGAGCGGCACCCTGGTGGCCTGGAAGGAGAGCGGCGGCCTGGCAGGCACCTTCTCACCCAACGCTGCCTTCGTGGCCACCGACCTGCACCTACGCGGTGGCACGAGCTACACGGCGTGGCTGGTGTGGAAGGCCAACCGTGCGGCCCAATCCGCCAACTCGATCTTCGCGGCCGCAGGACCCGTCAACGGGCACTACTCGCCGACACAGCTGACCGCCCTGCAGTTGAGCTAGTGAAAGCCCGGCTCGCAGCATCCGCGGGTTGTCTGATCCTCGCCGGCGGGCTGGTCGTCGCGCAGCCGCAAGCAGCCCATGCAGCGGTGGTGCCGGGCACCACGTGCTCGGTGTTTCCTCCCGACAACATCTGGAACACCGACATCTCGACTCTACCGATCAATGCCAACAGCGCGACGTGGGTCGCATCAACAACGCCATCGTCCGGCAAGCTGCATCCAGATTTCGGCGGGCCGCCCTACGGGATCCCTTTCAACGTGGTCGACAATACGCACGCGACGACCACGTTCACCTTCCAGTACGCAGGCGAGAGTGATCCCGGCCCATATCCATACGGCAGCGACCTGCTGATCGAACAGGGCAGCGACGCGCACCTGCTGTCGGTCAACAAGAGCACCTGCAAGCTCTACGAGACGTTCGCGACCAACCAGAGCGGACCCAGTACCGCTGGTTCGGGCGCCATCTTCGACCTCGCCTCTAACGCGCTGCGACCGGCAGGGTGGACGTCGGCCGATGCGGCGGGTCTCCCCATCTTCCCGGGTCTGGTGCGACTGGATGAGGTCCAGGCGGGCCTGATTGCGCACGCGATTCGGTTCACCGTGCACAACACAAACTCGGCCTACCTGTGGCCGGCGCGCCATCAGGCAGGCGTGAACAACGCAGCGCTGCCGCCGATGGGCGCGCGGTTCCGCCTCAAAGCGAGCTATGACACCTCGGCCTTTGGAACGGAGGCTCAGGTGGTGCTCACGGCGATGAAGGACTACGGCCTGATCGTCGCCGACAACGGTTCCGACTGGTTCTTCCAGGGCACGGAGGACGCGGGTTGGAATGCGGGCCCCTACCCGACGATGATCTCGCAGCTCAAGACCATTCCGGTGAGCGCCTTCGAGGCGGTCGACGAATCCGTCCTGATGGTCAATCCCAACTCGGCACAGGCCAGATTGACTCAACCGACGAGCGTCACGGCAATTGCGGGCGACGGGTCGGCCGGCGTGACCTGGTCCGCGCCGAGCTCCAGCGGGGGCAGCCCCGTCACCTCGTATGTGATCACGGCGTACGACGGCTGCACGATCCAGGGCTCGATCGCCGTCACCGGTTCGCCACCGGCTACGGCGGTGACATTCACCGGGCTCACCAATGGAACCGCGTACACATTCAGGGTCGCGGCCGTGAACAGCAACGGCACTGGCCCACAATCGCCGCCATCGAATGTGGTGGTTCCATCCGGCGCTGCGCCGTCATGGGTGACTGGATGCAGCACGGCGCAGTACACGCTCACCGGCAGCAACGGCGTCACGTGGCAGGACCTCGATGCGAGCAACCTTGTGGTGAACTTCACGCCGTCTGCGGATTCGTGGGCGGTATTGAGCGGAAACGCCGATCTCTGGACGGCGAACGCCGGCTACAACCAGGACCTTGGCATCGCGGTCGGCGGCGGCGTTTATCCATCGTTCGGCGGCCAGCCGGAGGCATGGAAGGAATCAGGCGGCTTTGCCGGAACGTTCAGCCCGAACGCGGCCTACGTGCACGCGATCATCCCGGTGCTCTCGGGGATCCCATACAGTGCCAGGCTCCAGTGGAAGACCAACCAGCCGGATCCAGGGACGATCTTCGCGGGTGCCGGACCGATCGCCGGAGCCTACTCGCCAACCCGCGTAACCGTGCACCTCATACCAAATTCTTCGCCACTGGTCATCTCGAAAGCGATCACTA
>Ga0066793_10001453_pt1 | contig 10771 bp, 13 predicted proteins | sample PersoiDNA2013189_FD_83876 | JGI IMG/M metagenome (GOLD analysis project Ga0066793, IMG submission 83876) | Permafrost soil microbial communities from the Arctic, to analyse light accelerated degradation of dissolved organic matter (DOM) -... | ecosystem: Environmental > Terrestrial > Soil >...
CACCGGCCGCGTAGTCACGGCGTTCATCTCCAACAGCCACGTCGGCCCCGACATGGAGATCGAGCTGTTCATGCTCGCACCCCCGGCCTCGGCTTACATCTGACACGTCGAATGGCCGCATCGCCAAACACGCGCGGCACTAGAGCCTCAAGCTTCCCCTCGACACAGGGGGCCTTGGGGGGATGGGGGACCGTTCCAGGCCGCTCCGCTCACGCGAGCCCGGCTCGCAGTGCATGCGGAGCGCCGGGACGGTTCTGACACAAGCTCGCGGCGCGCTCTTGGCCGTTCCCCTTGGGCGTATCGCGAGAAGTTCCAGCGTCGGTCAGCCTGCTGTCGCGCTGGTCCGCTCCATATGATCCCCGGAACGGCCATCCGTCGATCAGGCGCCGGAGTCTTCGGGTCGCTCCGCCTCGCCTGAGGGTGCAGGGCCGCGTTCGCGGATGCGAACCCACTCGATGCGGTTTTCGCGCACGGCCTCGACCCGTTCCTCTGGCGCTGAAGATCGGCAACGAGGTCGTCGAGTGGCTTGGTCTCCGGCACGATGTGCGCGTGGTGCACGACCGGCTCGATCGCGGCATGCAGACCCTCGCGCATCAACAGATGGGCGGAGCGAGTTGGCGTGCACGAGCCCCCGCACGCGGTTGCGGTTGTCGTCCTCGATCACCACCAGACGGGTGTGACCGCTCGCGATGCAGAGCTGCATCGCGGTCTGGAGGTCCTGTGAGATGGCGACGGTGACGACCGCAGGAGCCGGTGTCATCACCTGCCGCGCCTGCTGCTCGTGCAGATGGAACACGCTCGGTGAGCATTCCCGCCTCACCCGGGTCGATGTGCCCGCCCGCATGGGACTCGGCGATGAGACGCTTGAGCCCTACCGAGGATCCACCGCGCCGCCCCGGGGCTCATGTCGACGCCGACGAGCCGCAGGATCCAGTCGGACACGGCCGTAAGCGCGAGGATCATGGGACGGAAGAGGATGCTGAACACGCGCAGCGGAAGAGCGATGCGCCGAGCGACCGCCTCGGCTCGATCGATCGCATAGAACTTCGGCACCATCTCTCCCGCCACGAGCTGTGCGGAGGCGATGACGAGAAGGGCGACGACCACGGCGAGCGCTACCGCCCACGCCATCGCCGAGAGAGGGTTGTCCTCGAATGAGGCGAACCGGGGGGCGCATCGGCACCCTAGTCCTGCTGCTGACCGGCGGCGGAATCGGCTATAGACGTCGCGGCCGCCGCGTCTAGAACCGAGAACGCACTTGATCCCGTCGGGCCCGCCCGACGGGGATCCGCCAAGCCGAGGCCGTCAAGTGCCAGTGCTCGGGCCTGCGTGGCGACCGGATCTCTCCGATCAGACCTCTACCTGGGCTGTTGCAGCGATCTCGTAAGCGCGTCAAGGAGCTCGGCGGTCGTCATAGACGGACCGTCCGAGGAAGCCGAGGTCAAGTCCTCGGGACGCCCCTCGCGCCAGATCGCGTTGCTGTCGTCGTCCTGATCGCGCGTGTAGTGACCGACGCCGCCGTCCGCGTCATGGATAACAACTCGAATCGCCCGGCCGGGGGTTTTCCAACTCATGCCCGGATCCTACTCCTCCGGACGTACTCGAGACCAACCGGCGTGGCCCCGGGGCGGGGGGCTAGCTGCCGTCCGCCGTGGGGAGATGTCGGGCGCGAGGCCTGGTATTGCCGCCCGGCGGGGTCGCCAGCCGGGCCACCGGATCGCCAGCCCAAGCTGCAATACGCCCGCGCTGGGCGCCTTGACGCCTGCTGCCCAAGGTCGGGGGTTCGAGTCCCCCTAGCTCCATCGCATAGAGGCCCCGCGCTTGCGGGGCTTCTTGCCTTGACGAGCATCCGACGGCCGGTCGAAGAGCACCATTAGACCCGCCGTGCGGAGCCGAGGATGTGCGGGATCGGCGCCACGAGCGGGCTGAGCTTGAAGGCGATGCGTTCCTCGCGCTCGATCGCAAAGCCGGCGCGGGCGATCGCGGCAGCGGTGTCGCGTCCGCAGTGGCAGCCACCGGAGAGGAACGGGTAGATCGTCGCGTCCAGGGTGCGCTGGACGCGGGCGACGCGAGGCTTGTGCGAGACCACGTGCTCGTAGAAGCGCAGCTCCCCGTTGACGCGCAGCACGCGATGGATCTCGCGCAGCGCGGCGTCCTGATCGGAGACCGAGCAGAGAACCAGCGACGCCACCGCGGCGTTGAACTCGCCCTCCTCTCCGGGGAGCGAATCGGCGGTGCCGGCGACGACGTCGACACTCACCGGAGCTCGCTCGGCCGCGCGCCGCGCAAGCTCACGCAGGTGCGGCTCGGGCTCGACCGCGAGAACCTCCTGCACGGTCGGCGGGTAGTAGGCGAAGTTCAGACCATGACCGGCGCCAACCTCGATAACGCGCCCCTGCAGACCCGCCAGCAGCGTACGGCGGTGCTCGCCCGCGCCGTGCCTCTCAGCGCCACGGGCGACGTAGGGATAAACACGGGAAAAGATCGGATGAGTACCTGGATGACGCATCGCAACTCCTGCCCGGGCCGGGTGCAGGTCAGCTCTTGGGGCGCAATGATGATACGGCCGCTGCGCCGCGCGGGAGAGCCGTCAGCAGTCCGGTGATGAGCTGCCGAGCGCTCTCATTCGCCGCGGCTCGCGCCTGGGTGGCGTCCTCGGCCGTGGCGATCATGACGGCCGCCTCCTTCAGTGCCGCGGCCAGCATCCGGGCGAGTGACTTGATTGGGACGTCGGTGATTTCGCCGCGGTCCCGCGCTGCCGTGAGGCTGGCCTCGATCATGAGCTGGGCTTCGTCGAGGATCTGATCCCAGCCGATCACCGCCGGCCCGTCGATGGTGATCTGGTTGAAGGCCGGGTCGGCACACGCGGCCATGTAGGCCTCGCAGTCGCCGAGCAGGGTGGGCTCCCCGGCGCTCTCCTGCGCCTTGAGAACCTGTGCCCCGACGTCCTGCACGAGCTCGGCGTAGACAGCCTTGAACAGCCCCTCCTTGCTGGCGAACTGGTGGTAGAGGGCGCCGGTGGTCACGCCGGCCCGCTTGGCGAGCTCGGTGACCGACACCTCCGCATACCCACGCTCGGCGAACAGCGCGCGTCCCGCACCGATCAGTGCGCTGCGCGTGGCTTGGTTTCGCTCGCTCTGGGTGGCCATTTGACATACGTAACGATGCTATGTAAGTTGGCGTAGTCTCGCTACGTAAAGCATTCTACGAGGGCGCTCAACTCTGCCACGGCGTCCCTCCTCAACCACCCATCGCGGAGGACCCATCGTGAACCCTGTCGAGGAGCTGCTCGAGCGCAACAAGCAATTCGCCGCGCACCACCACTCCGATCAGCCGACCATCCCGCGGCTGAGAACGTGCGTGGTGTCATGCCCGGATCCGCGCGTCGATCCCGCGCAGGTGCTCGGCCTCGAGCTGGGCGATGCCGCCGTGGTCCGGCGCCGCCGCCGGGCGGATCTCTCCGATCGTCCTGCAGCAACTGCAGTTCCTGGTGGCGACGGGTGCCGCCCTTGGCGCGGGCGACGCCTCGTTCGAGCTGGTTCTGATGCAGCACACCGACTGCGCTATCAGGCACTTCACGGGGCCCGAGTCCCGCGAGGGTCTTGCCGCATTCCTGGGTTGCGCCGTCGATCAGCTGGATGGCAAGGCCGTGACCGATCCCTACGCCGCGGTGCGAGTGGACATCGGCGCGCTCGCGGCCAATCCGCTCATCCCGGACTCGCTGTCGGTCACCGGCCTCGTCTACGACGTCCAAACCGGACGCGTCGAGCTCGTCGAACGCCGCTCGCCCTTACGAGTCGAGCAGGCGCACGGCGCGCCCTCAGGCGCTTAGGGCGAGCCACGAGCCCCCACCAGCTCGCTCATGCCGGGTCCTCGAGCACGAACGTGACGTCGTCGGCATAGCAGTAGGACCAGTGCTCGCCGGGCTCGACGGAGGTGATGATCGGGTGACCGCTGGAGCGGGCGTGTGCGGAGGCATGCCGGTTTGGCGAGGAGTCACAGCAAGCCAGGTGACCGCAGCTGCGACATACCCGCAGATGCACCCACGACCCTCCAATCGCCAAGCAGTCCTCGCATCCGGTGACCTGCTCGGGCCGCTCGACGAGGACCTGCTCGAGATGCGCACACGTCGCCATCATGCCTCCTGGGTTCTCGATCTCACTCACCCTGGACATTGACGAAGCTGTCAAGGCCCAGCGGATCTGGTCCCGAGCTCGCTCGGCGGTCCCGGCTCGCCCGGGCGGAGGTCCAGCTGCAGCCACTCGACGTCCTGCCAGGCTCCCGCCTTCCAGCCGATGCGTCGGTAGGTCCCGACCGGGACGAACCCCATCGCGCGGTGCAGGCTATTGCTGGCATCGTTCGGTTGGGTGATCCCGGCGCACAGCGTCCACAGGCCGATCGCCCGCAGCTGCTCGAACAGGAGCGTGTAAAGGGTGCGTCCGATCCCCGATCGGTGGTGCCCGGCGTCGATGTAGACGGCGACGTCCGCCGCCCAGCGGTAGGCCGCACGCTCGGCATGCGGCAAGGCGTAGGCGTAGCCCACGGTGAGACCCTCGCGCTCAGCGACGACCCAGGCTAGCGCCTGGCTGATGCGGCCCGACATCTCCACCTCGGTGGGCGGGCGCGCCTCGAAGGAGGCGACCGAGTCCGACACGTACGGCGCATAGATCGCCGCACACGCCGCCGCGTCGCGCTGGGGATCGGCGTTGCGGACGATCACGATCCGCAGACCATAGACCGCCGCATGGGGCGGCTGGCGAGAACTCGTCGGCGCACGTCGTCGGATGGTCGCCGTGGAGGGTTCAGCGCTCACCGCACGCCCGGTCTTCGGCGATCTCGAGCGCCACCGCCGCGAGCTGACCGCCTACTGCTACAGGATGCTCGGCTCGCCCTTCGAGGCCGAGGACGCGGTCCAGGACACGATGCTGCGCGCCTGGAGGTCCCTGGAGCGCTTCGAGGGGCGCGGCGCCTTGAGGCGCGGCGCCTGCTAGATCTCGAGCAGCAGGGTGACGGGCCCGTCGTTGACGAGCTCGACGTTCATCTGCGCGCCGAACACTCCCCGCTTGGCCCCCGCGCGTTCGCAGAACAGCTCATACAGGGGCTCTGCACGCTCGGGCGCCGCGGCGTCCATAAAGCTCGGCCGGTTGCCCCGGCGTGCGTCGCCGTAGAGGGTGAACTGGCTCACGCAGAGGATCTCCCGCTCGCCGAGCGCCTCGTTCATCCGACCCTGATCGTCCTCGAACACGCGCAGCGCGCGCACCTTCTCGGCCAGTCGCTCGGCGGCTGGGGCCTCGTCCTCGCGGGCGATGCCGAGAAGCACCAGCAGGCCCGCTCCGATCGCCGAGACCACCCTCCCGTCCACCTCCACCGAAGCGCGGCTGACCCGCTGTACCAGCGCGCGCATCCGGTGGCGATCGGGCCTAGTGGTAGGTGAACTGGTCGGCGACGGTTTTCACGCTGCTCACCCCTGCGACGGTCGCTTTGAGGTAGACGATCCCAGCTTTGTGCGCGGGGCTCACGACGGTGCACGTCGTGATCGAGGTGCAGTTGACCGAAGCCGCCGGCGACATTGCGAATTTGAAGCTCGTCAGGCTGGTGCCGAGGGCGAATCCCGTACCGGTCACCGTCACGCTCGTGCCGCCGCCGATCGGCCCGTTGTTGGGGCTCACTTCGGTGATCGTCGGAGGCCCGAATTTGAAGTGGTCGGCCGTGGATGTGGCGCTCGTGCCTCCCGGTGAGGTGACGGTCACGTCCACAGTCCCCGCGGTCTCGGCCGGCGAGACGGCGGTGATCGACGTGGCCGATTTCACTTTGAAGCTTTTCGCCGGCACCGATCCGAACGTGACGGCGGTCGCTTCCGAGAGGTTGGCGCCGGTGATCGTCACGGTCGTGCCACCTTCGGCCGGTCCTTTGGTAGGCGCCACTTTCGTGACTTTGGGCAGCGGCGGAGTGCCGACCACGACGCTCTTGCCGGTGCCGATGCTCGTGCCGTTTTCAGCGAACACCGTCAGCGCGACGAGGTAGGTGCCGCCGGCGGGGAAGGTGTGCGACACGGTCGGCGTGCTCGTCTCGGTCGGCAGGCTCAGTCCCGGTCCGTCGTTGAACTGCCAGTTGTACCTGAACACCCCGCCCGGGGCGGTCGAGCCGGTGGCGTCGAATTTCATTTCGTTGCCTGCGCCCGCGGTGCTCGTGAAGGTCGCCGTCGGCTCTTCGCCGCTGAAGGCCAGCCGCTGCAGGCACTGGTGGGTCTGGTTGCTCCACTCCTGCTGATACCAGTACTCGTGCCCGTTGATCACCTGGTTGTAGCTGGCGCCGTTTTCCGCGGTGCCGAGCGGCGTGCCGAATTCCGTTTCCGGATTGAACGTGCGGCACTTGTCGCCGTTCTCGCCGCCGCTGCCCCCGATGTCAGTCCACGCGTTGTTCGGTTCGGGGTCGGTGATCGACTCGTTGTGCTCGTGGCTGAGACCGCCCTGAAGCACCCCGTCGGAGGTGCTGCCGTTGGGGTGGTTGCCGTCGTCGCAGCCGAAGTTGCCCGTCACATACGGGTCGTTGGAGTAGATCAGCGGTCCGCCGCTCGTCGGGATGTTGCCGTGGTAGGCGCAGTAGACCGCATGCAGTTTCACGCCCGCCGAGCATTCTCTGCCCGACGCCTGGAAGCAGTCTTCGACGCCCGGGGGGGTCAGCAGGAAGTACTCGTGGGTGAGGTCGTGTGGCAGCGCGTGGGCTTCGACGTAGGCCTTGAGCTCGGCCCGGATCTGCGCGTCGGTGATGCATATCGGGGCTTCTTTGCAGCCGTTGGCCGGATAGGGGTCGGTGTCGATCAGCGCGCCGCCGAAGTGCGAGTTGTAGCTTGCGAATTCACCCGCCGTGTCGTTGTACTGGCTCGAGACCGAGTCGACGTTGGCGGTCCCGCCGCTGTCGTGCGCGAGGTCTTCGAAGTAGCGGTTCAGCCCTGGCTGATAGTCGGCCGGGTATTTCGGCGAGCCGGAGGGTTCCCAGTAGATCGCGTAGTTCGTGTTCGAGGCCATCACCGGCCCGCCGTTGTAGTCGAGGTTGGAGAAGAATTCGTCGAAGGGACTGAGCGCCCGGGCGCCGCGAAGGGGCTGGTAGCTGAGCGTCTTGCCGTCTGACAGGCGCACGATCACCGCGGATGCACTCGAGGCGCCGAGTGCCGCCAGCATCGTGGCCGCCAAGATCGCGAGCAGCACCGCCCGCGCCCGAATCCCCCTCATCGCCTCGTCCATGACTTCCTCCCGGTCGACCCAGACCCCTCGCCGCCGCGCGTCGTGCACGGTGCCAAGCCCCTCTCCGGCCTGTCGAGGACAAGTGTATACGCGTGGGGGATCCCCCGCGAAGGCTGGCAGGCAGGTCGCAGGATGCCCTCACGGTCGCGTGATCTGGCAGTCTGTGGCGGTGATCGTCGACGCGTGGATGCAGCATCCGACCAGGCGCTTCCTGGCCCATGAGATGTTCGACTCGCTGCGCCGGTGGACCGGGCAGGAACTGCCAGAGGGGGAGGTTCCGATCGAGGCGACAATCCAGACGATGGACGGCGCGGGCGTTTCCTGAGGGCTGCTCACCGCCTGGAATGCCGCTGGCGAGGGGGCCCTGATATACAAAGATGAGGTGGCGGGCTGGGTGCGGGCGCATCCGGATCGCTTCGCCGGGCTCGCCGCTGTCGAGCTCTCGAGGCCGATGCCGGCGGTGCGCGAGCTGCGCCGCTGCGTGACGGAGCTCGGCTTCATCGGACTGCGCATGCTTCCCTGGCTGTGGGAAGCGCCGCCGACCGACCGCCGCTACTACCCGCTGTATGCCGCCTGCGTGGAGCTCGGGGTGCCGTTCTGCACCCAGGTCGGCCACACCGGTCCCCTGCGTCCCTCCGAGACCGGTCGTCCGATCCCCTACATCGATCAGATCGCCCTGGACTTTCCCGAGCTGGTGATCGTCTGCGGGCACATCGGCTATCCGTGGACGGAGGAGATGGTCGCCGTGGCGCGCAAGCACGAGAACGTCTACATCGACACCTCCGCCTACACCTCGAGACGCCTGCCGCCCGAGCTGGTCGCCTACATGCGCACCGGGGGCGGGCGCGCAAAGGTCCTGTTCGGCACCAACTACCCGATGATCTTCCACCACAAGGCGCTCGAGGATCTCGACTCGCTGGCCCTCGACGCGGAGACCCGCGAGCTCTACCTGCAGGGCAACACGCGGCGGGTCTTCGGCCTCGCCGCGGGTTGACGCCCGCCCGACCGCGGGGCCGCCGGCCCCAGGGCCGCCCGACCGGGCGATCGCGGCGACGCCTCGCGGCCGTCCCGCCCTGCGCCGCGCGACGGCGGCGCGCAGAGCGTGCTTCAGTTACGCTCTTGCGAGCACGATGAATCACTAGGCAGTCTTCAGCGCGCCCGTAGCTCAGTGGTCAACGGTTCTCTTCGGGGAGCCAAAGAGCAGCGGTCTTTCAAGCCGCAGGCCGCGGGTTCGATTCCCGCCGGGCGCATCGTCTGTTCCCCGTCGCGCCGCCGCCGCCGCTCTCCCGTCCGTCCTTCGCCCCGCCGGTGTCGGGCATCGGGGTCCGATCCCGCGCGTACTCGCCGTGCCCGCACGCACCCGCGCGTTCCGTCTGTCCGTCTCGTTCCGAGGACCGCAGCGATGCCGGTCGGGCGCTCCCGAGGTGAAGTTGACATTCTGCGTAAATCGTGGTTTATATGCTCTCTGCCTGAGCCGGGCGAAAGGTCGGTCGGCAAGCGATCGAAGGGTCTGGAGATGGTTTTGGGTCAAGCAGGATGCGAGACCAGCGGACGCGCACTGAGGGCTCGCAGTTGAGTGGGTGATGAGACTGTCCGACTGTCACGAGCAGCGCATGCTTCGCGCTCTACACGGCCGGTGGCCGTACCGACGCTCGCATTGCCGCCATGACCTGCATTGGCTCGTGCGGGTGCAGGCCAAGGGGTGCTGGTGCGCAACCGGGCGTGCACATTCGCTGGCGGGCCTCAGGGTCTGTGGCCGGCGACCTCACGGCGGCTGAGGGGGCTGCCTGGGAATCCACGCGGCTTTGGGGAAGCCGCGGTGGGCCCATCCCTACAGGCGCGAGAGAGATCTCGGACGGGGCGCCTGTGGGGATGGGTGAGACTTGCCGGCATCCGCCCGGGCGGTGTGCACGGCGATCGCCTCGATCAACCTCGGCCACACGGCGCGCGGGAGGTCGTGGCCCATGCCCTCGACGCTCATCAGCTGTGCGCCGGGGATTGCGCGGGCCGTCGCGCGACCGCCCGTGTACGAGACGAGCGGGTCGGCCTTGCCGTGGACCACGAGCGTCGGTGCGGTGATCCTGTGCAGGTCCCTCGTGCGGTTGCCCGAGGCGAGGATCGCTGCCAGCTGACGCCCCAGCCCGTGCGGGTCGTGGTCGCGGTCGTAGCTGGCTGCAGCCAACCGGCGGATGTCGTCGGGGTCGCGCGGCAGGCCGCTCGAGCCGATCGCCGCGAAGGTGCGCTCGATCTGCGCGATGTAGGCGTCGCGTCCGACCGGCGGGCGGGCCAGGAGGATGGGATATACGCGGAGCGTCGGCTGGCCGCTGAGGCGGCTTCCCGTGTTGGACATGATCGAGACCAGCGAGCGGACGTGCTCGGGATGGCGCACGGCGAGCGTCTGGGCGATCATCCCGCCCATCGACGCACCGATCACGTGCGCGGGCGAGAGGCCGAGCTCGCCGAGCAGCCCCGCCGTGTCCTCGGCCATCTCGGCGAGCGTGTAGCTCGCCGCGCGCCGCGAGCGGCGCAGCAGCTGCCCGATCGTCGGCGGGGGCGCGGCGAGGTGGGTCGAGCGCCCGATGTCGCGATTGTCAAAGCGCACGACGTGCAGGCCCTTCGCCGCGAGCTGCGTGCAGAAGTCCTCCTGCCAGGCCAGCATCTGCGTGCCGAGGCCCATGATCAGCAGGGCCGTGGGATCGGACGGGTCGCCGAAGGTCTCGTAGCAGAGGGTGATCCCCCTGCCGACATCGCAGAACTGCTCGCCGGGCATCTCGCGACTCTAGCGCTCCGGCGCCGCTAGGATCGCAGGCCGTGGCCGAGCGCGAGATCCAGACGCTGTCAATCGACACGATCCGTAGCCTGGCGATGGACGCCGTGGAGAAGGCCAACTCCGGACATCCGGGTACGGCGATGGCGCTCGCGCCGCTCGCCTACACGCTGTTCGAGCGCTTCCTGCGTGTGAACCCCGCCGACACCGCCTGGCCCGATCGCGACCGCTTCGTGCTGAGCGCGGGTCACGCCTGCGTGCTTCAGTACTCGCTCCTGCACCTCTGCGGCTTCGAGGTGGGTCTCGAGGATCTCGAGCAGTTCCGCCAATGGGGCTCGCGCACGCCCGGGCACCCCGAGCGGGGACACACCCCCGGCATCGAGGTGACTACCGGACCGCTCGGCCAGGGCGTGGCGAACGCGGTCGGCATGGCGATCGCCGAGCGCTTCCTCGCCGAGCGCTTCAACCGCCCGGGCCACGAGATCGTCGACCATCGCGTATATGCGATCTGCTCCGACGGCGACCTCATGGAGGGCGTGAGCCAGGAGGCCTTCTCGATCGCCGGGCACTTCGCCCTCGGCAAGCTGATCGTCTGCTACGACGACAACCACATCACGATCGACGGAACGACCTCGATCTCCTTCGATGGCGGCGATCACACGGCCCGGATGGCGGCGGACGGCTGGCACGTGCAGCGCGTCGAGGACTCCGAGGACGTGCAGGCGCTGGAGGCGGCGATCGCTGCGGCGCGGGAGGAGAC
>Ga0066793_10001454_pt1 | contig 10769 bp, 10 predicted proteins | sample PersoiDNA2013189_FD_83876 | JGI IMG/M metagenome (GOLD analysis project Ga0066793, IMG submission 83876) | Permafrost soil microbial communities from the Arctic, to analyse light accelerated degradation of dissolved organic matter (DOM) -... | ecosystem: Environmental > Terrestrial > Soil >...
CCTCCAGAAACGCCGGATTCCGGAAGAAGCTTCCATCCGCGATCGCCTTGGAGATGCGCACGAGATCCTGCTCCACCACGCGGCCTGCGCCGAGGTTCAGATGTCCGACCTCGCTGTTCCCGATCTGGCCACACGGCAGGCCCACCGCCTCGCCCGACGCTTCGAGCAGCGTCTTCGGCGCTCGCGCCCAGAGTCTGTCCCAGGTGGGCACGTTCGCCATCGCGATCGCATTGACTTCCTTTTCGGAGCGATATCCCCAGCCATCGCGAACGAGGAGGACGCCCGGCGAGCATAGAGACGCAGCAAACATGCGGAACTGGTTGGGGCAGGAGAGATGAGGCGCTGCAGCGAGGGAAATGTATCGGGCGGTGCAGCCGCCGACCAAGGGATGGCTGGGTTCGGCACTGGGCTTGCCTTAGCAGAGTCCGCAAGGGCAGACGCGGCTTGCGTACGCCCCCCCCATTACCGATAAACCGACTCACCTTCATTCATGACAACCCCGCCAACGCTGCCCCCCGACTGGGATCCCGGACGCCGCAAGAACGCCACGCGCGAGCGCACGGACCGGCGCCGCATCGGCTGGCGCGAGTTCAGGCACAGCTATCCGGGCATCATCGCGACGATGAGCATCGCCGTGCTCTTTCTGCTGGCGGCAGACGGCTGGCTCCTGCGGAAGTATGTCCGGTACCGTCGTGAAACAGCGCAGCTTCGCGGCTCGATGACCGAGGTCGAGCGCAATCGCACGGATGCGGTGCTCGCGCAGAGCGAGAACCGGCTCAAGGTGATGATCGAGATGTTCAAGCGGCAGGCGAAGATCGACGCCACGCTGCATCTCTCGATCTCGCTCGACAGCAGCGTGATGTACCTCGAGCGCGACGGTGCGCTGCTCCGCGAGATGCCGGTCACGATCGGCCCCGATCGCCGTGTCGGCAGCGGCGCCGACACCGTGCACATCGCGGCGCCGCGGGGGAAGCGGTTGGTCGAGCGGCTGCTGGACGAGGGCACCGTCTCCGAGCTGCCCTCCTGGGTCTACGGGGACCGCGGCATTCCGCCGGGCGAGACACGCCTCAAAGGGGCGCTCGGTCCGGCGGCGATCATGCTCGACGGCGGAACGGTGATCTATTCGCTGCCGAGCGTCGGGCCGCTGAACGATTCGTCATATGTGCTGCCGGGCGCAATTCGCGCGCGCGCCTCCGATCTCAAGGCGATCGCACCGAATCTGAAGCCCGGGGTAGCAGTGTACTTCTACTAACGGGACGGAGTCGCAATGGGCATGTCGAGATTCTTTCGCAGCGGCGGAGTCCTCGCCTGGGGATTGATCGGCGGGGTTCTGCTGCTCATGGCCGGCAGCACCGCGCTGTTCGCGCGCACGGCGCTTGTCCGCCACGAGCGCGATGTGAGTCGCATGGTGTTCAACGACAATCTCCAACTGCTCGACGCCGTACGGAAAAGCAGCGGTGCCCTCCAGGACAGCGTCGTCCGGGTCGGCGCGATCGCCGATCCGGTCGCGAGCAACAAGCCGTACATCGTCGTCAGCATCGAGGATCACCGCCTCTGGTACAAGCAGGGCAACAGCGTGCTCTTCACCGCGCCCGTTGCGACCGGCAGCGGCAAGGTGCTGGAAGGCAGCGGCGACGGGCAGTGGAAGTTCGAGACCCCGCGTGGCCGGCTGGTGATCAATGCGAAGGACGCGGATCCGGCTTGGGTGCCACCCGACTGGCACTTCGTCGAGCAGGCGCGAAAGCGCGGGCTCGGCATCGTTCATCTCACGCGCGGGCAGTCCATCGCCGCGAACGACGGCTCACAGATCACCGTGAACGGCACCGACGTCGTAAAACAGTTCGCGGACGGGCACGAGGAGGCGATCGCGCCCGGAAAGGAGGGGCATGAGATCATCGCCGGCGGCAACATCATCATCCCGCCGTACGGCACGAACCAGCGCAAATACATGGGCGTGCTCGGCACCCACCGGCTCGAGATGGGCGATGGCTACGGCATTCACGGCACCGACGCGCCCGATAGCATCGGCAAGTCGGTGAGCCATGGCTGTGTCCGCCTACTCAACGCCGACATCGACACGCTCTATGACATGGTCTCGGTCGGCACCCCGGTGTACATCTACTGAGAACATCGTAAATCATGACACTGCAATGACTAACAATACTGACTGGCCGATCAGTCAGACGTTCAAGCCATGATACACCGAAGGGTACCAATCGTCCTTTGATTGCCTACCTTTAAATAATAGAGCGTCGAAGATGAAACCTCCGCCACCGGCGGAGGCTCCTTGTCGCGAGTTTGTCCCCATCACGTCTTCCGAGGGCACAAAAGCTCGTGCGGCGGTGTCTCACCGTCTTCGCCCAGTTCGGTTGCCAGGGAGGCAGTGCAGTAATGCAGAGCGATCGCTCACGCGGCTATTTCGCGCACATTCGACGTTCGCGGCAATCGCGCCCGCTGGGGCCTGCTGTGATCGGCGGCCGTCCGCACGACCCGCCGCGCGCGCGAGGAGCACTCGGCGCCGTCGGCGCAGGGCTGCTCTTCTGCATCGCGGCGATTGGCGTCGTGCAGTTCCTGCGTCCCTCCGAATCGATGCCTACCGCGCCCTTCTCGCGGTTGGCCGAAGCCGTTTCGCGCGCACCGGCCCTCGCCGCGTCGCCAGCAGCCGACGCCTTCGGCCTCAGCGGGAATGTGAAGCTGCGCATGGCGCTGCCAGGCCAGAAGGTCGATTTTCCGATCAACCTCGTCGGCCTCACGGACTCGCTCGGCTATCAGTGGATCGCATTCGGTGATTCGATGTCGACGTTGCCGGTTCGTCCCCTCACACTGGCGCCTCCGGAGGCGCCGCCCAAGCCGGGCTTCTACCGCATGGCGATCGTGCGGGGAGTGGAGCGCGAGATTCTCCCGGAGCCGACGCTCGCCGTCATCGTGCCCTTCGACCAGAAGATCGCCGGCCGTTTGAATGGTTATCGCATCGGCACCTACATCGCCGAGCGGTTTGGACGTGATGACCACGAACGGCCCCCGGGGTTCCTGGAAGTGCGGCCCGAGAATCTCGACCTCCAGGTGACGAAGCATCTCAAGCTCGCTGACTTCGTGACGCATGACGATCAGGGCGACGTGTGGCCCAAGTACGTCGTGCTGAACCCGCGCCTGCTCGACAAGCTCGAGCTGGTGTTCGCGGATCTGGGCGGCAGCGTGCGTCCCGAGCTCGCGGTGGACGTGCACTCCGGCTTTCGTTCGCCCTCGCACAACGCGCGGGTGCCGCGCTCGGCGAGCGACAGCCGGCACCAGTACGGCGACGCGGCGGACGTGGCAATCGACGCGGATGGCGACGGACGCATCACGATGACCGATGAGCTACTCGTGATGCTCGCCGTGGAGCGTGTCGAGGACAAGCATCCCGATCTCATGGGTGGGCTCGGGCTGTACATGAGCAGGCGGTATCCGACGCCGTACCTTCACATCGATACGCGCGGCAAACGGACGCGGTGGGAGGGGTGAGTTCGGGCGCCGCTGGCTTCCACTCGCCTGCGATTTTCTGGCAAGCCCGTTATGAGTGAGGAGTCGTCGGTCGAACGGTGACCAGTCAAGTGCGCTCCGATGCGCGATTCTCCTTCATTTCCGCCCTTTATGAATGCATACCTGCGCGACAAGATGTTGCAGAAGCTCGAAACCCTTTCCGACGAGCGCGGCTATCAGGTGCTGGACTACATCGAGTTTCTCGAGTCCAGATACGCCGAGCGTGCGACGACAGCCGCGGGCGCCGCGGCAGGGAATCCGCTGTCGCGATTCGCCGATGCGGTGGAGGAGAAGCTTCGCGCCGGCAAGGTGAGTGCGACGACGATCGCCGAGACGATGGGATTCATGAACAAGGCGGTGGGAGTGCTGAGCGGGGCGGCCGCCGCGGGCAAGTCCGTGGCGAGCGATCTCATGTCAGTGACCAGCCGCGTAATGGATGCGGCGACCACGGCGACCACGGCGGCGTCGCCGGCCGCGAGGTCCGCACGGGCCGGAGGCCCCGAGGGGGCGGAGAGCGGCACGACTGGTGCGAGTGGAGGGTCGACGCCCGGCTCAGCCGGCAGCACAGCGCCACCGTCCGGCACCGGGTCGGGCGACGGCATCAAACCCACGTAAGGGAGCAGACACGTGAGTCCGACCACTCCAGGAGAGGCCCGCCGGAAAACCGCGGGGGCGAGCGCATCCGCCACCCGGACCCGCACGAACGCGGCCGACACCGATCCCGTGCCCGCGCCTCGCACCGGCGCGAAGCGGACGGTGATCTACTACATGAAGCAGCTTCCGGCGTACATGCGGCTGCTTGGCGGGCTGCTCATGGATCGGCGCGTCTCCACGATGGACAAGCTGCTTGTTGCCGGGGCGATGGCATACATCGCCATGCCGTTCGACCTCATACCCGACTTCATCCCATTCTTCGGGGAAGTGGACGATGTATTCATTCTCGTGCTGGCGCTACAGCGGCTGATTTCGAATGCGGGGCGACCGGTTGTCATGGCGCACTGGACGGGTGCGATGGATGATCTGGCCGACCTGAATCTGCGTGAGGCGCTGCTGGCGGCAGCGTTCTTCCTGCCGAGGAGCATTCGGCGGAGACTGAAAGTGATTGGGCGGCACTGACGCTATTCGGCCCGCTCGCTGGCGCTCGCTTTTCGGCTACTGCCGAACAGATGAAGAGCGAGGCGGCGAAGCCGCCGACGCGGGCCGAATAGCGCCCCTCACACCCCCATCACCCGAAACCCACTCGCCCGCGCCGCCAACGCCAGCGCCTTATCGTGCGTCGCAACAATCGGGTCCTTGCCCCGCCCTTCGCGCCAGAGATCGGCCGTCGCGAGATGAATTGCGTCGAGCGTGCCGAGCGGCGCCGGCATCGGTTGCGACGCGCGACGCATCACGGCGCTCGAGAGCTCGACGACCTCCAACGCTTCCATGATGCGATAAATGGCCTCTCGGCCGCTCGCGGCCTCCTCGGCGGTCAACTCGCCGAGGAGCCGCAGCCGGTCCATTGTGCGAAGGCACTCGACCTCCGCCAACTCACTCGTGACACCGAGCAGCACTGACTTCCATTCAGCGAGCTTGCCGGGTTGGCCCAACACCACCCGCAGAATCACCGAGGAGTCGAGATACGCGATCACTCGTCGGCGCGCCGGTCCTCGAGCAGCAGCTCCACCGCATCCACGCGCAGGCGCGCGCGTGGGGGTAGAGGGATGTCACCGAGTGTGCGATACGCCGACAGCGGCTCGCGCACGACGAGCGATCCGTTCGCGACGTACGGGACAATGCGCGCGATGGGCCGATCGCGGTCCATGATCGTGAGATCATGCCCTTTGCGCACGGCGCGCAGGTATTCGCTCAACCGGGCTTTGAGCTCGGCAACCCCAACAGGCTTCATGGTCACATGATAGTCATTGTTGACCAGAACTACAAGGAGCACTTTTCGGTCCGCTTCGCTACGCTCGCTTTTCGGCCCGGCCGCTGTGCCGATGCGGGCCGAAGAGCGGCAGCGGCGCAGCCGGTGGCGCGGGCCGAACAGCGCCGTTACGTTTCCTCATGGCACCCACAATCCGCTCCGATTCCAGATCCTGGCCCGCAGCTCAGCCTTCTGCTGAGAGCGGGCCGTCGCGTTCCCGGCAGGTGAATGGCGCGTCGAGAGTCCGCGACGACGTCGCGCTGACCTTCGACGACGTCTTGCTCGCTCCGCGCCACTCCCTCACACATCCCAAGGATGTGTCAACGCGCTCCTGGTTCACTCGCAAGATCGAGCTGAACGTGCCGCTCGTCTCGGCGGCGATGGACACCGTCACCGAAGCAGAGATGGCCATTGCGATGGCGCGGGCCGGCGGCATCGGGGTGCTGCACAAGAACATGTCCATCGACCGCCAGGCGATGCAGGTGGACATCGTGAAGCGCAGCGAGAGCGGGATGATCATCAATCCGTACACACTCCCGGAGACGGCCTCACTCCGCGAAGCGTCGAATCTGATGGCGCGTTTCAAGGTGTCGGGCGTCCCGATCGTCGACGTCGACGGACGGCTCGTCGGCATCATCACCAACCGCGATCTGCAGTTCGAGCGCAGCCTCGATCGTCCCGTCGCCGAGGCGATGACGAAGGATGGGCTGATCACGGCACCGGTGGGCACGACGCTCGACGAGGCCGAGCGAATCCTGGCGAAGCATCGCGTCGAGAAGCTGCCGGTGGTGGATGACGATCGGCGATTGAAGGGACTCATCACCGTGAAGGACATCCACAAGCGCCGGCAGTATCCGGGCGCGAACAAGGACCAGCATGGCCGTCTGCGCGTGGCCGCCGCGATCGGCGCCGCAGGTGACTTTCTCACCCGCGCGAAGGCTCTCATCGACGCCGGCGTCGACGCGCTGATCATCGATACGGCGCACGGGCATGCGGATGGCGTGCTCGTCGCGACGTCGAGTGTGCGCGAGGCATTTCCCGATGTGCAACTCGTCGTCGGCAACGTGGCGACGCGCGAGGGTGCGCGCGCGCTCGTCGAGCGCGGCGTCGACGCCGTGAAGGTCGGCGTTGGACCGGGCTCGATCTGCACGACGCGCGTGGTGACTGGTGTCGGCGTGCCGCAGCTCACCGCGGTGTTCGATGCAGTCGAGGGCGCGGGCGACATTCCCGTTATCGCCGATGGCGGCATCAAGTATTCTGGCGACGCCGTGAAGGCGCTCGCGGCCGGCGCCTGCAGCGTGATGATGGGCTCCATGCTCGCGGGCACGGAGGAGAGTCCGGGCGAAGCGTTCCTGCTCGAGGGGCGCCGCTTCAAGATGGTACGCGGCATGGGCTCAATCTCCGCGATGCAGGATGGCAGCGCCGACCGCTACTTCCAGGAAGGCGAGCTCTCGCCGAAGAAGCTCGTTCCGGAGGGGATAGAGGGCCGCGTGCCGTACAGAGGGCCTGTCGCCGACGTGCTGTTCCAGGTGGTCGGTGGCCTGCGCAGCGGAATGGGCTACGTCGGTTGCGGCTCGATCGAGGAGCTTCGCACACAGACGGGTTTCGTGCGCATCACCGCGGCGGGGTTGCGCGAGTCGCACCCGCACGACGTGACGATCACTCGCGAAGCGCCGAACTACAGCTTGTAGGAACGCGACAACGGGAAAGAGGAGATTGACGGACGGTTGGCGTTTCCGTACATCATCTTCATTCCTTGCGTTCCACGCCCACCGCATTTATTCGTGTGTCGAGCGGTGGCGTGGGGCGCTCATTGACATGAGCGCCCGAACTGCCGACATTTTTGTATGCAAGGCTGTCTGTGGCAGGCTGCACCGGGTGTCCTGATGATCGACATTCAATCGACAACACCAAGGGGGGAATAGCGTGGCTGGTTCACTGTTTCGGACGAAGTCGATCGATCAGCTCATAGTCGACAGCGCGAATGCCGGCGAGGGCGGCCTCAAGCGAACGCTCGGGGCCTTCGCGCTGGTTACACTGGGCATTGGCGCCATCATCGGTGCCGGCCTGTTCGTGAGAACGGCGGCCGCGATCGCGGAACGGTCCGGCCCGTCGGTCACCCTCGCGTTCATGGTGGCAGGAATCGGCTGCGCCTTCGCCGGCCTCTGCTATGCCGAGTTCGCCTCGATCATTCCCATTGCGGGAAGCGCCTACACGTATTCATACGTGACGATGGGCGAACTCGTCGCGTGGATTATCGGGTGGGACCTCGTGCTCGAGTACGCCGTTGGGGCAGCCACCGTCGCCATCGCCTGGAGCGAGTACTTCAACAAGGTGCTGGAGTACGTCGGACTGCACATCCCGTATCAGTGGTGCCACTCGCCGTGGGAGACCATGCAGGCGACCGGCGTCCATGGGATCATGAACGTACCGGCCGTCGTCATCCTCTTCCTGATGTCCGCACTGCTCATTCGCGGCACACAGGAGTCGGCGTTCGTCAACAGTCTCATCGTCATCACCAAGGTCGCCATCGTCATCATGGTGATCGTGATTGGCTGGGGCTTCATAAACCCGGCGAATCACACGCCGTACATTCCTGCGGCCACCACGTATACCACGCCGGAAGGGGTCACGCACCCCTATGGCGGCATCATGGGAATTTTGGGAGCGGCGGGCGTGGTGTTCTTCGCGTTCATCGGGTTCGACGCGGTATCGACCGCGGCGCAGGAGGCGAAGAACCCCAAGCGGGACATGCCGATCGGTATTCTCGGGTCGCTGGTTGTGTGCACGATTCTGTACGTGCTGTTCTCGCACGTGTTGAGTGGCGTCGCGACGGTCGAGGATTTCAGGACGGCGGGCAAGGAGGCGTCCATCACCTTCGCCATCACGAAGTACATGGTCGGCTACGCGTGGCTCGGGAAGTTCGTCACCTTCGCGATTCTCGCCGGCTTCTCGTCGGTCATCCTCGTGATGCTGCTCGGCCAGTCGCGGGTGTTCTACTCGATGAGTGCCGATGGTCTGGTGCCCAAGGTGTTCTCGGACGTGCATCCGAAATTCAAGACGCCTTGGAAGTCGAACATGCTGTTCTTCGTCTTCACGGCACTGTTCGGCGCGTTCGTTCCCGGCGACATCGTCGGCGAAATGACGAGCATCGGAACGCTCTTCGCATTCATCCTGGTCTGCGCGGGAGTCTGGATCATGCGCGTCAAGCGTCCGGAGCTACCCCGCGCATTCAGGGTCCCGGCCGTTCCCGTCGTCTCGACGCTTGGGATCGTGGTGTGCAGCGCGATGATCTATGGACTTGGCTGGACGAACTGGCTGCGGCTGGCAGTCTGGCTCGCCATCGGCCTGGTGCTTTACTTCTCGTACGGCCGCACGCACTCCAAGCTCGCGAGAGCGGCTTCGTAGGCACGCGCACGACACGATCGGTATCTTGGAGCGGCGTCCTTCGGGGCGCCGCTCTTGTTTTCTGGTTGTCCGGAATAGCGCAGTTGAACCGCGGTGTTCGGAGGCAGCGCGAATCTACGCGAATCTCGCGAATCCTCGCGGATGGCTTCGATTCGCGTGGATTCGCGTGATCTGCGAAGATTTGCGTTCGCGACGAACGACGCTGTTACATTTTCCTCAAGTTCGGCAAACCTTCTTCTTTACAATATTCAATGGACCGGAGTCCTTTTTTGCCGATCGATCTGCTCGCCGTACCCACCGCCCGCCGCGTCGCCATCGAAGGCTTTGCGCCGGAGCTCGTCGCCGGCCGCCGTGTCGCGCTGAGCACCCACCTCAACGCCGATGGCGACGGCTGTGGCTCCGAGAGTGCGTTGGCGCGCATGCTCGCTGCCCACGGCCTCGTGCCACGCGTCGTGAATCCCACGCCGTGGCCGGAGATGTTCAATTTCCTCCTCGGCGGCGAGTTCGTGAACCTGACGTCGAAGGGCTCGAAGGCACTGCGCGACATCGATCTCCTGATCGTGCTCGACATCAGCGACGTGACGCGACTCGGCCATCTGACCGAATCGGTGCGTGCGCTCAGCGTGCCGAAGCTGGTGATCGATCACCACGTGGCGTCGGATGATCCCGCCGGACCGCATGGACTCAGCGACACCACCGCGTGTGCGACGGCTGAGCTGGTGTACGACATCGCCCAGGTGCTCGGATGGAAGATCACGCCGGAGGTCGCGCGTGCGCTCTACACCGGCATGCTGACCGACACGGGCGGCTTCCGTTTCAGCAACACCTCGCCGCGCTGTCTCGCCGTGGCCGCGCAGTTGCTCGCGCACGGCGTCGATCCCGAAGAGATGTACACACGCATCTACGCGTCCGCGCCGGCGGGACGCGTACGCCTCATGGCGGACGTCCTCGCGACGCTTCAGGTGGACGAGGCGCATGGGCTCACCTGGCTCACCATGCAGTCCGACGCGCTCGAGAAGTACGGGGTGAAGTCCGAGGATCTCGATGGCATCGTCGAGCACGCGCGATCGATTGCGGGAACGCGCATGGCGCTCTTCTTCCGCGACCTCGGTCACGGCAAGGTGAAAATCTCCTTCCGGTCAATCGGTGGAACGGATGTGAATGCGTTCGCGCGCGAGTTCGGCGGTGGCGGCCACGCGAAGGCGTCTGGGGCGCTCGTCGTCGGCGAGTTGTCGGACGTTCGGGACAAGGTCGTCGAGCGGGCGAAAGCGTATCTCGGGGCGCGGTGAGAGGCGGCACGCTGACTTGGTTTCCTGCGATGCGCGATCATTGGCACGTCGCCGAAGTCCCGAAAAGCGTGAGCCTCCGGCGTCAGCTCGCGTCCGCGAGCACCGCACCCTTCACTCGGCCGACGATCAGCGCGAACACCACGAGCGCCGCGATTCCGAGCAGCGTTTCCGTGTAGAGCATGCCGTTGGTACCCCAGCTGTCGTGCGCCCATCCGGCGACGCGGAGCATGCCGAGAGCGAACAGGGTGTTGATCGCGAAGAAGAGATTGATTTTCGTGGCGGCGGCGGAGTGACCGACGATGGCGAGCACCAGGCCGGTGAATGACGCGGCCACCATTCCCAGCGTGAAGGTGTAGAAGAGGGTGGACGCCGTGTAGCCGGCGGCAGTGCGCGGCGAGAGCGCCATTGCAATGCACGCCAGCAGTCCGAGTCCACAGGACACTGCGTAAGCTGTGGGCTTGTCCGCGCGATCGGCGAGCCGGCCGCCCGCGAAGCAACCGGCGACGATGGCGAGTCCGCCGCCGAGGCCGAGGACGAGCGATACGGTATCCGCTGGAGCACGCCACTCGGGTCCGAGCGAGCCGAAGAGAAATTGTGCGGCGCCCGTGCCGATGGGCAGAATTGCGAGAAGGAGCCCGATGCGGCCC
>Ga0066793_10001455_pt1 | contig 10765 bp, 10 predicted proteins | sample PersoiDNA2013189_FD_83876 | JGI IMG/M metagenome (GOLD analysis project Ga0066793, IMG submission 83876) | Permafrost soil microbial communities from the Arctic, to analyse light accelerated degradation of dissolved organic matter (DOM) -... | ecosystem: Environmental > Terrestrial > Soil >...
ACGACGTCAACTTCCTCGCCCACACGCTCGCGTACCGCGGCGAGGCCGGGCCCTCGCTCCGATACAAGCCGGTGACGATCACCCGGTTCGAGCCCAAGCCGCGCGTCTATTGAGCCCGGGAGCCGCGTGATGCAGGTCGACCTTCGCATCCTCCGCTTCGATCCCGAGCGCGACGCCGCGCCGCACTGGGAGTCCTACCGCGTCGACGCCGAGCCGATGGATCGCGTCCTCAACCTGCTGATCTCGGTCAAGGCGGACCAGGACGGCACGCTCACCTTCCGGCGTTCGTGCGCCCACGGCATCTGCGGCTCCGACGCGATGCTCATCAACGGGCGGAATCGGCTCGCCTGCAAGATCCGGGTCGACCAGCTCGGCCGAAAGATCACGGTCGCGCCGCTGATCGGCCTCCCGGTGATGAAGGACCTCGTCGTCGACATGGACGGGTTCCTCGCGAAGTACCGCAGCGTCATGCCGTTCCTCATCGCCGACACGCCGCCGCCCGAGCGCGAGCGCCGCCAGAGCCCCGCCGACCGCGCGCGCTACGACGACACCACCAAGTGCATCCTGTGTGCCGCCTGCACGACGGCGTGCCCGTCCTTCTGGGCGCAGCCGTCGTACGTGGGCCCGGCCGCGATCGTGAACGCCCACCGCTTCATCTTCGACACCCGCGACGACGCCGGCGACGAGCGGCTGGAGATCCTCGCCGACAAGGACGGCGTCTGGCGGTGCCGGACCATCTTCAACTGCGTCGACGCGTGCCCGCGCGGCATCAACATCACTCGCGCGATCCTTGAGGTTTCGCGAGCGGTCGTGGAGCGCACGGTCTGAGCGGAGCCGCGGCCGGCGGCGTCCGCCGGCTGATCATCCGGACCGACGGCGCGGCGCGGGGGAACCCGGGCCCGGCGTCCGCGGGGGCGGCCCTGATCGACGCGGATCGACCCGGTGCGGAGCGGCCCGGCGCGGCCCCCCTTGCCACGATCTCCGAGGCGCTGGGGCACCAGACCAACAACGTGGCCGAGTGGACGGCCGTGGTCCGTGCGCTCGACCTGGCCGCCGAGCTCGGGGCGGAAGAGGTCCTCCTCCTGCTCGACTCGAAGCTCGTCGTGGAGCAGATCCAGGGACGCTGGCGCGTCAAGGACGCGAAGCTGGCCCCGCTCCACGATGAGGCGATCGCCGGCCTGCGCCGCTTCCGGCGCTGGAGCGCGCGGCACGTCCCGCGCAGCGAGAACTCGACCGCGGATGCGCTGGCGAACGAGGCGCTGGACCGCGTGGCGGCCGGGGGACCACGACTGGTCATCCGGCGTCCGCCGTCACCCGGGGGCGGCGAGCCCCGGTCGACCCAGCTGGGCATGGATCTCGGGGCCGGACGCCCGCCCGACGGCGAGGTCGGGACCGGACGCCGGCCCGCGCCCGGCGGCGCGGTCGCGCCGGGCGGCGCGGTCGCGCTCGAGGCCGGCTTCGACCCCGGAGACGCCGGCCCCGACCCCGGCCGCCTCGTCGTGCGCATCCTGGGCAGCGGTACCAGCCAGGGGATCCCGCGGATCGCCTGCGAGTGCCCGGTCTGCACGTCCGCCGACCCGCGCGACCGGCGCTACCGGGCATCCGCCCTGCTCTCCTTCGGGGAGATGCGGGTCCTCGTGGACTGCGGTCCCGACATCAAGTGGCAGGCGATCGTGGCGGGCATGCGACGCCTCGACGCGGTGCTGCTGACCCACGATCACCAGGACGCGATCGGCGGGCTGGACGAGCTGCGCCGCTTCAACGAGCTGCGCGGTGGGTACCTGCCCGTCCACGCGCCGCCGGAGGACCTGGCCGTCATCGTCTCCCGGTACGCCTATGCGTTCCGTCCGGGGCAGGGCGCCTTCTTCGGGATCCCCCAGCTGCGCCCGATCGCGCTCGACGGGCCGTTCCTGGTCGGCGGGAGGCGCTTCATCCCGGTCCCGGTGATCCACGTCGACCGGGCGATCACCGGGTATCGGACCGGCGGGTTCGCGGACTGCTCCGACGTGCAGCGGATCGAGTCGGAAGGGATGGCGCTCCTTCGCGACCTCGACGTCCTCGTGATCTCCGCCCTGCGCGACCAGCCGCACCCGACGCACCAGACCGTCGGCGAGGCGCTCGAGGTCATCGCCGCGCTTCGACCGAGGCGGCGTACCTCACCCACCTGGACCACGAGCTCGGCCACGCTGCGCTCGCCGCGCGCCTGCCCGCCGGCGTCGAGGTCGCGTGGGACGGGCTGGAGCTCGAGGTGCCGTGACGGCCGGCGTGCCGTGATGTCCGACGTGATGTCCGACATGCGGTGAGACGACCGTGGCCGTGTTCGCAGAACGGGCGTGACGCCGTTCGGGCGTCCGACCAGGTGAGCCCCCGCTCCCACGCCGCGAGGTAGACTGCGTCGGCCAGCGAGGCGGCTGGACGGTCGCGCGCCGGCGGGGAACTGCCGGCGTGAGGAACGTCCGGGCTCCCAGGCGCAGGGTAGCGGGTAACGCCCGTCCGCCGTGAGGCGAGGACCAGCGCCACAGAGACGAGTCCGTCACCGGGCAACCGGCGACGGGGTGAAACGCGGCAAGCTCTACCCGGAGCAAGGCCAAGTAGGAGGGCGTGTCCCGGTTCGCCGGGGCAGCGGCGCGCCGCCGTGGACCCTCGGGTCGGCCGCACGAGCCGCCGGGCAACCGGCGGCCTCAGATGGATGACCGTCGCCGGGCCCTCGGGTCCGGCACAGAACCCGGCGTATAGGCCGCCTCGCTGGCGCCCTCATCGTCAGCCCGCGAGCGACGTCAGTCGTCGCCCGACGGAAGCGGCGTCAGTCCTCGTCGGCCCGGAAGATGTGCGACCCCGTGCACGCGTTGCAGATCGGCGTGGCGGCGTGCAGATCTCCCAGGGGGAGCGGAAGCGTCCGGTCCGGGTAGAGGCAGTCCACGTCGTACCCGCGTCCGGTTGCCCCGTCCACGGCGATCAGCCGACGGAACGTGCAACGGCGGATCCGCATGGCGGCCAGCTGCTGGGGGCGCATCGCAGGGTCGCCCCCCGACGGTGGCGCAAAGCCGGGATCTGCGGTGCGGGGCATCGCGGTCATGGTGCGGGTGAGGCCCTCGGGTGCATCGACGAACTGGTTCGGCGGCGGAGCCTACACCTCGCCGGGAGGCGACCGCAAGAGGCCACTCGTACTGCCACCTTCGGCGCCCACCGAAGCGGAATCGGCGTTGACTCGGGTCCGGCGGGGTGTATTATGCCCACCAAGTCCCACAGAGTGGGGACAAGTGGTGAATCCCGGCGACGGAGGGGGGCCCCTGGCCCGCCGCCGGGGCACCGGGCGATGTACCGGCGAATCCACGGGCTATGGAGCCCACGGAGGCCGGTCTCCGAGAGAGGGGCCCGGGCAGGTTGTTCACCGGCGAGTACCGGCACACGGTGGACGCGAAGGGACGGCTTGCCGTGCCTTCGAAGTTCCGGGCACAGCTCGCGGGCGGCGCGTTCGTCTCGCGCTGGCTGGACCTCTGCCTGGCGATCTGGCCCCGCGATGGATGGGAGCGCCTGGCCGGCAAGGTCGCTGCGCTGCCGACCGTCGAGAACCCAGGGGCGCGCGCCTTCAGCCGGTTCGTCTTCGCCAGCGCGGTCGAGATCGAGTTCGACGCGCAGGGTCGCTTCGTGCTTCCGGCCTACCTCCGCGAGGCGGTCGGGCTGAACGGCGAGGCGGCGGTCGTCGGATCGCTCGATCACGCGGAAATCTGGGCACCCGGCCGGTGGGACGACTACCGGCAGGCGCTCGAGGCGCCGGATGCGCTCGCACAGCATCTCGCTGGGCTGGGCATCTAGCGCTGCACCACATGCGCTTCCAGGATCCGCTCGGGATCCGTTCGTCGGCGGTGAGGTAGACATGGAGCTTGGGCACCTGCCGGTGCTCGCGGAGGAGGTCATCACGATGCTCGCCCCGCGCCCCGGCAGCCTTCATGTCGACGGAACCGTCGGCGGCGGTGGGCACACCGAGCGGATCCTGGAGGCCGCCAGCCCGGACGGCCGCGTCCTCGGGCTCGACGCCGACCCCGCCGCGATCGCGCGGGTGGGGGAACGGCTCGCCCGGTTCGGTGATCGGCTCGTCCTCCGGCAGGCGAACTTCCGGGATCTCGCGACCGTCGCGCCGGCGGCCGGGTTCGGGGAGGTCGACGGCATCCTCCTTGACCTCGGCCTGAGCTCCTTCCAGCTCGCCGACGCCGATCGCGGGTTCAGCTTCCGCGCCGAGGGCGGGCTCGACATGCGCTTCGACCCCGGCGCCGGGCGGCCGGCCGCGGCGCTCCTCGCCGAGCTGGACGAGGCGGAGCTCGGCGACCTGTTCCGGCGCTACGGCGAGGAGCCGCATGCGCGGCGGATCGCACGCGCCGTCGTGGCGACACGCGAAGCGGCTCCGTTCGCGACCGCCGAGGCGTTCGCCTCGCTCGTCGAGCGGGTGGTCCCGCGGCGGCCGGGCAGGGCCGGGCGGATCCATCCCGCCACCCGCGTCTTCCAGGCGCTCCGGATCGCCGTCAACGGCGAGCTCGAGGCACTCGAGGCGGCCCTCGACGCGGCCGTCACGCTGCTTCACCCGGGCGGTCGGCTGGTCGTGCTGGCCTACCACTCGCTCGAGGACCGCCTGGTCAAGCGCTTCGTGGCGGCCGAGCGCCGCGGCTGCACCTGTCCACCCAGCTTCCCCGTCTGTGTCTGCGGCCGGGCCCCCCGTCTCCGCCCCGTCGGCCACCAGCCGGCGGTGCCCTCGGAGGCGGAGGTCGCCGCGAATCCCCGCGCCCGGAGCGCCCGGCTCCGGACCGCGGAACGGCTCGCCGCATGAGCCGTCCCGGCGTCACGGTGGAGGAGGGCTCGCACCGATGAGCAAGCGTCACCAGACCCAGCGGCGGAGGTCGTACGGCCGCCGGGAGCACGAGATCCGTGAGCGTCGTGACCGGACGTGGTCCGCGCTCGACGAGGTGCGTGAGCTCGGCGAGGAATCGTTTGCGGGGATGGACGTCGCCGTCCGAGAGCTGGGGCTGCCGGCCTACGGCAGCGCCTATCTCGGGGCGGACTGATGGCGGGCTACGCCGGCGCGCGACCGCGTTCCGGCGTCCTGGCGCCGCGCCGCCGGGAGGAAACGCCCGTCACCCGGCGCGGCACGATCCGCTCCGACCGCGCCGTCGACCTTCCGCGGCGCGGTCTGCGGGGAGCCTCTGCGGTCCGGTCGCGTCGCCGCCAGGGCCGGGTCGGGCTCCTGATCGTCGGCATCGTCGTGATCTTCCTGCTCGGGCTCTTCTCGCTCACCCAGACCGTCAGCGTCTCGGCCACCGAGTTCGACGTCGACCGCCTGATCGCGGCGCGCCAGGAGCTCGAGGCGAACGAACGCGACATGGTCGCGGACCTGTCGCGGCTGGGTCGCGAGCCGGCCATCCGGAAGCTTGCCCTCGACGCGGGTCTCGGGCAGCTCGTCGACCCGCTCGTCGTCCCCGCGCGATAACCGGCAACGGCGACCGCCCGATCGCCTGAACGAACGAGGTTGCGCACCTGATGCTCGGCCGGACCGACAGCCGCCCGCGAAGCCTGCTCGTGCTCGTGCTCATGGCCGTCTTCGGCATCGCGTGCCTCGGGCGGCTCGGCTACTGGCAGTTCGTGCGCCACGACGACCTGGTGGCGCGCGCCCGGGACCAGGTGACGGCGCGCATCGAGGTCCCGCCCGTGCGCGGGACGATCTACGATCGGAGCGGGACGGTCGTGCTCGCCACGTCCGTGGAGCGTGACCTCCTGAGCGCCTTCCCGGCGCAGATGACCGGCTCGACCGACGCCGACACCGCCGCGTTGCGCGAGCGCGTGGCATCGGGGCTCACCGCGATCCTCGGCCTGACACCCGCCGACGCCGATGCGCTTCGGGCGAAGCTCGCCGGGGGCAACGCCTACGTCGTCCTGGTCCATGGCCTGACGCCGGCCCAGTCGAGCGCCATCAAGGCCGGCCTTGCCGACGGCTCGCTCGTCCAGCTTCGCCTCGAGCCAGAGCCGGTCCGCGTCTACCCCCTGGCGGGCGGCGCGACCGGCACGACCCTCGCGGCACAGCTGCTGGGGTTCGTCAACCGCGACGGGACCGGCCAGTACGGGATCGAGGGCCGCTGGCAGGATCTGCTGGCAGGAAACCCGCAGGTCCTCCTCGCCCAGCGGGATGGGTCGGGTCGGCCGATCCTCGAGAACGCACAGACGCTGCAGCCCGGCTCGCCGGGCACGTCGGTCACGTTGACGATCGACGCGAGCCTCCAGCTCAAGCTCGAGCAGGAGGTCTACGCGGCCTGGGTCGCGGATCACGCGAAGAGCGTCTCGGGCGTCGTGATGGACCCGAGGTCGGGCGAGATCCTGGCGTCGGCGACGTACCCCAGCTACGACGGGAACGACTACGGCGCGATCGCGGCCAGGGATCCGTCCCGCTTCATCGACCCGATCGTCTCGAGCGTCTATGAGCCGGGATCGGTCTTCAAGCTCCTGACCGCCACCGCCGCGCTCCAGGCAGGGGTCGTCACGCGAAGCACGAGGCTCAGCGACCAGGCGGTCCTCCGGCTCGACGGGGGGCGGGCCATGGTGCAGAACGCCGACCGTGGCAGCAAGGGCACGCTCTCATTCCAGGATGCCGTCGCGTGGTCCCGCAACGTGGTCATGTCGAAGGTCGCTCTCAAGCTCGGCTCGACCACCCGGCAGGCCGCCACCGTCCTCCACGACGCGTGGACCCGCCTCGGGTTCGGCGCCCTCACCGGGATCGACGTGGCAGGGGAAGTGCCCGGCCTCGTCCGCGACCCGGCGGTCCAGCCGTGGCAGCAGATCGACCTCGCGAACGGCGCCTTCGGCCAGGGAATCGCGGTCACGCTGCTGCAGCTGGCGACCGCCTACAGCGCGATGGTGAACGGCGGGACGCTGCCGACGCCCCACGTCGTGAAGGAGACTGGCGACACGCCGACGACCACGGCCGACCGGGGCCGGGTCATGACCCCCGCGCTCTCGGCAGACCTCACCGCGATCATGGAACGGGTCGTGAACGTCGTCCCGTTCTACCGGGCCCGGACGCTCATCCCCGGCTACCTGGTCGGCGGCAAGACCGGCACCGCCCAGATCTGGGACTCGAAGACCGGCAGCTTCCGGACCGACGTGTACAACTTCTCGTTCGTCGGGTTCGTGGGCCGCACCGCGCCCGAACTGGTCGTGGCCGTCCGCATCACCGAGGGCAGGCCGATCGTGAACGTACCCGGCAACATGGAGAATGCCGTCGAGTCGTTCGAACTCTTCCGGCGGATCGCGTCCGACGCGATGACGACGCTCGACCTCCCGCCGATCCGCCCGGCTCCGTCCCCGTCGGCGCCCGCCGCGTCGGCGCGCCCGTGAGCGCACCCTGTGCGACACTCCCCGGCGTGAGCACCGTGCCGGCGCCCGGCGGGGGCGGCGACCCGACCCAGCCGGCTGCCGCTCCCGCGATGCGTGCCGCCGATCTCGTCGCAGCGACCGGCGGGACGCTGCTTCGCGATGCCGGGCGACCGATCCGGGGCGGCGCCGTGGACTCGCGGGTGGTCGAGCCCGGCAACCTCTTCGTCGCCCTGCCGGGCGATCGGACGGACGGCCACCACTTCCTCGCCGCCGCGGTCGCCGCCGGGGCCGCCGCCGTGCTGGTGAGCCGCCCGGTCGACGACGCCGCCCTCCGGGCGATGGGAGACGCGTCCATCGTCCGCGTGGCCGACACGCTCCTCGGCCTCCAGGCGATCGCGGCCGCCTGGCGGGCCCGGTTCGACCCGCTCGTGGTCGGGATCACGGGCAGCCTCGCCAAGACGTCGACGAAGGACGCGACTGCCGCCGTCCTCGCCGCCGCGCTTCCGACGTTGAAGAGCGAGGGCAACGCGAACAACGAGGTCGGGCTGCCCCTGACGCTCCTGCGCCTGGGGCCCGTCCATCGGGCCGCCGTCCTCGAGATGGGGATGTACGTCGGGGGCGAGATCGCCACGCTCGCCCGTCTCGCGCGGCCGGAGATCGGCGTCGTGACCTCGATCGCGCCGGTCCACCAGGAGCGGGCCGGCAGCCTGGAGGCGATCGAGCGGGCGAAGGCGGAGCTGGTGGAGGCGCTGCCCGAGGACGGCACGGCGGTCCTCAACGCGGACGATGAGCGGGTGCGCCTGTTCAGGTCGCGCACGCGCGCATCCGTGATCCGTTATGGCTTCGCGACGGACGCGGACGTGACCGCCGACCGGGTCGTCGCGCGCGGTCTCCGCGGCATGACCTTCGACCTGGTGGCGCGCGCGCCGCAGCGGACGCGCTTCGCCGTCGAGATCGCGGCGCTGGGCCGCCACAGCGTCCAGAACGCCCTGGCCGCTGCTGCCGTGGGGCTGCTCGCCGGCATCCCCGACGAGGCGATCGCGGCCGGCCTGGCGACGGGCTGGGCGTCGGCCTCTGCCCACCGGGGCGCGATCGTGGAGGCACCCGGCCTCACGATCCTCGACGACACCTACAACGCCTCGCCCCCCGCGGTTCTCGCGGCGCTCGAGGTGCTCGCCTCACTGCCGGGCCGTCCGGTCGCGGTCCTCGGCGAGATGCTCGAGCTGGGCGACGCGCACGCCGCGAGCCATCGCGTCGTCGGCGAGGCCGCGGGCCGCGGCGTGACCGAGCTCGTCGTGGTGGGAGACGGGGCGCGCGGCATCGCCGACGGCGCCGTTGCGGCCGGGCTGGCGGCGTCGCACGTCCACCGGGTCTCCGACCGCGCGGCCGCGATCGAGATTCTCCGGGCGATCCTCCGGCCCGGGGACGCGGTGCTCGTCAAGGCGTCGCGCGGGGCCGCCCTCGAGTCGATCGTGGACGCCCTCCGCGCCGGGATCCCGGCGTGACCGTCGAGCTGATCCAGGCGATCCTGCTCGCGTTCGCCATCGTCGTGATCCTGATGCCGGCGTACATCCGGCTGATGCGCTGGGCCGGGTTCGCCAAGCAGATCCGGATGGACGGGCCGGAGAGCCACCAGGTCAAGGGCGGGACGCCCACCGCCGGGGGAACCCTCCTGATCATGGTCGTAGGGGCGCTCGCGCTCGTCTTCAACCTCGTGGACGCCTCCACGTTCGCCCCGCTGGCGGCGCTCGGCCTGGTGGGCGCGCTGGGCTTCGCGGACGACTGGCTCAACGCGCGGACGGGCGACGGGATCCGGGCGCGCCAGAAGCTCCTGTGGCAGACGGCGGTCGCGGTCTTCGCGGCGTGGCAGATCCAGCGCACGTACGACATCGTGGCCGTGGGCGTCCCGTTCGTGGGCGCGGTGCCGATCGCACCGTGGCTCTACATCGCGTTCGCGGCCTTCGCGATCGTGGCCATGAGCAACGGCGTCAACCTCACCGACGGCCTCGACGGGCTGGCCGGGGGGACCCTGATCTTCGCCTTCGTCTCATTCCTGATCATCGCCCTGCTCAACAGCCCCGCCCAGCCGAACCTCGCGATCCTCAGCTCGCTCCTGATCGGAGGGTTGCTGGGCTTCCTGTGGTTCAACGTCCACCCGGCCCAGATCTTCATGGGCGACTCGGGATCCCTGAGCCTGGGGGCGACGCTCGCGGTCATCTCGCTGATCACGGGGCAGATCCTGATCCTCCCGCTCATCGGGATCATCTTCGTCGTGGAGGCGGGCTCGGTCCTCCTCCAGGTCGCCTATTTCAAGGCGACTCACGGCCGGCGGATCTTCCGGATGAGCCCGCTCCACCATCACTACGAGCTTGGCGGCTGGCCCGAGACGAAGATCACGCTCCGCTTCTGGATCGTGGGGGCGCTCGCGGGGCTGATGGGTGTGACGCTCTTCCTGGCCACCCTCCAGCGGCTTGTCTGACGATGCCGACCCCGTTCGACCTCGACGCGCTGACCCTCGCAGGGGTTCGGGCCGGCGCGCTTGCCGGGGTACCGGTGACGGTGCTGGGGCTGGCGCGGACCGGGGTCGGGCTGGCGCGGTTCCTCGCCGGCGCCGGCGCCGCGGTCACCGTGTACGACGGCAAGCCCGAAGCCGCGCTCGGCGACCGGCTCGCGGAGCTCGACGGCTGGTCGATCAGGCTCCTGGCCGGGCCCGACGTCGACCCGGCGTCGGCCTGGGAGGACGCCGCGCTCGTCGCGTTCTCGCCGTCGATCACGCCCGGGTTTCCGACCACGGAGCCCCGCCTCCGGGCCGCGCTCGACGGCCTGGCGGCACGCCGCGCAGGCGGCGACCCGGGCGCACCCACCCTGGTCTCGGAGCCGGACCTGACGCTTCGCCTCTGCCCGGCTCCCACGATCGGGGTCACCGGGACGAAGGGAAAGACCACCACCGCGTCGCTCATCGCCCACCTCCTCGCGGCGGATCCCTCGCATCCGGTCGTGCTCGGGGGGAACATCGGCGTGCCGCTGATCGACCGCGTGACCGAGCTCACCCTGGAGCACCGCGCCGTCGTCGAGCTCTCCGAGCTGCAGCTGCCGAGCCTGACGCGCGGCACGACCGTGGCGGTCTACACGAACGTCACCGCCGATCACCTGGATCGACACGGGTCGGTGGCGGCCTACCGTGCGGTGAAGCGGCGCCTCGCAGAGCTCGTGGATCCGGACGGAGCGCTCGTCCTCAACCTCGACGACCCGGTCGTCGGCGGCTACGCGGGCCTGGGGACCGCCCCGGCGGTCTGCTACCGGCTCGAACACCCGATCGGCGGCGGGGTCGGGATCGTGGACGGCTGGGTGGTCACCGCGGGGGTTGAGCGGCTGGCGATCGTCGGCGGCGGCCCGGCATGGACGGGGC